>ADJT01002331.1_pt1 | contig 173679 bp, 147 predicted proteins | sample 268108 | NCBI WGS metagenome assembly ADJT01 (sample SAMN00007487, study PRJNA43253) | human gut metagenome | isolation source: feces sample TS29
GACGGATACCCCAGCACCCCGCTCAACCTGTCCGACGGCACAACCATGACGCAAGACGGCGGGGGAGAGGACGAAACGGACGACGAGAAGCCGTTCGCGCAGGTCGGCGACCTCGAAGCCCGATGGCACGCGCTCACCGGCGACGAACGAACCCGCGCCGAGACGCTGCTGCAGGACGCGAGCGACCTGATCCGCACCACCTGCCCCCAATGGGCCAACGCCAAGCCCGCCACGTTGAAGCGCATCGCCTGCATGGCCGTCAAACGAGCCATGCAGGCCGGCCCCGACATGTCGGGCGTCACCCAATCCACCCAGACGGCCGGCAGCTACAGCGAAAGCCTGAGCTACGCCAACCCCGCCGGCGACCTCTACCTCACCACGAGCGAGAAGGAAGCCTTGGGCGGCGACGGCGAGGCATGGGCCTACGACATGGCCGGAGGCGCGGCATGAGAGGCGAGACCATCACTCTCATCCACCGCGTCAAAGCCGGCGAGGACCCCGGCGGCGGAATCATCTGGAACACCCGCGAGGAACAGGTGGACGACGTGCTCATACAGGACGGCAGCCAGTCGAACTCCACCGACGGCATCCGCCCCGCCGGCATCCAAGTCGCCAAAACCATCCACATGCCCCGCGCATGGCCCTACCGGAGCCTGCGCGGGGCCAAGGCGGTCATCGACGGCGTCGAATACACCGTGATCGGAGACCCCCGCCCCTACACGGGCGGCATGACCCCGACCCGCTGGAACCTCACCGTCGAACTCGCCGACACCAGAGGCTAGGAGAGCAACGCATGGCAAAGGTCAAACTCAACCTCGCCGGCTTCCGTGCGGTACGCCAATCCGCACCCATCCAGCAGACCATCGACCAACAGGCCACGCTCATCGCCGCCCGCGCCAACAGCATGGCACAGGTCGAAGGCGCGACCTACGAGGCCGCAACCCATGTCAGCACCCCCAAAGGCAGCGTCGCGCTCGCCACGACCGGGCACGGCTCCGAAGGCAACGTGAAGGCGATGGAGGACAACGCGAAGCACAACACGCTGCTCAAGGCGGTGAAACGGCGATGAGTCTCAACCTCGAAAAAACGGTCAAGGACTGGATCGACACCGACCCCAACGGCGACGGCCTGACCGCATACCTCGAAGTGCCCGCCGACCGGCCCAAGCGGTTCGTGACCATCGAGCGCGTCGGCGGCAGCGAGAACGAATACAGCAGCCACCCCATCCTCGCCATACAGGTATGGGCGGAAACCCGATGGCAGGCCGCCCAGCTCGCCACCGGCACGCTGCTGCCCCGACTGCTCGACCTCGACCTGCTCGACCCCATCGCCGCCGTCGGCGTGGAAAGCGTCATCGACTTCCCCGACCCCGGCCCGCCGCCCCAGCCCCGATACCAGATCACCATCCAGCTCGACGCCGCCACCCAATAAGACGACGCCGCACCATCCGAAAGGCACCATCATGGCCGAAACCAACCACAACAACAAGAAAAACGTCAGCCTCGGCAAGCCCAAGAAGACCGGCTGCCTCTACTACGCGCCCGCCGGCACCGCACTGCCCACCGACGCGACCACCGCACTGCCGGCAGCCTACACCTGCGTCGGCTACCTGTCGGAGGACGGCGTCACCAACGCCACCGACACCGACACCACCGACATCAACGAGATGGGCGGCATCAAGGTACTGTCCGAGATCAGCGGCTACGGCGAGACATGGCAGTTCAACATGATCGAAACCAACGAAGCCAGCCTCAAACTGCGTTTCGGCACCGCGAACGTCACCGGCACCGCCGACAAGCTCACCGTCTACCACGCCATCCCGTCCGGCGAAAGCCTCGTCCTCGTGTTCGAGATCGCCATGACCGGCAACCGCGTCAAGCGCATCGTAGTCGCCGACGGCACCATCACCGAATTCGACGACACCACCTACAGCGCCGGCGACGCCATCGGCTACGGCGTGACCATGAGCGCCAACCCCAGCGACCTCATCAACGGGTCCACCAGCGTCGAATACATCGCCAACGTCGCCACCGCCTCGCTCAGCAAGTGATCCCACCCCGCGCCCGCCGTCCGGCGGGCGCACCCCTCTGAAAGGACACGCATATGGCAGCCAAGCAGCCGCATGACCACAAAACCACGAAAAACCAGCCCAAGACCGTCGAGGCCATGGGCGTCACCCTCGCCGTCAGCCCCGCGATCTTCGACGACCTCGACATGGTCGAATACCTCTACGACCTCCAAACCGCCCAGTCCGGCAACGGTGCCGGCGCGTTCGCCATCGTCCCCTTCCTCAAGAAGCTCTGCGGCCCCCAGTACACGGCCATGAAGGACGCATTGCGCGACCCCGACACCGGGCGCGTGAGCATCGACAAGGTCAGCGAATTCATCGCCCAGCTCCTCGAACAGGTCGCCCCAAACTCCTGACGCTCATAGGAATGCTCGCCACGGCACCCGACGCGCTCGAAGCGGACTTCCAGCGTTTCTATGGGCTTAACCCCGACCTCATATGGACTGGCGAACTGCCCGCCAACCGGGCGGCCGCACTGGCCGCCAACCTCCCCCGCCAGTCCATCATCTGGCAAAAACTCAACCCGCGCCTCGCATGGGACGACCAAACCTACCTCCTCGCCGACATCCGCGACAGCCTCGCGTTCCTCGCCTGGACGAAAACCAAGGAAGCCTCACGCAAGGGCGCGCGCTGGCGCGGACAACTCCAACGCCCCGGCACCGTCCGGCATGAAGCCACGGGCGGCGAGGTCATGGCGATGGACGACGAACAACTAGCCGCATACCTGGCCGCACCGCGCACCACCATCAGGGAGGCATAGCATGGCAATCGAGATCGCCACCGCGTTCGTACAGATCGTGCCCAGCATGAAGGGCGTCGGCAAGGCCATCGAATCGGCGTTCGGCAGCGCATCGGAAACCGCCGGCAACACCGCCGGCATCAAAGCCGGCAACGGCTTCGCCGGCGGCTTCGGCGCGAAACTCGGCGTCATCACCGGCATCGCGCAAAGCGTCGCGGGCAAGGCCATCGAAGCGTTCATGGGCCTGTCCGGCGAGATCACCAGCGCATCCGACAGCGCCCAGAAGTTCGCCAGCACCCTGAACTTCGCCGGCGTCAGCGAACAGCAGATCAAACGACTCACCGCCAGCACGCAGGACTACGCCGACAAGACCGTCTACGACCTCAACGACATCCGCAACACCACCGCCCAGCTCGCCGCCAACGGCGTGCCCAACTACGACAAGCTCGCCGAAGCCGCAGGCAACCTCAACGCCGTCGCCGGCGGCTCCGCCGACACCTTCAAGTCCGTGGCGATGGTGCTGACGCAGACCGCCGGCCAGGGAAAACTCACGACCGAGAACTGGAACCAGCTCTCGGACGCGATCCCCGGCGCGAGCGGCAAAATCCAACAGGCACTCAAGGAGGCCGGAGCCTACACCGGCAACTTCCGCGACGCGATGGCCGACGGGCAGATCACCGCGCAGGAATTCAACGACGCGATCATGTCGCTCGGCTTCACCGACGCCGCCGTGGAAGCCGCCACATCCGCCAGCACCATCGAGGGAGCCACCGGCAACCTCGAAGCCGCGTTCGTCAAGCTCGGCGCGAGCGTGCTCGACAGCGTCAAACCCGCCATCACCGGCGGCATGAGCTGGATCGCCGACGGCGTCACCAACGCCGTGCCCGTCGTCCAGGCAGGCATCGAAGGGCTCATCGGCTGGTTCCAGCGCCTCTACTCCAAACTGGAGGAAAACGGCGCGATCACCGCGTTCAAATCCGCGTGGGACACCATCAGGGACGCGATCATGGGCGTCGTCAACATGGTCATCGACTGGGCGCACATGATCCCTCCCGAAGGTCTCGCCGACGGCATCAAACTCGTCGCCGACACGCTCAACTGGTTCATCCAGCACGGCAAGGAACTCGCGCCCATCATCATCGGCATCGGCACCGCGTTCGCCGCAGTCAAGGGCTATCAGGCGCTCAACAGCGGTCTACAGGCGCTCACCGGAACCATGAACACGGTGACGACCGCCGCCAAGGGCATCAGCAACGGCATCATGCTCATGATGGACTTGGGCGGCCCGATTCAAATGCTCAAACAGATGGGCTCCAGCCTCAGCCTCGTCAAGACGGCTCAGACCGCGTGGAGCGCCGCCACCAAAATGGCGACCGCCGTGCAGGGCGCGTTCAACGCCGTCATAGCGGCAAACCCCATTGGCGCTATCGCCGTCGCCATCGCGGCCGTCGTGGCCACGCTCGTCTGGTTCTTCACCCAGACCGAGGTCGGCCGCAAGGCATGGGCCGCGTTCACCTCATGGCTCACGGACACGTGGAACACGATCGTCGCCACCGCGCAAGACCTATGGAACGGGCTCGGCGAATTCCTCGCCAACCTATGGGCCACGATCACAGGTACCGTGCAATCCGCATGGGACGGCATCGCCGGCTTCTTCACGGGCCTATGGCAGACGATCAGCGGCGGCGTCACCGGCGCATGGACGTCGATCACCACGTTCCTGTCCGGCGTGTGGACCGGCATCAGCACGACCGCCACGACGATCTTCACCGGGATACGAGACTTCATCGTCAACGTGTTCACCGTCATCGGCGCGCTCATCGTCGCACCCTTGCAGGCGATCCAGAACGGCATCAACACCGTGTTCGGCTGGATACTCTCGTTCATCACCCAGCAGATGAACAGCACGAACACCGTGTGGAGCACCATCTGGACGGCGATCTACAACGTCGTCAACACGATCTTCACGCTGATAAGCGGCTACATCTCGACCGCGGTGAACGCGATCCGCACGGTCATCGTCGTGTTCCTCAGCCTCCTCAAGGGAGACTGGCAGGGCGCATGGGACGCGATCAAATCGTTCTTCACGACCACATGGGACGGCATCAAAGCGTTCCTGTCGAACATCCTCGACGGAATCAAGGCCGTCTGGACCACCGTATGGACCGCCATCAGCACGTTCTTCACCGACGTGTGGAACAAGATCGTCGCGTTCTTCATGCCGATCATCAACGGCATCAGGACCACGATCGGCACCGTCCTCAACGCCATCAGCGGCGTATGGACGAGCATCTGGAACGCGGTCAGGTCCGTCGCGTCCACCATCTGGAACGCGATCAGCGGCGTGGTGTCCACATGCATCCAGAATGTGAGCAACACCATCTCGACCGTCCTGAACGCCATCAGCGGCGTGTGGACGAGCGTATGGAACCGCGTCGGCTCGTACCTGTCGAACATCTGGCACGGGATCACGTCGGCCGTGTCCAACGGCATCCAATCCGTGTCGAACACCGTCGGCCGCATCCGCGACACCGTGCTCGGCGCGGTCAGCGGGGCGGGCCGATGGCTGTACGACACGGGCCGTCAGGTCATCCAAGGCCTCATCAACGGCATCGGCGGCGCGTTCCAGTGGGTCAGGAACACGATCAGCAACCTCGGCAGCAGCCTCGTCGGCTGGGCCAAGAGCGTGCTCGGCATCCACAGCCCGTCACGCATCTTCCGCGACGAGGTCGGCAAATGGATACCCGCCGGCATGGCCCAGGGCATCGACAAGGCCAGCGGCCTCGTCGAGGACAGCATCGACGGTCTGACCGACATGATCCCCACCGTGAGCCTGAAGACCGACACCAGCATGCTCGAAACCCCATACGCCTACCAGACCCGCATCACGGGCGGCCGGATGGCCTACACGATCGACAGCAGCCAAGGCGAATACGCGACCAAACAGGACATCATCGACGCCATCGATCAGGCGCTCAGCAGCGGCATCACGCTCAACCTGTCCGACCGAGGCGGCGAGGTCATGGCCGGCAAGCTCGCCAAACCCATGAGCTACGAACTCAACTACCTCGCCATGAGAGGCCGTTAAAACCAGAGAGGAAAGCATCATGCTCTACCAGCGACGCATGCGCCTGCCGCATGTCGAAGACCCCACGCTCAACGGCGTCCCGCTGGAACGCATGATGTTCTCCCTCGCCGCCGACGGCATCACCATCGACGCCACCAAGCCCACAACCAGCACGCAGGACATGCCCGGCCGCGACGGACAACTCGACCTCACCCTCGAAGACCCCACCGGGGCCGCGTACATGGGCAACCGCGCCATCACGCTCAGCCTGTACGCCATCGGCGGCGAAGACGACATCCTCGCCGCCAAAACCCGGCTCGCCGCCCTCGCCGGCACCATCGTCACGCTCTCATGGCGCAGCCTGCCCGGCGAATACGAGGGTCGCATGAGCCTCGGCGCATGGGAGGACAAATGGGCCGGCCCCCGACAGATCGCCACGCTCGTCACCGTGAGCATCGACGTCCACCCCTACCTGATCGGCCGCAGCCGATCCATCGCGCTCAAAACGGACGCGAACACGATCCACGTCAAAGGCAACCGGCCATGCTGGCCCACATGGACGCTCACCCCCGCCGCCGACGCCAAGACCGTCAGCATCAAGGACGCGCACGGCCACAAACTCGCCGTCACGTCCACCACCGCCATCACTGGACGCATCTCCATCGACACCGACCCCGACCACCGGGAGCTGCGCGTCAACGGCAACCTCATGGCCCCAACCCTCGAATCCGACTACTTCCCCCTATTGCCCGGCCTGAACATGCTCACCCTCACCGGAGCCACCGCCGCCAGTCTCGCGTACAGGCCACTCACACTCATCTAGGAGCACACTCATGCGATACATGATCTTCGACCGCTGGGGCAACCCGCTCGGCGACCTGCCCTACGCCATCAAAGCCATCCGCACCAGAGCCACCGACGGCACCGACACCCTCGACATCACCACCATCGGCGAGATCAACAAGGACGAACGCATCGTCTTCAAGGACTCGATGGGCCGCTGGGCGGAATACCTGTGCCAGTCCACCCAGACCGCCCGCGCCGCAGGCATGCCCGTCACCGTCGCCTACTGCACCGGCAGCATCGCGGAACTCTCGCGCACCTATATCGAGGACAAACGCAACCGCAACGCGAACGCCAAAGCCTGCCTCGCCAAAGCCCTCGAAGGCACCCGGTGGGCGGTCGGCACCGTCGAGACCGGCACCATCACCGGCACGGCCGACCTCAGCTTCTACCACTGCACCGTCCTCGAAGCCATCCAGAAGACCGCCGACACCTACGGGCTCGAAGTCCAGACCGAATACCAGCCCGACCCGACCGGCAACCGGATCGGCCGGCGCATCATCCACCTCGTCGAACACCGGGGCACCGCCAACACCACGAAACGCTTCGAATACGGCAAAGACCTCACCCAAATCAAACGCGACATCGACAGCGGCGACGTCATCACCCGCCTCTACGGGTGGGGCAAAGGCATCGAACAAACCAACGACCAAGGCGAGGCCACCGGCGGATACAGCCGCAAAATCAGCTTCGCCGACGTCAACAACGGCAAACCCTACGTCCAAGACGACCAAGCGCTCGCCAACTGGGGCATACCCGGCCCCGACGGCACCAGACACCACAGCGAAGCAAGCGTGGACTTCCCCGACTGCGAAGACCCCAAGGAACTCCTAAACCTCACCAAAGCGGCGCTCAAGACCCGCACCACGCCGACCGTCAGCTACACGGCCGACGTGACCGCACTCGGCCAAGCCGGATACGACCCGGAAGGCACGGACGTCGGCGACAGCGTGCAGATCATCGACACCAGCTTCACCAATCCCCTCCGCCTCGAAGGCCGCATCCTCCAGATCGAGGAAGACCTAGCCGGCAGCCTCGCCGAAACCAAGATCACCCTCGGCAACATCCGGCAATCCTACACGCAGCGCCTCGCCGCCCAACAGCAGGCCCTCGACAAACTCGTCTCCAACTCCGGCGCATGGAACAGCGCCGCCGGCGGCACCGGCCCGTACATGAAGGACCTCATCGACCGCATCAACCAGATCATGAACGCCACCGGCGGGTACACATACCTCAAACCCGGCCAGGGCATCTACGTCTACGACAAACCGGAAGACCAGAACCCCACCCAATGCATCCACATCGGCGGCGGCTACTGGCGCATCGCCGACCACAAAAAACCGAACGGGGACTGGGACTTCCGCAGCCTCGCCAACGGCAAAGGCATCTTCGCCGACACCGTGTTCACCGGCCGACTCTCTGACGCAGCAGGCCTCAATTTTTGGGATATGGACACCGGCGAATTCAGCCTGTCCGCCCGCACCGCCGTCGGCGGCAAAACCGTTCAGCAGTACGCCGACGGCGCGGTGTCCGACGCGAACTCGTACACCGACCAAGCCAAGCAGGCGGCGATCACCGAGGCCAAGCGTCAGGCCGACGCCGCCGACACGGCCAAGCTCGCGGAGGCGAAGAAGTACGCCGAGGCAAAGGCCAGCGAGGCCGAAACGGCAGCCAAGGCGCAGTCCAAATCGGACAGCGATGCCGCGAAGGCCGCAGCGCAGGCCTATGTGGACGCGCTCGACGAGTCACTGGGCCAGCGCAGCGTTTTCGACCGGCTCACGAACAACGGCAAGACGCAGGGCATCTACCTGTCCGGCGGACTGCTGTATCTGAACGCCACGTATATGAAGACCGGCGTATTGGATGCGGCGCTCGTCAAGGCCGGCCGGCTCACCGACAAAAAGGGCCTGAACTACTGGGATATGGACACCGGCGAATTCAGCCTCAGCGCCAATTCGACCATCAACGGCAACAAGGCATCCAGCCTCGCCACCCAGACCCAAGTCCAGAAGCTCGCCACCGACGCGCAGACCGCCGCCAAAGCCTACGCCGACAGCGTCGGAACCAACACGCTCAACAGCGCGAGAAACGACGCGACCGCCAAGGCCGACACGGCCCTGTCCGGCGCGAAGACCTACGCGGAAACGATCATGGCCTACGGGTCGAACCTCGTGCGCAACCCGAACGGCAACCCAGACCACGACCTCGACAGGCTCGGAGCCGCCAAACTCACGAAGACCATGCCGGCAGCACACCCGGAAGGCATCACGAGCGCGATCCGCTTGGGCAACGTGCGCGACACGTACTTCGGCTGGGCATTGGACTCGTTCCGGGGCCACACGTTCCGCCTGTCCGGCTGGGCGTACCGCAAGGCCGGCAGCGCCACCAGCAGCTTCGGCATCATCTGGACGGACACCGGCAACGGCAACCATTGGCAGACCATCGCCAGAGCCGCCGCCGACGCGAGCGGCTGGACATACGTGTCCGGCAGCTACACCGTGCCATCCAACGCCAAGACCGCACGCCTGTGGATGCAGGTCGATCGCAACGTCGCCGCCGCATCCGACGCCGACTGGTACTGGACGGGCCTGCAATGCACCGACGAGACCGCCGCCCGCAGCTACGTGGACACCTTCGAAGGAGAACTCACCCAGACCTACATCTTCAACAAGCTCACCAACAACGGCCAAAAACAAGGCCTCTACCTGTCCAACGGCCTGCTGTACATCAACGCCACCTATATGAGGACCGGCGTCATCACCGGCAAGCGCTCCTACTGGAACCTCGACACCGGCCAGTTCGCCATGACCGACGCCAACGGCAACGAAACCGTCCACCTCGACGGGAACGGTGCCAACAACCTCCTGACAGGCACCTTCCGAACCGCCCGAACCGGCAACAGGGTGCAAATCAGCCCGAGTTTCAAACAGACCGAAATCTCCGGCACGGACTCCTTAGAAGGCGCGGGCATCCAGTTCTTCCACGGCACCGGCTCGTACCGGCACCCGTACATCGCGGTCGAGTCCACCACGCAGCAGGAGGGCGAAGTCAGCGCGCTCACGTTCAACGGCGGCCGCCGCGCGGAGCACGACCCCGGCGCGTTCGCCAGAATCGGCGAACGCAAGGCCGACGACAACACCACCAAGGGCGGCACCGTGTTTCTCGCCGCAGAAAATGACTATGACTCGACCGATCCCAGCAGTAGGCGTGCCTACCTAAGTCTGTGGTCTCCCAAGACCGGGGGCACGACCGCCACGCTCGCCGCGCGAGACCCCAATGGCCTGGTCGGAATCCAAGCCGACATCAACAGCGGATACCTGCATCTCGGCGGCTACCTCGGCGGCCTCACCGGCCGATCCACCTTCCAGGGAGCCTGGTGGGAAAACGTACGCATCGCCGCCATGCAATACAGCCAATTTACCTTCACGCCCGCCGCACCCGCGAAATACGGTTCCTACAAGGCGGTCGCCACCGTCGACCACCGAGGCGACGACTGGGCGCTGATATGGAGCACCGTATCCGACTGCACGGCAAGCGGCTGGCTCATATGGGTATCCACCGGGCCGGCGCAGGTCGTAACCAACGTCACCTCACACTGGAACTACAACACCAGCACCGGCGTCGTCTCCAACCTCTCCATCAACGTAAACAACAGCAACCTATTCAACGGCACCAAAACCTACTACCTCAACACCATCGGATTCCTCAAAAAATAGGAGACACCATGCAAATCACCACCATCAACGGCCAACCCACCCTCCTCATAGACCGACCCCTCACCACTGCCGACACCACCCCGCCAGCCGAAGTCACCGACGGAATGACGACCATCGCCACCACCCCACCCACACCCTACATGCGCCACGACGCCATACCGCTCGCCGCGATCGCGTCATGGCGCATACTCCTCGGCATCGAAACCGACACCGAAGCCGTAGCCGCCATCCTCCACGTCCGCAGCAACGGCGAACCAGACCCCGACCCCGACACCGGCGAAACCGCATGGACAAGCGCCTACAACGCCATCGAAAACGTCATCAACGCTCACACCACCACAGCGCTCGCCGACAACACACCCGACGATCAGCTCACCGCCGGCCGCAACAAAACGCGCGGACTACTCGGCCTCCCACCCCTACCATCCGCCGCCACAACCATCGCATCCGCCGACGAAACGGACACCCCGACGACCATCGCGCTGCCGGACGGCGTCGAATCAACGGAACTCGGCAACCTCCTCGCAGACCACGCCGACGACATCGCCAACGCAACCGACCGATTCATCGACTCACTCACCCGCACCGACAACGGAAAGGAACACGACTGATGGACAACAAAAACCTCTACCCGGCCATGATCGGCAAACTCCGCGAAATGATCGCCGACAGCACCATACAGATCGCCGCACTGCAAGCCCAGATCGACATACTCGCCAAGGAAAACCAACGACTCACCGACCAACTCAACAAGGACGACAATGGCAACGCTTGACAGCTTCCGCGAAGCCACAGGCGAACCCATCCAACTCGACCTAGCCAACGGCTACATCGCAGACATACGCCTCAACGCCGGCGACAACAACGGCCGCACCATCACCGTCGAACTCACCGACAACGGCACCCCCATCACCAGCACCGACGGAATCACCTGCGCGCTCGCCTACAACACCGCGCCCGGCAGCGGGCTGGGCGACCGCGTGAGCATGCCGGCAGTGTTCGGCACCACCACGGCCACGTACCGCGTCGCCGTGCCGCGCAAGGCGTTGCAGCGCGCCGGCGCGATCCTCATGGGCATCGAGGTCAGCGTCAACGGCACGAAGACTTGTTCGCGCAACTTTCACGGCATCGTCGAACGAGCCGTGTTCGACGCGACCGCGCCCGACGCGCAGGATCAGATGGGCGTGCTCGACAAGCTCATAGACGACGCGACCACGGCCATCAACAAGGCCGTCAGCGCGGCCGGCGAAGCCAAGGACGCCGCAGACGCGGCACGCACCAGCGTGATCGAATACCGGCAGCTCTCCGACGACTGCAAGGCCAAGATCGCCGCCAGCGCGGCCGCCGGCGTGGTCTTCGCGACCCAAGCCGACATAGACGCCCAGTACGACAGCGTGATCGCGCCGGCATTGTCCGACGCCGAAACGATCCCGCCGCTCACCCAGTCCGACATCGACTGGGCGCTCGACATCATCAACCGATAAACAGGAAGGATTCATCGTGGCGAACACGCAGAAGGTCATGACCCTCGCCGACACCGCCCAGCTCATCGCCAAGGTGCACGCCAACGCCGCCAAGGGCGTGCGCTTCGAGTACGACGGCACCAAGGGCGAATACGGCAACATCGCCAGCTACTTCGCCGCCCACAAGGACGGCAAGGTGTACGGCGTGAAGTTCCCCAAATACACGTACAGCAACACGCCGACGGGCGTGAAGACCCGAGACAACGCCAACCTGGCCATCGAGATCAGTACCAACGACAAGGCCGGCCGCGACGACTACGCGCCCCTGAACGCCTTCCGCGTGTGGGACGTGAACGCCACCGTGGACGACGACGGCGTGCCCCACGTCACCGCCATCGACGGCATCGACACCCGCTTCAGACGCGACGGCAGCAACGGCGACGTGTACGTCATGACATGCCCCGGATACTACAAGCTCGAAGCCACGAGCACCCACAACGAATTCCTCTACAGCGACACCCAATACGACGGCTACACACCATTGCCCGGCGTGCTGTTGCCAGACGGCTCGAAACGCCCCTGCCTGCTGTTCGCCAAATACGCCGCCTCGCTCGACTCAAGCCTGCGGCCGCTGTCCGTCAGCGGCGTCGAGATTGACCGCGAATTCGGCTCGCAGAACCGGGCCATCGACTACGCGCTCAAAAAGGGCCAGGGCTACGCCGGCCGCTGCGCCGGCGACACCTTCTATGTCCAGCTCATGCTCATGCTCAAATACGCCACCAAAAACTCGGACGTGCTCGGCGGCTGCTGGCAGTACACGCCGCAGACCGCCGTCACCAAGGCCGAAACCGGCGTCAAGCGCGTCATCATCGCCACCAGAGACGCCGGCAGCTTCGACATCGGCAGCACCGTCAATGTCGGCACCGACAAGGAACGCAACAACGCCGGCAACTACAGCGCCTCCCGCGCCCGCACCATCCTGAGCAAGACCAACCTCGACGCCAACAACACCGCCCTCAACCTCGACGGCGACGCCATCACCACGACCACCGCATGCTTCGTCAGCAGCATGCCGTGGAAGACCGGGGCCACCGACAAGCTGCTCGGCACCGACGGCCGCCCATCCGCCGCGTTCGCCGCCAACCACCAGCCCATCCGGCTGCAAGGCATCGAACTATTCAACGGCATCTACGAGAGCGACGCCGACCTCATCGTCAACGCCGTCAAGGAAAGCGACGACAAGGGCCGACTCGACATCTACCGCGTGTTCGACATCACCAAGGCCAGCAAGACATCGACGGCGAACTACACCAAAATCGGCGAATTCCCGGCCCGCACCAAAGCCATCGACAACTCGTGGAGATATGCCGAGGACTTCACCCTGTCCAACGGCGTGCTCATCCCCACCGGCATCGGGGCCACCAGCGCCACCGGCCTATGCGACGGCGTATACGCCAACCCGCTAGCATCCCAAGGTCTCCGACAGGTGCGGCGCTTCGGCAACCTCTGGGGCGGGGCTGCCTGCGGCGTCTTCGCCGTGTACCTCTCGAACGACCTCGCGGATCGCTGGTGGTTCTTCGGGGGCCGCCTTTCTGCGCTCGGTCGCACGAAGGCGTAGCCGCAGTGCGATGGGGGTGAAGCGCAGCGAGGGGGCGAAAGCCCCCTCATGACGTTTCGCAGCCTTTTGGGATTTGTGGCGGTACGCCTCCGACGTTCGTGCGCTTGGTGCAGCGCTTCGGCAACCTCTGGGGCGGGGCTGCCTGCGGCGTCTTCGCCGTGAACCTCACGAACGACCTCGCGAATCGCAGGTGGAACATCGGGGGCCGCATATCCGGTCAATCCTGTCAACACGATCATTACGCCACAACTACCCTCCACGCCAGCCAGTGAGAGGGCAAGCCACGGCCCAGCCGAAAATCAAACCGAGCACCCGGCCAGTAGACCCGAACCCATCCAGCACCGTCGAACGCCGGCATAGTCCAGATAGGAAACGCTCTGAAAACCCATTGCAAGCACACCCGTTGCGAAACCCCCGCATTCGTCCGCAGGGCGATCGACCACTACCTCAAGGGCAAACGGTCCCGCCGCGACGTGACCCGCTTCCTCGAAACCCACCCCGACCTCGACCGGCTCGCCGAACGGATCGCCGACGAGATACGCGAAGGCCGATACCTCGACACCCGGATCACGTACTTCAACCGCGTCGAACCGATCAGCGGCAAGCACCGCGTCATCGGCCGCGAATCGGTCAGGCACCAAATCTACGACCATGTGGCCGTCATGGCCCTCCAGCCGTTGTTCGACGCGAAGGTGGGACGATGGCAGACCGCCAGCATCCCCAATCGCGGCACCATCGACGCCCGCCGCGCGATCAAACGATGGACCCGCGAACGATCCAGCAAATGGTTCGTGAAGCTCGACGTGCGCAAATGCTATCCCAGCATCGACCGCACCACCCTGAAGGCGATGCTCACGCGCGATGTCGGCGACCCGATCCTACTGCGCCTCGTGTTCCACCTCATCGACCGGTACCAAGGCGGCAACGGGCTCAACATCGGCAGCCACCTGAGCCAATGGCTCGCCAACTACTACCTCAGCCACGCCTACCACTGGATCGAATCGCCGGCCATGACCATCGAACGCACCAGCCGGCGCACCGGCGAGATCACCCGCCGCCGGCTCATCACGCACCAACTGTGGTACATGGACGACCTGCTGCTCATCGGCACCTCCAAACGAGATCTGAAGATCGCAGCCCGCCGCACCGTCCGCTACCTCAAAGACCGGCTCAAACTCGACGTGCACGAGGAATGGAACTGCAAACGCCTCGACCTCGAACCCATCGACATGGTCGGCTACACGTTCCGGCCCCACGGGCGCGTCAACATCCGCAGCGGCGTGTTCCTCCGCGCCCGCCGCACCTTCAGCCGCGCCAGACGCCGGCCCATGACCGAACGGCTCGCGCGGCGCTGCTGCTCCTACTACGGGTACCTGCGCAACAGCGACAGCATCCGATACCGGCGACGCCACCGCATCGACCACACCATGCGCCGCGCAACCCGGTATTTATCCACCCAACACAGGAAGGAAAAACCATGCTCCAGACCGTATCCAGCACCGAACCCCTCGAAGAGGTCAGCTACTACCCGCGCGGCGACGGCCTAGCGGACATCCGCATCCGCCGCAACATCACCACCGTCATGCACGAGGACGGCGATACCACGTGGACGGAATACACCGCCGACGAAGCCTATACCGTGCGCGACCTGACCGAACAGGAGGCCATCGAACAGGCCGACAGCATCTGGCTCGACTGTTTGCAGGCGTCCAAATCGGACAGTCAGCGCCTCGCCGGCTTGGAGGCGTCAAGCCTCGATCAGGACGAGGCATTGGCTGAAATCTACCAGCTCCTGTCAGGGGGTGAAGCATGAGCAAAGCCATGATCCGCGTCTACGCGCGCCTCGTCATCGCCGGCCGCAAGACCATCGACGACGTGCCCGCAGCGGGCCGCGAAGCCGTACGGGCATACATCGCCGGCCTCGACGAGGGGAGCGGAGAGTGAACCCCATAGCCCAGCAGCTCACCGTCTGGGCCGCCACCGGCATCATCACCGCCCTGGGCGGATACATGCTCGGATGGTGGCGCGGCTACCGACGCAAATCCGACGCCATGCAGACCGGCGTGCGCGTGCTCCTGCTGTGCAAGCTCGAACAGATGCAGCGCGACATGGTCGCCAACGACGGCATCGCCGACAACACCGCCAAACGGACCGCGCAGCTCGTCTACGACAGCTACCACAGCCTCGGAGGCAACGGGCACGGCACCCAAGTCAATCAGGACATACAGGACGCGCCGATAGCCCCGAGAAAACCACAGGCTTAGCCCTCGCCGGACATCCCGGCGGGGGCTATTTTCATGCCCACCCAACACACAGGAAGGAACCGAATTGGGCAAAATCAAGAACAAAAGCAAGCCGCTACAGGCCCTCATCGCGGCATTCGTGGCAATGCTGCTCGCCGCCACGCCGGCGATCGCCATGGCCGACATGGTCGGCATCGACGTGTCCGGCTGGCAGGCCGCGAACGTGACCTGCACCGCCAGCTACGACTTCGCCGTCGTCAAGATCAGCCAGGGCATCGGCTTCGAAAACTCCAGTTGGCGCACGCAGGCCAAGTGCGTGACCGACCGGGGCAAGAGCCTCGGCCTGTACCATTACGCCGGCGGCAACAACGCCGAGGCCGAGGCCGACTACTTCGTCGCCAAGGCGAGGGACTACATCGGCAGGGCCGTGCTCGTGCTCGACTGGGAGTCCTACCAGAACGCCCAGTGGGGCAACAGCGACTGGGTGCGCCGGTTCGCGCAGCGCGTCCACACGCTCACCGGCGTATGGCCGATGGTATACGTGCAGGCCAGCGCCATCAGGCAAATCCCGTCCGACGTGAGAGCCAACTGCGGACTCTGGGTCGCCCAGTACGCCAGCAACGCGCCCACCGGCTACCAGAGCCGCCCATGGAACTACGCGATCTACGGCGAAGCCATGCGCCAGTACACCTCCAACGGCTGGGTCAACGGCTACAACGGGCCACTCGACCTCAACTACTTCCGAGGCGACGCCGGCCAATGGCAGGCCTACGCCAACCCCGCAGGCGCAGCCAAGCCGGCCACGCCGCCGCAGACCGCGACGCCCCCGACCCAGACCATCGACCTACAGGCCCTCGCCACCGCCACCATCCGTGGCGACTACGGCAACGGCCAGCAGCGGCGCGACGCGCTCGGCGCGAACTACGACAGGGTCATGGCGATCGTCAACCAACGCCTCAACGCCGGCGCTGCCACGCAGACGCCGCAGGCCACGGCCCCCACCGCGACACGTGTGACCGTCCGCTCCGGGGACACCATGAGCGGCATCGCCTCGCGTACCGGCCTGTGGCCGCTGTCCAGGTGGAGCGTGCCCAGCGGCAACCTGAACCTGATCTACCCCGGTCAGGTCGTCACCTACAACGGCGGCGGCAGCGTCGCCACCGGCAGCAACGCGCCACCGGCCACCCGTACCGTGACCGTCCGCGCGGGCGACACGCTCAGCGGCATCGCGGCACGGCTCGGCATCGGCTACACGCAGCTCACCGGCTATCGCAGCGGCAACCCCAACGTGATCTACCCCGGCGAGGTGCTGCGCTACTGATAACCCGACCCCTACCTAGGAACCCTGCACCCGACACCGGGCGAGGTTCCTAGGTTCATATCCAGAGAATCGAGGACAATATGACCGACGAAAACACCGAACCCAAGACCGCCGGTACGGAGCCGACCGTGCCCGATTGGCTGCTGCCGAACCGAGCCTATGACGTGCTCAAATGGCTCGCGCTGATCGTGCTGCCGGCCATCGGCGTGCTCGTGCAGACCCTCGGCCCCGTATGGGGCTGGACATGGGCCGACCCGGCCGCGACGACCATCAACGCCGTCGCCCTGACCATCGGCGTCGTCATCGGCGCAAGCACCCTCAAGGCCAAGGCATCCAAGGCATCCAAGGCCGAATAACAAGAAGCCCCCGAACCATGCCGCACTCACGGTATGGTTCGGGGGCTTTTCGTCGTTTATGGGCTAGGCGTGGATCGTTTCGCGGCGTCGCATGGTGCGCAGCCGGTCGGCGATCCATGTGTTGACGACGGCGTTGCGGCTGATTGCCAGATCGGCGGCTTCCTCGTCCAGTTCGCTGACCATCCACGCGGGCATCGTCAGCGTGATCCGCTTCTCCAGCGGGGGATGATGCTCGACCACGGGATTGTCGAGATCGACGTAGTCGAGGATGTCGTCGCCGTCGTCGAACATCTCCTCAAGCTGGTCGCTGGTGATCGCCTTGGTGTCAACCTTATTCTTGGCTGTCATAGTATGCCTCCTCGTTCTTGCGTGATCGGCGCACGGATATGATGCGGATGCGCCTGCCGCGCTTGGTCGTGATCGCCGTCCAGTGCTTGCCGTCGATCATGCCGAGCACGATGTAACGCACATCGTCGTTTCCGGGATTCGGAGCGGTCAGCGTAACCGTCTTCGAGTTGTCCCACATGCGCTGGGCCGCCTCGAAGTCGATGCCGTGCTTGGCGAGGTTCTTCGCGCTCTTCGCTGGATCGTATTCAAACTCCATCAAACCTCCTAATAACATCTATCATACATCAATATGACATCAATGCAACATCATGCGGCGAGGCGCGTGGCTTCCACTGCGGCGCGCAGCCGGTCGTCGGGCATGGCGATGTACCGTTGCGTGGTCTCGACCGAGGCGTGCCCCAAGAGCTTGGAGACGAGCAGCAGGTCTCGTGTGGCGGCGTAGGTCGTGGTCGCGTACCTGTGGCGCAGGCTGTGGGCCGTCCATCCGTCGCCCAAGAGGTCGCTCAGGTGTCGGCCGACGTAGGATGATTCGGCGTGGCCGCTCCACCGGCCGGGGAACAGATAGCCGTGGGCGGAGCGGATCAGCAGGGCGAGGTCGTCGCCGATCGGCACGATGCGTTGCTTGTCGCCCTTGCCTACGACGACGAGGCTCCAGCCCACGAGGTCGCGCATGACGTCGCGGCTGTGCACCTTCGCTATCTCGAAGCGTCTCAAACCGCATTCCGCGCCGAGACGCAGCATGAGCCGTTCGCTGTCCGTGGCCTTGCGCAGTGCGGTGAGTATGACCACGTCCGGGCATGGCCGGGGATGCGGTTCGGGACGCTTGACGGTGGGTAGGAACTCGCTCGGATCGGCCTCGCTGCGGCCGGACGCTTTGAGCCATCGGAAATAGCTGACGCAGGCGTTCTTCGCGCCCTTGCGTGTCTCGGGCTTCCAGTCCTTCGCGGCGAAGTGGGCGAGCAGGTCGTCGCCCTCCACGTCCCTAGGATCGCCCTCAAGCGCCCGCGACAGTGCGCTCATCTGGCAGCGCCGCGTGTTGAGCGTGTTGGTGGAGTAGCCCGCCGCCTTCAGTGAGTCGAGCCACATGTTGATAGATTCTGCCCAGAGTGGGGCTGGATGTTGTTTTTTCACGGGACATCATCGTCCAATCGGCAATAATGCTGCTGGGAAACAAAAAGCCGCCACGATGAATTCGTGACGGCCTCCCGCGATTCGTAGCGGGGACAGGATTTGAACCTGTGACCTCTGGGTTATGAGCCCAGCGAGCTACCGAGCTGCTCCACCCCGCGTCGGCTTGTCTCTCAGACAGCTCTATCTACAATAGGTGCAGATTCCAGAAAGTCAACATCGGCGTGTCGCGTCATCTTCCCGCGGTTTTAAAACGTGAATTGGCTCACGCAGCGAGGGGTTTGGGGCGGAGTCGGAGTCGGGGTAATAACGCGCCATAAATGGCCGTTATAGGAATGCCCTGAACCGTTATCCCGAATATTGACATAATAGGAACATGCCTATCAAGATCCCCAGTGGCCTGCCGGCCAGAGATATCCTCGATTCGGAGCGCATCTTCGCTCTGGAGAAGCCCGAGGCGGAGCGTCAGCGCGTCCGCCCGCTCAAACTGGTGATCCTGAACTTGATGCCTAAGAAAATCGAGACTGAAACACAGCTGCTGCGTCTGATTTCCAAGTCGCCGCTGCAGGTCGAAATCGACTTCATGAAGACCTCCACGCATGAGGCCACGCACGTTTCCGCCGATCATCTCGTCAAGTTCTACGAAAACCTCGATGCGTTCAAAGACAACTATTACGACGGTTTTGTGGTCACCGGCGCGCCTGTAGAGCATATGCCGTTCGAAGATGTGGACTACTGGGACGAGTTCAAGACGATTCTCGACTGGGCCTCCACCCATGTGTTCTCCACCATGTACCTGTGCTGGGGTGCGATGGGCGCACTGTACTACCGCTACGGCATCCACAAGGTGGATTACCCCGAGAAGATTTTCGGCGTATTCCCGCAGTACCTGCAGGATGAATACTGCTTCCTGACCAATGGCTTCGACGAGATTGATCTGCAGCCGCACTCCCGCCTCGCCGGCGTGAACGAAAACGAGGTACGTGCCAACCATGACCTTCAGATCTTGACTTGGGGGCCGCAGTCCGGCCCGGGCCTGATCGCCACGCGTGACTTCTCCGAAGTGTTCGCGCTCGGCCATTGGGAGTACGGCAAGTACACGCTCGCCGAAGAATACGAGCGCGATATGGCCAAGGGCATGACCAACGTGCCCTTCCCGAAGAACTACTTCCCGCATGACGATCCGAAGCTGGAACCGTTGTTCGCCTGGCGCGCCCACGCCAATCTGCTGTGGCGCAACTGGCTCAACTGGGTGTACCAGACCACGCCGTATGACCTGACCGAGGTGCCGCAGCTCAGGGCTGAGAAGAAGCTCGGTACTGATCGTTCGATTCGGCATGAGCCGGGCGGGCCGCGCCAGGATGATTTCAAGCCGTTTGTGCATGACGGGTATGGGGTGATTCAGGGCTGAGCCTACGATCTCCCCCTCAGTCGCCTACGACGACAGCTCCCCTCGACGGGGAGCTCCTTTGCTTCTCCTTCACGGCTCGGCCCATCAGAGGGAGCTACTGTTGGAGGTTGCGTTCGTAGCGTGGACGGTTGTTCGTCCACGATGTGGACGGCTTGATGAACGTAATGCCACACATCCGCGTAATGCGACCAATAGTGCACAACGTTCGCGAAACGCCCGGGAAAACCTTGCAGCAGTAGGGATTTCAGGAGACTCGCCGGTATAATATTGACATTGTCTAGACGCAGGCAAATAATCACTCTTCAGTCATTCGGAGCCGAATGCCCAGCGCAGACTCCGTGTCCATGCCCGGCAGACTCCACACCGAGGAGACAAAAAAAGACGAAAGTAACGAGCACGTCACATTTGCCTGCCCGGTGGGTTTAAACTGACACCTGACATTGAAGAAGCAGGAGGCGTGATATGGTCGGTTCGCTCAGCGCAGGATTGCTGTTGGCTGACGAGGCAGGCGCTCATCTGCCCTCGGTTGATGACTTCCTTCCCCCGGAGATTCTGTTCCAGGGAACTCCGTTTGCCATCAACCGCATTATTTTGATTCGTATCGTGGCAACCATCGTGCTGTTGGTGGTGCTCGGCGTGACCGCAAAGCGCGCCAAGCTCATCCCCGGCCGTTGGCAGGGCGTAGTCGAGTACGGTCTCGACTTCGTGCGCGACAAGGTCGTGTATGACGTGATGGGTGAGGCCCGTGGCAAGCGTTACGTGCCGATGATCACCACCCTGTTCTTCACGATCTTCATTTTCAACCTGTGCGGCATCATTCCAGGTATGAACATGGCGGCCAACGCCACGGTGGTCATGCCGCTCGTGTTCGCTGTCTGGACACTGATCCAGTACTGGATCGCCGCCATCCGCTCGCAGGGCCTCGGCCACTATCTGCGCCACGAGCTGTTCACCCCCGGTGTGCCGTGGCCGGTCTATTTCCTGCTGGCTCCGATCAACCTGCTTGAGCTGTTGATCATCCGCCCGGCCTCCCTGACCATCCGTCTGTTCGCCAACATGGTTTCCGGCCACCTTATGGTCGCCACCTGCCTGGCGTTCGCACAGTTCTGGATGGTTGACGCGGTCAACAAGCTGCAGGGCATCCCGGTGGGTGCGCTGTGGTTCGCCGGTGGTTTCGCCATGACCTGCTTCGAGGCGTTCGTCGCCTTCCTGCAAGCCTACGTCTTCGCGATTCTTTCCACCGTGTACATCAACCTGAGCTTCCCGGAAGAGTGACGGGCGACTAACCCGCCGCTTCCGGTCCCCGGTCTGGGAAAATCGCAGACCGACCAAACCCCAAGATTTATAACGTCGCCAAGTACGTTAGAAAGGAAACACAATGGATATCATCACCCTCGCAGAGGTCGCCGGCAACCTGTCCGTCATCGGTTACGGTATCGGTACTCTTGGCCCTGGCATTGGTCTGGGCATCCTCTTCGGCAAGGCCATGGAATCCACCGCTCGTCAGCCTGAGATGTCCGGCAAGATCCAGACCATCATGTTCATCGGCCTGGCTCTGGTCGAGGTGCTGGCACTGATCGGCTTCGTCGCCGCCCTGATCATCTGATCTGCGCAGATCAACAGACGAAAACCGATTATGTCCATCACTGAAAGGAGGGCTTGATGACACAAGCAGCAAGCGGGATTGACCTGTTCATTCCTGAGGTTTATGACATCGTATGGTCGCTGATCATTCTTGTCATCGTTGCGGTGTTCTTCTACAAGTTCTTCATGCCGAAGTTCAATGCGATCTTCGACGAGCGCGCCGCCAAGATTCAGGGCAACATCGCCAAGGCGGAGCAGGCTAGGAAGGACGCCGACGAGGCCAAGGCCAAGTATGAGGCCCAGCTGAGCACCGCCCGTGTGGACGCCGCCAAGATTCGCGACGACGCCCGTGCGGAAGCGTCCCACATCATCGCCGACGCTCGTTCCCGCGCCGAGTCCGATGCGGCCCAGATCACCGCATCCGCACAGCGCTCGATCGAATCCCAGCACCAGCAGGCCATCGTCTCGCTCAAGGGCGAGGTCGGCGCACTTGCCACCGCCCTGGCCGGCAAGATCCTCGGTGCCAAGCTGGAAGACAACGACGTGCAGTCCTCGATGATCGATTCGATGATCGACGACCTGGGCGCCAAGAAGTGACCGTGACCATCCGTAACCAGAAAGGGAGGTGACCATGCGAGGAGAGGCATCACGTATTGCAGACCGCGAGTCGCGTGATTCGCTGGCCCCGAAACTGCGCGACACCCGTGAGGACGCGTGGCGGATCGGCAACGAACTGTTCACGATCACCAAGGTGCTCGATGACAGCATTCAGCTGGAGCGCGCACTGACCGACCCGTCCCGCCCGGTTGCCGACAAGGTGGCCGTCCTGAAGGAACTGCTCGGTGACAACGCGCATCCGATGACCATGGAGATCATGACTGACTTGGTCTCCCGCCGTTGGAGCCGTGCGCGCGACATCGCCAACGCAGTGGAAGACTTCGGCGTGGACGCCATGATGTACTACGCGGACGCCACTGACGCCACGCTGCAGGTATCCATCGAGCTGTCCGAGCTGCATTCCGCACTGCTGAACCTGCCGGTCGTACGCGCCAAGCTGTACGACTACCAGGCCACCAGCGAGGCCCGTGTGAAGCTGTTCCGCGAGGTGTTCTCTGGCAAGACCCTGAACAAGGTCACCATGAGGCTCGCCGAACACGCCACTTGCAACCTGCGCCGCCGCCGCTACTTGGAGACCATCCAGTGGCTGATCAACAAGTTCTCCCGCCACATGGGCGAGTCGATGGTCACCGTGACCACCGCCACCCCGCTGAAGAAGGAGCAGATCAAGCGACTGGTCGAGGTCTACTCCGCCAAGGTGGGCCGTCAGGTGCACATCAACTCGGTGGTCGACCCGACCGTGCTGGGTGGCATGCGCATCCAGGTGGGCGACGAAGTCACGGACAACACCGTGGTCGCACAGCTGCAGAACTTGCATCGCAAGGTGCAGACGGAGGCGACTCCGGCCTGACCGGCCGAGCCAATCCGTCCAACACCACACACAAGCAAAGACTTGACTGAACAATAACCAATAGAAGGAGTGATCATGGCAGAACTGACCATCGATCCCGCCTCGATTCGCAAGGCCCTCGACGACTTCGTGTCGTCGTACAAGCCGAGCGACACCCCCACCCAGGAAGTGGGCTATGTCGCCACGGCCGGTGACGGCATTGCACACGTGACGGGATTGCCTGGTTGCATGGCCAATGAGCTGCTGACGTTCGAAGACGGCACGCTCGGCCTGGCGTTCAACCTTGACGCCCGTGAGATCGGCGTGGTGATCCTCGGCGATTTCGCTGGAATTGAGGAAGGCCAGGAAGTGCGACGCACCGGCGAAGTGCTTTCCGTGCCCGTCGGCGACGGCTATCTCGGCCGCGTCGTGGACCCGCTGGGCAAGCCGCTCGACGGCCTCGGCGAGATCCAGGGCATTGAGGGGCGTCGTATCCTCGAAGCCCAGGCCCCCGACGTGATGCACCGCCACCCGGTCGACGAGCCGCTGTCCACCGGCCTCAAGGCCATCGACGCGATGACCCCGATCGGCCGCGGCCAGCGCCAGCTCATCATCGGCGACCGCCAGACCGGTAAGACCGCCATCGCGATCGATACCATCATCAACCAGAAGGCCAACTGGGAATCCGGCGACCCGAAGAAGCAGGTCCGCTGCATCTACGTGGCCATCGGCCAGAAGGGCTCCACCATCGCCTCGGTGAAGCAGAGCCTGGAAGACGCCGGCGCCATGGAGTACACCACCATCGTGGCCTCCCCGGCAGCCGATTCCGCTGGCTTCAAGTACATCGCCCCGTACACCGGCTCGGCCATCGGCCAGCACTGGATGTACAACGGCAAGCATGTGCTCATCGTCTTCGATGACTTGTCCAAGCAGGCAGAGGCCTATCGTTCGATTTCCCTGCTGCTGCGCCGCCCGCCGGGGCGTGAAGCCTACCCGGGTGATGTGTTCTACCTGCACTCCCGCCTGCTCGAACGTTGCGCCAAGGTCTCCGATGACCTGGGCGGCGGTTCGATGACGGGTCTGCCGATCGTCGAGACCAAGGCGAACGATGTGTCCGCCTACATCCCGACCAACGTGATCTCCATCACTGACGGCCAGATCTTCCTGCAGTCCGATCTGTTCAACGCCAACCAGCGCCCCGCCGTGGACGTCGGTATCTCCGTCTCTCGAGTCGGTGGCGCCGCACAGACCAAGGCTCTGAAGAAGGTCTCCGGTACGCTGAAGATCTCCCTGGCACAGTACCGTTCGCTGGAATCCTTCGCCATGTTCGCCTCCGATCTGGATGCGGCTTCCAAGGCCCAGTTGACCCGTGGTGCCCACCTGACCGAGCTGTTGAAGCAGCCGCAGTTCCACCCGTACTCGCCGGAACAGGAAGTCGTGTCCGTATGGACCGGCACCCACGGCAAGCTCGACGACCTCGACCTGAAGGACGTCCTTCCGTTCGAGCAGGGACTGCTGGACTACATCGACCACAACACCGATATCCTCAAGACCATTCGCGAGACCGAGGAATTCACCGCCGACACCGAGGCTGCCCTCGATAAGGCCGTGGACGAGTTCCGTTCGACGTTCGTCTCTTCCGCCGGCAAGCCGCTGGTCGAGAAGAAGCCGGACGTTGACAAGGCCGCGCCGGTCGATCAGGAAAAGATCGTGGCGGGAGAAAAGTAAGCCATGGGCTCGCAACTCGCATTGAAATCACGCATCCGCTCCACCGAGTCGTTGGCGAAGATCTTCAACGCTCAGGAGATGATCGCGTCTTCGCATATCGCCAAGGCCCGTGATGTGGCCCTGAACGCGAAGCCGTACACCGATGCGATTTTCGATGCCGTGCAAGCGTTGGTGGCCCACACCCATATCACGCATCCGATCGCGGTGAAGGACGAGAAGAACCCGCGCGTGGCTGTTCTCGCCCTCACCTCGGATCGTGGTATGGCCGGCCCGTACACCTCTTCGATTATCCGTGAAACGGAGTCGCTGCTGTCCCGCCTCGATGCGGCAGGCAAGCAGCCGGAGCTGTTCGTGTACGGGCGTCGCGGTTCGACGTACTACAAGTACCGTAATCGTGACATCGCGGCGACGTGGGAAGGCAACACCGACCAGCCCGGCGTGGAAATTGCTGAAACGATCTCCAACACCTTGATGGACGCCTACATGAAGCCGGCTGAGAAGGGTGGAGTTTCCGAACTCTACATCGTCTACACCGAGTTCATCAACATGGTGGTGCAGAAGGTGCGCGTGCTGCGCATGCTGCCGGTCGAAATCGTGAAAAACGAGACCAAGGTGCCCGATCCTGATGAAGAGGCACCGGCTACTGCGGATGTCGCTCCGCTGTACACTTTCGAGCCCAGCCTCGAAAAGGTACTGGATGCGATTCTGCCGAAGTACATTCAGTCCCGTATCCACGAGTGCCTGCTGACCGCGGCCGCGTCGGAAACCGCAAGCCGCCAGAACGCCATGCACACGGCAACCGACAACGCACGAAACCTGATCGACGACCTTACGCGCAAGCTCAACGCTTCCCGCCAGGCCTCGATCACCCAGGAACTTACCGAAATCATCGGCAGCGCTGACGCGCTGACCAAGAAGGAAGAGTAGGAACGCATATGGCTGACAACCAGACCACTGCGGCCGAGCCTACCAACGGTCGCGTCACCCGCGTCCAGGGCTCGGTTATCGACGTTGAATTCCCGGTGGGTCATCTGCCCGACATCTACAACGCCCTGAAAGTAACGATCGTCAACACCAGCGCCAAGGAAGAAGGCGAGGCGAAGGAGACCGAGATCACCCTCGAGGTCGAACAGCACCTCGGTGATTCCACGGTCCGTTGCGTCGCTCTGAAGCCCACCGACGGCCTGGTTCGTGGTGCCTCCGTCTCCGACACCGGCGCCCCGATCTCCGTGCCGGTCGGCGACGTGACCAAGGGCCACGTCTTCGACGTGTCCGGTAACATCCTCAACAAGAAGCCGGATGAGACCATCACCGTCTCCGAGCGTTGGCCTATCCACCGCAACCCGCCGGCCTTCGATCAGCTGGAGTCCAAGACCCAGATGTTCGAAACGGGCATCAAGGTCATCGATCTGCTGACCCCGTACGTGCAGGGCGGCAAGATCGGTCTGTTCGGTGGTGCAGGTGTGGGCAAGACCGTGCTGATTCAGGAAATGATTCAGCGCGTGGCCCAGAACCACGGTGGTGTGTCCGTGTTCGCTGGCGTCGGCGAGCGTACCCGTGAGGGTAACGATCTGATCGGCGAAATGGCCGAGGCCGGCGTGCTTGAGAAGACCGCACTGGTCTTCGGCCAGATGGATGAGCAGCCGGGTACCCGTCTGCGTGTCCCGCTGACCGCACTGACCATGGCAGAGTACTTCCGTGACGTGCAGAACCAGGACGTGCTGCTGTTCATCGACAACATCTTCCGCTTCACCCAGGCCGGTTCCGAGGTGTCCACCCTGCTGGGGCGTATGCCTTCCGCCGTGGGTTACCAGCCGAACCTGGCCGATGAGATGGGTTCCCTCCAGGAGCGCATCACCTCGACCCGTGGTCACTCGATCACCTCGTTGCAGGCCATTTACGTGCCGGCCGATGATTACACCGACCCGGCCCCGGCCACGACCTTCGCCCACTTGGATGCAACCACCGAGCTTTCTCGTGACATTGCCTCCAAGGGTATCTACCCGGCTGTGGACCCGCTGAGCTCCACCTCGCGAATCCTCGATCCGCGTTACGTGGGCCAGGCTCACTACGACTGCGCCAACCGCGTCAAGGCGATTCTGCAGCGTAACAAGGAGCTGCAGGACATCATCGCCCTGATCGGTATCGACGAGCTCGGCGAAGAGGACAAGACCACCGTGAACCGTGCTCGTAAGATCGAGCAGTTCCTCGGCCAGAACTTCTATGTGGCTGAGAAGTTCACCGGTCGCCCCGGCTCCTACGTGCCGGCCGACGAGACCATCGAAGCCTTCACCCGCATCTGCGACGGCGTGTACGACGACGTCCCGGAGCAGGCGTTCTCCGGCATCGGCGGCATCGACGACCTCGAAGAGAAGTGGCACAACATGCAGAAGGAACTGGGTGCGTGATGGCTGCGGAAAAAACCACGATGAAGGTCAACATCGTCGCCGCTGACCACCCTGTGTGGCACGGCGAGGCGACGAGCGTGACCATTCCCGCCTCTGAGGGCGGCATGGGCATCCTGCCCGACCATGAGCCTGTGCTCACGGTGATCAAGCAGGGTACGCTCACCGTGGTTGAGCCCGATGGCGATCGCCACATGTTCGAGGTGACCGACGGATTCATTTCCTTCGACTCGAACAAACTCACCGTGGCGGTCGAGCGCGGCCACGACGTCCAGTACTCCGGCACCGCCGAGTGACCTGAACCAACTCCTTAAGGGGCTCTCTGGTTTTCCAGAGAGCCCCTTTTGCTATGTATGCCATGTGTTGCGCTACAGTGGTGGCCTATGCGAGTTATTGTTGCCGACTGTTCGGCCGAGTATTCGGGCCGCCTCAACGCCTCACTGCCCCTGGCCAAGCGCGTATTGCTGATCAAGGCCGATTCCAGCCTGTTGATTTTCTCCGAATTGGGCTCCTACAAGCCGCTGAACTGGATGACCGCGCCCTGCACGATTCGTGAGATCGACCCAGCCGCCAAATCCGCGCAACATTCCCGGGAAAGTGTCGCTGGTGGGGCTGTGGATGGTGATTCTGCGACGCATTCCCCGGAAAGTGTCGCCGCTGGTGAGCCGGAAAAGGTGCTACGTGTCAGCGCCGACAAGGGTTCGGACATTCTTGAAGTGACGCTGCAGCATATCTATTCCGACCAAACCTATGATCTGGGCGAAGATCCGGGTCTCATCAAGGATGGCGTGGAAGACCATCTGCAGCGCTATCTGGCCGAGCAAATCGAGCGTATCGGCAAGGGAGCCAAGCTGGTGCGTCGCGAATACCCGACCGCCATTGGCCCAGTGGATATTATGGCCGTGAATGCCGAGGGCGAGCATGTGGCTGTGGAAATCAAACGTCACGGCGGCATTGATGGCGTCGAGCAGCTGACTCGCTACTGCGAACTGCTCAATCGAGATCCGCTGCTGGCCCCGGTGCACGGCATCTTCGCCGCACAAACCATCACGCCGCAAGCCCAGGTCTTGGCCAAAGACCGCGGCTTCACCTGCCTCATCCTCGATTACGACGATATGAAAGGCACCGAGGACGACAGTCTCAGGCTGTTCTAGATATAGCAGGGGCTCCCTCATCAGAGGGAGCCCCTGCTATATCTTTTAGTACGCGGCGAGAATATCGATTACGAAGACCAACGTGGAGTTGGCGGGAATCGGACCTTGCTCCTTATCTCCATAGGCCTGATCCGGCGGAATCACCAGCAGAACCTGAGAGCCGACGGTCTGGCCGACCAGACCCTTCTGCCAGCCCTCGATAACCTGATGCTGGCCGCTGGAATCGCTGAACAGATCGGCGTCGATTGTGGAATCGCGATCCCAGGACGAATCGAACTGCTTGCCATTCGTAAGCCAACCGGTGTACTTGACCACCACGGTGTTCTTGTCGGTCAGCTTGGCGCCGTTACCCTTGATCAGCGTCTGCGAGATCAGCGAATCAACCGAACCCTGACCGTTCATGTCGATGGACGGCTCGCCGTTTTTGGCTCGCGTCACCTTCGGCAGATTGGCCGGCACATCCTTGACTTCCTCGCCAGTGGCCTTCTCCAAGTCCTTGGACTTGGACACAAACGTCATCGCCAGAATGTAAGAGTACCCGGACGAATCCTGAGCGTTGACGCCAAAGCCAATCGTGGTGTTGATCTTGGCACCCTTGATCTGGTTGTAGTAGGTCGAGGAGAGGGTCTTGGAATCCACCTTCAGCGAGCAATCCGGCGTGTTCTTGGTCCAGGTGTCCATGAGCTCGGTTCCGTCTTTAACGTTGAGCGCGATGCCTTGGGCGCAGACGCGGTCGCCCTCCTCGATCACGTCGCCATCGCCCTTCTGCAGCACCACATAAGAGCCGTCGGACACGGTCATCGGCGTATTAAAGGAGATGGTCGGCTTCTCGCCGAGCTTGCCCTTGGCGGTCACGCCGGCAATTTGGCCCTTCTTGTCAGAAGAGTCGGAAGATGAAGAGGAATCGGAAGAAGAGGATTTCGAGTCCGAGCTCGAACTGGAGCAGGCAGCCAGCGACACGCACATCGCCAGCGAGCAGGCAAGGGCAACGGCCTTGCCGAGGGGAGATAACATAGACTTAACAGACTTACGCATGACACATCACCCTACTGGTAAACCTTGATTTTCTGCGCTCCTAGGTAATAAACAGGTGAAGATTGTAGAATGGTTGAGTTATGAGTGCTGAAGAACAGACTACAAGACCGGATAAGGGCGCCAAGCGTCCATCCCGTCATGCCAAAATCATGCGTGGAGTGGTGACGCCTATCTTCGGTCTATTGGCCGTGGCGGCTGTGGTGTTGGGGTACATGAATGCCACGATATGGAAGCCCTCCACTGAAATCACCGCTTCCGCAACCATGAGCGGCTCCCGGTATGTCGTCACTGATCCGAATGTGCTGACCTTGTTGGATCAGAATGCCACGATAACCGTGGACTCGGGATCCTCTCAGGACGAGGCGTGCGTGGCGTTGGGTTCGTCCAAGGATGTTGCCGGATGGGTCGCGTCCGAGAAGTCCTATACTCGCATCACCGGATTGGCATCATGGAGCGAGCTGAGCACCCAGAAGGGAAGCAGCACGAGTCAGGGAGCGCCTACCAGTGCCGATGACGCGGTGTCGTTCAAGGATTCCGATATGTGGACTGCCGTGAAATGCGGCACTGGGTCCGTTTCGCTGAAGAGCAAGAAGACCGGCGCCTCGACGGTAGCCATTGTGGATTTGGGCGAAAATGTCACCAACGCCAAGGTGCAGCTGCACTGGGTGCGCTCCGAAGTGCCGGACTTTGCGATGCCGTTCTATCTGTCCGGCGGATTGCTGGCCGTGCTGGCCGTACTGTGCGCCTCCGTGTTCGCCATGCCGCCGCATAAGCGCCGCAAGCGCATGGTGGAAGGCATGGCAAGCGCCGTAATCGAGGAAGAGGCACCCGCCAGCATCGCAGTGTCCGGGAAGCCGGATGGTGCAAGTCGACGTAATCGTCGCCGTCACGCCACACATCGGCGTTCGGGCCGTGCGGCCTCGCAATCCTCGCAATCTGAAGCCACCGAAACACCGGTTATCATCGACCCAAGTTCGCGTAACCTGGTCGCCGACCAGCAGACCGGTGCCGAAAGCGGCGCTGAGCCCGGCCTCAGCGCCGGCGATAACGAATCGACTTCGGTAATCACCCCTGACGAACTGCAGGCCTACTTCTCCCGCTTGGCCCAAGAGGTCAATACCGGAGACGACTCGGCCGATGACGGACAGGAGGAAAGCTGATGAACAAGCGATGGAACAAACTGTGTGTGTCCGCCCTCGCCTGCATGGCGTTGGTCGTGCCGTTGACCGCCTGTGAAGGCCGGCTGCCGACGCCGGCTGCTGATACCTCCACCAAGGTTGCGCCGGATTTGACCGAGGCGCAGGAGAAGAAGATTCGTCTGAAGATTCTCAAGACGATCGATGAAGCCGATCAGGCCAAGAATCCCGATGGATATGCGGCCGTTATGGGCGGGCCCCAGCTGGACATTCGCATCAGCCAGACCACGATCAACCAGCGCGGCGGCGGTATGTCCGAATATGCGACTATTCCCAAGGCCATCGCCCAGACGGTGATTCCTACGGACGACGGATGGCCTCGCTCGGTGTTCACCATCACGACCACCACCGAAGATCAGCAGTCCAAGCGTTTGCTGGTCTTCGATCAGGAATCCGCCCAGCAGAATTACAAGCTGATGGCCATGGCTCGACTGTTTGAGGGGGCCAAGCTGCCGAAGTTCGAGATTCCGACTATTGGCTCGCAGATGGGCACCGCAAAGGATGAGAAGCTGGTGGCCACTCCCGCCGATGCCTTGACCCAATACGCCGATGTGCTGCAGAACGGCTCCAAGAGCCAATACGCTTCCAAGTTCGCAGACGATTTGCTGCGCCAGGAACTGGCCAATACCACGGCCAAGGTGCAGGAAGGTATGCAACGCAACAACGGTACGCAGGAGCAGAAATTCACCGTTGTGCCTGAACAGATGTGGGTGATGCGTGCTGCAGACGGTGCCGGTGATTTGGTGGTTGGCCGTATTAACGGCGAATGGACTCGCAAGGCGGGGGATGGCCGCGAATCGCAGCCGGCTTCCGACGACGAGAAGGCGCTGTTCAATAGCGACAAGTACACCAGCACCATGAAGGTCACGTATGTGAACGTGGTGGCCTTGTACATTCCGTTGGCAAGTTCCGGTGAGCAAATCACCGCAGTGGGCGCCGACCGTCAGCCGGTAAAGGTCGAAGCGCTGTAATTGTTGCCGCCACCCACCGCGCGGTTAACGTCCCCACCACGATGTGATTCGTCCACCACGATGTCGATAAAACTTTACCTTTCGCATAATGGTGCCGTTTGGGGTCACATCGTGGTGGGCGTTTTGCTACGTGGTGGGAATTCCACCGCGTAGTGGAAGAATCCCTACGTGGTGGGAATCGGCATTACAATCAATGTCAGCAAATGTGATTGTTGTTGTACGCGAATCGCGTGGAATCGGGAGGCATTATGGCAGAGCAGCAGTTCAATCCGGGAGTCTCATTGGCGGGCGCCGTCGATTTGGAGGCGCTGAAGCATCAGGTCAAGGCCGAGCCCGGACAAGCGGGCGGCGCGCCTGCCGCTGGTGGGTACGTGATCGACACCACCGAAAACACCTTCCAGGCAATGGTGCAGACTTCTGCGACCTTCCCGATCCTGCTGCTTCTGTGGGTGCCGACCGATGACCGCCTGTTCCCGATGGCCCGTGCACTGGGCGACGCGGTGAACGCCCTGAACGGCCAGATTCAGCTCTCCCGTATCGATATCTCGTCCAATCCCTCGATTGCCCAAGCGCTGCAGGTGCAGGGCGTGCCCGCACTGTTCGCGTTGATTGCCGGCCGTCCGATGCCGCTGTTGCAGGGCCTTCCGGGTGACGACGAGCTCAAGCAACTTACTGACGAGGTGATTCCGAAGATTATTGAGGCCGCCGCGCAGTCTGGTGTGAACGGTACCGCGCCGTACTCGGGTGATCCTGATTCCGATGCCGCCAAGAGCGCTGGTGCCACCGGTGCCGTCGCGGGTGCTGAGCAGGTGCCGCCGGAGCATGCCGAAGCCCATCGTTTGGCCGAGGAGGGCGATTACGCCGGTGCCGCCGCCGAATACGAGCGCGTGCTCGGATCCGACCCGTCCGATGCACTGGCCTCCCGCGAACGTGCGAAGGCGCTGTTGCTGGCCCGCTCCGGGGCCGCTGATGTACGTGACGTACGTGCCGCTGCCGCCGCAGCGCCGGACGATGTGGAAGCGCAGTTGGCCGTGGCTGATATCGACATGATTGGTGGCCAGATTCAAGACGCTTTCGACCGTTTGCTGGACTTTTTGGCCGCCGGGCACAAGGCCGATATCGAGCAGGTTCGCAAGCGTCTGCTCGAATACTTCGCCATCCCCGAACCCACCGACCCGCGTCTGACCCGCGCCCGTCGTCGCCTAGCCACCCTCATGTACTAAGTGGTTTTGGCTCCCCTCTTTGAGAGGGGCTGTCGTCGTAGATGACTGAGGGGAGCTCACGAGCGTACTCGATTGCCTCCCCCCCCCTAAACCATCCGATTCTTCCCGAAATACTGCTGGAACCTTGGCCCCTCCAGCGCCAGCTCCTCCTCGAAATCATCCGCCCACTTACAGAACGGACGGTTGGCGAGACCATCGTTATTGAATCGCGCCTGATCGGTGATTTCGGTGATGCAGAATTTCGGAATCGTCAGATTGGTAACCGGCCCGGATCGTTCGGCCTCGGCTACGATGAGCGGCGCATTCGGCCCGCCGAACACATCCACGCTCCAGCCGTCTTCCTCAATCCACACGGAATACCGGTTCTTGATGATTACCGAGCCGCCGCGCTTGATGAGTTCGGCCGCGATACGCGTATCGATTTCGCGCTCGACTTCGTAGCGCGTGCCGCCCACGGACGGACCTTTGACGGTGACATATGCTTCCGAGAACCGGTCGCGGTATTCGTCCAGCACGGCCACCGGATTTACGTCGGGCGTCATGTCGACGTGAACCTTGCGCGAGACCAGGCGCACGCGCAAGGCGTAATTGTCGGCATGCACGTAGTAGCTCTGAATGATGAGGGTCGGGGCGTCGCCGTCGTCGTATTCCGCCGGCAGTTCGCGGCAGAAGAAGCGGCGTTCGTATTCGAAGTCATCTGTAGGTTCCGACATAACCCCATTGTAGAGCCGATAATGGCGATTTTCTCGTTATTTTGGCGACGTATGTGCCGCATGCAACGTGATGTGGTGTACAGTAAAGAAGTTGCTCGGGTTTGTAGCTCAGTGGATAGAGCGTCTGTCTCCGGAACAGAAGGTCGTGGGTTCGATCCCCATCAAGCCCACGAGTGCCCCGCCCGACGTTGTCGGGGCGGGGCTTTTGATTGTTCTGCCATGGTGGGCGCATGATGGTCCGTGAGGGGAAAGTCGCTCCTTCTTCGTTGAAGGGACGTTCGCCTTTGCCGGGCGCGCCTACCCGCTGTCTGGCTCTGTTGCCGAGTGAGCTCGACGAGTCGCCCCAGGGGTATGCGTCCATCGCCACTTTGGGTGGGGTGAGCGCCAGGCGAATCCGGTAGTCGAGGCCGGCGAGGTCATCGAGCCAGACGGCGGCAATGACAGTCAGACGGGCCTCGCGTTCGGTACGGTGATAGAGCTCTCAAGCGCCGTCGCGAAGCGCCGATGGGGCGGGGTGGCCTGTAGCTGGACGCCGTCGCACGCTCACGCTGGCGCGTTTCATGATGGTCGACAACAGGAAGGAAACCATAATGGACATCTCCAACGCGACCGCCCTAGCCTCAACCATCGTTGCCCTCATCGCCCCGGCCCTGATCCAGACGCTCAAGAAGCACATCCCCGAAGGCTTCACCGCGTTCACCACCCTCGGCGTCAGCCTACTGCTCGGCGTCATCGCCATCGCGGCCACCAACGGCTTCACCGGATTATGGGTGGGGCGCCCTGTTCGCCGCCGTCGTAGGCGTGTCCCAGGCCGTGTACACATTGGTGAACCAGGCGCTGGCGGGATTCAAAGATAGAGAACAGTAGATGCTACTGTTGTGCTGTTTATTACTAATTGCGTCACAGAAAGTCAGGTAGCAACTGTATGCAGCGTGAATCAGCCGGAGCAATCGCGGCCGTCGACCTGTTCGCCGGCTGCGGCGGCATGTCCTTGGGCTTCGAGAAGGCCGGCTTTGATGTCAAAGCTGCGTTTGACAACTGGCTTCCCGCCATCAAGGTATACCGCAAGAACTTCAAGCACCCGATGTTCGAGCAAGACCTGTCGGATTCCGTGGAATCTGCCAAGCTTGTCAGCAAGTACAGCCCTACTGTCATCTTTGGCGGTCCGCCGTGCCAAGACTTTTCAACTGCGGGCTTCCAAGATGAGACCCGAGGACGTGCCATTCTTTCCGTGTCCTTTGCAAAGATCATCGCAACGGTCAAACCGCAATGGTTCGTTATGGAGAATGTTGCAACCATCCGCAACACGAAGTCATTCCAACGTGCTTGCGCGGTCTACCGAGAAGCCGGTTATGGACTGACCTGCAGAGTGCTCAATGCTTCTCTGTGCGGCGTGCCGCAAGTGCGTAAGCGCATGTTTGTAATTGGAGGCCTCGGAGAGCATGATGACTTCCTGACCAATGAACTTGAGAAGCATCTTGCCGACAAGCCGATGACCATTCGTGACTATCTCGGCAATTCACTTGGCATTGACTACTACTTCCGTGTGCCCACCAACTACAGCCGTCGAGGCGTGTTCAGTATCGATGAGCCTTCCATGACTATCAGAGCTGTGGATAGGCCCATTCCTCCGGGTTACAGAGGGAACCCCAAGGATTCCGCCCCGGTCAGCGAGGTACGTGTGCTTACTCCTAAGGAACGCAGCTATATCCAAACGTTTCCCAAGGACTTCGCTTTTGAGGGCGGCAAGTCTGACGTGAACACGATGATTGGCAACGCTGTGCCAGTGAACCTCGCCAAGTATGTCGCCACGGCACTTATGTACCATATCGAACAGGTGCGAAAGGAAGGCGAATCAGAGTGAAGGCCATCGATCTATTCGCAGGATGCGGTGGCATGTCCTTGGGCTTTGAACAGGCAGGCGTTGATGTCGTAGCGGCATTTGATAAATGGCAACCAGCCATTGAAATCTACCGTGCTAACTTCGATCATCCCATCTTCGACAAAGATCTCTCAGAGGATGACAGTGCCGACCTCATCAAGTCGTATGCGCCTGACCTCATCATGGGCGGCCCACCATGCCAAGACTACTCAATAGCCGGCAAACGAGAGCAAGGCGAACGCGCTAACCTCACCATTCGCTTCGGCCAGATTGTCTCCGAGGCCAAGCCTACATGGGTTGTGTTCGAGAATGTCTACAACATCGAACGTTTTGGAACGCTGCCCAAACTTAAGTTCATGCTCAAAAAGGCGGGCTATGGCCTCACCGCCATGGTCATAGACGCTAGTCGTTGCGGCGTGCCGCAGGCTCGCAAACGATTCATCATGGTCGGACGTCTGGGGGCGAAAGACGGTTTTCTCGACGAAGTCTTGAAAAAGGACTTCGCCAAGCGCCAGATGACCGTGCGCGACTACCTGGGCAACCGGCTTGGCACGCAGTACTACTACATGCACCCACGCAGCTATGCCCGACGTGCTGTGTTCTCCATCGACGAGCCATCGGCAACCATCCGTGGCATCAATCGACCCATCCCGGATAACTACAAGCATCACCATGCCGATGCTGCAGAGATCAAAGACGGAGTCAGGGCGCTGACTTTCAAGGAGCGCAGCTATCTGCAATCCTTCCCTGACGGCTTTCAGTTCCCCGGAGCCAAGACTAACGTAGAGCTTGCTATCGGTAATGCTGTGCCCCCAGCATTGGCTAACTATGTGGCGCGACATATTCTTGACTACGAAAAGGCCCATACAGAGCAATGAGGTGAATGATGTCTTACTTCACGCGTGTTGAGGACTACAAGACGTATGAGAACTCCCCAACGGGAGACCTCCATTACTCCTATAATGCCAATAGTGGCGGTGGCCAGGCCTTCCTTGGTGGCAAGTACCGAGATGACAGTGGGGAATTGCAGTCGTTACCACCGCTGAACAACAAGATTGCTGTCTTTGGGCTCGATCTTGAGGACACCAACGGCAATACCCTGTTCATCAATCTGGGCACAAGCGATAAAGAAAAATACCCCATCAGCCCTAGGGGCGAAGGCAGCACAAGCATGAAGCTTGGCATGAAAGGCGAAAAGAATCGTCCCAGTCTTCTGCTAGCCACAGCCTTGATGCTGCCTACAACGTGCGTAATCAATAGCGCGGCCACGCTGGACGAGTCTCCTCTGACACGAAGAAACTATTGGCTGCGCTCCATGTGGCTTGATTGCCGGATTCGTGGCAATGACGAGGTCGCGTTCATTCCCAAGGATTTCATTTTTGAGGGTGGCCGTAGGAAAGAAGGCAGCACTGTCCAAGGCGATTCGATCTTTTACAAGCTCGACTATCGCCGTCGCATTGCGGACATCCTTCACGCTGATGAGTTGAAGCAGCGCCTTCCGCAAGATGCGGCCGACACCATTGGGTACTTCGCCAACGTTTATCGAGGGGAGACCCAATTCAACTACGATGAAGCTGCTACCAAAGTGGCTGGGATGATGAAAGCGCTCGCCTTTTCGTGCGCCGATCGATATTCTGGCATCTCGGATCCGCTGCCGACCATTATGCGTCTTGTGAGTACGCCCACCTCGGATGTGCCCATGCCTTCTGTGTGCAAACCGCAGCCGAACGAACCATACAACCTCATCTATTTCGGCGCTCCTGGTACCGGTAAGTCTTATAAGATGAACAAGCTTTCGACCCAGTTGTTCGACGAGAGCCGCATTCTGCGCGTCACTTTTCACCCTGATTACACCTACGCACAGTTCGTGGGTAGCCTTCGTCCTTACACCGATGTCATCACAGGCAAGTCAGGATACCGTTATACCCCCGGGCCATTTGTCGACGCCTATGTGCAGGCCATGCAGCTTGAGGATCCCGTAGTGCTTCTCATCGAGGAAATCAATCGAGCCAATCCAGCTGCCGTGTTCGGCGATGTGTTCCAGTTGCTTGATCGCGAGGATTCCGGCGAAAGCACGTATCCCATTCGCGCTTCGGAAGAGCTAACTAACTATCTCAGTTGGCAACCAGGCATCACGCCAATTCTTGAAGGCGAGCGTGCCACGCTGTCCCTTCCGAAGAACCTGTTCCTTTGGGCGACGATGAACTCAGCCGACCAGGGTGTGTTCCCGATGGATACCGCGTTCAAACGGCGTTGGGATTTCGAGTATCTCGGCATCAACGACAACGAGGAAGCCCTGAACGACTTGAAGGTGCCGCTGGGCGAGACCGGCAGGCAAATCATGTGGAACGATTTGCGCCATGCCATCAATGACCTGTTGCGCAAGGCAAAGGTCAACGAAGACAAGCTGATCGGCCCCTATTTCATGCGCCGATCCGACATCGAGCATTCCGAAAGGTTCAACAAGGCGTTCAAGAACAAGGTCCTGATGTACCTTTACGAGGATGCCGCCCGCATGCGTCGCGACCAAGTATTCGCCGATGGCTCGGTCATCACTTATTCCCAGCTGTGCGAAAACTACGACCGGCTCGGTGACGGGGCATTCAAAGACCTTGGAGTGACAGTGGTTGACGATGGGACTGCCACCACTGCTCCGGATACGATGGAAGCCTGATCCATGCGCCGGGTGTATATCCGTGAGCGCTCGGCATACACGCCTAGTGAGTTGGCCGACAAGCTGAAGCCGGAAGATGGGGGATTCCGTCATTGGGATGCAGATGAATGCATCGCCAAGCTACTGAAGCGCGGCGTGTTATCGGCCGGATCCATCATTGATGACGAGGATTCGTCCACCGTCAAATACGACAAGTATCAGTTCCGCTGGGTGGGGCTTGCGGTCTACCAAGACCTGGTCATCGTGGTGTACCCGAAATACTTCCGGGGCAAAGATCTCCCGACGTTGCCGCAGATGGCCCGTATCTTGCGCGTCATCCGTAAAGCCGAGCCCAAAGGCGCACAAATCGGCATGCTGACCGATGACAACGATAGGGCACGCGATCCGCTGGTCCTCCTAACCGCCCTGTTCGACATGTATGCCGAGTATGGCGAGTACACCAATTACGAACGCACCATCGAATCGAACGGCACCGGCTCTATTTCCTGGGAACGTACCATCGAGCAATGCCAGCCGTTCCTCGGCGATGACGGCCCCATCTACTTCGATCTGAAAACCATCGAGACGAATCGTAACGACAGCGATTACGTCACACGACTACACCGCGCTCTGCTTACCACGTATTCACAAGAGCTGCGTGAATCAGGGCTTGCCGGGCTGCTGTCCATCACGCCGGTCGAGCTGAGCGATGAGGAGCTCGATGATTTCGGAGATCCCGACATCATCGACTACCGCCTTGAACGTGAACTCAACGTCCAATTCATCACTTGGAAACGAGATCTCATCTCATTGCTGCGCTCGATTGTCATGGACAGGGAATCCGGACACGATTGGAATAACGTCGCATGCCTGGGCACCGCCAGCTACCAGCATGTCTGGGAGCTCATGTGCAAGACCGCTTTCGGCGACCAGCTCGGCATAAGCATCGATCGGCTGGGAATGCGCTTGACAGACGCATGGGCCAAGCGCGGCAAAGAAACGCTGCTGGACATCATTCCGTGCCCACAGTGGTATTCGACCGAAGAAAACAGCAGTGAAACGGTTTGCGGACCGGTCAAGACGCTCATCCCCGACGTGGTCTCCGTTCTGAAGCATGACGATGATCTTTGCCTGTGCATTTACGATGCCAAGTACTACACGCCAACGCTTGGCAAGAAGGTAACAGGTGCACCAGGCGTCGAATCAATCACCAAGCAGCTCCTATATCAGGAAGCTTATAAGTCCTTCGTCAAGGACCAGGGTGTTAGCCGTGTATTGAACACCTTCTTTGTGCCGACATCGCGACAGGGTGGCCCATATCATCTTGGCAAAGTGGACTTCCTCGGCATCTTTCCTTGTCAAGATGCGCCATTTACCAACAACATCGACGTGTGGGCTTTAGACGCCGACGCGCTGGGAGAGCTCTACCTCGACAATGAGCAGGTAGGCAGTGCAGTGGTGGATGCAATCATCAGCAAAAGCGCACCCGTGGTTTTCGCTCAAGCGCAGACGCTGTTCTAACCGAGCTGCGCTATGCCTCATCCCTATGAGGTGAAACGAATTCGCGCGACATCGTTCATGCGTGCGTGAACTCATCCGTGGACTTCTCGATGATGCCGCAGTAGTCATCGATTGCCTCTTGCGTCCCGTATTCGCGCAGCAGGCATTCGTAGGCATTATTGGGTTGGGGGCCATCGATGTCATAGGAGTATTTGACCCTGGGCTTGGCCATGAGCTGGCGCAGGGTCGCTTGCAATAGCTCCGCGTTGCCGTCGTTGAGTTTGACGGTCGAGAGCATCCAGCGGAGCCGGTCCACGTACCGTGCGTCTTCGGGCAGTTCGCCGCGTGCGATGTACAGGGCGTACAGGCGGGCCATCTTCTCCTTGTCCTGGCACTTGCCGTACATGCCTTCCGGCAGGGTGAACCATCCGTGTGGCAGATCGGCGGTCAGGTCCGGCGCGTCCGGGTCGGGCCAGTGGTCGGTGTCCATGTCGGTGGTTTCCTCGACGCTGGGCAGGCAGTTGCCCATGGAGTGGATGAAGTGCGTGCCTTCCAGCCAACGCTCGTATTGGCGTTCGTCATCGACGCCGATGATGTGCTCCAAGCCGATGGCGGTTTCGTAGGCCGTTTCCTCATCGCGGATGTATGTGCCCAAACGGTTTCCAAGATAGCGGTTCACCATGCCAGACGTCTCGTAGGGGACGATGGTCTTGCGGTGCAACGCCGAGCAGTACCGTTCGCGGTAGAACAGGCGGAAGCAAACGGCGCAGATGTGCACACATCGCAGCGCTTCGCCCGGCGTGCAGGTGCATGCCATGCCGGCGATCTTGCCCATTCGCGTTCTGACGGTGGCGGATGCCTACATTTCGCCGTTGGGAACTGTGTCCGCTTGGTAGGTGCCGCCGGATTCACGCCAGTTGCGCAAGTACCCGCGCTCGTACATGCGACGTCCCTCGCGCAACAGGCGGATCTCGGCGTCGAACCGGGCTTGAAGCTCGGAGCTGGGCCCGTCCGTTTTGAACAGCAGTCTGAACTCGCCCACCTTCGTGGCGGGAACGTCGAAAAGCTTCCGCGCGTCGGTCTGCTTGCGATGCCACATGATCATGATTCCATCATCCTCCATGGGGGCGAAAGAGCATGCCAAGCGGAGCGTGTCTGGATCATCTTTGGGTGGCGATTCGGGGCCGTGGTCAATAACACTCCTATAACAATGACCTCCCGATTTAGCCAGTTTTGCCGGTTTCAACGAGGAAACGCGATACCCCAGAAATGGCGGAATTTCAGGCTTTAGTGGCCTATCGAGGGATGCCGGTTTTACCCAGTTTTGGGCCGGTCTGAGCAGAAGGTCGTGGGTTCGATCCCCATCAAGCCCACGAACATGAAAAACACTTTCAGATGAAGGCGTTCTTCTTATTGAGGCGTTTGGGTGGATGACTGCGCTCACGGATGAGCTCAACCGGACATTTGATTGGCGGGTTCCGACCTATACTGATAACACATAGAGTAGGTCCAAGTGGGAGGTGTAGCGATGGCTGCGAGTGTGCGTGTGCCTGTGAATGCCTCCATCTGGGATTGGGTTACCAGGATTGGCTCTTTAAAGGGCTTGTCTCCTGATGACCAGCGCAACATTGAACGTTGGCGCGCAGGCGAGACTGATCCGACGGTCAATCAACTCTCCCAGTTCAGCCGTAAGCTGCGCATTCCATTCGGTTACTTCTTTCTCAATGAACCGATTGAGGATACGCCTGCGGTGTTTGCGCATCGTACGATCGCCAATGCCGCCATCGTGAAACCTTCCCGCGATTTGATTGACACCATCTCCGACATGCAGGCCATCCAGGATTGGGTGCGTCAGGATGCGTTGGAAACAGGACTGGAGAGGTTGCCGTTTGTGGGTTCCTGTCCGGTTGGTCGCGTCACCGTTGCGATGCTGGCGCAGAAAATTCGTCAGGTGCTGGGACTGTCTTTGAAATGGTTTGTCAAGAATGGCCGGTCTTTGTCTGCCGAGGATGCGTTTGCAACGTTGCGTGGGTGTTGCGAGAACGCTGGTGTGGTTGTGATGCTGAACGGCATCGTGGGCGACAATACTCATCGGCCGCTTGATGCACAGGAATTTCGGGCCTTTGCGTTAATCGATGAGTACGCTCCCCTGATTTTCATCAATCGAACCGATAGTCGCAGGGGACAGTTGTTTTCGCTTGCTCATGAGATAGCCCACATATGGGTGGGTGCTGAGGAAATCTATAACGATACCTACCATTACGCGAGCAATGCACCGGTCGAAGTGCTGTGTAATGCAGTGGCGGCGGAACTGCTGATTCCCCGGAGTCTTTTCAATGAGCGATGGCAGGATGCCGTGAGAAATTGCATTGATGCTCCTGATGCGGTGGAGGTACTTGCACGGGAGTTTCCTGTCTCGCAAGTAGTTATCGCTCGTCGCGCTTTGGATGGCATGATGATTTCCGAACAGGAATATCAATCTATTGTCGATAAGAGCCGACGCCATTGGGACGTCCAGAAGACGTCTGGCGGATCCGGCGGAAATTATTACAACACCAAGCAATCTCGATTGGACCATCGTTTTTTGGAGCGGCTTGCGGCAAGCGTATCCGAGGGGCGCACGTCCTATGAGGAGGCATACCGTCTTACTGGCAGCAATCGTAAGACATTCCCCAAGATCCTTGATTCGATGGGGGAGCGAGGACGATAATGCATCCTGAATTCCTTATCGACGCAAACTGTTTAATGACTCCCAACAACGATTACTATCGTCCTGACTTCAGGTTGTCTCAGCAGTTTTGGGAGCATCTGCAGCAGTTGGTAATGAACGGCGGCATTGGCGTCATCTCGCAGGTTGCGCACGAGGTTGCCGTTGGGAGCGGATCGGGAGATTGCCTCGATGAATGGCTGTTGTCCATCCAATCGAAAATTATCGAACCCGGTAGCGATTCTTCGATTGTGGCAAAATTCGGCGAAGTCATGAACTATGTCGCCACTCCGAATCTTTTCTCTCAACGCGCCCAGCAATCATGGATGCGTGACGGAGTGGCGGATCCATGGCTGGTGGCCACAGCTACGGTTTACGGCTCAAAAATCATCACCTTTGAGAAGTATGTTGCTCAGACGCCCAATCAGCCTGCGGGTGGCGCAAAGATTCCCAATGTCGCCAGGCATTTCGGTGTTGAATGCATCTCCCTGTTTGATTTCATGGCCAAGGAAGGAAACTTCTAGTCTTCGGCTGTTCCAGTAACGATTCGGTGATGATGGCTTCTCGATTGAGCGGGTTCTGGGCTGCTCAACGAGAAAACCGCAAAGCTTGGAGATGGTGGAATCTCGGCGATTATCGCTTGAGCCGGCAATCCCCCAAAGCACCGAATTTTCGGCCGAGTAGAGCAGAAGGTCATGGGTTCGATCCCCCATCAGGCCCGCCGGCATGGTCTTCGGCGTCCGATCGGAAACCAGAAACCATATGCATATCGGGGCTTATATGGTGCTGGTGCTGGTGCTGGTGCTGGTGCTGGGGCGTGTGACGACGCGGGTGTGGCGTCGGTGCCGATGCCGGTGCCGATGGCCGTATATCGGGCATTGGATGCGCGTCGCCTGATGCCGCTCGGTAGACTGCTGTCAGATCGGCCCGTCGGCTATGACGGGCGGCATTCCCCAACGAGAAGGAGCACAATATGAGCGAAAAGATGGAAGCCGTAGCCACTTCCGAGGCGCCGGCCGCGCTGGGCGCATACAGTCAGGCGGTGAAGGCCAATGGCTTCGTGTTCGTATCCGGCCAGCTGGGCATTGATCCGGCCACCGGCGAACTGGCGGGCGAGACCGCTGGAGAGCAGGCTGCACAGGCGCTGAAGAATATTAAGCACATTCTCGACACTGCCGGTACCGGCATTGAGCATGTGTGCCGCGCCACCATCTACCTGAAGAACGTCGAGGACTTCAAGGAAGTGGACGCACGTTACGCTGAGGCGTTCATCGGCTCCGTCAAGCCCGCCCGCGTGGCCTTTGGCAACAACATGATTCCCAAGGGTGCGCTCGTGGAGATCGACGCCATCGCGGTGGAGTGATTCGAACGTTTCCCCGGCGGCCCGTCTGCGCGCATGGTGTGTGCAGACGGGCTGCCGCGTATTGTGCGACGCATTCCGGGGAATGTTTCGCTGGGCGGGGGTGCGAGGTGTGGTTCCGCGGCACGTTCCCGGGAACGTTGCGCTGGAATCGTTGGGCGGTGGTCCGTGCCACAATAGAGACCATGGCATCCAAAGGAAAACCGTCGCCGCGTTCGGCCGTAAGCCCGCTGAGTGATGAGCAGGTCAAGCGTCTGGCCGCCCGCCACACGCTTGTGGACTCGACACAGTATTACCCGACCGGCCCCCGCACGCCCAATCAGCCGGAAATCAACGCCCAGAATCCCAAGGCCACCAAACGACTGCTGGGAGGGGTGTCCATTGTGTTCCGCGCCAGCTGCAAGACCAAGGCCTGGGGCTTGGAACAGGTGCCGGAAACCGGACCGTTCATCACCGCCGCCAGTCATGTCACCATGTTTGATGTGTTCGTGCCAATGATGAGCCTGTTCCACATGGGCCGCCGCCCCCGTTACATGGCCAAGGCCGAGATGGCGAAGTGGCCATTGATCGGCAAGTGGTTCCAGTTGGTCGGCATGCAGCCGGTGCAGCGTCATTCGGGCAAGGCCAAGCAGATCGAAGAGACCTCGATTGATATTCTGACGTCCGGCCGCCCGCTGACGGTCTGGCCGGAAGGCACCGTGACCCGCGACCCGAAAAAGTGGGTGATGAGCATTAAGGAGGGCGTGGGATATATCGCCCTTGAATCCTCGCGCAGACTGGGGCATCAGGTGCCGCTGTACCCGGCGGTGACGTGGGGTGCCGCCTCCATCAACCACTGGTGGCCATGGCCGCGCAAAAACGTGGTGATGTGCTATGACCATGCGCTCGATTACTCCGATCTGCTTGCCGACATGGACTCATGGGGTGAAGAGCCGCCTGCCGAGGCCGTGAACGAGCTGATGTGGCGCGTGCTCAAACGCATGAACACAGTACTGGAGGAAATTCGTGGCGAGCAGTTCCCCGCTGAAGGCTACTGGGACTACCGCAGTATGAGTCGTAAGCCTTGGCCTGAAGCCGGCGGCCCGTTCCCGGCTGAGAAGTAGCCGCACCGGTTCCCGTACGGGGAGCCTAGGCGAGTAGCATGGCACAAGATTGTGCCGATGAAGTTGCGCGACAAGCGAAGGTAGGAATTTGATATGGGTAAAAATATAACGGTTCTCGGTGCAGGAGCATGGGGTACTGCTTTCGGCCAAGTGCTGGCGGACGCAGGCAACACGGTGACCATGTGGGCCAAGGAGCAGCAGATTGTCGAGGGCATTCGCGATCACCACCACAACGCCGTGCGCCTGCCGTCCGTCGAAAAGTTGCCGGACAACATGACCGCCACTGGGGATCGCGCCGAAGCCGTCAAGAACGCGGACATCGTAGTCGTGGCCATCGCCGCGCAGTTCGCGCGAGTGGCACTCGTCGAATTCAAGGGACTGATTCCCGATCACGCCATCGTCGTCAGCCTGATGAAGGGCATCGAGCGTGGCACCAACAAGCGTATGGACGAAGTCGTCCGCGAATCCCTTGACTTGCCGGCCGACCGGTTCGCCGCCATTTCCGGACCGAACCTGTCCAAGGAAATCGCCGATCGTCATCCCGCCGCCACCGTGGTGGCTTGCACGAACCTCGATAATGCCACGAAGGTGGCCGAGGCATGCACCACCTCCTATTTCAAGCCGTTCGTGACCACCGACGTCATCGGCCTGGAAATGTGCGGCAGCCTGAAGAACGTGACCGCGCTGGCCGTGGGCATGGCCCGTGGTGCCGGCTACGGTGAGAACACCGCAGCCATGATCGAAACTCGTGGACTGGCCGAACTGACCGCGCTGGGCGTAGCCGCTGGCGCCGATCCCAAGACCTTCTTCGGCTTGGCCGGTGTGGGCGATCTCATCGCCACCTGTGGCTCTTCGCTGTCTCGTAACTATACGTTCGGCGCGAATCTCGGCAAGGGATTGACGGTCGAAGAGGCCACCAAGGTCAGCAACGGTGTGGCCGAAGGCGTGCCCACCACGGATGCGGTGGTGGCTCTTGGCGATCAGCTTGATGTGCCGACCCCGTTGGCGTATCAGATGAGCCGCGTGCTGAACGAAGGCATTTCCTGCTCGGAGATGCTTGCCGGACTGTTCGGTCACGAGGTTACCGGCGAATAACGAGAGAAGCGACGTATACGTGGCGTATACGTTGTACGTGCAAAGTCGCGTGGCGTATACGTCGTTGACGTGCACGAGTAGACTGGTGTGCGTCTCTTGTGCGCGGCGTTCCGAGCGCGGTTCGGTCCGGTTGGCGGTGCAAAGCATAGGCTTGAAAACGGTTGTAGTTTCAACAAAAGGATGGTTATGGCCAAGAAGCGTGTTGTGGTGCTCTATGGTGGGCGTGCAGACGAGCATTCGATTTCCTGCATCTCCACTGCCGGTGTGCTGGGGGCCATGGACACTGAGCGGTTCGAGCCGATTCCGGTCGGCATCACCAAGGACGGCAAGTGGATCATCAATGGCGAAGATCCGCGTGGCTGGAACTTGGACGGCGGCGAGCTGCCGACCGTAAAGATCACCCCGGAATCGCGCCCGGTGATGCTTGACCCCTCTCGCGGACAGGACGGTTTCTTCATCGGCGAGCCCAGCCACATCAATTCCGCCGATTCCGGCTTCGGCACCAGCTTCGTCAGCATGTCCGACCCGGAAATGCACCATGTGCTGACCTCCCTTGGCCATGTGGACGCGGTACTGCCGGTGCTGCACGGCCCCTATGGCGAGGATGGTACGGTTCAAGGCCTGCTGGAAATGATGGGTGTGCCGTACGTGGGGTGCGGAGTGTTTGCTTCCGCCGCCTGCATGGATAAGCATTACACCAAGGTGGTACTGGATGCCGCCGGCATTCCCACCGCGCCCGGTGTGACGGTCGATGCGCGCAACTTCACCGCCGCCGATGTGCTTGCCGAGATCGAGGACGCCGGTCTTACTTATCCGCTGTTTGTCAAGCCTTCGCGCGCAGGCTCCAGCTTCGGTGTGACCAAAGTCGAGAAAGCCGATGACCGCGAGACCCAGCAGGATCGTCTGGCCGCCGCCATCGCCACCGCCGGCGAGCACGACTGGAAGGTGCTCGTCGAACAGGGGATTGATGGTCGCGAAATCGAATGTGCCGTGCTGTGCCCGAAGGCCGGTGACGAGCCCGAGGCCAGCTGGCCCGGCGAAATCGTGCTCGATCATCAGAACGACGACCAGTTCTACGATTTCGACTCCAAGTACATGGATGCCTCCGCCAGCCACGTGGAAGTGCCTGCCAATCTGCCGGTCAGCGTGCTTGAGGACGTGCGTGACGTGGCCCGTCGCGCGTTCAAGGCCGTGGATGGTGCCGGCTTGAGCCGTGTGGACACCTTCGTGACGCCTGATGGCACGGTGATGGTCAACGAAATCAACACCATGCCCGGCTTCACGCCGATTTCCATGTATCCCAAGGCTTGGGATGCCACCGGAGTGAGCTACACCGAACTCATCACGCGATTGATTGAGGGCGTGCTGAGGTAAGTGTGGTGCGGAATCGGCCGCAGGCCGGTTCCGCTATTGACACATCGCCCATACCTGTCAGTAATTCATGCCAAGTTTTCCTAAGTTCAACAGGCGTACAGCAAATGGCGAACGCAATTCACTTGCGCGCCAGTGTCAGGACAGATTAGGCGCATAGTTTCTTTTCTTGGATTCACGGGCCGCGCGAATGCCGCGCATACCAAGCCCGACTCCCCAGACTGTCGTCTGGATGATGTTGAGAAAAGGAACATTATGAACAACCTGCGTAAGATCGCGGCCGGCTCCCTCGCCGCCGTGCTCGCGTTCTCGATGGCCGCCTGCGGCTCGAGCAACGCCTCCTCCGATGGCACCGGCGAAAGCACCGGCAAGGCCGTCACCGTGAACGAAAAGTCCGCCAAAGCCACCTCCCTCGCCGACTTCGGCACCATGGAAGACCTCGAGAAGGCCGCCAAGGAAGAGGGCGCGCTGAACGTCATCGCCCTTCCGCACGACTGGTCCAACTACGGCGAGGTCATCGAGAGCTTCAAGAAGAAGTACCCGGAGATCAAGGTCACCGAGCTCAACCCGAACGCCTCATCCAAGGAAGAGCTCGACGCCGCCAAGACCAACAAGGGCACCGACGCCGCCCCCGACGTCTTCGATGTCGGCCAGGCCATCGCCGCCACCTCCACCGACTACTTCGCCCCGTACAAGGTGCAGGCCTGGGACAAGATCCCGGACACCGCCAAGGACGCCGACGGCGCCTACTACGCCGACTACACCGGCATCATGTCCGTGGGCTGGAACGCCGACAAGTACGGCGACATCAGCTCCCTGGACGACCTGCTCGACCCGAAGTTCGCCGGCACCGTGGCCCTCAACGGCAAGCCCGCCGAGGCTGGCGCCGCCTTCAACGGCTACCTGATGGCCAACCAGCTCGCCGGTGGCGACATCAACAACCTGCAGCCCGGCCTTGACTACTTCAAGAAGCTCAAGGAAGCCGGCAACCTGACCACCGTCGACGTGACCAACGGCACCATCGACTCCGGCCAGACCGGCGTGGTCTTCGACTGGACCTACAACCAGGCCTCCTACAAGAAGGAGCTCAAGGACAAGGGCGTGAACTGGAAGTACAAGACCTTCCCGAAGGCCCAGGTCGTCAGCTACTACAACCAGGCCATCAACAAGGACGCGCCGCACCCGGCCGCCGCCCGCCTGTGGGAGGAGTACCTGTACACCGCCGACGCCCAGAACCTGTGGTTCAAGGGCGGCGCCAACCCGGTGCTGCTCGATTCCATGAAGGAAGACGGCACCGTCGACCAGGCCACTCTGAAGGACGCCATCACCATCGAAGGCGAGCCGGTCTCCTACACCAACGATGACTCCACCCGCATCACCGAGTGGCTCCAGAACAACTGGGACAAGACGATCGGCAACTGAGGCACAGACCGATGACCGCCGCAATCGCACCCATTGCATCGAACGGACCTGCTGCCGCCAAGGCTGCGGGTCCGTCCGCTACTCCCGCTTCTCCTCTCTCCTCGGCGATGGCCAAGCACCGCCAGGAGCTGGGCACGCTCGCCACCACGCTCCCGTTCTTCGCCTACACCGCCTGCTTCCTGCTCGCACCCACCGTCATCGTGATTGTCGGTGCATTCCAGGATCGCAGCGGCAACTTCACGCTCGCGAACTTCAATAAGATGTTCGAGGCCAACACCATCGCCGCATTCGGCACCTCGATTCTGGTGTCTTTAGCATCCTCTCTGATCGGCGCAGTGGTGGGCGCGCTCGCTTCCTACGCACTGGTCATTGGTGCCAAGCCGAACGGCCTGCTGCGTCGTATGGTCTCCGCCATCTCCTCCGTGCTTGCTCAGTTCGGCGGCGTGATGCTCGCGTTCGCGTTCATCGCCACCATCGGCATCAACGGTATCGGCACCATGCTTATCAAGACACTGACCGGCTACACCGTGAACCCGAACTGGCTCAGTTCGTTGCCGGGCCTGGTGACCATCTACTGCTACTTCCAGATTCCGCTGATGATCATCATCTTCCTGCCCGCGGTCGATTCGATCCGTCCACAGTGGCGCGAGGCATGCGAATCCCTCGGTGGCAACACGTTCCAGTACTGGACGCGCGTGGCCTGCCCGATTCTGGCACCCCGCTTCATCTCCGCGTTCCTGCTGCTGTTCGCCTCCGCGTTCTCCGCATACGCGACCGCCGCGGCCCTGTTCTCCCAGCGTTCGATTCTGGTGCCGCTTATGATCCAAGGTGCCATGCGCAACGAACTGGACCCCAACCAGCAGGGCTTTGCCCAGGTGCTGGCATTCGCAATGATCATCGTCGTGGCCATCGTCATGCTGTTGAGCCACGCCGTGGAAAAGAGGGCCGGACGTTGGCAATGACCGAAACTTCCGCAACCAAGCCGCCGCAGCTGCGCGCCGCTCGTGCGCGTAAACAGAGCATCATCAAATTCGTGATCCTGTTCGTCACCCTGGCGTTCCTGTTCGTGCCGCTGCTGGCCATGCTCATCTTCACCCTGCGTCACCCGCTGTCCGGCCGCTGGTCGGCCGCGCCGTGGATCGCGATTTTCACCGGCAACGGCGAGTCGCTGGGTGCCGACCTGACCGTGCTGTGGCAGGGCATCGGCACCTCGCTGGCCCTGAGCGCGGTCACCGTGGTGATCATGCTGGTGCTGCTGGTGCCCACCATGGTCATCGTGCATATTCGCTCCAAGGTTTTGGAGCGCGCGATCGAATGGGTGGCCACGCTGCCGCTGACCATCCCGGCCATCGTGCTGGTGGTGGGTTTGGGCCCGATCTACCGCTGGCTGTCCGCCGACGTGCTGAGCACCAACCCAATCTGGCTGTGCTTTGCCTACGTGATTCTCGTGATGCCGTTCGCCTTCCGCGCGATCGCCGTGGGGCTTAACTCCATCGACGTCAAGACGCTGGTCGAGGCATCCCGCTCGCTCGGTGCCTCCTGGCCCAAGGTGTTCTTCAAGGTGATCATCCCGAACCTATGGCAGTCGATTCTCTCGGCATCCTTTATCTCCATCGCCGTGGTGCTGGGCGAATACACCGTCGCCTCGCTGCTCGGCCGTATGAACCTGCAGGTCGCGCTCTACCAGCTCGGCCAGTCCAATTCTCAAATCTCCACCGCCATGTCGCTGCTGGCTCTGCTCTTCGGTGCGGTGCTCCTCGTTGCGCTCGACCTGATCTCCGACGCAATGCGCAAGTCAAGGGAAGGTAAGTAACCTGATGAACAGCAATTCGATTTTCACCCGTCGCCATGCCGGTGCCGATGCCGCGGCTTCTGTTTCGGCACCCGCCACCACGTCCGCTGCCGCCGAGGACGCCTTCAAGAACGATCCCACCGCCACCCTCGAAGGCGTGCGCGGCAAGGACGTGACCAAGGCCGCCAAGGCCCTGCTCAAAGACAGCGTCAAGCGCGGCGGCGGCTCCATCCAGATGCGCGACGTCGTCAAGATCTACCCCGGCTCCACCGTTCACGCGCTCGACGACTTCAACCTGGACATCAAGCCCGGCGAAATGGTCGTGCTGCTCGGCGGCTCCGGCTGCGGCAAGTCCACCGCGCTGCGCTCGCTCGCCGGCCTCGAAGACATCCAGGGCGGCCGCATCATGGTCGGCGGCCAAGACGTCACCGGCGTGCCGGTCAACAAGCGCGAGATGGCCATGGTGTTCCAGGCCTACTCGCTTTTCCCGCACATGACCGCCCTGGAGAACGTGGAATTCGGCCTCGAAGTGCGCGGCATGGGCAAGGCAGAACGCCGCAAGATCGCCATGGAACAGCTGGAGCTCGTGGGACTTGCCGATCAGGCCAAGAAGTACACGCAGCAGATGTCCGGCGGCCAGCAACAGCGCGTGGCCCTGGCCCGCGCGCTGGCCGTCAAGCCGCGCGTGCTACTGCTCGACGAGCCGCTCTCCACGCTCGCCTGCTGAATGGCGTTGCGATGATCGTGCGGTTCTGTTCTGTTTTGTGACTGTACGATCGTCGAATGGCTTATCGGCAATGATATGTGTGGGACGGCGGCGATTTTTGGGCGATTATCGCGTGTCGTCCCACGCCGGTGCGGGATGGCATGAACGTCAAACGATGTACATTCGTGCCGTCCCACAGAATGTATTGGGGAATCGTTGCAATGACGCCATTTCTTCGTGCGGCGTCATCAGTCATATGTGGAGTGGTGTGGGCCGCCGCGAAAAAATCGGGTAAAATCGCGTGGCGTCCCATAGTAATCTTGCAGAGTAGGGGACTTTCTCGTCATTGGGAATGATTGACGTTGATCATTCCTTGCCCATTGATGATTTTCTCCCCCATTCCCAATGCAATCGAAACGCCGTGCCGTATTCTTGAAGAGTATTGCACGTGTGATCGGTCCGTTTGCGGCCAGTAACTATGGGGGATAAGTATGAGCGAACCAATGCCGCCGGCGCAGCAGCCGCAGGCACCTCAGCAATCGCAGCAGCCGCAACAATCTCCACGCGATTGGTGGTTCACGGCCCATCGCCGGTTTTCGACAATCGGCTCGGCGCTCGCCATTATGATGGTGTTCTGGATCGGACTGAATATTCTGGCCACTGAAGCACTACGAACGCTGCTTGGCACCGATGTGCCCGCTTGGGCTGTGCTGCTCGCCTCCTCCGGACCGCTGTATGTGGTGGCCATGCCGCTGAGTATGTTGGCCTTCACTCGCGTACCGGTTATTCGCACCCGGCAGTACCCCATGAAGGCGGGGGAGTTCATTCAGATTTTCGTCATGTGCATTCCGGTAATGTTCTTGGGCAATATGATTGGCAATATATTGTCTGCCGGAGCCACTGATGGTCAGGCCACCAATCGCATCAACGACGTGATTCTTGGCAGCGACTGGCGGGTGAACGCATTGTTCATAGGCCTGTTGGCACCGGTTTGCGAAGAATGGATTTTTCGCAAGGAGATTATCTCCCGCCTGCGCCGGTACGGAGAGAAGACCGCAATCATATTCTCCGCATTGGCATTCGCGCTATTCCATATGAACGTGTTCCAGTTCTTCTACGCCTTTGGCCTAGGACTGATGTTCGGATATGTATACACGCGCACCTCCCGACTGCGGTATTCGGTGGCTATGCACATGCTGATCAACCTGAACGGGTCAGTACTCGCCCCATTGGTGATACAACAGATCGATCCCCGCATCCTCGACGGCACGGTCAGCGAGGCCGAAATCATGCGTATGGCTGAAGCCGGCAACATGGGCGACATGGGCATCATGATGTTGTACGGCACAGTGATGTTGGGCCTCTGCATTGCCGGTATCGTACTGCTTATCACCAAGCGCAAGAGCTGGGAGTTCTATCTTGCGCCAGAGGAGTTGCCTGCGGGGCTTAAAATACGCACCGCCTATGCCAATCCCGGCGTTATCGCGTACCTACTGTTGACTGTGATGCTTACCGGTTGGATGCTGTTCGCATGACTGTCATAGCCGGACCCAGAGAGGCGAGCCGGGAGATATCACAGATTGCCTGACGAGCCGCCATCTTCAACAAGGTATTCGGTGCCCGAACCGGCGATGGCTCGCGCCGCCATATCTTTGATGGTGGAAGGCAGCACACCCTCGCGCGCGAACACAAGCACTTGGCCGGTCATGCCGTAAGGGGAGAAGCCGGTGAACTTGACCAATGGCGGCTGACCCTCCAGCGCCACGTCGGCGGTGGCTTTGGTTACGCGGTCGAGAATATCCTGACTGATCGCAGACGGGTCGCTGGAGGCCTTGGCCGTGAACTCAAGCGTGGCCATGCCTTCGCTGACCGGCGTGAGCTTGGTCAGGGCGGCCGTATTGAGTACCGAATTGGGGATGACCATCATGTCTCCGGAACGGGTGCGCACCACGGTCTGACGCCAGGTGATGTCGTGCACGGTGCCTGTGACGCCTTGAATGGTCACCAGATCGCCGGGTTGGATTACGCGGCCCAGCATCAGGCCGAAGCCGCCGATGATGTTGGCGATTGTATCCTTCAGACCCAGCGAGATCGCCACACCTCCAACACCAAGGGCGGTGATAAGTGTGGTCGGATTGATGCCGAATACGGGCTGCAGTACCATCGCTGCGCCGGTGACCCAGATGGTCACGCGCGTGAGGTTCACGAAAATCGAGGCGCTGGGAATCTGAGAATTGTCCAGAATCTTGCGCAACACGCGGCTGATGACGCGGTCGGCCACAAATACGATGGCCAATACAATGGTCAGCCAGATGAGTTTGCCGGCGTTCACCTGAAACCAGCGTGCGATGTCTTCTGCATATTCAGTCATACGCCTACTGTATCGGTCGTTTCTGGTGAAGTCGTGGAGACGGGGTGGCAGAAAGCGGAATCGGCCTACGGTCGATTCCGCTACTCCTGGCGTTCGCGGCAGGTCTGGCCGAGGCCGCGGGCCAGTCGAATCGGATCGAGAATCTCGTCCAACTGCTCGGCGGGCAGGTCGGTGCGTTCGCCGGCCACCTCGCGCACGGTACGGCCGGTATGTACGGCTTCGGCGGCGATGTCGGCCGCGTGCTCGTAGCCGATGTAGTGGTTGAGCGCGGCGGAAATCGACGGTGAGGACTGGGCGTATGAACGCCCCAGGTCAGCATTGATTTCGATGCCTTCCACGCAGTTGACGCGGAACGTCTCCATGGCGTGCGTCAGCAACGCCATGCCGGTCAGCAGCTCATGCACCATCACCGGGTCGAAGGCGTTCAGCTGCAACTGTCCCTCGGCCACAGCCCAGTTCACAGTCACGTCCATGCCGAAAATCGTGAAGCAGCACTGGTTGACGCATTCGGGGATCACAGGGTTCACTTTGGCCGGCATGATCGACGATCCGGCCTGGCGAGCCGGCACGTTGAGATCGTTGAAACCGCAGCGCGGCCCGGAATTGAGCAGTCGCAAATCGTCGGCGGCCTTCTTCAGGTGCACGGCGAGGCTCTTGATGGCAGCCGACGTGGCCACGTACGCGCCCATATCCGTCATGGCGGCCACCGGATCGGGCGCGGCGGTGACCGGCAGCCCGGTGATTTGCGCCAGATGCTTGATAGCGGACTTGCGGAATCGCAGATCCGCGCAAATGCCGGTACCGATGGCGGTGGCACCGAGGTTGAGCTGGGCCAGCAGCGGCACCACGCGATCGAATGCAGCCAAATCAGACTTCAACAGCGTGGCAAACGCATGAAATTCCTGACCATAGGTCATTGGTACGGCGTCCTGCAGCTGCGTGCGGCCAATCGTCACGTCATTGATATGTTTGTCGGCCAGATCGTGGAAGGCCTTGGCGAGTTTCTTGGTGGACTCGGCGAGCGGCCCGATCGCGTCGATAAGCGCGAGTTTGCAGGCGGCCGGGTAGGTGTCGTTCGTGGACTGCGACTTGTTGACGTCGTCGTTCGGATGGATGTATGTGTAATCGCCGCGCTGGCGGCCGGCGATTTCCAACGCACGGTTGGCGATCACCTCGTTCATGTTCATGTTCGACGAGGTGCCGGCACCGCCCTGCATCACATCGACCGGGAACTGATCGGCCAGTTTGCCGGCCTCAATTTCTAGGCAGGCGGCGCGAATGGCCTCGGCCTTGGCTGGGTCGATCAGGCCTAATTCCTCATTGGCGATGGCGCAGGCGCGCTTGACCGTGGCATAGGCGCGAATCAGCTCGGGATGTTGGCTATCGGTGATGCCGGAGACCGGGAAGTTGCCGATAGCGCGCTGGGTGTGAATACCCCAGTAGACGTTCGCCGGCACCTCCATCTGGCCGATGCAGTCATGTTCCAGACGGGTCTTGTTCGATGTTTCGCTCATGCTTCCATCTTCCTGTGCGTGGGTTGGAAACGCCAGCATGAGAGGCTGATTGCGCCTTGTGAGAAACCTCACGCGAGGTTCGTGCGGCAGAAACAATCCAGACTCGCTGGTTTTCGGTCAAGCGGTGTACCCGGGGAATCCTGCGGGGCCGTTCGACGATGAGATGGTGGATGGCGCGGCATGCGTGGCGGCGACCGGCATGCCGGGGGCGGTCGAATCCTGCGCATTGTGCACGAAGATGCGATTCCAGTAATTAAGCATGTCCTTTTGGCTCATGGCCAGGTATATGCCCATGGCCAGCACGGCCACATCTTCTTTAAGCAGGTCTTTGATTTCGATGGTGTCGCTCAATTCGGGCCAACGTTGCAGCACGGCGAGCATGCCGCCCACGGTGAACTCGACCATGAGATCGGTTTTCAGGTCAAGGTTCTTGGGGTCGCGTTGCAATGTGCTGAGCATTTGCAGACGGCAGAAGTCGCGCAGCGATTCGGTCAGTTCAAGCGTGCTGTGCGGGCCTGCCAACAGGGCCAGGTGGTCGAGGCGCTGACGCTGCTCTGGATCGGAGAGCGTGGCGGTGACGCGGTCTCGCCATTGTTCCTCGGGATTGCCGTTCGGATCGGGGGTGCGGTTGATCGGAATCGATTCGACCTGATGCAGGATGGCTGAATCGGCCAATTCGGGCAGGCTGGAGAAGTGATAGTAGAACGAATTACGGTTCACGCCAGCCTCACGCACCACGTCGGTAACGGTGATCTTGCGATAGTCGCGGTCGGCGAGCAATTCCCAGAAAGCGTTCTCGAGGCGTTCTTTGGCGGGCAGCACCTCGGAATCATGGCGTGGACGTGGCATCTCTTCCTCCTGATGCACCAGCGTGATATGGTCACGCTGTCTAATAACTTATTGGGCAGTATAACTATTATTTGTGGACATGTCTATGAGCTAATCGGCGATTTCAGTTGCGTCCTCCGCTGATGGCGAAGCTGTGGTGCCGGCATCGGCATCAGTATCGGCTCTGGCCGGAGCTGCGCTATCTGCTCCTGCTGCAGTTTCTGCTGGGATCTCGGCTGTTGCTTTGGAGGTCGCAGAACTTGGTGCGGAAGCCGGGGCGGGCGTCGGCTTGCGTTTGGCCGTGGACGCCTTGAACAGTATCGCCAGGGCCTCAACCAAATGACGCCGGTCTGCGGGGGTCAGCCCAACGTACGCGCCAAGCATCGCCGGAATCGAAGCGGGGAAGTTGCTCATCACCTCGCTGAAGCTGGTGGCGCCGTTGGCGTGCAGCACGGTGAACAGCGCATCCACCGCACGCTCGCGCTGTTCGGGCGTAAGCGTGGCGATCCAATGGTTCAGCTCCTCGTTAAACAACTGCGAGCTGGAACTCAAATCCGGCTCGGTGATGAACTGGTCACCATCCAATAGCCAGGTGAAGGCGGAATGCTGCATGATGCCATCCGAATCGGAAGAGACCACGCGGCAAGGCTCCGGGGTCTCGAAAATCATGCCCACAATCGACGAACTCGGCACGATTTTCGTCACCTTCGGCTGGATGGTGCGGTAGGCGGGGCTGGTCACAATCTCCGGCGGGAAACCGGGGCCATCCAGTGAATAGACATGCTGAATGCGCTTGCGCACCTTGGGATCGGCGTTCATGGCCGCGTAAATCGCCAGATTGCCTCCCTTGGAATGGCCGACCAGAATAATCGGACCCTCCCACAGTCGCGCCACCATATCCAGATAGGCGCTGGCTGAACGTTGCGCCGGCACCGGATACTGGAAAGCCATATTGAAATCTTCCTTCCATCCGATGAGCGAATCATCGGTGCCGCGGAAGGAAATAACCAACGTGCCTTTGTAGGTCGGCTTTCGGCGCTTGTGGCCGTCGGGCAGTTGGAAGGTGGCGGCGGCGAATTGGGTTTGCTCACCCTGATTGATGTGCTCGACCACCGCGCCCAGGCGAACGTTGGCGTAGCGGGGGTTTTCGCCTGCGGCCTGGAACAGGTCGTGGGTCAGGTCCGGGTTGACCACTGAAACCATTTGGGCTTCGTGCGGCTTGTCGTCGGCATGTGTTTCCGGCGAACGATGCAGCTCGCGGTTGGCCTCGTCAAGGCTTACCGATTCAAGCTCGGGATGCCAGATACCCTTCAGCCAGATCAGTGGATGCTTGGGTTCGAAAGCGCGAATGCGTGCGGCGAACGAGCCTGACCGCGTCTCATCCAGCATCAACGTCGGACAGACACTGGCCACATCCTCATAGATGAGCGTGGAGATGATCAAGGCGTCGATTTCGTTGAACGGCAAGTCGGCGAAGGAGCGCGTTTCGGTGTGCGCGTAATCGATAATGCCGGTCATGCGCACCTCCTGCTTCCGTTGATATTGCATATCCCCTTGGGCTGCGTGGTCTTGCGATCGCGTGCGGCCGTGCGGCTGCGCGCAGCAATTAACCATATGCATTCCATTGTAGGGATTGTACGGTTTTGGCCGGCGCGATCGAGCAAGACTGCACCGACGGCGAACAATTCGTGGAAGGATTCCCGTCGGCTTGTCGAAAATTGTCGGGTAGCAGGGTTGCGATGCCAGCCAGCCGACCACCCTCCGGCGCTACGCGCCATCTCCCGCCGGCGGGAGGGTTAACCACTCAATCCTTTTTGACGAGGCGGACCGCTGGGCCCGTCAAAGGTTCGGCAGATCGAAGCGCGCCAGATCCACGCCCTCGAGTTCAAGCAACTCGGCCTTGATGTCGAGTCGGCCGCCGTAGCCGCCAAACGCGCGGCCCGAGCCGACTACGCGGTGGCAGGGCACGATGATGGTAACCGGATTGCGCTTCACTGCGCCTCCGACCGCCTGCGCGGCCATGCGGCCGCCGCCGCGTCGTTCGGCCAATTCGGCGGCGAGTTCGCCGTAACTTACCGTCATGCCATAGGGGATTTCGGCCACCAGATTCCACACTTCATGTTGGAATGGCGTGCCGGCGGGATGCAAAGGCGGCACCTGATCCGAGCCGGGGCGTTCGCCGGCGAAATAGGCGGTCAGCCATTCGCGGGTTATACGGAATACGTCGGGTTCACTATCGGATTCGCGATTCGAATCGAGAACGGCTTGGTGATCGGTGGCCCACCACCAGTCTTCAAGACAGAGTTCGGTAAGTCCCTCGCCGTCGGAGGCCATCATCATCCGGCCGATGGGCGTTTCGACTGTGGTCCGCATCAGTTGTCGTTGCGTCATACCGCCATTATCGCGCGTTGAGGGATGAAGCCCATACTGTACCTGATTTCATAAAGGACGGGTCGTGCTGAACAGTCAGTATTGCGTGCTGGGCAGCGATATCTGACATAGTGGGGTTCTTGGGCCGGCGTGAGTGTTCTTTCCGACATCCCAACCGTCTAACTCCGTTTCGAGGGGCTGATTTGGGTTATTCCGGAGGTCTATCTCCGTTTCGAGGGGCTCCTCATCCGGGAAACCGCAAGTATAAACGGCTCCGGGCTAACGTCATTACGCCGTTTTTGGCCCGTGTCTACTCATCCACCAGCCCCTTGAAACGGGAGTAGACCTCCGGAGAAGGCCAAATCAGCCCCTTGAAACGCAGCGACCCCGCTGATTGGAGTCAATCAGAGGGGTTCGGCACATTGCTGATGCGGCTGGTCCGCCTTGAGGCGGAACGTAACCAAGATTCAGGCGGGATTACTCCGCAACGAGCGCCAGGAAGGCGGCGGCCACGGCGGCTGTCGGGTTCGGGAATTCCTCGTCCTGGTTGAAGAACGGCATGTCGGCGTAGTTCAGGAACTTCACTTCGGCACGGTCGCCGATCAAGGCCTTGGCCTCTTCGGCCAGCTGATCGGTTATCGTCATGCGTTCCTGATTTCCACGGCCATGGCCGTGCAATGTGCCCATCGCTTGGTTCTACCCGCTGTTTATGCTGGCCATGCCCATCGCTTGGCTGCTGTATACGGTCACCGCGAGTTATGTGCACGGCGGCACCCGATAATCGTTGGAAAACCGGTGGGACACGCGGGGGCTTGGCTTTTTCCTGAGGTTGGCGTATCTTTGTCACCTGTTGCCCGTGAAGGTAACACATGCGGACATAGCTTAGTTGGTAAAGCGCAACCTTGCCAAGGTTGAGACCGCGGGTTCGAGTCCCGTTGTCCGCTCTCGGATGGTTGATTCATACTGATTGATTCGACCGGAGGATGACCCGGGCGGTTGGCGCAGTGGTAGCGCACTTCCCTGACACGGAAGGGGTCACAAGTTCGAATCTTGTATCGCCCACTCGATGAATCGCCGGCAGAATGTTGCCGGTTTTTTCATCACAAGCTCGGGCGATTGGCGCAGCGGCTAGCGCACTTCGTTCACACCGAAGGGGTCGTAGGTTCGATTCCTACATCGCCCACCCGATATCACGCTCGTCAGCCTATGATGGCGGGCATTTTCTATATCTGCCGTGCCACGGTTCCTTATATGGCGTCCGGCCTCGGGTGGCATTTGGCTGTGAGCGGTTTCCGATCATGAGTGGCGTCCGGCCGTCGTGCAATCCCGCTGCGCGCGGTGCCGTTTGGGCTGTAATACGGGTGCTTTGAACCGGCCATAACTTCTTCATATGTCCCGGGGCTTGTGTCGTGTGCCGCGGCGTGCTTCCATAGTGGATATGGCGGTGCGGAAGGGGAGCCGCCATACTTACTTACACAAGGACGTCTTGGTCAGCCAGGGCAACGGCATGGAAAGGGGTTTGCGATGGTGTGCACCACGCTGAATTTCGCGGAGAAATACCTGCTGAAAACCGAAGTCAGGTCCGTTGCCGGTATGTCCGGCGGTACTTCCGATGCTGGTACTGATTTCGATGTCGATCTCGGTGGCGAGGGCGACCTCGGAAGCGATCATGCCACCGGTTTCAATCGCTCGCTATCGGCCGACGATTATTGGGCTGCAGCCGGATATGCCGATGAGTCATTGTATTGATGGACGTGATGACGCGGTAAGGGCGCGTCGATAAGTGCGGCTGGTGTCGTGGCTGATGCCGCATCTGGTGCTCGTTCGGTGGTCGCGGCTGATGTTCCGTACGGACCGCCTGCAATGGTTTTGCATCGGTGGTGCGTCAAAATCCGGACCGTCGCCGACGCTGTTGACGTCTGACGGCGTTGGAGGGACAGATAATGGATTGTCAACGCCGCTGAGAACGATTGGCGACGGTGGTGGGACAGCGGATGCCCCACCACCGTCGCCAAGAGTGGTACTTGTGTCGGTGGCGTCCAAAACATGGCCCGGCACCGACATCAGATACTCTGAACGTCGGCGGATTCCCGTTCTGTGTCCCAGCGCCGACGTTTGATTCCTGCTTATGCGAGCTGGCGTCGGTAAAAAGGCAGAACTTGGTTCACCGGCGATGTCTCAGCACGTTTGCGCGCGTCGGATCCTTCTGGAGCAGCAGGAAAACGAGCGCCACAACGAGCAGGACGGCGATGGAGAGCACGCCGAACGAGGCGTTGCCGGTCAGGGACGTGGTGGTGGCCACCAGGAAAGTGCCGATGATTGAGGCGGTCTTAGGGAAGAAACAATAGTGAGACCGGGGAACCCTTGAAATCATTGGGGAATCATGGTGGCGATGCATGCGATTAACACATGTTGTTAACACAGATGTGGAATGAGGAGGCGCGTAAGGCTCGTGGTCTGCGACGCATGAGTGTGACCGTGAGCTCCCCAGCTGATGAGCGCAAAGGCAGAGATTGGTTTCACGCGGGACTTGTCTGCCGAAGAGCGGCGATTGATGCAGGGTCTGTGCGATGCTCTGCAGCAGTTGCTGAACAAGCAGTACCAGCGGCACATGTGGGACTGTTCGATAGCCTGAAAAATTTTGCCGCAGACAATCTAGGCAATGTGCTTGGCGGGGATTTCAATCTCGGTTCGATTGGTGATTTGCCGGCGGTAATCGGTGAGCATTTCAATGCCGATCAGTTGGGTGAAATCAACAGGTCGTTGGCGACCATTTGAACGCCGACCGACTTGACGAGCTGCAGGCGCTGGCGGAGGAAAACATCTCCGCCGACCAGATCAGTCAGGTCGCTGGCGCAATTCAGGAGCAGGGTGCCAATCTGGACCTCGGATCCATTGCCGAACAAGCAGGACTGCCCGCTGACATCATCAGCCAGATTTCCGGACTATTGGGCAAGTAGTCGCCTTAAGCTTTAACGCTGACGGTGTTGTCTCGGCTATTGCGTGTTTTGCGGTCGCTCAGCAAATCATATGGGTCGTAGGTAACCGATTGCGAGCGCTGCTGTACACAGATGTGTACGTGGGTCGAAGCGGATTCGTGGTGGCAGGTGAGACAAGCTGCCCTCGCATGGCTGGAAAAGCTTCGGTCTCGTGGAGTGCGATGTTAAAGCTGCTCAGGTCAACGGAATGGCGGAATTCCGCCGATGCAACTTGTGGTTGCGCTCGAATAACCGGCGATTGCAACCCAAAGATGGTGGCGGGTGACATGGACGGCATGCCATAGTGAGCCCATCGGCCGAACATGACATGATAAAGATTACGTATGAAGGGACATTCCAATGAGTTTTCGCGCTAACCTGCAGTACCTACGTGCGCAACGCAACCTGACCCAGGAACGATTGGCCATGTTGCTTGGCGTCTCGCGTCAGGCCATTTCGAAATGGGAATCCGAAAAGGCCTATCCCGAGATGGACAAGCTGCTTATGATCTGCGACCTGTTCGGCTGCACGCTTGATGATCTGGTACTTGGCGATGTGAGTCGGCCTGCCGCGTCGGCTTCTGCGGCCGGTTCGTCGAATGTTGACTCCTCGGCTGAGACGGCATCGCCTTTAGCCGCTTCTTCCAAAACGGCGGGCATAATCGCTCCTATCGCGGAGCTTGCGCAGGATATCACTGGCTACGATGAACATCGCCGCCGATTCGCGCTGCTGATTGCCGGCGGTGTCGCGGCGATTGTCGCCGGGGTTGGCATCGGCAACCTGTTCGATTCCAGCAATTCCATTCTCGGAGCGACGCCGCTCAACGATTTTCTGACGTTTCTGTGCATCTGCGTGGGTGTGATTGCGGGGCTGGCGATGCTGATTCCAGGAGGTCTGTCGCGTACTGACTTCAAACGGCGTCACCCATACGTAGAAGATTTCTACACCGGGGAGGACCGCAGCCGAGAATTGCGGCTGCTGGTAATCGGCATCGTCGGTGGCCTCGCGGCCATTCTGATCGGCATTGCGGTGACGGTGTATGCCGATGACATGCTCGGCGTCTCCGATGGGTGGCCCAACGCGATTTTTCTGCTGCTCTGTGCGCCCGGTGTTTTCGGGTTTGTCTACTGCGGCATGAGATACAGTCTGCTCAATATCAACGCATACAACAAAGCGGCCGAGGACGACCGCAAGGAGCATGCGGGTGAGCAGGATGTCTACGTCAAACTGACCGGTGCGGTGTGTGGCATCATCATGTTGATAGCCACGGTGATCGGCCTGTGCTTGCTGTTCCTGAGCCCAGCTGCTCTGCGCGGTGATTGGTCGACCGCCGGTACAGGCATGTTCTGGGTCGCATGGCCTATCGGCGGCGTGCTGTGCGGAATCGCGGCCATCGCCATCCAACTGTTCAAGGATTATCGCGAGCGCTGATTGCGCGTCGCAAATTAGTTAGTTTCGCGTCGGGTCTTTCTGCAGCAGCAGGAAGACCAGCGCCGCGACGAGCAGGACGGCGATGGACAGCACGCCGAACGAGGCGTTGCCGGTCAGGGACGTGGTGGTGGCCACCAGGAAGGTGCCGATGATCGAGGCGGTCTTGCCGAAGATATCGTAGAAGCCGTAGTACTCGTTGGCGTGATCCTTGGGGATGATCTTGCCGTAGTACGAGCGGGAGAGCGCCTGGATGCCGCCCTGGAACATGCCGACCAGAATCGCCAGAATCCAGAACTCCACGGCCGACTTCAGGAAGAACGCGGCGAAGAACACGATGCACATGTATGCCACGACCGCCGCCGTGATCATCACTTTGCAGCCGAACCGGCCGGCCAAACGACCGTAGAGAATCGCGCAGGGGAAGGCCACGAACTGCGTGACGAGCAGTGCCACCACCAGCTGGGTGGAGTCGATGCCAAGCTCGGCACCGTAGGAGGTACTCATCGAAATCACCGTGTTCACGGCATCGATGTAGAAGAAGAACGCGATCATGAACATCCACAACGGCTTGTTCTTCACGATTTTGCCGAACGTGCCCGCCAGTTCGCTGAACGTGCCGCGCACGGCCGAGCCCAGCTGGTCACGGGTGGCGCGATAGTGCACTTGGCGGTAGCTGGTAAGCAGCGGGATGGTGAATGCCACCCACCAGATGGCGGTGATGATGAACGAGGCGCGCGTGCAAGCCACCGTGGACCAGTCGAAGAGCGACGGGCCGCCGAAGATCAGCGCGATGCAGAAGATGAACGGCACGGTGGAGCCGATGTAGCCCCAGCCGTAGCCATGCGAGGAGACCTTGTCCATGCGCTCGTTCGAGGTGGCGTCGATGAGCATCGAATCGTAGAACGTTAGCGAGCCGTTGAGGCCGATGGTCGCCAGAATGTAGACGACTAGGAACGGTAGCCAGGTCAGGGGCAGGGCCATTGCGCAGCAGGTGACCACGCCAGTGCCGAAGAAGCCAAGGAAGAACTTGATTTTCATGCCTTGCACGTCGGCGATGGAGCCGAGCAACGGCATGAGCAGCGCGATGACCAAGGAAGCAATGGTTTGCGCGTAGCCCCAGGCGGACACGATGTTGCCGTCCGCCGGCATCAGCGATTTGGCGTAAATGGGGATGACGGCGGTGGACAGCAGCACGAATGCCGAGTTGCCGACGTCGTAGATGATCCACTTCTTCTCGCGGGCGGTCAGTTTGGCGCTTTGCGGCACCGGTTCGTGGACATTCGTGGGATCAGTCATATACACTCCTCGACAGTATTCAACTCAATCTATCGTAGAAGCGCGGACTAGGGTAGGGGAGCCATTCCGGTTGAACGGCGGATGAATAATGCCGGGCCTCTTTCTAAGGGGAGCCAGAGCAAAAATAGCTCCCCTCGCTGAGGGGAGCTGGCCGCGAAGCGGACTGGGGGGGAGCTACCTATAGTCGACTATTCGCCGATCAGCGCGATGGCCTCGTCGTAATCGGGGCATTGCGGCACGCCGTTGAGGCTGTGCTGGATGGCGATGGATGCCGCCGCGTTGGCGATCTTTACCGATTCGGCCAGACTATGGCCCTTTGCCAGCATCGCGCACATCACGCCGGTGTGGCAACCGCCCGCCGAACGGGTGTGTACGGCCTTGGTCGGGTATCCCTCGATATGAATCGTCTCGCCACCTGGCTCACGAATCCAAGCGCCGCGGGCGCCGACACGCACCACCAGCGGCGCGCGCAGTGTAGCGCCCAAGCCGTCGCACAACTGGTGCATGAAGTCGTCAAGTCCGCCGCCAATGGTGACTTTGCTGTCGTCGATTGGCGCACCAAGTCGCTCGGCCAGCGTCATGGCCTCCTGACGGTTGCAGGACCAGACCGGGCGTGCGAGCACCAGGTCCTCAAGCATATGGTCGTTGACCAAACGCAACGTATTGGTGGGGTTGATCACCAGCGTGTAGTCGCGTGCAGCCGGGTCGGTACCGGCCTTGAGCAGGAATCCGTCCACGCCGGTGGCCGTGTGGTCCATCAGTGTGTTGCCGCTGATGTGCACCACGTCTTTGGGCTGCGGCTCCAGCGTGTCGAACGTGTCCGAGTCGCCATGAGCCTCGGCGCCATAGGAAGCGATGAATGTCTTCTTCGGCGCGCCGGAGCTCAGCACCACGCGGAAGCCGGAATCCTCATCAAGACGATCCTGGCCGATATGCGTAATGCCGTTGTCTTGGAATGACTGGCGGATGAAATGCGCCCACAGGCCGTTGCCCAGAATGCCGGCGTGCTCGGTCGGCACGCCCATGCGGCTGGCCGCCTGCAGCACGCGATAGCTGCCGCCAATGGAGGGCTTCGGATGATCGGCCACGGCGAATCCGCCCTGTGCCGGCACCTTGTCCACATTGAGCATAATGTCCACCCAGACTTGCCCCAGTGAAATCACGCTGGGCTCGTGAGTGCCGATACCTCGCTTGAGATTCAACATGACAGCCTCCTTCGTCGTAAGTTGCACGAGGACCCCTTCGTCCCTTGCCGTCTCTTATACCGAGATTATATGAGAGTTTGCTGGATGCGGAAAAGGAAGGCCGGCGTGTTTTATCGGGTAAACGCTATGATTTGCAGCGTAATTCGCCGCTGGCGAACTGCTGACGAACTACTTGCGGACCGCTGGCGAACCAATGCCGAGCCGCTCGTGAACCGCTGATGGCCCACTCGCAAGTTACGCTCGAACCGCGCGTGAACCGCCGAGGTTCGCCCATGATACACGCAAGAGTTGCGGTTGTCGGTATTGGGCTATATATTTGTGAAGTTGTGTGTTCGGCATGTCGGGTGAAACCGGCGGTCGAATGCGTGAAAGACTTGACACATCAAGGTTAAGGGAGTCCATCATGGCAGCTCGTTGCGCAGTGTGCGGCAAGGGACCGCAGACCGGTTTCACCGTTTCCCATTCGCACCGTCGTACCAAGCGTAGCTTCCGCCCGAACCTGCAGTCTGTGCGCACCACGATTGATGGCGAGAACACTCGCCTGCGCGTGTGCGTCAAGTGCCTCAAGGCTGGCAAGGTTCAGCGCGTGGCCGCGTGAATCGCGTACTAACGTGGAGCAAAACCCGTTTGAGCTTCGGCTTGGCGGGTTTTGTTGTTTCTGCGGCCTAAAGAGGCCGTGCGAATAGAATAGGCCAATATGAGCATCACTATGGGCACCACTCTCGCTTCGCTGGTCACCAACAAGCGTCGCGTGTCCGCGCTCAAATCGCTGGGAATCGTCACTGTCGGCGACGCCCTGACCTACTATCCTTTCCGCGTCACCGAACCGGTGCCGCTTCGCGCCATCCGCGAGGCCGCACCCGGCCAGCAGATGGCATTTGCCGCCGTGATACGAGATATGCGCGTGGTGCCGATGAACGCTCGCCGCGGCTACCGACTCGAAGCGACGGTCGATGACGCCGACTTCGCCCGGTCTCGTCGCGTACCCGGCAGTACGGCCCGGCTCACGTTCTTCTCGTATCGTAAATCGTATGTGGATTGGGTCAGCGTGCGACTGCGCGCCGGCACGTCTGTGGTGGTCTCCGGTATGCCCGGCGAATACATGGGTCAGCTGCAGTTCACCCATCCCGAAATCCTCACTGTCGCGCCCGTGCCGGCCGGAGCAGGAGCGGGGCTTGAGGGTTACGCTCGGGGCGCGGCATCCGGCAATGGTGCGTTTGCGGGAAGTGCCGATCCGTATGCCAGTGCGCAGTCCGCGTATCCGCCGGCCGCGACTGCCCCTTCCGGGGCCGCGTTGAAATACGACGCCGATACCGTGCAAGAGGCGCTTACCCGCGTCTGCCGGCCCCGCCCGGTATATCACGCCAGTTCGCGTATCTCGTCCGAACATATTCATGAGACGATTCTGGGATTGCTGTGGATGATGGGGGCCCGCACGTCATCCACGCCTGACGGGCAACTCGCTGGCGCTGGGGCAGCCGGCATTGTGGCTCCCGCGACTGACACCATCGCCGTCCAAAACGGGGAAGAGAAGTCCGGCACGACCGCCGAATCCGGTGCTGAGGCGCTCTCCCAATCCATCCCAGATGTGCTGCCCGAATCGGTGCGCAAGGCCAAGAACCTCATGCATCGGGCTGAGGCGTTCCTGGCCATTCATGATCCGGCCTCCACGGCCCGGTTCAAGGAGGCCATCGAAACCCTGCGCTATGAGGAGGCTTTCGTTTCGCAGACCTCGCTGCTGAAGTCTCGACAGCACGCGCACAAGTCATCGGCGCATCCTTGCCCGCTGAACGAGGCGCTGGAAACAGCTCGAGCGTCGGTGGGCGAAGCGGTTGCGGAGCCAAGTACGCAACCAGAAGCATCGGAGCGCGGTTCTGCGACCGATCTGCCTGATCTGCCCAATTTGCCCAATTTGCGCGACCGCTTCATCGCATCGTTGCCGTTCACACTGACAGCCGGGCAGAGTCAGGTGGTGGACGACATCGCGTCCGATCTTGAACGTGACTGGCCCATGCAGCGTCTGTTGCAGGGCGAAGTCGGCTCCGGCAAAACCGTAGTGGCGCTCGCGGCCATGCTGCAGGCGGTCGGCGCCGGCTATCAGGCGGTGCTGGTGGCTCCCACTCAGGTGCTTGCCGAACAGCATTACGAGACCATCAGCAAGATGGTGTCGGGGTTGACCCTTGCACAGCCGGGTGCCAAGGAGACCGATGCCGCGGCCGACGTTGAGGGCGCGATGGGCGCGTCCGGTGCTTCGACGGTCTCTTCTTCCAAGGTGACTGCGGAAATTCCCGTCACCCTGCTGACCGGTGGTATGAAGCTTGCCGCCCGGCGTAAGGCGCTCGCTGCGGCCGCCAGTGGTGAGCCGGGCATTATCGTGGCCACGCACGCGGCGTTTTCCAAGACCTTCCAAGCCCCGCACTTGGCCTTGGTGGTGATCGACGAGCAACACCGGTTCGGTGTGGAACAGCGCGAAAGCCTCAACGCCAAAACCGATGACGGCACCACGCCGCATCTACTGGTGATGACCGCCACGCCCATCCCGCGCACCGCCGCCATGACTTGGTTTGGCGATCTCGATATTTCCTGGCTCACCGAATTGCCTGGCGGCCGCAAACCGATTCGTACCGTGGTGGTCAATGAGGCCGACGCCGCCACCATGGGGCGTATGTTCGCGCACATTCGCGCGCGAGTCGACGCGGGGGAGCGGGCCTATATCGTGTGCCCGCGCATTGATGCGGATGATGAGGAGAACGAAGGCGGTTCCGGCGTTTCGGCAGCAGCCGGTTCTGCCCTCGGACGCGCCGCAGCATCTGGTTCCAGTGCCCGCACAGCTGCGGGCGGCCGTGCGACGCGCGCGGCGGCCGATGCCATCGGCATCGACGACCCCTACGAAACCTTCGACGAAAATGGCGAAACCGTGGCTCGCCCGCCATTGCATGCGGTGGCCGAAATCGCCGACCGGTTGCAGAAACTTCCACAGTTCCAAGGCATTCGGTTTGCGACTCTGACCGGCCGCGACAAGGATGACGTCAAAACCCAGGTCATGGCCGATTTTGCCGGCGGCGAGACTCCGATCCTGGTGTCCACCACGGTGATCGAAGTCGGCGTGGACGTCAAGCAGGCCAGCTGCATCGTCATCTTTGATGCCGACCGATACGGCCTCTCTCAGCTGCATCAGCTGCGCGGCCGCGTGGGGCGTGGCGGCACCAACTCGTGGGCGTTCCTTATTTCCCGTGCGGAACCCGGCTCCCCGGCCGAGCAACGGCTCGAAGTGATTCACCACTCGCTCGACGGTGCCGAAATCGCCCAAGCCGACTTGGAATTCCGCGGTGCCGGCGATGTGCTCGGCGACGCCCAATCCGGCGGCAAGTCCAGCCTGAAGCTCCTGCGCGTGGTCAAGGACGCCGACATGATCGCCGACGCCCGCACCCGTGCCGGGCAGCTTCTGGCCGCCGACTCCGAACTGGCAGGTGAGGTCCAACTCGCCGGTGCCGTCCTCGACTTCACCCGAGGCAACGAAACCTTCCTGACCTCCAGCTGAGGCACCTCCAGCTGAGGCTAGGGCTGCGCCCCCGTAATCGCACGATATAGTTTTTCCGTATGCCGATCGTGAGGAAATCACGGTCGGGAAGCCCTCGAATGTGCTTCAGTGGAGGCAAGACCATTCGTACATGAGGTACTCGAAGTGCATATATCATTGGTGCGCTTCGAGCACCCCATTGTTGTTCATGATTGGTATGCGCAGATGAACCTGTACAGTGAAAGCTATGCGTGTAATTTCTGGACGATTCAAGGGTGTGGCGCTTGCTACGCCGAAAACGGGTACCCGGCCTACCACGGATCGCACCAAAGAGGCGATTTTCTCGCACCTCGACTCATGGGGAGTGCTGGATGATGCCCGTGTACTGGACCTGTTCGCCGGTACTGGTGCGTTGGGCATCGAAGCGCTGAGCCGTGGCGCGCGAGAACTCGTGGCCGTGGAAAGTTCCCGGCCTGCGGCGGCGCTGATTACCAAGACCTTGGCGCAGCTACAGAAGAATCGTTCGTGGGATGCTTCGCTCAAGGCCCGTGTGCTGGTCAAAAAAGCCGAGCAAGTGGCTGGCGGCTTCGGCGAACCATTCGACGTGATATTCATCGACCCGCCCTATGCCTATGAGACCGCTGAATGCAATCAGCTACTGTCCGATCTGGCGGCGGGCAGCGCCACCAACGAGAACACGGTGATCATGCTCGAACGCTCGGTACGCTCGGATGATCCCACTGCCCCCGGAGGCTGGCAAATCACCGAAAGCCGCAACTACGGCGAAACCGCCGTCTTCTACATCGAATCCGCGGATGACGACTCGGATATAGAGCGTTCCGACGATTCCGCCGCGTAGTGAATCTCCCACCGTGTGGTGAATTAATCGGCGAGCCGGCGCGGATGGGCGGCGGAGACCTCCCAGCCCAAGGCCATCAGGGTCTTGCGATCGGCCTTATCCAGCGCCTTGCAATCCAGTGCCGCGATAAGGTCTGGCCGAATCTCGGCGGTGCGGGCCAGCGCTTCGTCGCGGCGAAAACGGTCCACCTTGCCGTGGTCGCCGGACAACAGCACATCCGGCACCGCAATACCGCGCCACACGGCCGGCTTGGTGTACTGGCGATGTTCAAGCAGTGCGCCCTCGCCGGTGTAGGATTCCTCAACAATCGAATCTGGGTTGCCCATGAATCCGGGCATCAGGCGGGTGATGGCCTCAAGCATCACCGATACCGCTACTTCGCCGCCGTTCAGCACATAGTCGCCGATCGAATATTCGCGTACGTCGACGCCTTGGGCGCGGTAGTAGTCCGGGATGCGCGCATCGTAGCCCTCATACCGGCCGCAGCCGAACAGCAGATGGTCGGCATGGCTGAGCTCGGTGGCGTCGCGCTGGGTGAACAACGGGGCCGATGGGTTCGGGAAGATGAGCACCGGTGCGCCGGATGGGGCGGGGGAGCCGGACGGCTGCGAGAATCCCAGCAGTTCGTCCAGACATTCGCTCCACACTTCGGGCTTCATCACCATGCCGGCCCCGCCGCCGACTGGCGTATCATCCACCGAATGATGCACATCGTGGGTCCAGTCGCGCAGGTTGTGCGCCTTGATCTCCAACAATCCCTTGGCCTGGGCTTTGCCCATCAGGCTGAGGTTCATCACCTCAAAGTATTCGGGGAACACGCTCACGATATCGATCTTCATGTCATCCAGCCTAACGGTAGCCCCTCCCGCATTACACGGCCACCACTACACTATTGCGGTGATGAATACGACGATGAACCTCCCCACCCGCAAAAAGCCCGAAGTGTTGTCCCCGGCCGGCAACCTGAGGGGCCTGAAAACCGCGGTCGATTATGGTGCCGACGCCGTCTACTGCGGCGGCAAAGCCTTCGGCATGCGATCGGCCCCCAAAAACCTTAGCCTTGAGGATTTCGAGGAAGGATCGCGCTACGCCCATGAACGCGGCGCTCGCGTGTACGTGACCTGCAACGTGCTGCCGCGCAACAACGAGATCGAAGCCATGCGCGAGTACGTCGGCCAGCTCAAAGACACCGGCGTGGACGCGCTGATCGTCTCCGATATTGGCGTGATGATGATGGCCCGTCAGGTGGCTCCGAATCTGGAACTGCACGTCTCCACCCAGGCCGGCGTGACTAATTATCAGGCTGCGAACGCCTTCTACGAGCTTGGTGCTCGCCGTGTGGTGTTGGCCCGCGAGATGGACTTGCAGGCCGTGCGTGATATTCGCGCCAACATTCCCGATGACCTCGACATCGAATGCTTCGTCCACGGTGCTATGTGCATGGCCTTCTCCGGCCGCTGCCTGTTCTCCAACTATCTGACCGGCCGCGATGGCAATCACGGCGAATGCGCCCAGCCATGCCGCTGGAAGTATTCGATCGTGGAAGAGAAGCGCCCCGGCCAGTACTTCCCGATCGAGCAGACCGAGAACGGCGCCTATCTGTTCAATTCGCAGGACATGAATATGCTGGGGCACTTGGATGATTTGATTGACTCCGGTGCCACCAGCCTCAAAATCGAAGGCCGCGCGAAAAGCGCCTACTATATCGCCGCCATGACCAACGCCTACAAAACCGCGGTTAATGAATACATGATTCAACGCGGTTTTGAAGACGCTGATGGCAATGTTTTGAAGCCTTTCCATGACCGTGTGATTCGCCCGGGCGACCCCGATTTTGGCCAAGGAACCGAAGATCAAGTGATGCGCAATGCTGATGCCGCGTTCGCCGGTGTGGCCGATGAGGGATATGACCGTGGCTCTGATACTGCGGTTGCCGATTCGGTCACCGGCTCGGTTGCCGCAGAACGTGACCGCGTGACGGTTGCTGATGCCGTCGACTCAACTGCCTCTGGTACGCCGGCCGGCACCGCCGTCGAACCCGACGGCATGAGCTCTCACGCCCGTTCCACGCGCCGCAAGTCCAACACCGCGGTCGAACAGATTGAGACCGATTGGAAACATGCGGCCGTTCGCCCGGCCCCACACGTCGAACTGCCCGAATGGCTGCTCGAGGAAACCGACAAGGTGGCCCACCGCGACTACTCCACCGGCTTCTATTACCCGGAGCACAAGGTCACACAGAACACCGACCGCTCCGCCTACTTCCGCTCATGGCTGGTAGTGGGCGAAGTGCTGAGCTGGAGCGCGGACGAAGACGGACGTGTCACGCTGATGAGCCGTAACAAGATTGAGCCCGGTCAACAGGTCGAATTCCTGCTGCCTGGCGAGAGACCATTGGTCTTTACCGTGCCGGAAACCGGCCTGCGCGATGCCGATGGCGCGCCAGTACCCGCCATCAATAATCCGGCGCACGTGTTCTCGATGCCCTGCCCGCACCAGGTGCCCATCAACGCCGCCATCCGCTCGCGCACCAAAAAGCCCACCCTCAAAGCCGAATAACCTACCACTCCGCCCCCGCTGACTGGGGGTGGTCATGAAAATCATGAACACCGCCCGCACCCAAGAAAGAATGCCTTATGCCTGAATACAGCGAAGAAATCCTCGATTCCAACAGCATCAGCTCTACCGATAAAGCCGGTCGCCCTATTCCGGTGACCATCCCCATCGCACTGGCCCCCGGCATCAAGGTGGTGTACACCACGCGACTGGGCGGCCTGAGCACCGGCGATTACGGCAACCTGAACCTCGGCGGCAAGTCCGGCGACGAACCTGAGGCCGTGCTGTCGAACCGCATCGCACTCGCCGAAGCGGTGCAAGCCCGCCTATCGCTGGTCTCCCAAGTACATTCCGGCGTGGCTGTGGACGTGGACGACTCGTTCGTCATCAACACCCCCTTCGGCTTCGACGTGTCCGGCACACATGGTGAGACTGACACTCCGCACGTCATCGAGGCGGACGGCCAGGTCACCGCACAATCCGGCATCGCCCTAGGCATGTTCGCGGCCGACTGTCTGCCGGTGCTGCTGGGCGACCCGGTCACCGGTATCATCGGTGCGGCCCACTGCGGCCGTCGTGGTCTGGAGCGCGGCGTGATCGGCGCCACGGTGGACCTGATGAAGAGCAAGGGTGCCGACCCGGCGAACATCGTGGCCACACTCGGCCCGCGCATCTGCGGCGACTGCTATGAAGTGGGCGACGAGATCGCCGACCAGTTCATCAAGCGCTTCCCGCTGACCAAGACGAAGACCCGTTTCGGCGGTGCCGGCATCGACATCGCCGAAGCCGCGATGATCGACCTCGCTTTCGCCGGTGTACATCAGGTGGTCGATTCGATGCCGCGCGTGCACGCCGCCACCCAGTACCTTGAGGAAGACCCGGAACTCGCCGAACTGTGCCGTACGGATGGCGAAGGCCCGGCCGAGCTCGCGGAGCGCATCGACAACATCAGCCACAGCATGTGCACGCTCGAAAACCCACTGTGGTACTCGCACCGCCGCGCCGCGCTCGCCAACAAAACACACGAAGGCCGCCTCCTCGCCCTCATCGTGCGTGACTAAACGGAGAATGCGAGCACATTCCGTGGAGAAGATGTGATGCAGTTCACGGACGGCCAGCCCTCACCCTACGGTGGTGCCTATGACTGAGAGAGATTTCGATACCCCCGTCGAGACGCCTACCGTCCAGCCGGCCCCCGCTCAGGGCGCCAAACCGGCGCAAACCGTGCCGGTGGTGGCCGTGGTGCTGGCCGCCGGCTTCGGTACGCGCTTCGACCCCGATAATCCCAAGCAGCTTGTCTCCGTGGGCGGCAAGCCCATCGTGTGCTGGAGCATTGATGCCTTTGAACATTGCGACCGCGTCAGCGACATCGTGGTGGTGGTCAATCCCAAGGTGCGCGGTGAAGTGGAAACGTTGGTTGGCGAGATGGGCTACACCAAGGTCCGCGTCATCATTGACGGCGGTGACGAGCGTGTGGACAGTACCGCCGCCGCGCTCGACATGCTGGCTACGGCTGGCATTCCGGACGATGCCAAGATTCTGATCCATGACGCCGTCCGTCCGTTCGTGGAACAGTCCGCCATCGACGGTTCGATTGATGCGCTCGACCAGTTCACGGCCGCAACCGTGGCCTACGCCTCAACCGACACCGTGCTGTTGACCGAGGATCTGGGCGATTTGAAAGTGGTCAAGTCGGTGCCGGACCGCCCGAACACCTTCCGCGCGCAGACCCCGCAATCCTTCCGCTTCGCGACGATTCGTCACGCTTACGATTTGGCTGCCGCCGACCCGGACTTCCATCCCACCGACGACACGCGCGTAGTGGTCGATTATCTGCCTGATGAACCCGTCGCCATTGTCTCCGGTGCGGAAACCAACCTGAAGATCACCACGCTGGAAGATATTCCCACAGCTGAGCGTATCGCCGAGGAGATTCTCGGTCGTGATCCCAAGGAAGAGGCCCGCGCCCGCATGCACGCCCTGCTGGCCCAAGCGGCCGGCCAGATGCATCGCTAGACTGGCATTATGCGTGAACTCAATGTTGTGATCTCCGGCTTCGACCACTATGACGGCGTGGAGGTCAATCCCGCCGTCGAAGTGCCCAAGGCCATCGCCGAGCAGGGACTGGGCGTCTCCTCTGCTCCGGACGATCCGTTGGAGCAGGTCGCCGTCACCGTTCATGCTGTCAGCATCCCGGTGAGCTTCGCCAAAGCCTGGCCCACGCTGAAAGAGACGATTGAGGCCACCAAGCCCAATATCGTCATCGCCACCGGGCTCAAGCACGCAGCCCGAGGCGTGATGCTTGAACGATGCGCCACCAACCTGATGGACGCGATCAAGCCAGACGCGGACAACGTGATCCCACGCCGCGAACCCATCGATCCCAATGGCCCGGCCGCCTATTGGACCCGCCTGCCGTTGCGCTCGATCCTGAATGATTTCACGGACGATTCGATTCCGGCCACCTTGAGTTCGGACGCAGGTACGTTCGTATGTAATTCGCTGTTCTACAACTTGCTCAACTGGACCGCCACCCAGGAGCGGGTGCTGGGCGGATTCGTCAGCTTCCCTCCGGTCGTTCCGGCGCATTCCAGCCAGCATGGTCTACCACTCGACCAGCAGATCGCCGCTGGCCGTGATGTGGTGCGCGAAGCCGTGCGCTACTATCTCAAGCCCTCCAGCTCCGACATCCTCATCGCCTAGCACGCTGTGCGCCACGCCGGAATAGAACATGGTTCGCACGCATTGTAACGATTGCGCGTCGCTCAACGCTCAGCGCCAGTGCGATGCGCTAGAGTGCTGCAAGGATGTGCCAAGAGCTTTATGCGTGTGCGAAAGGAATAAACAGCGATGGTGGATCGTTTCCCGGTGGTGCTGCGAGGATATGACAAGGAGAAGGTTGATGCTGCCTTCGACGCTACTCAGGAGAGTATGAAGCGTGCGCAGCAGACGTTGGCCAGCATGCGTGAGCAGATTGCGGCGGATGACGACCGTATTCTGCAACTGCAGGCCCAACTTCAGGAAGAGAAGAACAAGAAGCCGGAAGGCAACAGCTTCGCTTCCTTGGGAGCGAACGCCCAGCAGATGCTTGCCTCCGCCGAACAGACGAGTACCGAACTGCTGGAACGCGCCAAGCAGGACGCGTCCTCCATCCGTACCACGGCTCAGGCTCAGGCCGAAACACTGATCAACAACGCCAAGCTGGATGCCCAGCATATTGTTGACGACGCCAATGCCAAGGCCGCCTCGATTCTGACGAACGCCAGCAATCAGGCCGAATCAGTGACCACCTCCGCCAACGAGGATGCCGCACAACTGCGCTCCGAAACTGCCAAGACCATCACCGAACAGCGTCAGACCGTCGAGCTTGAGCTCAGCAACGCGCGCGAAGAGCACACCAAGAAGATGGCTTCCGAACGCTCCACTCAAGAGCGCGAAATCGCCGACATGAAGGCGGAGGCGACCCAGCAGGTTGCCGCAATGCGCAAAAGCGCCAATGAGGAGATCACCAAGCTTAAGTCTGATTCCAACGATCAGATTGAGGCGGCGCTCGCCGAGGCCAACAAGAAGCTCGCCGACGTGCGCGAGCAAGTGTCCAAGATGATGACCGAAGCCCAGCGCAAGGCCAGCGAAATCATTGATGCGGCCAAAACCAAGGGTCAGGAAATCACTGATGAGGCCGAGGTCAAGCGCACCAGCACGATGAGCCAGGTCAACGCCGAGGTCGAGCAGATCCGTCACGACATCGCCGCTCAGCAGGATGAGGCCACGAAGAAGGTCAACGAACTGCTGCAGCACCTCGAAGAGCGTCGTGTGGCGGCCAAGCGGGAAGCCGATGAGTTGGTCGGTCAGGCCAAGAACACTCGCGACCAAGCCGATTCGTATGCCGCGTCCAAGCGCGAGGAGGCGGACATCCAGGCCGCCGCAATCGTACATAAGGCGGGCGAGGAAGCCGATGCGCAGATCGAGGAGCGTCGCGCCGCCGCCCAAAGCGAGCTTGACGGTCTGTCCAAGCGCATCGCCGATCTGCAGGAACGCGAGTCCGTCATCACCCAGCGTGTTTCGGAACTGCGTTCTATGTTCTCGCAGGCGTTCTCCGGATTCGCTTTCGGCGGTAATGCGGCGGCCTCTGGCCAGGATCAGGAAGCCGCTGCCGTGGCGGCATTGCCGGTGGTTGCGCCCGTCCCGGAAGTCAAGCCTGTACACAACGAGGCCGATGACCAGCCGGGTGAGTTGAGTGGAAACGAGTCGGCTGCCGACGATCACAATGAGACAGATGCGGCACCGGCTGATTCGGCTGATTCGGCTGATTCGGCTGATTCGGCTGATTCGGCTGCGCAGAATGAGCAGTCCGAATCGTCTGAGCCGTCCGAGCACCAGACACAGGGCGAACCGGAGGCCCCGACTCAGGAGAATCCGGCCGTATCTGAGCAGAACGGCGAATGACAGGCCTTCGATTAGACTACTAGCGGTAAGAATTACGGCACCTGCGCTTTCGAGCCAGGTGCCGTATTCGTTTGAATCTGCGCCACAAGCGCACCATCACAGAAGGAGTATGACATGAGTGAATTGACGCCTCTGACCGACGAAGCGTTGAATACCCTGCGCGGCGATTTCGCACAGAGCGGCACCAACCGTCTGGCCATGAACGCGGTGACCGCCGCCGGCATCGACAAGGTGGCTCGCAATTATGACCGCGCTCGTCTGATGCAGCGTCGTTTCTCCACCATCGTTGACAATGGCGAAGCCACCCATCAGGATCGCTCCGGCCGCTGCTGGCTGTTCAGCTCCCTGAACGTGGCCCGTTTCGTGGCCAAGAAGAACATGAACTTGAAGGAGTTCGAGTTCTCCCAGAACTACGCGATGTACTACGACAAGCTGGAGCGCGTCAACTACTTCCTTAAGGATGTGGCCGCTCTGGTGGCTGCCGGAGAGCCTTCCGACTCCCGCCTGATGCAGCACCTGCTCGCCGACGTGATGGGCGATGGCGGCCAGTGGACCATGGCCATGAACGTGTACAAGAAGTACGGCGCTGTGCCCAAGGACCTGTTCCCGGAGACCGAATCCTCCAAGAACACCGGTGAAATGAACATCCAGCTGCGCCACATGCTGCACACCGCCGTGGCGCACATGTACGCCGCTGACGGCGATGCCTCCAAGGTCGAGGCGATTATTGCCGACGCCACTGCTGCCGGCCACCGTATTCTGACCATCCACCTGGGCGAGCCGCCGGTTTCCTTCGACTGGGAATGGACCGACAAGGATGGCGAATTCCACCGCGACGGCGAGATTACGCCGGTTGAGTTCTGGAAGAAGTACGTGGGTCCGGCTGATCTTGAGGACTACGTGTGCCTGGTGGACGATCCGCGCACCGAGCACGCCAAGGGCAAGAAGATCGGCATCGAGCACCTCGGCAATGTGGCTGGCGGCGACGCCACCGAGTACCTCAACGTGCCAAACCAGTTCATGAAGGACTGCGTCAAGCAGATTCTCGTTGAGCAGGGCATTCCGGTATGGTTCGGTGCCGACTGCCACCCGTTCATGGACCGTGAGAACGGCGCTTGGGCCACCGACCTGTTCGAGTACGGCCGCGTGTACGACGTGGACTTCGATTTGGACAAGGAAGCCCGCGTGCGCTTCGGCGACTCCGCCATGAACCATGCCATGGCTTTCGCCGGCGTTGACGTGGCCGACGACGGCACCACCCGCCGCTGGCGCGTGGAGAACTCTTGGGGCGCCAAGATCGCCGACAAGGGCTACTTCACCATGTCCGACGACTGGTTCACCGAATACGTCTACGAGGTAGCCGTCCCGAAGGCCCTGTTGCCCGAGGAATACCAGAAGGCCCTCGAAGAGCCAGCCACTATGCTCCCCGCATGGGATCCGATGGGCGCTTTGGCCTGACTTCGTCAGCCTCCCGGAATCGGCCTGACGGCCAATGCTGTGTTTTCTCGCAGCCTGTCGGCTGCTAGGGTCTCTCCCTCTGTCAGCGCGAAGCCGCTGACAGAGGGAGAGACCGCGGTCGCAGGCCGCACAACAACACAGCATCGCCGCAGGCGAGTCCACACAGGCGAGTCCACCCAAAGTCCATAACTGCCGGCCCAACAAGCAGTCCCCGTAACAAACTGCTATAGTTGGGCTTTTGCGTCTATGGCGACATACCGACAGTACGTATACAAGGAAAGGAGTCGAGCAATGGCAGCACTACGTGGTCCGGATAGTTCCGAGGATGAACGTCGTTTGGGGGAGCAGGCCGTCTTTCCTGAGACCGTCGATGTCAACATTCGTCAGCTTGACCCCATTCCCGCGCCGCGTGCTTTCCTCAGGGAGCAGCCGCTCACCGATGAGATGAGCGAGCTCGTGCTCCACTCGCGGCAGGAAATCCGCGATGTGCTCAACGGCCGCGACGACCGACTGCTCGTCATCGTGGGCCCCTGCTCAATCCACGACCCGAAGGCCGCGCACGAGTACGCAGAAAAGCTGGCTGCCGTCAAGCGCGAGTTGGAAGACCGACTCGTGATCGTGATGCGCGTGTACTTCGAGAAGCCGCGCACCACCATCGGCTGGAAAGGCCTCATCAACGACCCCGATCTGGACGGTCGCTTCAATATTCGTAAGGGCATGTGGCTGGCCCGCAAGGTGCTCACCGACGTGCTGAGCCTCGGCCTGCCCGCCGCCACCGAATGGCTTGACCCCATCACCCCGCAGTACATCTGCGACGCGATCAGCTGGGGTGCCATCGGCGCGCGTAACACCGAATCCCAAGTCCACCGCGAACTGGCCAGTGGCCTGTCCATGCCGGTGGGCTTCAAGAACTCCACCGACGGCTCCATCAAGGCCGCCGCCGATTCCTGTTTCGCGGCCGGCTTCGAGCATCACTTCCTGTCCATTAACTTGGACGGTCGCGTGATTTCCGCCGAAACCAAAGGCAACCCGGATTGCCATCTGGTTCTGCGCGGCTCCAGCCACGGCCCGAACTACGATGCCGAATCCGTGCGTCAAGCTCTGGAAGACCTCAAGGTTTCCAAAGCGTCCGGCCCGAGCCAGCATGGCCTCGTCATCGATGCCGCCCACGGCAACTGCGGCAAAGACGAAAACCGCGAAGCCGAAGTCATCGAAGAGATCGCTGAGCGCCTGGCGCACGGCGAACAAGGCATCACCGGCGTAATGATGGAAAGCTTCTTGGTCGGCGGTCACCAAAAGCCGGCCCCGCTCGACCAGTTGGTCTACGGTCAGTCCGTCACCGACTCTTGCGTGCCGTGGGAACGCACCAACGAACTGCTGCACACCCTAGCCGACGCCGTCACCGCTCGCCGCTCGGCTAAATAGCTTTGTCTTTGTAAAAATGCTCACTGAGACCCACTCAGTGAGCATTTTTTGCCAATAACGGTGGTCATGTCAGTTTGTTCCCGTGACACCTTATCCTTGGGAAGGATACTGACCCAAGGAGAGATGTTATGCAGCAGCAGGAGGAAGCAGCACATTCGCTGCATCCGTTGCAAGTCGGTCCGCAGCCGTTGAACACCCCAGAAGAGCTTCGCGCCATTCGTCAGGCGATGGGGGAGGGGAAGAACCCGCTCGTTGCCACTGATGTGCCGCGTTGGGAAGATCAGGTGGGTGTCAGTCGCATCATCAACCGCCGCGTATTGGAGTTGGAGCCGCTGCCCACGCCCGCGCAAGTGCTCGCTGAACTCCCGCTGACTGATCAGGCTCAGGAAATCGTCGCCTACTCGCGTGATGAGATTCGCGCGTGCCTGTACGGCCAAGACGACAGGCTGTTGGTCATCGTCGGCCCCTGTTCGGTTCATGACCCGAAGGCCGCGCTGGACTACGCGCGCCGATTGGCCAAGCTGAAAGATGAGCTCGGTGAACAGCTGCTCATCGTCATGCGCGTGTACTTCGAGAAGCCGCGCACTACCATTGGCTGGAAGGGCCTGATCAACGACCCGGATATTGATGGCAGCCACAATATTCGCAAGGGCCTGTTGCTTGCTCGCAAAACCTTGCTTGGTGTGCTGAAGGAAGGATTGGCGGCCGCCACGGAATTTCTGGAGCCCACCAGCCCGCAGTTCATCTCGGACGCGGTGAGTTGGGGCGCCATTGGTGCGCGCAACACGGAAAGCCAGATCCACCGCCAATTGGCCAGCGGGCTTTCCATGCCGGTCGGCTTTAAGAATGCCACTGACGGCTCGGTGAAGGCAGCGGTCAACGGTTGCTTCGCCGCTGCTCAGCAGCACACGTTCTTCGGCATTGACCATCTGGGGCGTGCCTGCGCAGTCGAGACCCTTGGCAACCCGGACTGCCATGTGGTGTTGCGCGGCTCGATTCACGGCCCGAACTACGATGCCGAATCCGTGGCCAAAGCCATGGAAGACGTACGCGCCGAAATGCCCGCCGAATCCGCAGCCTCGCATGGTCTGATTGTTGATTGCTCGCACGGTAACTCCGGCAAGGACGAACATCGTCAGGCCGAAGTCGTGCGCAATATTGCCAGCAGAATTGCAGCTGGCGAACAGGGTATTACCGGCATCATGATGGAAAGCTTTATTGAAGGAGGCAATCAGAAGGCCGCGCCGCTTGATCAGCTGGTCTATGGCAAGTCGATTACTGACAAGTGCATCAGCTGGGAAGAAACCGAGGCCTTGCTGCGCGAGCTTGCGGAAGCCGTAGCCACACGGCGTTGGCACTGAGTTGCGTCATCGGCTCTCTCGCGGGAGCAATGCAACGAAACGTCTCTACCCCTCAGCCTGCCATTCGGCGGCCACCTCCCCTGACAAGGGGAGCCGAAAGTGTTGTGAAAGGAACTTACGTATGGGTATGAAAACTGTAGCTATTATTGGCGCATTGGATGAGGAAGTGGCGCTGATCGCCAAATCGCTCACGCATGTGACGCACACCGCCAAGGGCAGCCTTGACATCGTGTCCGGCACGGTCGACTCCTTCGGTTCTGACGTCATCAAGGTTGCCGCAACGGTAGGCGGCATGGGACTGGTCAATGCGGCCGCCACCACGCAGCTGCTGATTGACGAGATTGCCCCGGACGCCGTGATTTTCAGCGGCATCGCCGGCAACCTCAACACCCACCTGCACATCAACGACGTGGTGCTCGGCGGCACCCTGCGCTACCTCGACACTGACATGCGGCTCGTAGGCCAGTGGAAGCCCGGCACTGCGGACGCTCCGGTGGAGGAATTCCACTCTGATGACCGTCTGCTGGAAGTCGCCGACGAGGCGCTTGCCAATGCGGGCATTACCCACATCACCGGCATCATCGCCTCCGGCAACTACTTCGTGGACACGCCCCAAAAGGTCGAGGAGGTCATCCGACTCACCGGGGCTGACGCCGTGGAGATGGAAGGCGCCGCCGTGGCACAGGTCGCCGCCCGCAATAACGTGCCGGCACTGGTGATTCGTGCCCTTTCCGACAACGCCGACACCGATTACGAGGTATTCAAGGAGTTCGACATCTCCGAATACGCCGATACCGCCGCCCGTCTGGCTGTCGACATCGTCAAGCGCCTGTAACTGGTCACCTCCAAGTTCGGCGTTGCCGGTGTGGGCTGGTACATGGCCATCATGACTGCCCTCGCTCTGCTCGCTCTGTTCCTGATCAAGGAAAGCAAGGACAAGGACTACGAGCTGTAAATAGAGCTCCCCATATTATGCTCCCGCCAGCGGGAGCATTTTGTTATGTCGTCCCGCCAAAAATGAACAATAGACGAACTTACGTAGTTTAGGCATCTCACTACGCCTCGCACGTTTTACTCTGGAAATCATGGATATCTGGCAGATCGTCGTGATTGTGGTGCTCGCCGCGCTGATACTGGTGTGGGTTGCCGTCATCGCCTACAACAAAGGCCGCGTTTCAGGCCGGCTCGCCGCCGAACAGGACCTGTCCGGCGACGAGGATACGCATTCTCTATTCGGTGATGATGCGCCCGTGCGCCCCACCGAGCGTCGCCTGATTGAAGTCCTGCCCGAAGCCCTGATCGTCACCGACCGCAACGGTCTGGTCCAATATTCAAGCCCCGGCTCAGTGCCATTCGGCCTAGTCTCCGGCGACCGACTCAACTCGCGTGAAGTCGAGGACATCCTCACTCAGGCCGCAGCCGACGGTGGCATGCGTGAGCGTGAGGTTCAGCTGCCGGTCAATCGCAATTCCTATCCGTCCTCTAATGGCCGAGGACTGGAGGCCGGCCAGTCACGCCCGTCCAACACGCTGTATTTGCGTGTGCGCATTGGCGATATCGGCGATGACCTGTACGCCATCTTCATCAACGACATGTCCGAGCAGCGCCGTTTCGAGGCCGTCCGCCGTGACTTTGTGACCAACGTTTCGCACGAACTCAAGACTCCGGCCGGTGCCATCGCGCTACTGGCCGAAACCGTGACCGACGCCGCCGATGATCCGGACGCCGTACGGTATTTTTCCGGCCGTATCTCCAAGGAATCCGCGCGCCTGACCGAACTGGTGCATCATCTTATCGACTTGCAGAAAGCCCAAAGCCCGCAAAGCGTGATCGATGCGCGGCGCATTTCCGCGCTGGATGTGGCACGCGCCGCCATCGCCGCCAATCAGACCCAAGCCGACTCCCGCCATGTGGATATCCGACTGAGTGTCAACGGACAGTCAGTACCCACGAAGGTCGAGGAGCCGGCCGATGGCGAAGGTTCCTTGGAAGAATCAGGCAGCCCAGCCACGAACGGTCCGATGATCAAGGCCGACAAAGAGGCCATGCAAACCGCCGTCAAGAACCTCGTAGAGAACGCCATCCATTACTCGCCCGAACACACCACTGTGGCGGTCGGCGTGGGGGAGCGCGATGGCAAAGTCACCATTCGCGTGGTCGATCAGGGCATCGGCATCCCCGCCAAATCGCTGGACCGCATTTTCGAGCGATTCTACCGGGTCGACCCGGCCCGTTCGCGCGAGACCGGCGGTTCGGGACTCGGCTTGGCCATCACCAAGCACTGCGTGCAGGAGAACGGCGGTCGGATTTCGGTCTGGTCGCGTACGGGGGAGGGGTCGACGTTCACCATCGAGCTGCCGGCCGCCCCGGATGAGGATGACGACGAGGCCCGGTCGGACGAGTCGACACAAGCGTAGGGCCTTGGTTGGTGCCCGACATGGTGCCATTCCATTGCCACACAATCACACAGTGGGCGAGGTGCGCACACCGCGCGTAGCCCAATTACGCAATTACGTACTTTCGGGAAACAGCAGGCTAACGGAGAACAAATGGTTACGATAATGTCGGAAAACTTTGCGCCTATGCGCACGGGAACATACCCAAGAAAGGCTACTATGACACGCATTCTTATCGTCGAAGACGAGGAATCCTATCGCGAGCCGCTGGTATACCAGCTCACACGCGAGGGGTACGACGTGTCCGCCGCCGCCACTGGCGAGGAAGGTCTGGAACTGTTCACCAAGGGCGGCATCGATTTGGTGCTGCTTGATTTGATGCTGCCGGGCATTGACGGCACTGCACTGTGCCGCCGCATTCGTGAGCAGAGCCGTGTGCCGATTATTATGCTCACCGCCAAGAGCGCCGAAATCGATAAGGTCGTTGGCCTTGAGATTGGTGCGGACGATTATGTGACCAAGCCGTACTCTTTCCGTGAGCTGCTGGCACGTATTCGTGCCGTGATGCGTCGCAATCAGGCCACTGCCCAGGCTTCCGGCACTGTGGATGACGATATTCCGCTGGTGTGTGGCGATATCGTCATGCAGGTTGGCCAGCATCAGGTCACCGTACGCGGCGAAACCGTGTTCTTCCCGCTCAAGGAATTCGAACTGCTCGAATACCTCATGCAGAACAAGGGCCGTGTGATGACGCGTCACCAGCTGATCGACCGCATCTGGGGTTCGGATTATGTGGGCGACACCAAGACGCTCGACGTGCATGTCAAGCGCGTGCGCTCCAAGATCGAGGAAGATCCGGCGCACCCCAAGTATCTGACTACCGTGCGCGGTCTCGGATACAAGATCGATACTCCCGCGGAGTAAATGGAAGGCGGCCTTCGGGTCGCCTTTTTTGTTGTGGATTGGGGGGGGCTCGCCGCAGGCGAGCCCGCTCCAAAAACTACGTAGCCTCAACGTAGCCCACAAACATCCAAGTGTTCATCTTCTGTTTACTGATTTCGGTTTTGGGCCCTTGAAACCACCAATACGCTTGTAGTTGTCATGAATTGACCGGGCAGCGCTGAGCCGCCCGCGAATAGTTGATAGAGGGATTAAGTAATAATCATGCAGAAGAACATCCTCGTTCGCTCCATTGCCGCTCTGTCCGGCATTGTGATGCTCGCTTCCGTGGCCGCCTGCGGCGATAACACCGCCACCACGACCGACAACAGCTCCTCCTCCGATTCCACTTCCAAGTCCACCCCGATCTCCGGCAACTTCTCGGGCGCCGGCGCCTCCTCTCAGCAGGCCGCCGTTGAAGCCTGGATCGCCGGCTTCCAGGGCACCAACCCTGAGGCCAAGATCGCCTACAACCCGTCCGGTTCTGGCGCTGGCGTGCAGACCTTCCTGACCGGTGCCACCGCTTGGGCCGGCTCCGACAAGGCCCTTGCCGATGACGAAGTTGAGCAGTCCAAGTCCGTGTGCACTGAAGGCACCGCCTTCGATGTCCCGGTCTACATCTCCCCGATCGCCGTGGTCTTCAACCTCAAGGGCGTTTCCGATGCCGGCAAGCACATCAACATGGACGCTGCCACCATCGCCAAGATCTTCGACGGCAAGATCACCAAGTGGAACGATCCGGCCATCGCCGATCAGAACAAGGACCTGAAGCTGCCCGACACCGCCATCACCGTGGTGCACCGCTCCGATAAGTCCGGCACCACCCAGAACTTCGTCTCCTACTTCAAGGACGTCACCCCTGACAACTGGACCTACGACCTCTCCGAGAACTGGCCGAACGAGGTTGGCCAGGGTGCCAAGGGCACTTCCGGCGTGATCTCCACCGTCAAGCAGGCCGACGGCACCATCGGCTACGCTGACTTCTCCCAGGTCGGCGACCTGGGCACCGTGGCCGTCAAGGTCGGCGACAAGTACAACGAGATTTCCGCCGAGGCCGGCTCCAAGGTCATTGGGGATTCCAAGCAGGACGACACCGTTAAGGGTGACAACCGCATCGTCATCAAGATCAACCACGCCACCGAGGCCGAGGGCGCTTACCCGATTGTCCTGGTCTCCTACGACATCGTCTGCCCGGCCTACAAGGACACCAAGCAGGCTGAGTTCGCCAAGGCTTGGCTGACCTACGTGACCTCCGACGAGGGCCAGAAGGCCGCTCAGGATGCCGCCGGCACCGCTCCGCTGCCCTCCTCCCTGAAGTCCGAGATCACCAAGTCCATCGAGGCCATCAAGACCAAGTGATGACGTCGGCCCGCAAGGGTCGTGTGGACTGGACCTGACAACTGAACGATAGACTGTAGTAGTAAGAGCAGTCGCCGCCAACTTTAAGCCGCAGTCGTAAACCATACGGCTGCGGCTTAAAGCGGGTCAGGACCCGAACGGTTTGGCGAAGTCACAGACGAAAACCGCACCACTTGAATACTTGATAACCACCCTATATAAGGAGAATCCGTGAGTTCGCAAGACAAAACGGCTGTGCAGCCAGTTGGAGGCAAGACCGCCGACAAGGTGTTTCGCGGTGTGGCATACGCCTGCGGCATCCTGATCCTGGTTGTACTTGCCGCTGTGTTCCTGTTCCTGTTTTTCCGCGCCTGGCCACTCATCGGTGGCGATCAGGCCGCCAACAGCGACACCGTGTCCAGCTTTACCGGCGGCAAGGCCAGCAGCTTCTGGGGCTACGTGCTCCCGCTGTTGTTCGGTACTGTGCTCGTGTCTTTGCTGGCACTGCTGATTGCCTTCTTCGTGTCCATCGGCATTGCGCTGTTCATTTCGCACTATGCACCTAAGAAGCTCGCCACCGCGCTGAGCTATGTGGTCGATCTGCTGGCTGCCATCCCGTCCGTTATCTACGGTTTGTGGGGCGGCCTGATTCTGGTGCCGGCCATCTACCCGTTCTGGAACTGGGTTGCCAACCACCTGGGCTTCATTCCACTGTTCGAGGGCCCGGCCGCCAACCCGTCGCGCACCGTCGCCACCGTGGCTGTGGTGCTCGCCGTTATGATTTTGCCGATTATCACCTCCATGTCCCGCGATATCTTCATGCAGACCCCGCGCCTGCACGAAGAGGCCGCGCTGGCGCTCGGTGCCACCAAGTGGGAGATGATTCGTCTGGCCGTGCTGCCTTTCGGCAAGTCCGGTATTGTGTCCGCCTCCATGCTGGCTCTCGGCCGCGCGCTTGGCGAGACGATGGCCGTGTTGATGATCCTGTCCCCGGGCCTCAACTACTCCATCAAGCTGCTGCAGGCCTCGCAGAACCAGACCATCGCCGCGAATATTGCCGCACAGTACCCTGAAGCCAACGATCTGGGCGTCTCCACGCTGATCGGAACCGGTCTGATTCTGTTCCTGATCACGTTCGTGGTCAACTTCATCGCCCGTAAGCTTACCGAGAAAGCGACTGCGTGATGACTGCTGCTGAGAACACTGAAAAGACTCCGATGGACGGCACGCCCGAAATCGACTTCGATCGTTTCCGCCCGACCCGTTCCGCCATCCAGCGCCGTAATATCATGGACCGCTTCATGTGGGCCCTGATCGCGGTGGCGTTTGTGATCGCCTGCATCCCGCTGATCTCCCTGCTGTGGACCACTATCGTCAACGGCATCAAGCGCCTGAACCTGAACTTCCTGAGCTACAACATGACCGGTGTGGTCGGTGGTAGCCAGACCCCGTCCGGTGGTTACGGCGGTGTGCTGCACGCCATCATCGGTACTCTCGAAATCACCGCTGGCGCTATGGTTATCTCCATTCCGATCGGTTTGATGTGCGCCGTGTACCTGGTCGAATACTCGAACCGCGGCAAGCTCGCCACCACGATCTCCCTGCTCGTCGACGTGATGAGCGGCATCCCGTCCATCGTGGCCGGCCTGTTCGCCTTCTCGATGTTCACGATTCTGCTGGGCCCCGGTACCATCAACGGTTTCGAAGGCTCCGTGGCTCTCTCCCTGCTGATGCTGCCCACCGTGGTCAAGTCCAGCGAGGAAATGCTCAAGATCGTGCCGAACGATTTGCGTGAGGCTTCCTTGGCTCTGGGCGTTACCAAGCAGCGCACGATTACCAAGATCGTGCTGCGCACCGCTCTGCCGGGCATCGTCTCCGGTGCCATTCTGGCCATCGCCCGCGTGATTGGTGAGACCGCACCGTTGCTGATGACCGCCGGCTACATCTCCAGCACCAACGTGAACCTGTTCTCCGGCCAGATGACCACCCTGCCGGTGTTCGTCTACCAGGAGTACTCGAAGCTCAGCGCGAACTGCCCGCCCAACGCCGACGCCACCTGCGTGACCACGATTCCGATGGAACGTGCGTGGGCTGCGGCTCTCGTGCTGATCGTCATCGTGCTGCTGCTGAACCTCATTGGCCGAATCGTGGCGAAGGTCTTCGCCGTCAAGACCGAGCGCTAAGCCAGTCGCTAAGCCTAAGCCTTAAGAACACAAGGAAATATAAGGAAACATCATGGGACAACGTATTGACGTCAACCACGAGAACATCTATTACGGCGACTTTCTGGCCGTGGAAGATGTGAACATCAACATCGAGCCGAACAAGGTCACCGCCTTCATCGGCCCGTCCGGCTGCGGCAAGTCCACCGTGCTGCGCACCTTGGACCGTATGCACGAGATCATCCCCGGCGCTCACGTCGAGGGCGAGGTGCTGCTCGAAGGCAAGAACCTGTACGACAAGGACGTGGATCCGGTGGCCGTGCGCCGCGACGTCGGCATGGTCTTCCAGCGCCCGAACCCGTTCCCGACCATGTCCATCCGTGAGAACGTGCTGGCCGGTGTGCGCCTGAACAACCACCACCTGGCCAAGTCCGACGCCGACGATCTGGTCGAGTGGGCTCTGCGCGGTGCCAACCTCTGGGAAGAGGTCAAGGACCGTCTTGACAACCCTGGCATCGGCTTGTCCGGTGGCCAGCAGCAGCGTCTGTGCATCGCCCGCGCCGTGGCCGTCCACCCGCAGGTGCTGCTCATGGATGAGCCCTGCTCCGCCTTGGACCCGATTTCGACCTTGGCTGTCGAGGATCTGATCAACGAGCTCAAGAGCGACTACACCATCGTGATCGTGACCCACAACATGCAGCAGGCCGCCCGTATCGCCGACTACACCGCCTTCTTCAACCTGAAGGCAGTGGGCCAGCCCGGTCACCTCGAGTACTTCGCGGACACCATCACGATGTTCAACAACCCGCAAAACGAAGAAGCCGAGCGCTACATCTCTGGAAGGTTCGGCTGATCGTTTCCTGCGCGCAGCGTAATGATTTGTGCGTAGGAGAAACGGCAAAGCCCGCCGCAAGGCGGGCTTTCGCATATTCAACGCGAGTATTGCCGAGTATTATCGTTCTCGCAACGGAGCGAGCTGGAATACTTTGTCGGACTGGGCGGCGACTTCCCGCTTCGGTCGATCGACGGGAGAACGGCGGTAAAGCGGTACAAGACAAGTCCGCACGATGAACACTCTGTGATGAATCTTCTGTTTACGGTGCGAGTATGGAAGAATGGTCGCAGCGAGGTCCAGCAAAGGAGCATAGGTGAGTACTGGTCTGATCGTCGGCATTGTCGTTGTCGTTATTATCGTTGTCTTGATTGGTTGGGGCGTCAGCGCCTATAACAACCTGGTGACGCTGAAGAACCGTGTGAAGAACGGTTGGGCGCAAATCGACGTGCAGTTGAAGCAGCGCGCCGACCTCATCCCGAACCTGGTGAATACCGTCAAGGGGTACGCATCCCACGAGTCTGAAGTCTTCACTCAGGTGACCGCCGCCCGCGCCGGCGTAGTGGCTGCGGCCAGCAACCCGAGCACGACCACTGCTCAGCGCGCCGCCGCCGAAAACCAGCTGTCCCGCGCCCTGTTCAACCTGCAAGCCACGGCTGAGGCATATCCGCAGCTGCAAGCCAACCAGAACTTCATGGATCTGCAGAACCAGCTCAAGGAACTGGAGAACAAGATCGCCTACGCCCGTCAGTTCTACAACGACGTGGTCCTGAAGCTCAACACCGCCATCGAAACCGTGCCGACGAACATCATCGCCGGTCTGTTCCACTTTGAGCAGGCGCAATACTTCGAGGCCGATGACGCTTCCCGTCAGGTGCCACAGGTCCAGTTCTGACCCGCTTCAGGCCCGTCCGGTAAGCCGCCGGCCGGGCCCGTATTGTCTTAAGAGAGGGAAGACATGCGGATACGATTCATTCGCGCCGGAATCATCAGCATTGTTGCCACGGTGGTGTTGGCAGTTATCACCTTGGCGATAATCGGGACTTCCGCGTTCGGCGATTCGGCCGACCTCAGCTACCGCACGCTGGACTATGACGTGACCGCCACCGCGAACGGTGATTTGAAGGTCACGCAGCATATCGACGTCAAGATGCGTGAGCGTACCGACAGTGACGACAACACCAAGCCGTGGAAGCAGCTGTTCCAGCAATACACGCTGAACTCCGGCACCTTGACTGATATCAGCGATATCAGCGTGCGCAACGTCACCGACGGCATCGACTACGCACAACAGAGCGAGCCCAAGCTGCCCAGTGACGTCTCTTCCGACAAGGAATGGAACAGCGACTACGCCAACCATTGGTATGTCGCCGATGTGAGCGATGGCAGCGACCATCCAAAGGCATACACGCCCGGTACCGATGGCCTCAAGCCCAGCGCCTCCGCCACCGAAGATGACACAACCGTGGAGATCGGCTGGAATATTCCGGTCACCACCGAGGCCGACAGCATGAAGTTCGATGTAAGCTTCACCATGCACGATGTGGCCACCAAATGGAAAGACGTGGCCTCCTTCCAATGGGAGCCGTTCGGCAAGAAGAACCAAGTGCCTATCGGCACGGTCACCGGCACCGTCCATTTCCCCAACGGCATCACCGGCAAAACCTCATGGACATGGCTGCACACCGAGCGCACCTCGGAAACCAAGCGCAACAGCGACGGCAGCTACACGTTCATGGCCTACAACATCCACAATGGCGACTACCTCGATGTGGTCGCGGCGTTCGATGCCGCCAAAGCCAAGGGCATCGCCCGCAAGGGAACCGGCAATCATCTCAAGGACCTGAAACAGGACGAATATAAGCAACAGCAGCGCTGGCTCGACAAGCAACGATTCGCTGCCAGAGCTCGTCTCGTGTTCTGGATTGTCAGCATCGTGCTCGGCATCGCGTTGTGCGCGTGGGGTATCTGGGCTGTGATCTCCAGCAACCGGCGTGCGCAATACCGTGGCAGCGTCGAATACTGGCGCGACCAGCCCGGCATCAGTCCGGCTTCCGCAGCCCGTCTGATTCGCGTGGTCGATCCGTCGACGCGCCAATCCGATGAAGACCGCCAGCTGACCGCCACCATGCTGTCGCTCGCCGTCAAGAAGGCCATTGCCGTCTATCCGGGGCCGTCGGACATGTATCGCGGCATCGACATGAGCCAGGCCACGCCGGTGGGCTTGAGCCAAATGATTGCCGCCGACCAAGGCAAGCAGTATGCGGCAGGCATCACCAGCACCATCGTGATTCTGCCGCTCGCCATTGATGAGGCACCCAACGCGCAACAGTTGGGATTGAGCGAATCGGAAGATGCGCTGCTGAACCTGCTCATCGTCATTTCGCAGCGCGTGGGCAGCCCGGTATTCGACCTGAACCAGATGAAGGCGACCTGCCAGAACTGGCAAGACGGCTATATTGAGCTCGGCAAATTCACCGGTGCATGCAGCATGGAATACCAGCGGCTGGGTGCCACGCGCTCTGTGGGCTGGCAATGGATTCTCCCCGGCGTACTGGCCGTCGTGCTGGGATTTGGTTCGCTGCTGGCCAACAGCTTTATCGGATACCCGGTGGCTGGTCTTATCGAGCTGCCGATATTCCTGGTCGGCCTGTTCTGCTCGATGGCCGGCGCGGTGACCGTGCTCACCGACCAAGGCCAGGATATCGCCGGCCGGACTCTGGGCCTTAAGCGTTATATGGAAGACTTCTCCAACTTCACCGACCGTGGTACCGCCGATTTGGCCTTGTGGGATTGGTATATGGTCTACGCCGCCGCGTTTGGCATTTCCGATCGCGTGATGCGTGAGCTGGCCAAGGCCTATCCTCAGGTCAACGATCCGGCTTGGCTGGATGCCAACGCCTCCAACTCGTTGTTCTACTGGAACTACCGCCCGTATGGCTGGTACAGCCACCGCCACAATGACGATGCTGCCGGGCAGATGGACCCGGGCATTAGCGGCCCAGCTCCGGCTTACGGAGGCACGTCGTTTGCCGGCGGATTCTCCGACCTCGGCTCGCAGCTGAACTCCGGACTCGCTGACATCAGCTCGACCATCAGCGCGGCAGCACCATCCGCTGATTCCGGTGGCGATTTCTCCAGCTTCGGCTCGGGCGGCGGCTCCGGTTTCGGTGGCTCGTTCGGTGGCTCGGGTGGCGGCTCGTTCGGCGGGCGGTAAATCCAGCGTTCTGCTTACGCTGGAATCGGACACAGACCGTCTCATTACTGTTGAAGGGAATCACCATGGCATTGTTCCGTAACCTCGGACCGTTCTCCACCACCGCCATCGGCCACGGCGAAATGCCGCTGACCATCGAAAACAACCGCGGCCATGAGGTCGGCATCGAAACCCTGCACGCCTCGCTGGACGCCGGCTGCCGCCACATCGACACCGCTTGGGCCTACTACTGCTCCGGCGGCGAGGAGCAGACCGGTGAAAAGCTGGTGCGCGAGGCCCTTGAGACCTGGAAGGGGCCGAAGGACGAGGTGCTGGTGGCCACCAAGGTGGGCCACTTCCGCAACTTCACCGACGGCCGCCCCACGTGGGATGTGGACGGTCGCCCGGAGAACCTGATTCGGCGCGGCAAGGAGAGCGCACTGGCGCTCGGCGTGGACACCATTGACCTGCTGTACTTCCACCGCCCTGATCCGAAGGTGCCGTACAACGAGTCCGTCGAAGCCATCAAGCAGCTGGTGGACGAGGGCGTGGCGCAGGAGGCCGGTATCTCCAACGCCTCCATCGAGCAAATCGACATTGCGCGCGGTATTCTGGGCGACAAGCTCGTGGCCGTGCAAAACCAGTACTCGCCGATTCACCTGGAGACCCAGGACACGCTCGACTACTGCGCCAAGGTTGGCTTGGCCTTCGTGTGCTGGAGTCCGCTCGGCGGCTACCGTCACCCCTATGATGAGACCAAGTTCGACCCGTTCCGCGAGGTCGCGGCGGCCCACGGCGTGAGCTACCAGCAGGTCGTGCTGGCATGGGAGCTCGCCAAGGGCGACCACATGTTCGTGATTCCCGGCGCGCACCGTCCCGAAACCATCCTCGACTCCCTGAAGGCCGACCAGCTCGAACTCACCCCCGAAGAACTCGCCAAGCTCGGCTGAACTTTCTCAGCTCCCCTTGTCAGGGGAGCTGTCTCGCGTAGCGAGACTGAGGGGTAGTCGCCGGAGTAGTCCCGGGTAGTTCCACAAGGAGATAATTGTGCGCAAAAAACTCATCCTCGACCTCGATACCGGCATCGATGACGCGCTCGCCATCGCATATGCCCTAGGCAGTGCCGACGAGATTGATTTGATCGGTATCACGGCCACCTACGGCAATGTCGCGGTGCCGCTGGCCGCGCGCAACGCGCTGGCGGTACTGCACTTGTTCGGCCGTGACGACGTTCCGGTCTATCCCGGAGTCGACCATCCCATCGCCCCGGCAACATTGCCGAAAATGCGTGGCACCACACCAGACGAGCGGGCCCAGGCCTACGCGCGCTGGCAGAACGGCGGCGCGGACGGCTGGCAAACGGACGCTTCGTGGTCACCAACTCCCGGCTCGGTGGCGGTCCACCATCCCAACGGCATCGGTGGCGCAATCATCCCCGACTCCCCGCGCGCTCCGGAAGCACCAGGCTCGGCGGTCGATTTCATCATCACCGCCGCGCATGAATACGGCCCGGACCTGACCATCGTACCTACGGGCGCGATGACCACCATGGCCACCGTATTCCGCAACGCTCCGGACCTGAAGGATTCCGGTGTGAACGTGACGTTGATGGGCGGCGCCCTCACATTGCCCGGCAATGTAAGCCCGGCCGCCGAAGCGAACATCTCCCAAGACCCAGAGGCAGCAGACTATCTGTTCAAGTGTGGCGCACGCACCACCATGATCGGCCTCGACGTGACCCACCAGACCGCGCTCACTCGTGAGAAAGCCCATGAATGGGCGTCTCTGGGGACGCAGGCCGGCGACTTTCTCGTCACCATGACCGACTACTACATCGACTTCTACCTGAAGAACCAGCCGGAGATTCGCGGATGTGGACTGCACGACCCGCTGGCCGTGGCCGCCGCGCTCGACCCATCGCTGGTCACGACCTTCGGGTTCAACTTGCAAGTCGATCTCGAGGGCCCGTTCCGAGGCCGTACCATCGGCGATCGTTCACGGCTTCAGGACCCCGACAAACACACCCAAGTCGCATTGGGCGTCAACGTGCCGGAATTCCTCGACCGTTTCATGACCCGCGTCACCGCGGCCGCGCGCGGGTGAACGATTACGCTTCGGCAGGGAATAGAGTTCTGCGTCAAGTGCGTTTGTGACTCGCATGATGGTGTTGGACGAGGGCTGCGAATTCGAGCGAAGCGCCTTATATAAGGATTCGCGGCCGAGACCGGATTTTCGGGCCACATTGGTCATGCCTCGTGTGCGTGCGACCACACCGAACGCATCTTGCACAAATGCGGGATCATCCTCTTCGAGTGTGCCATTGAGATATGCGATGGCATCCTCGTCCGAATTGATGTATGAGAATCACCAAAACTCAACCACCTATTTCACATACCCGAAAAATCAGAAAAAGAATCAGATGGTCGCTGGATTTTCCCTGCTCTTTTCGATTTGACGTTTGAGATATTCGCCCAGCCCATCCACGCACCAAAGTGGGATGTTCGTCAGCCAAGATTGCTTCCTATAGCCTATTTCTCCTATACGGATACCGTGGAGCCCGTATCTGTTGCAGACATACGAGAGACTTCTCGCACGAATATTGGAAGAGGATTTCACTTCGATGGGAAAAACCTCGTCTCCCTGTTCCATTACGAAATCTATTTCCGCATTTCCTTGAGGATTTGGGTTAGCCCAATAGCGGGGTTTGATTCCTTGAGCTACCAGCTGCTGACATACGTATTGTTCTACGAACGCGCCCTTGAATTCGGAAAAGAGCTTCGACTTGTTCACCAGAGTATTCACGTCGAGACCGGACAGTGCGCCCAGTATGCCCGTGTCTTCCAGATAGATCTTGAACGTGTTAAGACTCTCATATCCGGTCAGAGGAATATGCAGAGCATCGAGGCAGGGGACTTTGGTAATGATTCCGTAGTCCGTCAGCCAAGTGAGCGCTTCCTCATATTCGCGGGCGCGGGCTCCTTGCCTGACAACACCGTAAACGAATTTGCGATTCTCCTTGGCAAGTTGTGATGGCAGTGTGTTCCATACAAGCCGGATACGCTCGCCCAGCGTATATGCGGCATGCTTGGAAAAATCAAGATCGTAGGCGTTGAGAATATCTTGTTGGACAGCTCGCACATCCTGCGGAATCCCGTTATCCAGGTGAGCGCTTAATGCTGCTGGCATGCCGCCGACCCACATATATGTTTTGAGTAGGTCATTCATCTGAGGTTCGAGAGCTTGTGGAATGTCCTCGAACCGGCCTTCACGTATGGTGTCGGCGATCATGTCTTGTCCGATGCTGTCCAGATATTCGACGAAGGAGAGCGGATGTAGGTTCATCATGGTGACTTTTCCTACAGGAAAAGAGGTTTTGCCGTGCTTGGATATTCCCATGTAGGAGCCGGTGGCGATGATGTCATAGTCGGGTGCCTGCTCGGTGAAGTATTTGAGAGAGGTCAACGCGAGCGGACTTTCCTGTATCTCGTCAAAGAAGAGCAGTGTTCTGCCGGGGAGTATCCGTTGGTTGGCGGCGAGTTCGAGCTGACGGATTATTCGTTGCGGGTCAAGATCCTGCTCGAATATCCCGGATAGGGATGGCCGCTGCATGAAATCAACCGAGACGATGTTGTCGTATTGTCCATTCGCGAACTCGTTGACAAGCCATGTCTTGCCTGTCTGCCGTGCGCCACGGATCAGGAGAGGCTTATGGTCAGGTGTGGTCTTCCACTGCTTGAGCGTTTTCAGTGCTTTTCGCTGGAGCTTCATGACGGATATCCTATGATAAATGTGCGACGCTTACACATTTATCATATCATAAACGTGTAAGCGTTACACATTTTTTATAGTTTATTGCAGTCGCAGTAGTTTTAGCGCAACGGATATCAGCTGATCGGTACGGGTCTTGATCGCTTCGGCATCCCATTTGGTTATCTGTGAGGCTCAGCCATATTACGCGGTATAAACGTTAAGGAGCAATCAAAGGGCGGTCTTTCTGAGATTAGTCTCAGAAAGACCGCCCTTTGCAATGGAATAAATTGAGTGTGGAACTCGGTATTGGTTTGAAAGACTGTTTACAGCCCGGGAATCAAACCACCGGGTGGGTCGAGCGTGAGGTATTGCTCCTCCAGATCGATGTCGGGGACCAAGGCCTCCACGAACGGGACCAACGCGGTCTTTTCGACCACATCCTCGCCCTTGGAATTCTGGCCGGTTACCACCGGCTCGGTCAAACGAATCTTGAGCAGGGACTGAGCGGGGGAGTCGACCACATCCACCACTTTGCCGACCACTTGGCCGGCGGGCAGTCCCAGACCGTTGCCCTCGACTAGACGGGCCTCAAGGCCAATAAGATCCTTGGGATACCATTCGTCGGCCTCGAGCATGTCCTCCGCATCGTCGACCTCGCCGTAGAGTTCGACACCGTTTAGGGCCTCGGCGGCATTGCGGTCGTCGACGCCCTCAAGCTTGAGAATCCAACGATCCTTGAACGTGCGCGAGCCCTCGACGATGTACTCGGTCTCGCCATCCTGGCTGTAGAGCACGGAGTCCGGCTCGAAGCGCCACTCGGGATCATCGGTGTACAGGCGCACGGTGACTTCGCCCTTCAGGCCCTGTGCGCGGCCAATACGAGCGACCCTCAGCAACTCGAGCTGCTGAGGGTCGTCGTGCATGTCTTGCTGTGCCATGCTGTGAATCGTTCCTTATCGGTTATCGACGGACGTCCATGATGTCAACGCGGACCTTGTGGTCAGACAGTGCCTGAATCACGGTGCGAATCGCGTTGGCGGTGCGGCCGCCACGGCCGATCACACGGCCGATGTCTTCCGGGTTCACGCGTACGCGAAGCAGTTCGCCGCGCGCGTTCTCATGAGACTTGACGGAAACATCGTCGGGAAAATCAACGATGTTCTTGATGAGGTGTTCCACAGCTTGTGCAAGCATAGCTAGCCTTTCGTTTCCGCTCAGGCCTCAGCCGGAGCTTCTTCGGCGGCCTCTTCAGCCGGGGCTTCCTCAGCGGCGGCAGCGGCTTCGGCTTCAGCCTTGGCCTTGGCAGCAGCTTCGGACTTGGCGGCCTTCAGCTTCTGAGCCTGGTCCTCAACGGCCGCGATGCGGGCCTCGGCGTCCGGGCCAGCCTCAACGGTCTTCAGGGTGCCTTCGGCACCTTCAAGGCCCTTGTACTTCTGCCAGTCGCCGGTGATGTTCAGCAGCTTGAAGACGGGCTCGGACGGCTGAGCGCCGACGCCGAGCCAGTACTGAGCGCGATCAGACTTGATCTGGATGGTCGAGGGCTGGGTGTTGGGGTTGTAGGTACCGATCTCCTCGATGACCTTGCCGTCACGCTTCTTGCGGGAATCGACGACCACCACACGGTAGAAGGCGTAGAACTTCTTGCCCTGTCGCTTCAGACGAATCTTGGTTGCCAAAATGGCTCTCCTTGTAATGCTAGGTGTGCGGGTTCTCGGTTTGCCATGTGGGGCATGGCCGTCCGGAATCCACGTGTCCTCGCGGCTCGGGGTGTAGAGGGCGCCACGCGCGCGCGAATAACTGGCCTATTATAGCGCACAGGGCCGGACTGGGCGTGGCGCACTGTGGTTGCGGTGTGGTGCGCGTTCCCCGTTGCGCAACATTCCGGGGAATGTATCGCGAAAATGCCGGCTATCGCAGTGCAAGCGTTGCGGTCAGGGCCAGATGATCAGTGCCCTCGACCTCAAACGACTTCACGCCGGACGGTTTGAGCCCGGGAGTGAACAGCACGTGATCCAGCTCGATGCGCGGCCACTTGAGCCAGCTCGGGAAGGTGAGATTCGGGCCGGCGGCTTGAATCAGACTTGCGTCCTTGAATCCGGACTTGAGCAACGCGCGGAAGCTCGGATGGTCGGTGCTCGAGTTGAGATCGCCCATAACGACGACGATATTGCGATTGCTGACGGATTTTGCACGGGCGAGTTCTCGCAGACCCAGAATGCCGGCCGACCAATCCGCGCAGCCGCGCATCGGCGATTTCGGGTGAGCCGAACAAAGCGTCACCGTGCGATTACCGGAGGTTTTGAGGGTGATGGCGGGAACGTCGGCGGCGGGGATGGAGACCACGTTGGGCACCGCTGCGCTCGGCTCGTAGCGGGAATAGATCACGTTGAATCCGCCATTATCGGTCTCTTTGGCGTCTCCGAACTGATGGTAGGGGAGAAGTTCGTTGATGTCGGCTTCGGTAAGACGTGTGATGAGGTCGTCGGTGACTTCCTGCAAGGCCAATACGCTGATATTGCGTTCGCGAATATTGCGAATGATTTCAGCGGCGTCGGCGCGTCCGTATCGACAATTCATCGTCATAACCGAGAACTGGGGCGAGAGTGTTTCACGCGTTGTTTCACGGTGTCCATCGGAGATGGTTTCGGGCCCCTCCTTCGAAGTGTTTGAGGTACCCGATGTATTGCTGTTATGGCTTTTTGACAGCGTCGGCGAAGTTGTTTCACGGGCTGTTTCACGGTGGGATTCTTTGCGTTTCCCGGCCGGGTCGATTGACGTACCCCAGTAGTTGATGCGCTGTGAGCTGGCAATCAGCGCGACCACAATAAGCAACGACATCGCAGTCCATTCATGTTGCCATGCGGCGACCGCGGCCAGAATCATCAAAGGAACACACAACAGCGGCGTCAGGGCAATCATGTACGGAAGCGGCATACGGGCCTCGAGACCGGCGGGCAGCGCGCTTAAGGTCGTCCATAACAGTGCGATGATTGCCACCGCGCTGAGGATTGTCGTCATGGAAGTTCCTTTCGAAATATAAATTGAACCGAGATATAATTTGGCTCCCCTCTGCGAGGGGAGCCAAGTTGTGAGATCAGCGACCGAACAGTCCGCCAAGGCCTCCGCCGAGGTTCGGCGGCAGTTCAGTGCCACCGTCGACGTTGCCCATCATCTGCTCAAGGCCAGCGGGCAGGGCCGGGTTCTGTGGCTTCTTGGCGAAGGCGGAACCGCCGGTCGAACCGGAGGACTTGCCGGCCAGCTTATCGCGCAATGCCTTCTCCTCGGCCTCGCGCTTCATCGGATTGCCGGACTTGCCGCCCTTCTTCTTGTTCTTGCCCTTCTTCTTGCCGCCGCCCATAGCCGGGCCGCCGAAGCCGGGGATGCCGCCGCCCATGCCGCCACGATTGGACATGCGCTTCATCATCTTTGCGGCCTGCTCGAAACGCTGCAGCAAAGCGTTCACCTGAGAAACCGTCACGCCGGAACCATAGGCGATACGGGCGCGGCGGGAACCATTGATAATCGACGGATCGCGGCGCTCGGCCGGGGTCATCGAGCGAATAATCGCCTCGGTGCGGTCGATTTCCCTCTCATCGAACTGCTCGAGTTCCTTGCGGTGCTGGGCCATGCCCGGAATCATGCCGAGCAGCGACTTCATTGAGCCCAGCTTGCGCACCTGCTGCAGCTGATCGAGGAAGTCGTCCAGGCCGAAGGAACCTTCGGAGATTTTCTCGGCGGCCTTGCGGGCCTCTTCCTCATCGAACTGCTTCTGCGCCTGCTCGATGAGCGTCATGATGTCGCCCATGTCGAGGATACGCGAGGCCATGCGGTCCGGGTGGAAGACCTCGAAGTCCTTCAGGCCCTCACCGTTGGAGACGAACAGGATCGGCTTGCCGGTCACGGACGCCACGGACAGCGCGGCACCACCGCGGGCGTCGCCATCGAGCTTGGAGAGCACCACGCCGGTGAAGTCCACGCCTTCGTCAAAGGCCTTGGCGGTCTTGACGGCGTCCTGGCCGATCATCGCGTCGATGACGAACAGGATTTCGTTGGGACGCACGGCATCGCGAATGTCGCGAGCCTGCTTCATCAGCTCCTCGTCCACGCCCAGACGACCGGCGGTATCGATGATCACCGTGTCGTAGAGCTTCTGCTTGGCGAGTTCGATGGAATCGCGGGCCACCTTCACCGGGTCGCCGGAGGTCTGGCCCGGAGCTGCGACGGCCTCGCCGCCATCGGATTGGACGCCCTTTTCGGGAGCATAGACGGGCACACCGGCGCGTTCGCCGACCACCTGCAGCTGCGTCACCGCGTTCGGACGCTGCAAATCGGCCGCCACCAGCAGCGGCGTGTGGCCGGAATCCTTGAGCCAGTAGCCGAGCTTGCCGGCCAGCGTGGTTTTACCGGCACCCTGAAGGCCGGCGAGCATGATGATCGTCGGCGGGTTCTTCGCGAAGTTCAGCGGACGATCGACGCCTTGGCCGAGCACGTCGGTGAGCTCCTCGTTGACGATTTTCACCACCTGCTGGGCGGGGTTGAGTGCGTCGGACACCTCGGTGCCCAGTGCACGCTCACGCACCTTGCCGGTGAAGGAACGCACCACGTCGAGCGCCACGTCGGCGTCGAGCAGCGCGCGGCGGATTTCACGGATCGTACCGTCGATATCCGCCTCGGAAAGCTTGCCCTTGCTCTTCAGATGCTTGAACGCATTCGAGAGTCTGTCTGTCAAAGATGAAAAAGCTGCCATAATGGGCAACAGTCTAGCCGCCACGCGGGAAATTGCGGTGTTGGGGACGACGCTTTCCGGGGAATGTGCCGCGTAGTAGTCACGGATGTTGGGCATTCAGACGGCAAATGCCGTGCCGTCCGCTCGTGGCGAAGCCAATCGAGTGCTTCCGATACCATGGAAACCGTAAAGAATCCTGTGTTTTTTGGAATGCTTACGCTGTTTTGAAAATCGCTGGACACCGCTTATACGCAGACTGCCGTGCGCTCCGAACCATGACGTTCGGGCCAACGCAGACATGCCGTGCAATAAGGAAGGCCCACTGATGCCCACCCAAAAACTACTCGAACGCAAAGCCCTGATCGTTGGTATCGTCATCAACGTGCTGCAGGTCTTAGCCGGCGTGGCCGTGTTCTTCATGACCGGTCTCAAGGCCATGTTCCTCGACTTCTCCTTCACCGCGATTTCCGTCCTGTCCGGAATGGTGGCGGTGTACCTCTCGTCGCGCACGGTGCGAACCACCGAGCGCTTCCCCAATGGCATGTTCGCACTGGAACCTATCTACGCGATTTGCAAGGCCATTTTCACCATGTCGTTGTTGGTGTATTCGCTGATTGACGTGTGCCGAGTAGCGTACGACTACTTCGTGTTCGGGTCCGGCGAACGCATTGAAACCGGCCCGGTGGTCATCTACGAGATCCTGACCGTGATCGTGTGCTTCAGCCTATACACGTATTACCGGCGCTCCAACCGATCCATCGGCGATTCCAGCACCATGCTCACCGCCGAGTGCAAGAGCACGTTGGTCGACGGATCGATGTCGTTCGGCATCGGCGTAGTTGCCATCTTCCTGATGCTGCTACCGGCCGGCGGTCCGCTTGACTTCCTGCACTACACCGGCGATTTCTTCATTACCGTGGCTTTGGTGGCATTGACCATCAAGGAGCCGTTCAGCGTGCTCAAAGAGGCGTTCGTGGAATTGGTCGGCGGCGTGCATGACGACGATGAAACCAACGCCTACGTGGAGGCCGAGGCACAGCGCCATCTGCCTGCCAACACCGACTACGAGCAGACGCTGATCTTCAAGACCGGTATGAACTACACCGTTGACGTGTATCTGAGCGGCATCGGCGAAACCATTGATGTAGCCGACCTCATCGAATGCAAGCGCTCGCTGGAAAAGGAGCTCAGCAAGCGCCTGCACATCGTGGACGTGGACTTCGTGTTTGACTGATTGATGGGTTTGAAGCGACTACTTCAGACTCCAAGTGGAACCCTGCGGGCCGTCTTCGATGGCGATGCCGGCCTCGGTCAGGGCGTCGCGAATCTGATCGGCCTTGGCGAAATCCTTGGCCTTGCGAGCTTCGGCACGGGCGTTGAGCTGTTCGGCGATCAGTGCCTCCAGCGCTGCATGCTCGGGCGACTCGGCCGTGCCATCAGCGGCACCGCCGGCAGCGCCGGCGGACACCCACGGTTCGGCCAGCGGGTCCAGGCCCAAGGTGTCGAGCATGGCACGCACGGCGAGCAGCGCCTCACGCACCTCGGCCTTGGCGGTTTCGGAATCGGCGCGGTCAGCCAGCTGTGAAAGCAACGTATTGCCGGAACGGATGGCGGTGAAGATCGCGGCGGTTGCACCAGACACATTGACATCGTCATTCATGGCGGCCACGAAATCGGCGGGCAAATCGTCGGCGGAGACGGCAGTGACTTCCTCGCGAGAAGGCTGTCCACCCAGCGCCACACCGGCACGCTCGATGAAGTTCGAGACGCGGTCGTATGCGGCCTGCGCCTCGACCAGCGCCTGATCGGACCATTCGAGCATCGACCGGTACTGCACGGAGCCCAGGGCGTAACGCACCACCCAAGCGGAATGCTCAGCCAACACGCTCGGCACGGACAGGCCGGTGCCCAGTGACTTCGACATCTTCTCGCCCTTGGCGGTCACCCATGCCGAATGCATCCAGCGCGCAGCGGAGGGGTAGCCGGCCGCACGGGTCTGAGCCATTTCGTTTTCGTGGTGGGGGAAGCGCAGATCCAAGCCGCCGCCGTGAATGTCGAAGCCATCGCCCAGGTAACGGTGGGACATGGCGGAGCATTCGATGTGCCAGCCAGGGCGGCCCACGCCAAACGGCGTCGACCAACGGGCGTCCTCGGGATCGGTGTCCTTCGGAGCCTTCCACAGGGCGAAATCACGCGGATCATGCTTGTCGGGGGAGGCATCGGCCGGGTCGACCGGATTGTACTTGTCGGCACCGGTGGCGTCCACGGACGGGCCCATGCGGTCGGCCACGGCGGCGGCCTCATCGACTTCGGAGGTCTGCTTCTGGTGAGTGAGTTCGCCGTAATGCGGCCAGGATGCCACATCGAAGTACACGTTGCCGGTGGGCTTGCCGTCCGCATCCGTGACCACATAGCCGTGTCCGTTGTCGAGAATGCGCTGAATCAGGTCGATCATGTCCGACATGTGGCCGGTGGCGCGAGGTTCCACGGTGGGCGGCAGTACGCCGAGTGTGTTGTATGCCTCGGTGAATTCGCGCTCGTAGTAATAGGCGCGGGCCCACCAACGCTGGCCTGCGGCCGCGGCCTTAACGAGAATCTTGTCGTCGATATCGGTCACATTACGCACAAAAGTGACTTTGTAGCCGAGCTTCAAAAACCAGCGGCGCACGATGTCGAACGCCACGGCGGCACGGATATGGCCAATATGCGGTGACGACTGCACAGTCGCGCCACACACATAAATGCCGACTTCGCCCGGCTTGAGCGGCACGAAATGGCTGACCTGATGCGAGGCGGTGTCATACAGATTCAGGCCTTCTGCGGCCTTGGCAACATGCACTGGCGTCAGGCTTGAAGGCATGACGGAAATGTTGAAATCCTGCGGTTCTTGGCTGTTTCCCATAACACTCAAGCGTAGGGTCCGAACCAGACATGCTGAATCGTTACTCGAAGAGTTTGATGAACGCTTCACAGGTGGGGCCCGAACGAGGTGACAGACGGATGAGAAGCGGGACAACAGTCTCGCGAGAACACGTCTTTGACCGCTGCGGAAACTGCGAGATTCATGGATTTGCCCTGCTCGTTACGCAAACGGGGAACGCTCGTGCCACAATAGAAGTCATGGCCACACCACAAGTGCTCATTTTGCAACATGTCCCATGGGAACGCCCGGGACGCATATTGTCGAACCTCGAGGACATCGGTCTTGAGACGGTGACGATGAATATCGTCGACAAAAAGAAACCGGACTTGCCTGATTTCGGCGAACTGGCTGGCGTGGTAATCATGGGTGGGCCTATGGGCGCGCTTGATTACGACAAGTATCCGGGGCTGAAGGCAGAAGCCAAGTTGGCGCGTGCCGCCGTGGCTTCAGGCAAGCCGATTCTCGGTGTATGCCTGGGGCATCAGATTATCGCCACTGCGCTTGGTGCGCAGCTGCGCAAGGGCGATGCGCCGGAGATTGGGTTCGCGCCGATCAAGCGTGTGGACAAGCATGACTTCTTCTCCATGTGGGATAAGCAGCTGACAGTGCTGCACTGGCATAACGACGTGGTGGGCCTGCCCGCGGAAGGCCAGCTGCTGTCGCGTTCGTCTTCCACCAAGGTGCAGGCATTCCGACTGGGATCCGCGCTGGGCATGCAGTTCCACCTGGAAGTGTGCGGCTCGCTGCTGGACGAATGGCTGGGTGAGCCGAGCATGGTCAAGGATCTCAAGGCCGCGGGTGGTTCCAAGTCCCAATTGCGCGAGCAGTTCGCCCAATACGACCAGCTACTGCAACCGCTCGCCGAGCAAGTGTTCTCCGGTTTTGCGGCCCGCTGCAACTCCTACGCTCAGACGCTGAACAAATAACGTTTGCGGGCCGCCGCTGGGCAAGCGTGGCGCTACATTGGTGAGTCATGCCGACTTATGACATTGGACTGGAACACGTTTCGCTCGCTTTCGCTACCAAAACCATCTTCACTGATGTAACGCAGGGTGTTTTTGAAGGCGACCGCATCGGCATCGTCGGCAAGAACGGCGACGGCAAATCCACGTTGCTGCACCTGTTCCGCGGTGCTCAGGAGCCGGATTCCGGCCGCGTGACAAAGCGTGGCGGACTCACGTTCGGCATGCTTGACCAGCGTGATCCCCTTGATGACAACGCCACCATTCGCGAAGCCGCACTTGAGGGGCGCGCCGACTACGAATGGGCGTCCGATAACACTTCCCGTGAAATCGTCGAGGCATTGCTCGGCGGCATGAGCCTGGATGCCAAGGTCGGCTCCTTGTCCGGCGGCCAGCGTCGCCGCGCCGATTTGGCCCGACTGCTGCTCAAGGATTGGGATATTCTTGCACTTGACGAGCCCACCAACCATCTCGACGTGGTCACTATCCACTGGCTTGCCGAACATTTGAAGAACCGCTGGTCCAAAGGCCAGGGCGCTCTGTTGCTCGTGACCCACGATCGCTGGTTCTTGGACGAGGTCTGCGAATCGATGTGGGAAGTCCACGATGGCGTGATCGAGCCGTTCGAGGGCGGCTATTCCGCATATATGCTGCAGCGCGTGGAACGCGATCGCCAAGCCGATGTGCGCGAAACCAAGCGCCGCAATCTGGCTCGCAAGGAGCTCGCATGGCTTTCCCGCGGTGCTCGTGCCCGCTCCACCAAGCAGAAGTTCCACGTCAAGGCCGCACGCGAATTGATTGCCGATGTGCCGCCGATGCGTAACACACTTGAACTGAAGCAAATGGCCACCTCCCGTCTCGGCAAACAGGTGGTCGATTTGGTCGACGTGACGCAGATTTTCGAAAAACCGCAGGGCATGGCCGATATCGACCCGGATGTGGCGGCGCTCTCCGCGTCCGCTTCCCGCGTGGATGTGGTCAACGCCATGTACGCCGAGCCGCAGCTGCATGGTTCCGTTGAGGTGGCGGTCACCGACATGACTGACCCGCGCCTGGTGGACGCCGGCGTGCCGGAAGCCGTCGAGTCCGCTGAGGAAGCGCGTAAGAAGGCCGAGGCTGAGAGCGGCAATCCGCAGCTTGCTGACGATCGCGAGGTTCGTCGCATGAACACGGGTGGTGAAACCATCGGCGGTGGCACTGCTGCAACGGATTCGGATGATGACACTGCTGCAGCCGGTGTCACCTCGGCTGCACGCAAGGTGACGGTTTCCGGCCGCGAGATTCTTGACGATGTGACTTGGCTGATTGGCCCGGGCGACCGCTTCGGCATCGTCGGTGCGAATGGTGCCGGCAAGTCCACGCTGCTTAAGTTGATTGATGGCACACTCACCCCGACCGCAGGCCATGTGAACATTGGCAAGACGGTGAAGTTCGCGGTGCTCTCGCAGCGCCTCGATGAGCTGGAGAAGCTCGGCAAGTACAAGATCAAGGAAGTGCTTTCCCGCTATAAGCCGAGCTACATTGTGGATGGCAAGGAAGTGACGCCGGGACAGTTGATGGAGCGTCTCGGCTTCGAATCCGCCCAGCTGATGACGCCGATCCGCGATCTCTCCGGTGGTCAGAAGCGCCGCATGCAACTGCTGCTGATTCTGCTTGACGAGCCGAACGTGCTCATCATGGACGAGCCCGGCAACGATCTGGACACCGATATGCTCGCCGTGATGGAAGACCTGCTCGATACTTGGCCGGGCACGTTGATTGTGGTCTCCCACGACCGGTACCTGCTGGAGCGCGTCACCGATCAGCAGTTCGCGCTGATTGGCGGCAAAGTACGTCACTTGCCCGGCGGCGTGCAGGACTACCTCGATATGGTTGAGGCTATTAAGAACGGCAAGGGATTGCCGGCTGACACGCCTGGCTTCGCGGGCACCGGTAGCAGCTCGGCGAAGTCTGGTAAGGGTAAGGCGGCCGCCGTCAACGCTGCCGCATCTCTCCCTCAGTCCGCTTCGCGGATGGCTCCCTCGTCAGAGGGAGCCAATAACGGTGAGGACTCCACCTCGAAGCTCACCGGCAAGGCCTTCCACGAGGCATCCAAGCGCGTGAATGCCATCGAACGTAAGCTCGCTAAGCTTGAAGAGCAGAAGGCCGATCTCGAGGCGCAGATGGCCGCCCATGACCCGAGCGACTACGAGGGTCTCAACAAGCTCAATGAACAACTCACCGCCGTCAATACTGAAAGCGATGATCTCGAAGCCGAATGGCTCGAACTCTCCGAACAATTGGAGTAGCGGGAGAAACCGTAACGTTCACAAGGCCTCGGCAGTTTGCCGGGGCCTCCCGCTATGCAAACTCCCACGGATTAATCAATTCCACGTCGGTACCTTCGAAGTCCTTGATATTGCGCGTGGCTATGGCCGCATCCCAGGAACAGGCAATTGCCGCAATCATGGCGTCTTGAATACTGGTAGGTGTGCCCCTGTGTTCGCGTTCGACAAGGATATGGGCATAATCCGCAGCTGCCTGAGTGTCAAATGCGAACGTTCTGTCCTCTAATGTCATAAGCGCCAGCTTGACGGTCGTATCTGTGTACTTTCGTCGTTTGCCTTCAGGCATGCGACATATTCCGGCCAACAACTCGGCGACGGTGATGGCGGTGGTTGCCAAATTGCTTGTATCTTGGTTCCTCAGCCAATTGGCAACGTGTTCGTCTGGCTGTTTCTTGATGATTCCGCTGATGACGTTGGTGTCCAGAATAATCATGGCCGATTCCTATTCAAAAGATACTGGCGGTCGGGAATCGGCGGAATTTCGCTCGGATAGTGGGAGTTCCCCCTTGTCGAGTCCCTCAAAATCCATGTTCTTCATGAATTCTCGGATCTCGTCATAGAAATTGGTCTTTCGCGTGATTTCATGCGCCACCGTGCCAGCCAGCCATTCTTCAAGAATGGATCGCACCTGAGATTCCATGGAGCGGTTGTTTTTCTCAGCCACTTCTTTGAGCTGCTGAATCTGCTCATCGGGTATTTTTCGGATGGTCAATGTTGCCATGATGCACCTCCTTGTTGCTGTCATAATGCTAGCATGAGGTGCTGTCGTTTTGCTTGCAGTACGGGTGATGAGGTATGCACGCATGAAAAAAGGCGGATATGCATCATGCACATCCGCCTTTTGAGCTTGGACTGGGTCTTCCCGCAGTCGCCGAATCAGCGCCCGGTAACCTCGGAACCGACGACCTTTTCGCTCAGGGCGCGCGGGCCGCGGGTCACGGCTACGGCACCGGAGCGCACCAGCTCAATCACACCGTAATGCTCCAAAAGCCCCAGCAGGGCGTCGATCTTGCCTTCGGCACCGGTGGCCTCAATGGTCAGCGATTCCGGATTCACGTCCACCACGCGCACGCGGAACAGACGCACGATCTCCAGCACGTCGGAACGGTTGGATTCGTTGGCGGCCACCTTGATGAGCACCAGTTCGCGTTCCACGGTGGAGTTCGGGTCGAGTTCCACGATTTTGAGCACATGCAGCAGCTTGTTGAGCTGCTTGATGATCTGCTCCAGCGGCACGGCCTCCACGTCGGCGGTCACCGTGACGCGAGAGATGTCCGGACGCTCAGTGGGGGAGACGGACAGCGAGTTGATGTTGAACGCACGGCGGGCGAACAGGCCGGCGATACGCGCCAGTACGCCTGGGCGGTTCTCCACCAGCACGGACAGCGTATGACGCTGGGAACCAGGCTGGGATGCAGGATAGTTAGCCATGAGTGTTCTCCTCTCCTCAGTGCTCGCTCGCAGTGGCAGCGGCGGTCTCGTGCTCGAACACGCCGGTCGCATGCTCGTCCGGACCGGTTCCCGGAGCCGGGGTGCCGCCAGCCAGCGGCTTGATGCCGGGCTTGTACGTCACCTCGTCGTTGGGGGCGCCGGCGGCTACCATCGGCCACACCATCGCATCCTTCCACACGCGGAAGTCGATCAGCACCGGGCGGTCGTTGATCTGGTTCGCCTTTTCGATGGCGGCAATCGCCTCTTCCTCGGTGAACGCGCGGATACCCACGCAGCCGTATGCCTCGGCCAACTTGATGAAATCAGGCACTTCGAGCGGCGCATCGCCGTCGGCCAGTGCCGCCGCACCATCGGCACCGTGCGCTTCACCATCGAGCAGGTTGGTCTGCGAGTAGTGGTGCTCGTAGAACAGCGTCTGCCACTGACGGACCATGCCGTATACGGAGTTGTTCAGAATCGCGATCTTCACCGGAGCGTGGTCCAGGAACGCGGCGGCCAGCTCCTCAGAGGTCATCTGGAAGGAACCGTCACCATCGATCAGCCACACCGGCTTCTTGCCCTCGAACTCGCGGGCCGAGCCCACGGATGCGCCGATGGCGGCTGGCAGGCCGTAGCCCATCGTGCCGAGGCCTCCGGAGGAGATCCAAGCGTGCTGGTTCTCAAAATCGATGAACTGCGAGGCCCACATCTGGTGCTGGCCCACACCGGTCACCCAGATGGTGGACGGATCGGCCATCTCAGAGAGCTTCTTGATGACCCACTGCGGGGCCAGCGATCCGTCGGTCGGCTCATCCCACGTCATCGGGTATTCCTCGCGCCAGCCGTCGATCGCCTTCCACCAGGGGGCCAGATTCGGCTTGCCCTGAATGGCCTGCGTACGCTGAATCTCGGGAATCAAGTCGTCGAGCACGGTAGCCACATCGCCCACGATCGGCACGTCGGGCTGACGGTTCTTGCCGATTTCAGCCGGGTCGATGTCAATGTGAATCACGCGGGCGGTCGGTGCGAAGGCGTCGAGCTTGCCGGTCACGCGGTCGTCGAAACGTGCACCGATGGCCACAAGCAGGTCAGCGCGCTGCACGGCGCCGGTTGCGGCAATCGTACCGTGCATGCCTAGCATGCCGAGGTTCTTCGGGTCGGAGTCGGGAATGATGCCGCGTGCGGGCAGGGTCGTGACCACGGGAGCGCCGGTCAGGTCGGCCAGAGCCTTGACCTGTGCGCCGGCGTTGGAGCGGGCGGCGCCGCCACCCACATACAGCACCGGGCGGTACGACTGAGAGAACAGCTTCGCCGCGTCGGACAGCACACGGCCGTGCGCCTTGGTGGTGGGGTTGTAGCCGGGCAGAATCATGCGCTGCGGCCATGAGTAGTACATGTCGCCGGTCTGTGCGGTCTTGGTCAGATCCACGACCACCGGGCCGGGGCGGCCGGTGTTGGCGATGTAGTACGCCTCGGAAAGCACGCGAGGAATGTCCTGCGCGCGGGTCACGAGGAAGGAGTGCTTGGACACCGGGTAGGTGATGCCCACGATATCCGCCTCCTGGAAGGCATCAGTGCCGATGGCTTGCACGCCCACCTGACCGGTAATCACGACCATGGGCACGGAGTCCATGTTCGCGTCCGCAATGGCCGTGACCACGTTTGTGGCACCCGGGCCGGAAGTCACGATGCACACGCCCACCTTGCCAGTGGCCAGTGCGTAGCCTTCGGCGGCGTGGCCGGCGGCCTGCTCGTGGCGCATAAGCACGAAGCGGAACTTCGTGTTGTCTTTGATCTCGTGGTAGACGGGCAGAATCGCGCCGCCAGGAATGCCGAAGACGTCCTCGACGCCGAGGTCCTCCAGCGAACGAATCAGCGCCTGGGCGCCAGTCATCTTCTCGCCATCGACGATGGTCTGCTTATCGGGGGCCGTGTTGATTTTCGGTACACCGCTGAATGCCTGCAAAGGCGTGGGTAAAGCCATGATTCCTCTCACCTCATAGGTTTTGTCGCGAACCTGCCCGACCTTGGGATGGGGCCGGGTGCCCGCGTGTCTGATTCCAGTCGCTTCCCCGAGACTTGTGGCCCCGGCGCGACTCGTCGCTCATGTTGGTATTAGTCTATTCGCAAATCCGACAGCGGGCTTACTTAGTCCGCGTCTTGAACGAGTCCAGTGACTTCCAGCCCGCTTCGGCGGCCGCCAGCTGCGCCTTACGCTTGCTGGAGCCCTTACCGATGCCGATGATGTCGCCGTTCTCGCCCAATGAGACGCGCGCGGTGAAGATCTGCGCGTATTCCGGGCCGGAGACCTCCATATGGTAGACAGGCTCCTCCTTGCCGAGGCCGTGCGCCTTGACGGTCAGCGAGGTCTTCCAGTCAAGTGCCGGGCCCTCGGTGGCCACTTCGGCGAGCGTGTCGTCAATAAGCCGGTGAATCACCTTGCGTGCCTCGTCGATGCCGTGTTCCAGGAAGGTCGCGCCGATGAGCGATTCCACGATGTCGCATAGGATGGAGTTCTTCTCCGCGCCGCCCTGCTCGGCTTCTCCGTGACCCAGCAGAATGTAGGGGCCCACCTTGAGCTTGGTTTTGGCGATGGCGCTCAGCGCGTCTTCGGAGACGGCCTTGGCGCGCATCTTGGCCAGTTGCCCCTCGGTCATATCCGGGTGAATGGTGAACAGCGTTTCAGTGGAGACCAGTTCGAGCACCGCGTCTCCCAGGAATTCGAGGCGTTCGTAATTGGCCACGCCGGGGTGCTCATGCGAGAAGGAACGGTGGGTGAGTGCCTGCACGAGCAGATCCGGGCTGAGAGTGGTGCCCAACGCTTCAAGAAGCTCGTTGGCCGGCGTCGGCTGCTGTGGGGTTTCATTACTCATGATTGTTGTATGGTCCTTCACGCGATGGTGATGTGTTGTGTTGTGTTGTTTGCGATGCGATGGTGTACGCAATGGTGCACTTATGCGAAGACCCCGCCACCCGTCGATGGCAGGGCCTTCATTCAAGCCGTTATCGCAGGACTCACTTGGTGTGAGCCGGCTGGATGGCGGAGCGGTAGGTGCGGCCGCGGTAGTTACCGCAGCTCGGGCAAGCCATGTGCGGCAGGGCCGGAGCGCCACAGTTCGGGCAGTTCACGGTCGCAGCAGCGGTGGCCTTCCAGTTCGCGCGACGCGAATGCGTGTTGGCGCGCGAGGTCTTGTACTTAGGCAGTGCCATTTGAGTATCCTCTATTTCGTTCGAACAATTGAGCTTAAGCGTCCGTTATCTTAACGCACGGCTCGTACAAACTTCGTTCAGGCGCGCGTCACTCGGCCTGCTCGCCGTTCTGCTCGGCCTCGAGCTGGGCTTTGAGCCCCGCCAATCCGGCAAAACGGATATCCGTCACATCGTGATGATGGTCGGGATCCTCGTTCAGATCGGCACCGCACTGCGAGCACAGACCCCTGCAATCCGGTCGGCACAGTGGTTGCAACGGCAGCGATTCGACCAGCGTGTCGCGGATCATCGCCTCGATGTCCGCGAATGCGCCGTTCTCCAGCAGCGGATACGTGTCTTCCGACTCGTCCTCGCCGGCGATGATGTCGATTTCGTCGTCCTTCTTGCTCTTGCCGCCCTTGCCGTTGGCCTTGTCCTGACCCGACTCGTACGGGAAGAACACCGTCACATCAACCGGCCAGTCCTCGTCAATCGGCTTCAGGCAGCGCGTGCACTCGCTGACGAATGGCGCGACCAGGCGGCCGGTGAAGATCAGGCCGTCCACAATCGAATCGAACTGCCCGCTCACGTGTACGGGCTCACCTTCCTTGATGCCGACAATGCTGTCGCCAATGCCGGAAGGTGCCGGGAAATCGGCGTCAATCGGCTTGGATTGACCGGCGCGCGAAGCAATCTGCGCTACCGGAATGGCCCACGGGGAATCTTCAACTCGTGCCATGGTATGTTCTTGGTGCCTTTCGTATGTTGGCTGGAGTTATTCGTTACTGGCGTTATTCGCGTTACTGATGTTGCCGGCGTTGCTGGCGTTACTGGGCTTCGGGATAGTCGTTCAGCGTCAGGTGCGGCATCTGTTCGCGGGCCGCGCGCTGGCGCTCTTCCAGCACGTTAAGACCGGCCTGCACATCCTGACTGAGTTTGCCGAGCTGCTGGGACAGCCCTTCCATCACCGTAGTGCAGTACTGGTCCGCGCCTTGGGTCAGATGGTCGGCTTTGGTCTGTGCCTGGTCAAGAATCGCGCGCGCTTTCTGCCGTGCAAGCTCGGTGACGTTCTCTTGGCCGGCCAGGAACTGTGCCTGTTCGTTGGCGTCCCTGATCATGTTGGCTGCGCGGCTTTGTGCGGAGGCGACGATGGCGTTGGACTGGGTCTGTGCCGATTCCAGACGGCGCTCGGCCTCGCGCATGAGGGCGGAGGCGCGCTCCAACTGCACCGGCAGCATTTTCTTCAACTCGGAAAGCTGGTCGGTGAATTCGTCGCGGTCAACCTTCACCATGCCGGGGGCGAATATGCTGGACTTCGCTTCGCCCAGTGCCGCCTCGAGCTGGTCGATGATGTCATACACCGTGGTGAATTCCTCGTGGCTCTTGACCGTGGCCGGGTCGTCGTCCGTGGTTTCTCGCAGGTCGGGCATTTCGTTCATGAACGAGGGGCGAATGCCGGCGGCCTGAGCGGTCTGAGCCTGTGCCCGGGTCTGCTGAGCTGCTTTGGCCTGCGCTTTGGCCTGCATTTGTGCCGGAGTAGGGGTAGGCGCGGCGGGCGGCGATCCGGCGAGAACATCGGCCTCTTCGGTGGGTGCCGGCGCGGCTTGCGTAGACGCGGGCGGTTCCGGGGCGGACGGCTCCGGAGTGGACGATGCGGCGTCCGCATTCGGTTTGGTCAGATCGACGTATCCAGTAGGGTGGTCATCGCTCATAGTCATTAGTGCATCAGTCCTTCCGCTGACGTTCCTCGGCCAGGGCATCGGCCAGCATCGGCACGACGCAATCGGGCACCATGCCGGTCACGTCGCCTCCATGGCGGGCCACGTCCTTGACGATGGAACTGGAGATGTGTTCAAGAATCGGATCGGCCGGCAAAAACAGGGTTTCGATGCCAGCGAGCTTGCGATTGACCAGCGCCATGCCGAGCTCGGCTTCATAGTCGCCGTTCTGGCGCAGACCCTTGATGATAACGGTGGCGCCGACCTTCTTGCAGTAGTCGGTGATCAGGCCGTCGGTGGAAGAAACGGTGACGTTCTTGCAACCGGCTTTGTCAAGGGCGCGGCGGATCACGTCGACTCTGGTGGCTTCGGAAAACATCGGTGTTTTCGCGGCGTTGACGGCCACCACCACATGCACCTCGTCGAAAAACCGCGCCGAGCGCTCGATTACATCCAAGTGTCCGGCGGTAACGGGGTCATACGAGCCGGGGCATACTGCGATAGTCATGCTTTATAGCCTACCGCTAGTGGTGTGCTTCGTGCTGCCGAGCGTGCATTGTTGTCGCGTCGGCGTATGAGGCAGTGTGTGCGGTGCCGTATGTGGCGTCGGTGTGGCGTCGTGTGCGGCATTGTATGTGGCATTGTATGTGGCGGGGTGGCGTGATGCGCGACATGGGTGTGTGGAGGTGTGCGGATTACGCGCCAATGGGTTTCGCGGGTAACGACGGGAATCTATGATGGAGTGCAGTCGAATCGTTGAATACGAGGAAAGAAGTGCACCATGACTTTTGCCGAGATGTTCGTTGATGATGCCGAACCGCTGCGCAACCCGGACCAAGGTGCCGGCACGTCGGTGCTGGAGCGTCCGGAGACCAAGGAGTCGCCGGTTCGTGACGATGGTGGCGACGCCGATCGTTTTGCGCACTACGTATCCAAGGACCGTATCGCTGAATCGCGTGCGACCGGCCGCCCGGTGGTGGCCCTGTGCGGTAAGGTTTGGGTGCCCAAGCACGATCCGTCCAAGTACCCGGTTTGCCCCGACTGCAAGCGGATTTACGAGGAAATGACGCGCTAAAGGTGGTACTTGGCTCCCCTCAGCGAGGGGAGCCAAAATGGTCACCGAGCGGAAATCTCGTCGATCAGCTTGAGCTCCTCGTCGCTGAAGTGGGTGTTCTTCAGTGCGCCGATGTTGTCGAGAATCTGCTGCGGCTTGGAGGCTCCGGTCAGCACGGAGGTCACCTTGCCGTCGTGCAGCAGCCATGCCAGGCTCATCTCGGCCAGCGTCTGGCCGCGTTCGGCGGCCAGATTGTTCAGATCCATGACCTGCTTGTGCAGTTTCTCGGTCAGAGCGGAATCGTTGAGGAATCGCGGATCGTGAGCCATGCGGCTGTCGGCCGGAATGCCGTTGAGATAGCGGTTGGTCAGCAGGCCCTGAGCCAGCGGGCAGAAGGTGATAAGGCCTTTGCCCAGCTTGAAGGCGGTCTCTTTCAGGCCGTTCTTTTCAACGGTGCGGTCGAGGATGTTGTACTTGTTCTGGTTGATGATGAACGGCACGTGCAGTTCTGCCAGAATTGCGGCGGCCTTTTCCATCGTCGGACCATCGTAGTTGGACAGACCCACGTACAGGGCCTTGCCGGAGTTCACGGCCTGAGCCAGCGCGCCCATCGTCTCCTCAAGCGGGGTTTCCGGATCCGGGTGGTGGTGGTAGAAGATGTCCACATAATCCAAGCCCAAGCGTTCCAGCGACTGGTCGAGGCTGGCGAGCAGGTACTTGCGGCTGCCGAGGTCGCCATAGGGGCCTGTCCACATTTCGTAGCCGGCCTTGGTGGAGATGACGAGTTCGTCGCGGTGATGCTTGAAGTACTTGGCGAGCAGCAGTCCGCAGTTCTTCTCTGCCTGGCCGGGCTCGGGGCCGTAGTTGTTGGCTAGGTCGAAGTGGGTGATGCCGTTGTCGAAGGCGGTGAAGACCAGGGACTTCATCTGGTCGAATGGCGTGATGTCGCCGAAGTTGTGCCAGAAGCCAAGTGAGACGGCCGGCAACTTGAGGCCGGAGGTGCCGGCACGGTTGTAGGTCATCGTGTCGTAACGGTGCGGGTTGGGGGCATAGATGGCGGTTGGCTCGAACATTGAGTCTCCTTACAATGTCATTCTTGTTCTTACGAATGCTTACCTGCGATGGGCAGACCGACGCCGATTGAGCGGTATTCGTAAGTGTTCTTGGATACTATGGTTCCAGTTCAAGTGAACTTGAATGCAAACGGCTGCGATGCTTCGGCGTGTTGCCGCAGTAAGGAGTCATGATGTCCTACACCATTCGTCAGGTGGCCACGCAGTTCCATATGCAGCCCTCTACGCTGCGCTATTACGAGGATCAGGGATTGCTGACCAACGTGGAGCGCACCGAAACCGGCCAGCGCATATACGAAGACTGCCATATCGACCGTCTGCGCGCGATTTGCTGCTTCAAGAACGCCGGCATGACCATTGACGATCTTAAAAAGTTCTTCGTGTATGAGTCCAATGAGCCCGAGCATATCGACGAAATCCTTGATCTGCTGGAATCTCGCCGCGAATCCTTGGACGAGCAGCGCCGAGCCCTCAACGAGGCGGCCATGCACGTGCAGCGCAAGCTCCATTACTATGGCGACATCAAGCGTGCCATCGACGCCGGTGAAGACTGGCCGGATTGGCGCGAGTACAAAAACCGCGCCTATTCCATTGAACGCTGAGACCATCGAATGCTGATGCCATCGAATGTTGAGGCCATCGAGTGCTGTGTTGGATGCCGGCTGGGCACTAAGACTGATGTGCGTCGATCATGGGCGCGTCTATCCGAGTAAGGCCTTGCTCGGCAGTGCGCGGTCGAGCAGCCAGACAACGAGCGATATCACGAAGAACGCTATGGCCAGCTTGCCGCAGCTAATGCCGAACCCTTGCCAGCCGAGTGCGTCGAGGTTGATGAAGTCGTACGGATACGGACTGCCGCCGGCCGCCGGTCCGGACCCCGGCCAAATCGCCGCACGGGCCAGCACGAAGACCAAGTATGCAGGGAAGTACGCCAGCCACGAGAACATGTAATGCCAGCGGAAACGCCGGTGCGGGTCGAATAGCACGAAATCGATAACCGCCATAATCGGGGCGATTTTGTGCAGCATCGTATTGGTCATGATGCCAATAACCTGTGGCACGTATGCCGGGTCGTCCGGAGGCATCAGGAAGAACGCCACCAGTGCGGTGACTATGGCGTACACAGTCAGGCACCCCTTAAGCCATGCAGGCGGCTGAATACCTTTGAGCAGTGTGGCCGCGCCGGACCACAGCATCACGATGCCCAGCACGAAACCGGTCTGGAACGTGAAATACACCCAGAACTGCGGTTTGGACCATGCCTCATATGTGCCCACGAAGCAGAAACCGGCGATCGCAAAGCGCCACAACGCCACGATGAATCTCATGCATCGAGTCTACCGCTTCGCCAGTGGGCCGTATGGTGCGGCTGGCGTATTGGCTGGTCGTGATGATTATGGTCGGTGTGACCGACCGCCATAGTGCCGATGGATATGACGATACTGAACCCGGCAATATCGAATCTGGCGATACGAGAATAAGACGAGCCCTTCCCGCACGGCTTTGCCCGGACTACACTTAGGTGCAACTTCACCACTTATGTAGGAAAGGCCTTGCAATGGTCGATTATTCGCCGGCTCTGATGACCGACATGTATGAATACACGATGCTCGACGCCGCTCTGAAAGACGGTACCGCCGACCGCAAGTGCGTGTTCGAGGTGTTCACGCGTCACTTGCCCGAAGGCCGTCGCTATGGCGTGGTGGCCGGCACCGGCCGCATTCTGGATGCGCTGGAACATTTCCACTTGGATGAAGCGGATCTGAAGTTCCTGGCCGACCGTCACGTGGTAAGCCCCGAGACCATTAAGTGGCTGGAGAACTTCCACTTTTCCGGTACGATTCGCGGTTACCGCGAAGGTGAGATGTTCTTCCCGAACTCCCCGATTTTGCAGGTCGAAGGCACGTTCGGCGAATGCACGCTACTGGAGACGTTGATTCTATCCGTGCTGAACTACGATTCCGCAGTGGCCTCCGCCGCCTCACGTATGGCGTCGGCAGCCAAGGATCGTCCTTGCATGGATATGGGCGGACGCCGCACTAACGAGTGGGCCGCCGTGGCCGCCGCTCGAGCTGCCGTAGTGGGCGGATTCAAGGGTACCGCCAATCTGCTGGCCGCCCAGCTGTATGGTCTGAAGGCCATTGGCACCGCCGCGCATTGCTTCACGTTGGTGCATGATTCCGAGCGTGACGCCTTTGAATCGCAGATCGAGGCATTGGGCAAGAACACCACGCTGCTGGTGGACACCTACAACATCGAGGAAGCCGTGAAAACCGCCGTCGAAGTGGCCGGTCCCGAACTGGGTGGCGTGCGCATCGACTCCGGCGACTTGGCCGCCATGGCCCAGCGTGTGCGCAACCAGCTGGACGCCCTGGGTGCCACGAACACCACCATTACCGTGACCAACGATTTGGATGAGTACGCGCTCGCCGCATTGCAGACCGCGCCGGTCGACTCCTATGGCGTGGGCACCATGCTGGTCACCGGCTCCGGCGCTCCCACTTGTGCGATGGTGTACAAGCTCACCGAGCGTGAAGGCGCTGACGGCACGATGGTTCCGGTCATGAAGAAGTCCAAGGATAAGGCCACAGTGCCCGGTCGCAAGTTGGCATTCCGCTCCTACGAATACGCGCTAGCCGAAGCCGAACACGTGATTTCCGGCTCGGAAGAGAAGCTGGCCGGTTTCACGCCCGAACCGACGTGGAAGAACCTGCTGGTCGATTTCGTGGACCACGGCCATATCGATGCGCAGTGGCAGGGCCATGACGCTATCATGGCCGCCCACGACTACCACGCCAAGGCGTTGTCCGAACTGCCCATCACCGCGCAGAGCCTCATGAAGGGCGAGCCAGTGATTCCTACGGAGACTCAGGTTCTCTGACGAGAACTTTCGTCTCCATAGGAATCCGTCGCAGCATAGCTGCTCCCCTTACCTACGGACAGCCCACTGGGCTGTCCGCTTAACGGTTCGACCACAGAGACCAAAGTCCTCTGGCCGTATCTCACTGGCCGCATCCCTCTGGTTACATTGGCTACTCTTCCCTCTGGATGAGTGAAACTCTCAATGGTGATAACGCGGCGGGCAACGATGACGTATCAGAGCGGCGCGATGTAGTTCGATGATGGTTGACGAGTTGCTATCCAGGCATAGAGCGGATGGCGTATGCTGGGGCGCATGGTTGAAATCAAAGACATGCTTGGCAATCACCAAATAATTCGTGCCGACGGCCGCAAGGTCGACGAACTGCGCCCTGTGCGCATCACCCGCCACTTCACCGACGCCCCCGAAGGCTCCGTGCTCATCGAATGCGGTAACACGCGCGTGATGTGCACCGCCACTTTTACTCCCGGTGTGCCGCGTTGGCGCAAGGACTCCGGCCTCGGCTGGGTCACCGCCGAATACTCGATGCTGCCGCGTGCCACCGCCGAACGCACCGACCGTGAATCCGTACGTGGCAAAATCGGTGGCCGTACCCACGAAATCAGCCGACTGATTGGCCGCTGCCTGCGTGGCGTCATCGATATGAAGGCGCTCGGCGAGAATCAGATTCAGCTTGACTGCGATGTGCTTCAGGCCGATGGTGGTACTCGCACGGCTTCCGTAACCGGTGCGTACGTGGCTTTGGTCGACGCAGTCAATTGGGCGGAGAAGCACCGCCATATCAAGTCCGCCAGCCGCGTGCTTAAGGACTATGTGTCCGCCGTATCGGTGGGCGTGATCAACGGCACTCCGATGCTTGACCTGCCATACATTGAAGACAGTCAGGCCATGACCGACATGAACGTGGCCATGACCGGTTCCGGCACCTTCATCGAGATTCAGGGCACCGCAGAACACCGTCCGTTCAACCGTGCCGAACTCGGCACCCTGCTTGACTTGGCCGAAAAGGGCAACAAGGAACTGCAAGCCGCCCAGCGTGCCGCTCTGTCCCTAGACTAAGCCAGCTCCCCTGACAAGGGGAGCCTTCTTAAAGGAGAACCTCATGCAAATCGTCGTCGCAACCCATAACGAAGGCAAGCTTGTGGAAATCCGCCGCATTCTCGAAGAGGATCTTGGCGCGGATGCCGAAAACATCGAACTGGTGTCCGCTGGCAGCCTTCACCTGCCGGATCCGGTGGAAACTGGCGTCACCTTCCAGGAGAACGCGCTACTCAAGGCCCGCGCTGTGGCCATCCGTACCGGTCTGCCCGCTGTCGCGGATGATTCAGGTCTCATCGTCGATGTGATGGGTAACGCTCCGGGCATTCTGTCTGCTCGCTGGGCGGGTGCTCACGGCCACGACAAGGCCAATAATGCGCTGCTGCTCGCCCAAATCGAAGATATTCCGGATGACAAGCGTACCGCGCGCTTCCGTTGCGCCGCCGCGCTGGTGGTCCCGGACACCGAGACCGGTGCCGACGTGACCGGTGGAGTGGCTGCCGACGGCATCACCGTTCACACCACGGCTGCCGCTGGGAGCCCTGCCCCGGTGCATGCTCGATACGCCATCAAGTCGGAGACAGTGGAGCTCGGCGACATGCCGGGTCGCATCATCCGCGAGGCTCGTGGCGAACACGGTTTCGGTTACGATCCGCTGTTTGTCCCGGACGATCAGCCTGCCGGTCGCGTCAGCACTGAGCCTGACCATGAAGGCGAGCCGCTGACCAGCGCCGAGATGACTCCGGCCGAGAAGAATGCGATTTCCCACCGAGGCAAGGCGCTGAAAGCCTTGGTCCCCGCCATCGAGGCCCTGCTGCACTAAGTCGTCTAGGCTGTCTAGCTGCACTGAGCCGCGACTAAGCCACAGTTGAGTCGCGGCTCAGCACTCAGCCCCCGAATCGGGCGAGTGTCTAGCAAGCGCCTATGACCTAGCAAGGGCGATACGAAAGAAGGCCGGCGCTTAGTGCGTCGGCCTTCTTGATGAACAAGAGCCACCCGATAGAATCGAACTACCGACCTTCCCACGAACGAGGGGGATGCTCTACCACTGAGCTAAGGTGGCGTGGCTTCAAGAGCCAAGTAGAGAATATAGCACTGCGTTTGATTCACTGCAAGCCGGACATTCATCATCTTTGGGCCATTGTTCTTTGGACCATCGTGGCGGCAATAGTGCGAACGATGTGCACACCTCATCTGCTCGGCCGCCATTCGTCGTGTGCGCGCTATGCTAGCATGGTGAGCCTGATTGACTCGGAGGCAAAGGGAAGCATGCGTGATTTTGTGCTGGTGAAGTTGACAGACGAGGAGTTCGATGATTTCTCCGCCAGGCATCCACAAGGCAATTTCCAACAAACCTCGGCGATGGGACGCCTTCGCACCGCGCAGGGGATCGACGTCGAATATTTGGCCCTCAAGGAGGGCGAGAAGATCGTCGCGGCGGCACTGTTCGAAACTCACCGCTCTCGATTCTCTACATTTGCGGTCATCCATGATGGCCCGATGTGCGACTATCACGACACCGAAGCATTGACCTTCTTCATGGATGCGCTGAAACGCCATGCCAAGGCAAAGGGTGCTTCACAGCTGGAAATCACCCCTGAATCCCCGTATCGGCTTCGCGACACCAATGGAGCTTCTTTGCCGGATGACCAGAATGGCGCTCCCGACAATAAGCTGATAGAACAGCTCGAGGCGATCGGCTTCACTCATGGCGGTTTCACCGTGGGCTACACGGCGGTTCCGCGTTGGCGCTACCTCAAGGATCTGACCGGCATTACCGATGAGAAAAGTCTGCTGAAGTCCTATGACAAGCGCACCCAGTGGAGCGTGAAGCGTGCCCAATCGATGGGTGTGCACGTGCGTGAGCTGTCGGACGACGAGCTGGGGGTATTCGCACGAATCGAGCAGCAAACCGCTGAACGCCGTAGCTTCGAATACCGTGGCGAAGCATATTTCCACCGTTTCAAGGAAGCGTTCGGCAGCAAAGCGCATTTTATGGTTGCCGAGATCCACATCGACGAATACGTAGCAGACATGACGTCCAAGCGTGAAGCGCTTTCGGCCAAGGTGGCGGCATTGACCGCCAAAAACGCCGAACACCCCACCACCAAAACCGAACGTCAGCTGGGGGAGGAGACCCGCAATCTGGCGGCAGCCGAAAAGCGCCTGAACGAGGCGGCCGAGTTCGCCAAAGACGGGGATGTGCTGCCGGCTGCGGCATCACTATTCGTGGAGCATCCGCGCGAGGTCATCTACCTGTTCTCCGGTAGCGTCGAGCAGTACAAGCCCTTCTACGCCTCCGCGCTGATTCAGCATGACGCGATGCTGCATTTCTGCGTGGAACACGGGCTGTCTCGCTACAACTTCTACGGCATCGACGGCGTCTTTGATGATCCCGATGACGAGGGGCGTGGTGTACTGGAGTTCAAGCAGGGCTTCAACGGATATGTCGAGGAACTTCCGGGCGAGTTCGTACTGCCGGTCAAACCGGTCGCCTATGCCATGAAGCAATTTGCGCACAAGCTGCTGTCGCGGTAAACGGACGCAGCACACAGGCCGTTCCAGAGCCCAGAGTAACGATCAGAGTAACGACAAGTAAGAAGGTTCGATTATGACGCAATCCGATGCAGGCGTCGCCTCACTCACCCCTACCAAGATCACTCCTGCCGAGCTGGATGCGTTCTCCGCAGCTCAAGTGCAAGGTAGTTTCCAGCAGACCTCGCAGATGGCCGCCATGGGTGCGTTCAACGGTCCGGTGGACTATGTGGGTGTCAAGCGCGGTGACAAGCTGATTGCCGCCTGCTACGTGGTGTACACGCAGTCCCGTTTCGGTTTGGAAGGCTCGGTCTGGTGCGGACCGCTGTGCGATTATGACAATCCACAGGTGGTTGAGGCGATGACCGAAGCCCTGCGTCGTTCGGCCAAGGCCCATCACGCCATCAGCGTATCCTGCTGGCCGGCCGCAGTCTACCGTCTGCATGATCTGGACGGCAAGCCGACCAGCGACCCGGACACCACGATGATGGACAACATGGCCCGCTTCGGTTGGAAACATGGCGGCTTCACCGTGGGCTACGAATCCGTGGTGAACCGCTGGAACTTCGTCAAGGGGCTTGACGGCATTCATAATGAGAAGGAACTGCTGGCCTCGTTCTCCAAGTACCGCCGTAAGAACATCCGCATCGCCCAGGATTCCGGTCTGCGCGTGCGCCGGCTGGAACGCGGCGAACTGAGCACTTTCGTCAAGCTGTGCGATATGAGCGCCGCACGTCAAGGCTTCAAGAGCCGCGATCTGGCCTACTATGAGCGTCTGTTCGATACCTTCGGCGACCTGATCGAGTTCAAGGTGGTCGAAACCCATTTCGACGAATATCTGGACACCCTGCAATCCAAGCTGAATGCGGCCTCCAAAGACAAGCGCAACCTCGAACGCCTGCTCCAGCGCGCGCAACAGCGGCCGGAAGGCACGGCCAAGAAGGGTGCCTCCGACCCGGCAACGCTGGAAAAGCGCATCGCCACCGCAGACAAGAAGATCACGGCGCTGGAAAAGACCATCGGCGAAGTCAATGGCATCATCGCCTCGGACGGCCCGGTCATTCCGGTGGAAGCCGGTGTCTACTTCTGGCATCCGAACGAGGTCGTCTGCCTGTCCAGCGGCGAGGACGATCGTTTCATGGATTACTACCCGTCTTCCCTAATCCACTTCGAGGCGATGCTTGACTGCATCGCCCGTGGCGTGGAGCGCTTCAACTTCTACGGCATTTCCGGTATTTTCGACGCCAACGATCCTTCCTACGGCGTCTGGCAGTTCAAGACTCGCTTCGGCGGATTCGTGGAAGAGCTTCCGGGCAAGTTCACGCTGCCGGTGGACGGACTGCGCTTCGGTGTATCCGAAGCCGCACACAAGCTGCTGCATCGCTGACAAACAGTGGCGAGCACGGACACAGAAATAAGGCACAGGTGACGACGAGATGAGCGCGACTGCGAATCGAACAGATACGACGTATACGTTTGGCGTGATTACGCCCGAAGAGTTCGACCGGCTTTCCGAAGCCACAAGCCAGGGCAGCTTTCAGCAATGGTCCGGGCAGGTCCGTCTTGCCAAGATTCGTGGGCATGAAGCCGAATGCGTTGGCGTGTGCGACGCATCCGGCAATCTGGTAGCCGGCTGCGTGATTCTGTACCTCAATGGTCGTTTCGGTGCAGATGGCTCCGTATATTTCGGCCCCATCGGCATTAGCGATGATCCGGCTCTGCTGCGGGCCATAACCGAGGCGATTCGTGAATCGGCCCGTCGCCACCATGCTGTTTCCGTGGCATGCTGGCCTAACGTCGCCTACCGTCTGTATTCCTCGAACGGGCAGCCCGACGGCGAGCCGAACGATGCACTACTGGCCGGATTCGCCGATGCCGGCTGGACGCATGGCGGATTCCATACCGGTTATGACGTGGTCTGCCAGTGGATGTACGTCAAGGATCTCACCGGCATCACCAACGGCAAGGAACTGCTGGCGTCATTCGGCAAACGTGCTCAGTGGAGTGTCAAGCGGGCGCAGTCGATGGGTGTGCACGTTCGTGAGATCGGCCCCGACGAGTTCGACGTGTTCGCCGATATCGAACGGCGGACCGGTGAACGCCGTGGGTTCGCGACGCGTGGCGCGGACTATTTCCGCCAGTTCAAGCAGGCGTATGGCGCAGATGCGCATTTCATGCTCGCGGAAATCCACATCGCCGAATATGTGGCGGATATGACCGCCAAGCGTGAGGCGTTGCAGGCCAAGGTAGCTCGATTGCAGGCGAAATACGATGAACGTCCGACCACGCGTATCGAACGTCAGCTGGGGGAGGAATCGCGCAATCTCGCGGCCGCCGACAAGCGTCTGGCTGAGGTGGAGGGATATGCCAGGAAGGGCGATGTGCTGCCGGCAGCGGCTTCAATGTTCGTCAGTCACCCCAATGAGGTGGTCTATCAGTATTCCGGTTCGTTGGAGGAGTACAAGCCGTTCTACGCCTCGGCGCTGATTCAGTACGAAGCAATGCTGCATCTGTGTGTGGAACAGGGTGTGAGCCGTTACAACTTCTACGGCATTTCCGGCGTGTTCGACGATCCGAACGACGAGGGCCGCGGCGTGCTGGAATTCAAGCAGGGCTTCAACGGCTACGTCGAGCAGATGGTAGGCAAATTCACGTTGCCGGTGGACAAGTTCCGCTTCGGCGTGAGCAATCTGGCGCACAAGCTGCTGCACCGGTAGCAGCTGGCGGCCGGGGGACGAACCTATGTGGGCTGCGTCTCGCCTGACCGTGCGCCCGCCGTGCGCCTACTTGCGCATTTGCTCACACGCCCATCAGCGCGTGAGCCACAGCCATCATCACCAGTGAAATCATCGCGGTGATTGCCAGCGAGAAGCCGGCCAGTTTGGCGTTGCCGAGTACTTTGTCGGTGAACAGCGTGGAGAAAATGGCGATCGGAGCCAACGCGCAGATCACCATCACGGCGCGAATCGAAGCCGAGAACGGCAGCAGGAGCCACGCGATCAACGCGAAGGCGACGCTGAACGGTATACGCCAAGCGATGACGGCCATGACTTCCTTCACGTCATGCTTGGATTGGGGCAGGTCCATGAGCATGCCCACCATCAGCATCGACACCAGCGCGTTGGCGCCGCTCAATGGCTGGGTTATAGAGGCGATCCAATCGGGAATCTTCACGTTGGCAACGGTCAACACGATCATGAGCAGATACGTGTCGAACGGCACCGAGCCGAAGAAGCTCTTGCCGATGGTGCGCAGCAATGCGCGGCGGGCAAGCCGTTTGGCGTCGCGATCCTTGGGCTTTTCGTACGGTAGGGTGGGAGCCGAACCGGCGTGTTGTTCGGCAAGTGTTTTGCCGGGCTGAATATGCAGCAGTTGCTGGGTGAGCACATTGGTGCCGGCGGCCACCATCACGCAGTTGCCGATATCGAACATCGCAGCCGGCACCACCGCGCCCGCACCCCAGAATGACTGGACGACCGGGAAAGAAAAACAGCCGAGATTGAAGCCGGCACCGTTGAGCATCAGGAAGGCGCGGTCGGTCACATTGCGCTTGCGGGTGGCCAGAAAGATGAACACGACCGGGATAAAAGCAAACAGGAATGCGAATACCGAAATAAGCAGCAGCGAGATGTCATGCGGATTGGTGGCGAACGAGTATACGATGGCACCGGGCAGCACGATGTTGAATTCCGCGGTTTGCAGCACGCGATAATCCTTCTGCCCGAACAGGCCGAACCGCTTGAACAGATAGCCGGCGAGGATGATCAGCAACAGACCAACCGGCGTAAGAATGGCGGACATACACTTCTCTCCTTGACTCACACAGGCTCATGGCGCACAGGCTCAGACCCGCAATGCTGTGACCATTATATTTGCCGCCTTGGCATTGCCATATGTAGAGGCGTCCGCAAGGGCTTGCAATTGCCTCACGCATATACGAAGAGCCTCCCGGAAGCGTTGGCAATCCAATGCTTCCAAGAGGCTCAAGCCGGTGCGCGAGATGGGACTTGAACCCACACGTCAAAGACACAGGAACCTAAATCCTGCGCGTCTACCAATTCCGCCACTCGCGCGTGCATATCCGCGTTTCCACAGGTGTGGAAGATATGCAAAACCCTAGGCCGGACAGCCATTACAGACCAGCCAGCCTAGGGCATCCGAGCCACTTGTCAGAATCGAACTGACGACCTGCTCATTACGAGTGAGCCGCTCTACCGACTGAGCTAAAGTGGCCTGGTTCGCGGAAGGCATTTCGCCAGCCGCGCACAAGAAGTTAAGTATAAGACATCCCCACGAAAAGTCCAATCGGCGGCTTGGCAGTTGTGTCGCGACCGCTCAGTCGAAGATGACGGTTGTGCCGCGCCATGAACTGTTCGATAATGCAAACGATGGCAATCCGACATCGCTGACTCATTTTGTTCTGTTCATGTCCGAATTTGTGAGTATTCTGTTTGGTGATACGGAGCGCATCCGAGCCGTGAGCGAAGGCGCTCCAGTCACTGATGAAAGGAATGGAATCCTATGGCCATCAATCCGCCCGTTGACGCCACCCAGACCCCTGAGTGGGCTGCCCTGCAGAAGCACTATGACGAGCTCCAGGCCGAAGGCGTGAGCCTCAAGAAGTGGTTCGCCGAGGACGCCGAGCGTGTCGACAAGCTGTCCTTCGACGCCGGCGACCTGCACTTCGATCTGTCCAAGAACCTGATCAAGCCGGAAACCCTCCAGCTGTTCGCCAACCTTGCCAAGGCCGTCAAGCTCGATGAGCGCACCAAGGCTATGTACACCGGCGTGCACATCAACAACACCGAAGACCGCGCCGTGCTGCACACCGCGCTGCGCCGCCCGGTCGAAGACGAGGGCAAGTACATCGTTGACGGTCAGGACACCGTCAAGGACGTGCGCGAGGTGCTCGACAAGATCTACGCTTTCGCTGACGACGTGCGTTCCGGCAAGTGGACCGGTGTGACCGGCCGCAAGATCGAGACCGTGGTCAACATCGGCATCGGCGGCTCCGACCTGGGCCCCGTCATGGTGTACGAAGCTCTGAAGCCGTACGCTGACGCTGGCATCTCCGCCCGCTACATCTCCAACATCGACCCGAACGACCTGGCCGAGAAGACCAAGGGCCTCGACCCGGAGACCACCCTGTTCATCATCGTCTCCAAGACCTTCACCACCCTGGAGACCCTGACCAACGCTCGCGAAGCCCGCACCTGGCTGCTCGAAGAGCTCAAGGCCAAGGGCGCCATCGACGGCTCCGACGAGAAGAACGCCGAAGCCATCAAGAAGCACTTCGTCGCCGTCTCCACCAACCTGGAGAAGGTCGCCGAATTCGGCATCGACCCGAACAACGCGTTCGGCTTCTGGAACTGGGTCGGCGGCCGTTACTCCGTCGACTCCGCCGTCGGCACCTCTCTGGCCGTCGTCTTCGGCCCGGCCCGCTTCGAGGAGTTCCTGCACGGCTTCCACGAGATCGACGAATACTTCGCCAACACCCCGTTCGAGAAGAACGTCGTGGTGCTGCTCGGTATGCTGAACGTCTGGTACCGCAACTTCTTCAAGGTCGCCTCCCACGCCGTGCTGCCGTACGACCAGTACCTGCACCGCTTCCCGGCCTACCTGCAGCAGCTGACCATGGAATCCAACGGCAAGTCCGTGCGTTGGGACGGCACCCCCGTCACCTCCGAGACCGGCGAGATCTTCTGGGGCGAGCCGGGCACCAACGGCCAGCACGCCTTCTACCAGCTGATCCACCAGGGCACCCAGCTCATCCCGGCCGACTTCATCGCGTTCGTCAACACCCCGAACCCGACCAAGGACGGCGACCAGGACGTGCACGAGCTGTTCCTGGGCAACTACTTCGCCCAGACCAAGGCCCTGGCGTTCGGTAAGACCGCCGACGAAGTGCGCGCCGAAGGCACCCCGGAGGAGATCGTCCCGGCCCGCGTGTTCACCGGCAACCGTCCGACCACCTCCATCTTCGGTGTGGCCCTGACCCCGTTCGCCGTCGGCGAGCTCATCGCCCTGTACGAGCACATCACCTTCGTGGAAGGCACCGTCTGGGGCCTCGACTCCTACGACCAGTGGGGCGTCGAGCTCGGCAAGCAGCTTGCCAAGCAGATCACCCCGGCCATCTCCCAGGACGACGACGCCCTCGCCGCCCAGGACGCCTCCACCCAGAGCCTGATCAAGTTCTACCGCGCAAATCGCGAATTCTGATTCGCTTTGCTCGGTCAGAATTCGCGATTCGCGCGACCGCGGCTGTGCTGTCTGGTGGGCAGTCTGGCGACTGCCCACGTCGCGAATTCTGATTCGCTTTTCTAGCTCCCCTCAATACTGAGGGGAGCTGTCAGCGAAGCTGACTGAGAGGGAGTTATGGAACGCTCCGTATGCTCCCCCCTCAACTATGACTGTTGCCGGCGGCGAAACTACTGGAATAATCACCGTCCATCGGACTCTCACCTTCTTCAAGCCGTGCGCTGAAACGCCAAATCAATACCATCGTCGGTATCCATGCGACCAGCAGGAGGGACGGAAAGTATTCGAATCCGCCATCCGTGCTGCCTCGGCCAAACTGATGCGTTAATAACGGAGAGAGACGACGACACGCCGATACTGTCCGCAAGAATCCGTACAATAATCGATTGCTGTGTCGAGAAGTGGGCCGCCGCATAAGCCCGCGTCTCCGTGGGTCCAGTCCGAACGGCCGCAAGGCCTGGCTTTTGGCGGATCGGCAGGCTTCCCAAGGGCAAACTCGAGGGATAACGAGAACAGGTCAACGCGCGCGATGCGCAATCGCGTGGATGGCCCCAGATCTGTGGCTGATATGCGGCAGCACTGAAGGAAAACAATGGTTAACGCTGTTGAGGCTTTTGACGCCAAGCACATGAAGCCGGCCGAGGAAATCCCGGCCTTCCGTCCCGGCGACACCGTCGACGTGAACGTGAAGATCCAGGAAGGCAACAACTCCCGTATCCAGACCTTCACCGGCGTGGTGATCGCTCGTAAGGGCGCTGGCGTGCGTGAGACCTTCGTGGTCCGCAAGATCAGCTTCGGCACTGGTGTGGAGCGTCGCTTCCCGGTGCACTCCCCGTCCATCGACTCCATCAAGCTCGTGCGTAAGGGCCGTGTGCGCCGCGCCAAGCTGTACTACCTGCGCGCTCTGCGCGGTAAGGCCGCTCGTATTGCCGAGCGCCGCGACAACTCCGCTAAGTGAGTCGATTCGCGGGTGCAATCGTGGGCCTGATGATGCAGGTGCGCGAATAAACCGTGAAATTCAGCCCGGAACCGTTTCGGTTTCGGGCTGTTTCCGTATTTTCCACGTATGATGGACGGGCGCCGGCACCCCTCATATCCGGCAGCATGAATCGCGAGGAGATGGTATGCAGGACGATCAGGATAACGGCGAATTCCCGGTTTCCGACAATCCGGAGAGCAATCAGACCTCGTATGATGACGAGGCCGATGCCCGCGATTCCCGTACGTTCCAAGTCGCCGACCACGGCATCGCCCCGTCCCCGGTTCCCCCGGCACCGGCGCGCCCGGCGTACGCCGCTTCTTCCGCTGGTGCGAATGCCGCGGCAGCATCATCGATGGATGATGACCACTTCACCCTACGCGACTTTTTCCTGTGGTGCGGCGTTCCCGTGCTTATCGTGCTGCTGATTCGCATTTTCGCCGTCGGCTTTTACGAGATTCCTTCGCGCTCGATGATGGACACCATGGTGCCCGGCGATCGCGTGGTGACCAGCAAGCTCACCCCCAAGATCTTCGATCTGCAGCGCGGCGACGTCGTGGTATTCAAAGATCCCAACAACTGGTTGAACGAGGAGCAGAGCAGCGCTCCCGGTGGCGGGTACCTCATCAAGCGACTGATCGGCCTGCCCGGTGACGTGGTCGAATGCAAGGGCGCGGGCCAGCCGGTGACCATCAACGGCGTGGCCATCAATGAGACCTCCTACATTCGCCCCGGCGTGGACCCGAGCGCTTTCCCGTTCTCGGTGACCGTGACCGAGGGCCACGTGTTCGTCATGGGTGACAATCGCGCCAATTCCGCCGACTCCCGCTATCATCAGGATGACGGCGATCGCGGCTTGGTTCCCATCTCCGATGTGGTCGGAGTCGGAATCGCGAAATACTGGCCGCTTGACCGGCTTGGTGCGATTGATGACCACCACGAAGTCTTCAAGGACGTGTCTGACGCTTCCGGCTCGAATTCCTGAGTCTTTTTTGAACCGTGTGAGTCTTTGAACTGATTGAGTTCCGGGCCGTCTGAATCCTGAACCATATGAATCCTGAACCGTCTGAATCCTAACCATTGTGAGACGATGGGAGCCGCGCATGATTACCCCGACACTTGACTTGGAACGCATCCTTGCGGCCCAGGGCTATGACCTTATCGCTGGATTCGATGAAGTCGGCCGCGGCGCGCTCGCCGGTCCGGTGATGGTCGGGTGCGCCGCCATTTGGGCCCGTGATTTGGAGCCGTTGGATGGCGATGATGCCGTCGAACTGTCCGGGCGGACCTACCTCGGCGTACCGGACGGCGTGGCCGACTCCAAAATGCTCACCGAACATAGGCGCGAGGCGATTTTCGACGAACTGCGCGACTGGTGCGCGGCCTACGCCGTAGGCCAGGCCAGCAACGCCGAGATCGACGAATGGGGCATCACCTACGCGCTTGGCGTGGCCGCCCTGCGCGCGCTCAGCCAAGTCGAACGCGAACTTGGCTTACGGCTTGGAGGGGAATCGACGATAAAAAAGGCTTCGGGGGAGTCTGCGGGGGAGATTGTGGAAGGTCGTCCGGGAGGCTCCGTAGGGGAATCCATTGGAAATTGTGGGGAAAGCGTTCGCGCCCTGCCCAAAGTCGCCGGAATTCTCGACGGGCCGAGCGATTACATCACCAAGGCGCTCAACACGTTCGACGCGCCGGACGTGCCGATTCCAGCCGACATAACGACCAAAGTCAAAGGCGACCAGCATTGCGCCACCGTCGCCACCGCGGCGGTCATCGCCAAAGTGACCCGAGACCGGCTGATGGTCGACCTCGCGCAAAGCAACCCACGTTACGCCGCCTACGAATGGGCTCATAACAAGGGCTATGGTTCCGCCGCACACCGTGCCGCCATCGCCGAACACGGGCCGACTCCGCTCCATCGTGTCTCATGGCACCTGACCTGAGCCGCGTGCGACACGACAGTGTGAGCGCTAACGCAAAACTGTTGTGGACGCGCTAAAGTCAGTATTGATTAAGGTACAAGACTGGCCGTGCACGGATGCCGGCCGCCAGCGGGGAGGTTAGGTAGCATGGTGACCAGCCGCAAGCCAAGCAAACGTCCGTCCATGTTCGAAGTGGCCAAGCTCGCCGGAGTCAGCCACCAAACCGTCTCCCGTGTGATCAATGACTCGCCGGACGTTTCCGACGCCACCCGTGCGCGAGTCCAGGCCGCCATTGACCAACTCGGCTACCGCCCCTCCAACTCCGCGCGCGCACTGGCTTCCCGCCGTTCGCGCACCATAGGGCTGATCGCCGGAGGCCTCAAATTCTTCGGCCCGATTTCCTCCATCTCCTCCATCGAATCCATGGCCCGCGAGCACGGTCTGTTCATGAGCGTGATGATGGTCCACGAGGCCTTGTGCGCGCAGGCCGACTTCGACAACCTGTGCGACACCTTCAACGAGCAGAACGTCGACGCCTTCATCTTCCTGACCCCGACCGACGTGATGTTCGCCGCCGCCTGCCGTGCACGAGTCACTCAGCCGCGCGTCATCGTCACCGCCACCCACGGCCAAATGACCGTGCGTGAGGGATTGGGCCTTATCTCCACCGAAAACAAGCGTCGCACTGCGCTGGTCGGTATCGACCAGTGGGGTGCAATGGCCAAAGTGGTGGCCTTGCTGGGCGAATACGGGCACAAATCGGCTCTGTATTTTGCCGGTCCCAACGAATGGCGCGACGCCCACACCCGACTGGATGCGTGGCGCAAGCTCGCCGCCTCCCGATCCATCGATTCACAGATCGTGCGCTGCCATACGTGGGATGCCTCTGAGGCATATGCGCACATGAATCATCTCATTGATGAGTATGGGCGTCGAGGCGCGGCGTTGCCCACCGCGGTCGTCGCCGCGAACGACAATCAGGCCGTTGGCATCATGCGCGCGTTGCATGAGCATGGGCTTCGGATTCCGCAAGACATCAGCGTGGTCGGATTCGACGACATGTCTGGCGTGGATAACATGTACCCACCGCTGACCACCGTGCATCCCGATTTCGAGGGGCTCGGCGTGGCCGCCATGCGAGAGACGCTGCGCTTGCTGGGGGAGGGCGGCGAGCCGACCTTCCTGACCACCCAGCACGGCATGGGGCTGATTCCCGCCGAGGTGCGTGCCCGGCGGTCCTTGGGGCCGGCTCCTCGGCGGTAAATTGGCGCTGTTATCAAACCGTTATGATGCGTGACACGGCATAAGTTGTGTCGAATGCGGGTTGTCGGTACAATGTTTTTTGGAAATTGTGAGCGCTAACACCCTCCCCAAGGAAGGGGATAACAACGCCGGCGCTCCAAGGCAAAGGAAAGATATGGCAGCAACCGACAACGCGGCCGAGCAGGCCGCCCACATCGCCGAGAAGATTCGCGCTGGCAAGACCACGCTGGGCATCGAATTCGGCTCCACCCGCATCAAGGCCGTCCTCATCGACGACAACTTCCAGACCATCGCCTCCGGCGACTACAGCTGGGCCTCCCACTTGGAGGATGGTCTGTGGAGCTACACCACCGAGGAGATCTGGGGCGGTTTGCAGTCCGCTTACGCCTCCATGGCCAACGACGTCGAGACCGCCTATGGCGAGAAGCTCACGCACGTCGGCCACATCGGCTTCTCCGCCATGATGCACGGTTACCTCGCATTCGACGAGGCCGGCGAACTGCTGGTGCCGTTCCGCACCTGGCAGAACACCAACACCTCCGAAGCTCACAAGAAGCTCTCCGAGCTGTTCCAGTACAACATCCCCGAGCGTTGGTCCATCGCTCACCTGTACCAGGCCGTGCTCAACAAGGAAGAGCACGTCTCCAAGGTGGCTTACTTCACCACACTCGCCGGTTACGTGCACTGGAAGCTCACCGGTAAGAAGGTCCTCGGCGTGGGCGATGCCTCCGGCATGTTCCCGATTGACCCGACCACTCACACTTACGAAACCGCATTCATTGAGAAGTTCGACGCTCTGCCTGAGGTCGCAGCCCAGCCGTGGAAGCTGGAGAACCTGCTTCCTGAGCCGCTCGTGGCCGGCACTCCGGCTGGCGAGCTGACCGAGGAAGGCGCCAAGCTGCTCGATCCGTCCGGTGCCCTGAAGCCCGGCATCGTGCTCGCCCCGCCTGAGGGCGACGCCGGTACTGGCATGGTAGCCACCAACTCCGTGCGCGTACGCACTGGTAACGTCTCCGCCGGCACCTCCATCTTCGCCATGGTGGTTCTGGAGCACAAGCTCAAGGCCCTCCACCCTGAGGTTGACTTGGTCACCACCCCGGCCGGCGATCTGGCCGGTATGAGCCACGCCAACAACTTCACCTCCGACCTCAACGCTTGGGTCGGCCTGTTCGGCCAGTTCGCCAAGGCTATCGGCCAGCCGGTTGACGCCGGTATGCTGTACGGCACCCTGTTCCGCGCGGCCATCGCCGACGACGTGGACGCCAACTGCGGCGGCCTGCTGAACTACCCGTTCCGTTCCGGCGAATTCCTGGCCGGTCTGCCTGAAGGTCGCCCGCTGTTCGCCCGCAGCCCCGAAGCCAACATGACCCTCGGCAACTTCATGCGCGCCCAGCTGTTCTCCGCGTTCTCCCCGGTCAAGATCGGCATGGACGTGATGACCAAGCAGGAGCGCGTGCAGGTCGACTCTCTCGTGGGCCACGGCGGCATCTTCGCCACTCCGAAGGTGGCTCAGAAGATTCTCGCTGCTGCCTTCAACACCCCGATCAAGGTCATGTCCACCGCCGCCGAAGGTGGCGCCTGGGGCATGGCCGTGCTCGCCAACTACCTGTGGAACACCAACGAGGATCACAGCAACCTCGCTGACTTCCTTGACGGTTGCGTGTTCAAGGACGCCCAGTCCACCACTGAGAAGCCGGTGGCTTCCGATGTGGTTGGTTTCGAGGACTTCTTCGCCCGCTTCACCAAGGGCCTGCCCATCGAGCACGCCGCCATCGAAACCATCAACCTCGAAGATAAGTAAGCCTTTCTGACCTCCCTCTATTGAGGGAGGTCCTTGAGATTTTGAAAAAACGTCCATCCATCACAGTGGAAAGGAAAACCAATAATGGCAACTTTGGCTGATTACGGCCCCGAGGTTCGCGCCGAGGTCAAGCAGGTTCGTGAGGTCGTCTCCAACCTGCACCAGCAGCTGATCAAGTGGAACCTGGTCGTGTGGACCGCGGGCAACGTTTCCCAGCGTCTGCACACCGCCGACCTGTTCGTCATCAAGCCCTCCGGCCTGCGCTACGAGTACCTGACCCCGTCCTCCATGGTCGTGTGCGACCTTGACGGCAACGTGGTCGACGGCACCGAAGCCCCGTCCTCGGACACCGCTTCCCACGCCTACATCTACCGCAACATGCCCGACGTCTACGGTGTCGTGCACACCCACTCCACCTACGCCACCGCTTGGGCTGCCACTGGTCAGAACATCCCGTGCGGCCTGACGATGATGGGTGACGAGTTCGGCGGCCCGGTGCCGGTCGGCCCGTTCCGTCTGATCGGCTCCGAGGCGATCGGCAAGGGTGTCGTCGAGACCCTCAAGAAGTACCCGAAGTCCCCGGCCGTCCTCATGCAGAACCATGGCCCCTTCACCATCGGCAAGGATGCTGAAGGCGCCGTCAAGGCCGCTGCCATGACCGAGGAAGTCGCTCACACCATGTGGGCCGCCCGTCAGCTCGGTGACATCATCGAGATCGACCAGGCCGACATCGATAAGCTCAACGACCGCTACCAGAACGTCTACGGTCAGCACTGATTTGATGGAGTGTCCGCCGCGTTACGGAAGGCCCGACGTACCTTCGTACGCCTTCGCCTTCCGCGCCTTGCGGACACACACATCAAATCAGCGCTGACTCCGCCAGCACGGTGGTGTCTTGGCTCCCCTCTCTGAGGGGAGCTGTCAGCGATAGCTGACTGAGGGGAGCCTCGGTCGGCGAATGAAACTTAAACAAACCCCCATAAACAAAGAAGTAAAGGAAGTAACCCTATGGTTATGGAAAACCCCTTCGAGGGCAAGGAAATCTGGTTCGGCGTTGGTTCGCAGGACCTGTACGGCGAAGAAGCCCTGCGCCAGGTCGCCATTCACTCCGCTGAAATGGTCGACTACCTGAACAACACCGGCAAGATTCCGGCCAAGATCGTCCTCAAGCCCACCCTGAAGTCCTCCGACGGTGTCAAGGAGTTCATGGTCGAGGCTTCCGCCAACCCGAACGTCATCGGCGTCATCACCTGGTGCCACACCTTCTCCCCGGCCAAGATGTGGATTCGCGGCCTCGAAGTGCTGACCAAGCCGCTGCTGCAGCTGGCCACCCAGCACCACAAGGAAATCCCGTGGGAGACCATCGACATGGACTTCATGAACCTGAACCAGGCCGCCCACGGCGACCGTGAGTTCGGTTACATCGTCTCCCGCCTCGGCATCAAGCGCAAGGTTGTCGTCGGTCACTACACCGATCCCGAGGTCGCCGAGAAGCTCGGCACCTGGGCCCGCGCCTGCGCCGGCTGGGATGCCTCCAACAACATGAAGGTCATGCGCTGGGGCGACAACATGCGTAACGTCGCCGTCACCGAGGGCGACAAGACCGAGGCTGAGCGCGTGTTCGGCGCCTCCATCAACACTTGGGCCGTCAACGAGCTCGTCGCTGCGTACGACGCCGTCAAGGACGACCAGGTCAAGGAGATCATCGAGGACTACAAGGCCAAGTACGACGTCGACCCGGCTCTGCTGGACGCCAAGTACGACTCCCTGTTCATCGCCGCCAAGGAAGAGGCCGCGATGGTCAACATGATGCGCGCCAACGGCTGCACCGCCGGCGTCGACAACTTCGAGGACCTCGGCGCTCTGCCGCAGCTGCCGGGCGTTGGCCCGCAGCGCTTCCCGTCCGAGTACGGCTGGGGCTTCTCCGCTGAAGGCGACTGGAAGACCGCCGTCCTCGTGCGCATCGGTGCCGTCATGGGCTACGGCCTTGAGGGTGGCGCCTCCCTCATGGAGGACTACTCCTACAACTTCACCGAGGGTGACGAGCTCGACATGGGCTCCCACATGCTCGAGGTTTCCCCGTCCATCGGCACCATCGCCAAGCCGAAGCTGGAGATCCACCCGCTGGGCATCGGCGGCAAGGCCGACCCGGTCCGCCTGGTCTTCTCCGGCAAGCCCGCCAAGGACGCCGTCGTGGTCTCCATGTCCGACGTTCGCGAACGCTTCCGCCTGCTCATGGACGTCGTCGACGTCGTTGAGCCGCAGGGCTCCCTCAAGGAGCTTCCGTGCGCCCGCGCCGTCTGGGAGCCGAAGCCGAGCCTGAAGACCGCTGTTGAGTGCTGGATCACCGCCGGTGGTTCTCACCACACCTGCATGACCACCTCCGTTGGTCGTGAGGCTTGGGAAGACTTCGCCCGCATCGCCGGTGTTGAGCTCGCCGTCATCGACGAGAACACCACCGCTCGCCAGTTCGAGAAGGAACTGGAGCTGTCCGAGATGTACCACCGTCTCAACAACCAGCACTGATTGGCGGAGCGTATACCGCCTTTCCTCAGGTTCGACGTACCTTCGTGCGCCTTCGCCTTCGGACGGCGGTCTCCGCACGCGCCAATCAGCGTTGGCAAGCCAGCACCGATGACTAAATCAGTCTGCTGACTGCTACCGCTGAAAAAGGGCTGTTCCGGGAAACCGGAGCAGCCCCTTTTGTTGTTATCGGCAACTCCCCACAAACGCATCAAAAATCGTCTGCGAGCGTGGATCTACCTTGTAGAGAAACTCGGGATGCCACTGCACGGCCCACAGGAAGTGGCTTGCCGGCCGGTACAGGGCCTCGATCACGCCGTCGGGCGCGACGGCCATGACCTCGAGTCCAGCAGCAGGCTCACGAACCGCCTGATGGTGATAGCTATTCACCGCAATCTCAGTCTGCCCTGCGAACAATGAAGCCAGGGGAGTGCCGGGCACCAAGGAAACGTTATGTCCGAACGCATCGTACGGCGGATTCATATGGTGTTCGATATCGCTCGGATGCTGGCTTGGCAGATCCTGCCACAACGTGCCGCGCAGCGCTGCGTTGATGAACTGAATGCCACGGCAGATGCCCAGAATCGGCTTGTCCCAAGCCATTACAGCTGGCAGCAGAATCGATTCCATTCGGTCGCGCTCAGGAGAGAGCACCTCGCTACGGCCGGTGGCGGAGGCTGCTGCACCAACCACCGGTCCCACATCCGGCCCACCCGTAAACAGAAACGCGTCAAACCGTTCGGCGCATTGCGCAAGAATGTCGGCGTCATCGGTCAGCGGCAACATGACGGGCGTACCGCCGGCCCGCATTATCGCCTCCATATATCCGGGCAGCATCCACAGACTATCGCGCCCGTAATCCATCAGCGGAGTCACCGCAATGAGCGGTCGATTCGTAGTCATGCCTGCCTCTTTTCGCCCAAGTGTTGTTTTCGTCGTTCTGCCGCAAATCGCTTGATTCAGTGGCCAATAATGCCGCCACTGTACCGAACCAATGTAACCGGTCGGCCAACATTATTTCGTCAGCCAGCCGCGACGAGATCGCACAATGTGCCAATGATGGGGGCATTCGGTGTGACCTTGTCAATGTTCGGGCCATTGCACTTTCAGCGGGGAAAGCATGCCCCGTCCGCGCATCATGATGAACGAGTAAGGTTGACGGGGAGGGAGAATCACATGAACCAGGCATGCGTACGCAACGACACCATCGACGCGGGCAACCATCATGGCCGACCGCAATACCGGTCGTTCCTGCGATTTCTGACATCGCAGGAACGCAACGTCATTTGGCTGTTGCTGGCCATTGCTTTTCTTCCGGTGGACGGCACCACGCTTGGCCTGTACGCGCCGTTCTGGTCTCCAATCAGTCCGGCGCTGTTCGCCGTGTACTGCCTATGCAATTGGCGGCAACTGCGCATCGCAGCCAACCGGTACCTGCCAATGTTCCTCCTACCGGTGGCCTGCATAATCCTGTCCATCCCGGGATGGCTGAAGTTCGGCATCCACCTCAACGCCGCGTTCATGAGCATCACCGGATTGCTGGGCGTGCTCGCCACTTTGGGTGCGATCGCCCTTGCGTTCGACATCAAACGCATTCCGTGGCGTACGCCATTGCGGATTCTCATCGCATCATACTGGGTTTCCTTCGGAGTGGGCGTCGTGCAATGGCTGTCCATCCGTCTGCACGCCAAACCGTTGACCGACTATTTCTCGCACCTCATGTACCGGCAATACATCAGCGACAACTCGGTGTGGGGCGGCGGCCGTCCGCAGTTCCTGTTCGCCGAGCCCAGCTATATCGGCATGCACCTGTTCGGCATACTGCTTCCGCTCATGTGGCTCATGCGCGGGCGCGACCGCATCTACGCCAAACGGCTGCGTGACCTCATCGTCACGTATGCCGTCGGCGCGGTGCTCATGCAAGCCGGCACCAGAATCGTCATCGATTCCGTCGTGGCGTTGCTGATCGCCCTTGTGGCGCGCACCGATTGGCATGACGGCGCACGCCGCGTCCGGGGCATGCTGCAGATTCTCGGCGCATTTGCACTGGGCCTGCTGGGTGTGCTGGCGGATTCCAGACTCTCCGCCATCGCGGAAAACGGGGCCGAGGGAGACGGCTCGTTCTTCGCGCGGATCTACCAAAGCCTCGATCCGATATGCGGATTGCTCACCCATCCGTGGACGCTGCTCACCGGTTATGGCGCGGGCAACATCATCAATGCGGTGTGGGCCGGCGCGGCCAAAGCCGGACGGCTGCTGGACGGTCTTGGCATGAACGGCGGCGCGGCCACGGGATTCGCGGCCGGCGTGAACGCGGACACGGTGTGGACGATGTGCGCGTATACCAGCGTCATCGCCGAATACGGGCTGATCGGGCTGGCCATGCTGGTCGGAGCCTCGATGGTCTGCATGACGCGCGGGAGGACGGTATGCCGTGGCGGTGCGGATGGCGCATCGTCCGACGGGCTGGCGCACGGTGTTTGTGTCGCCGACGTTGCTGATGTTGCCGGGGGTAATAGTGGTGGTGGCGTTGCCGGCGCGGGTTCGGGCGAATCCGGCGTCTGGCACAAGACCGTCATCTGCTGGCTCGTCCTGGTCGCATACCTGTACATCCAATGCGAGAACTATGCGTTCGCCGCTCTGCCGCTTCTCGTGTTCGCCGCCTCGAAGGTGAGGCGCGAGCCTGATTTCTCGCGGGCCGACGCATCGACGCGGCCCGAGATGGACCAAAATCCAAAATAACCGACATTCGCCGCTGTTCCGTTTTTCGCTCAAGGCGTATATCTCCCGTATCTTGAGGTGCATCATGTATCGTCGCGGCTAACTAATCGGCGAAACGCGGCATGTTTCGCATTTTGGGCGAAAAGCCCAAGTCCCACAGGAGGTATTGATGACGTTCGTTGCACGGTCGGTGCGCTATGTGCTCAGAAAACGAGTGCGAACCATAGTGCTCCTTATAATACTGACCATCATAACGGCGAGCATGCTATCCACGATCGCGGTTTCTCGGGCAGCTCAACAGGCCGCCGGACGAATCGAGAAGGAAGCGGTCGGTGGATTCGTGCTGTCCAGCAACCTGCAGGGCAGCATGCTCACGCCTCGCGGAGGCGGCATGGTGCGTCCCACCGACGTGCGCAGGATCGCCCAACTGCCCGGGGTCGATTCGTATATGGTCCGTCAGAACGCCACCGCCGATCTCGTGGGGGCGAATGTGGCGAAGGTCCCCGGCGGCGATGATTACGATGCGACCCAGGAGCAGCAGTTTGGCAACGCCGCCAACGTCATGGGCACGAATGATTCGTCGAAACTCAACGTGTTCACGTCGCGCACGCTCGGCATGGCCGAAGGACGACATCTGAAGGCCTCCGACAAGTACACGTCGATGATCCATGAGGATCTCGCCAAAGCCAACGGTCTCAAAGTCGGAGACACGCTCACGCTCAAGGCCAACGCCTATGACGCCGACAACGAATCACATTCGACGGCGACCGTCAAGACCACCATCGTGGGCATATTCAAGGGCGACAGCGCCAGAAAGGTATCCAGCCGAGCGGAACTCACCGCCAACACCATCTACACCGATCTGGATACCACACGCGACCTGTACCAGTACAAGGACGGCAAGGAAATATACCAGGACGCCACCTTCGTGCTATCCAAGGGCGTTGACGTGGAGAAGACCATGGACGCCGCGAGGAAACTCCCGGTGGATTGGGGCAACTATCAGATCACACGCAACGACCAGTATTCATCGAGCATGCTGCATGCCGCCCGCGGCGTGCGCTCCATGATGCGCGGCGCCCTGATCGGCGTGACCGTCTCGGCCGTGCTCGTGCTCAGTCTCATGCTGCTGCTGTGGATGAACGACCGCCGTCAGGAGATGGGCATACTGGTGTCCCTTGGCGTCGGCAAGCCCTCCCTGGTCGCCCAATACCTCGCCGAGATGATGCTGATCGGTCTGCCGTCCCTTGCCCTCGGCTGGCTGTGCGCGCAGGGAATGGCCCAATGGCTCGGCGCCACGGCGCTCCATTCCGTGAACGCCTCCGCGGCGAAGGAGCTGAGCAGCATGGGGCAGGTCGGCGGCGATCTTGAATCCAGCATGTCGGTGCGCACCCTGGATTCGCTCACGGTGTCGGTCGACGGGACCGCCATGCTGTACGTGGCGCTCGGATTGTTGGCGGTGATGCTGGTGTGCGTCGCGGTGGCGTGCATGCCGATGCTGCGCAAATCGCCGCGAGACCTGTCGGAGATTCGATGATGAGCATGAATGTGTGGAAGCGTGCCACGTTGGCGATCGTACGCAAGCCGGTACGTAGCGGCATCATCGGTCTGCTGATGCTGATGGTCTTCACGAGCCTGGTGGCGCAGGTCGGAGTCTCGACGGCCCTGCGTACCATGTCCGACGGCATCGGCGCGGGCATGGGCATAGGGTTTACCGTCAGCGCCGGCGAGAATCCCATCAGCGCCGAGGAGGCGAGCCGGTTCTCGCGTATCCCCGGTGTGACGAAGACCGCCTATGCGACGAAGACCTTGGCGCAGGTGGATGGCGCGCGCCCGGTCATGCCCCGGCAGGGCCCCCGATTGGACTCCGATCTGGCCATGCAGGTCAGCGTGCTGGGCACCACCGATTCCTCATTGTCCGAGGAATTCCAGAGCGGCCTGTACCGCCTGGAGCAGGGCCGCCATATTTCGGGCGACGGCGACAATGTGCTGGTCCACCGCGACTTCGCGATGCAGAACGGCCTATCGGTCGGCTCGACATTCCGTCTCCGGCAGGAGGGGCGCAACGCCACGGTGCGTGTGGCCGGGATCTTCTCCGGCAACGTGCAGGCCCAAAGCCCCCTGCCCTCGGACACTTCCGAGAACCTCATCTATTCGGGTAGACGAGTGGCTTCCGCTCTGACCGGAAACGACCGGATCGGCATGATCCGATGCCTGTCGGATAATCCGCAGGACCTGTCCGCGGCTATTGGACGGGCCAAGACCATGGCCGGCGGCAAGTACGACGTCACCGACGATTCGGCCCGGCTCTCCGGCGTCCTGCAATCCGTGCAGACGGTGCGTAATCTGGTGCGCATGGTGCTGCTGTCCGTCTGCCTCGCGGACGTACTGGTGCTGGCGATGGCGCTGGTCTTCTGGATTCGCTCACGCATCCATGAGATAGGCACGCTTCTGGCCCTCGGCATCGACAAGATGCGGATCGTCGCACAACTCGCCATCGAAACCGGACTCATGGCGGCGGTCGCCGCCCTGTGTTCGCTGGGCACCGGCGCCATGCTGTCGGGATACGTGTCTTCCCGACTGTTGCGCGATTCGGGCGTCGCGCCGCTGGAATCGTTGCACGTGGAGGCCTTGCCGCCTGAGCAGACGATGCTCATCCTGCTGCTCGGATGCGCGGTCATCGCCGTGGCTCTTGCCGTGTCATGCGCCGCCGTGCTGTCCAAATCCCCGAAATCCATTCTTTCCTCTATGCGTTAGGAGTCACCAATCATGTCTAACTGTCTGCAACTGGACCATGTCGATTACGCCTACGGCGCGGCGAAGATCCGTGTTCTTTCGGATGTCAGCGCGGATTTCGAATCCGGGAAGATGTATGCGATCACCGGCCCGTCCGGCGCCGGCAAGAGCACGCTGCTGTCGCTGCTGGCCGGCCTGGACGCCCCCTCCCGGGGAGTGGTCCGCTTCGAAGGGGAGGACATCGCCGCATCGGGCTATGCGAAGCACCGCCGGGAGCACGTGTCCCTGGTGTTCCAGGACCATAACCTGATCGACTACCTCACCCCCGAAGAGAACCTGCGGCTGGTCAGCGCCAAGGCCGATATGAAGATCCTCGAGGAACTGGGTTTGAGCCGTGAGGAATCCAAGCGCAACATCATGCACCTGTCGGGCGGCCAGCGTCAACGGGTGGCGGTCGGCCGCGCGCTGGTCGCCCCGGGCCGCGCGATCCTCGCGGACGAGCCGACGGGCAGCCTCGACCCGGAGATGACCGACGAGGTGATTCATCTGCTGCAGCACGCCGCCCATCAGCTCGGCAAATGCGTGATCGTGGTGACGCATTCCAAGCGCGTCGCCAACTCCGCCGATGTCGTGCTGCGTCTCAGGAGCAAGAAACTGACCCGGGCATGACCCACCTGGGCCGGGCGGCACCCCGGCGACGACCCGCATGGAATCATCGTCATAATGACGCCTGCGATCCCTGGACATGAGAAACCGCACCTCCGATCATCGAATCTGGATTACTCCAGTCCAACAATCGGGGTGCGGTTCAAAAGGCCCTTTTTTGTGTCGGATTACGAACCGCGCGTCTCACCGCTTGCCGTTGTAGATCTCGTTGTCGATCACATCGGCGAACACGCGATTGACGGCCGGGCGCACCACTTTCAGCGACGGTGTCAGGCACTTGTTCTCCTGCGTGAACTGCGTGTCCAGCACGGCGAACTTGCGTACGGATTCGGCGCGCGAGACCGTCGCATTCGCCTTGTCCACGTACTGCTGAATCTCCTCGCGCACCGCGGCGTTCGTGGCGAGCCGGTCGACCGGCGTCTCCGTGGACAGGCCGTGCGCGGGCAGCCACAATGCCAGCGACTCCGGATCGAGCGTCACCAACGCGCCGATGAACGGGCGCTGGTCGCCCACCACCACGCAGTGCTCCACGATCGGGCACTTGGCGATCTCTTCCTCCAGCGGAATGGGGGAGACGTTCTTGCCGCCGGCAGTAATAATAATGTCCTTGATGCGGCCGGTGATGACGATGTGGCCCTCATCATCGATCTCGGCCAAGTCGCCGGTCCTGAGCCAGCCGTCGGCGGTGAACGCCTCGGCCGTCTTCTCCGGCAGATTGTGGTAGCCGCGGAACACGTTCGGGCCCTTGACCTGCAGTTCGCCTTCGTCGGAAATGCGAATCGAGGAGCCGGGCGCGGGCTGGCCTACGGTGCCGATCACATTGTCGGTCACGCGCGTGGCGGCGAACGGGGCGGCGGTTTCGGTCATGCCATAACCCTGAATCATCGGCAGTCCGATGCCGTTGTAGAAATGCGCCAGATCGAGCGACAGTGGTGCGCCGCCGCAGGCCACGTACTTGATCTTCGGGCCCAGAGCACCGCGCACCGTGCGGTAGACGAGCGTTTCGTACTTGGCGCGCTCGGCGATTTCGGCAAACGTGTGCTGCTCGCCGGCCTGCTCCTTGCGGCTCCAGACGCGCGCGGCCTCGGCGGCCTTGACAAACAGGCGGCCCTTCCAGCCGGCACCGGCCTTGTGCGAGGCGGCGTTGTATACCTTCTCGAACACGCGCGGCACGCCCAGCAGGTAGGTCGGTTCAAACGAACGCAGGTCCGGCAGCAGGGTTTTGGTGTCCGGCAGATAACCGACCACGCCGTCATCGGAGGCGATGGAGGCGTACTGGATGAATCGCGCGAAGCAGTGGGCCAGCGGCAGGAAGAGCAGCAGGCGCGGATGGTCGTCAAGCACCACTTCATGCAACGCCTGCGAGGCGGAGATGGTGATGGACACGAAGTTCTTGTGGGTCAGTTCGGCACCCTTCGGGTTGCCGGTGGAGCCCGAAGTGTAGACGATGGTGGCCAGATCGTCGGCGCGCACGGTGGCCACGCGCTCGTTCAGTTCCTCGTCCGAAACAGCCACGCCCAGACCTTCGAGCGCGCCCAGCGCGTTGCCCTCGATCATGAGAATCTGCTTCAAGGCAGGACAGTGGTCCTTGACCGAGTCGAGCCGGTCGAAGCGCTCGCGATTGTCGGCAAAGGCCAGCTTGACCACCGAATCGTTCATGATGCGCTGGGCCTGCGGGGCGGAGTCGGTGTCATAGATCGGCACGCTTACCGCGCCCACCGCGGCCAGTGCGAAATCGAGAATGCCCCATTCCAGACGGGTGGAGGAAAAGATGGTCACCGCGTCGCCCTTGGCGATGCCGAGCGCGATCAGGCCCTTGGCGGCCGAGACCACGCGCTCGTGGAATTCGCCGGTGGTGACGTTCTGCCAGCGGCCGGGGCCGATTTTCTTGGCGGCGATTACCGTGTCCGCGCCGGTGCGGGCAAGGCGATCGGTAAGTAGGGAGTAGATGGTCTGGTTGTCGCGGATTTCGATGGATTCGCCAGGCGTGGTGTAGTGGTCAAGCATAAGCGGGCCGTGTCCTTACGTGCGTTGCGTGATGGCTGTTGACAAAATCGAGCCATTCTGACAAGTTAGGTTACGCTGGCGTAAGGTTGCGCGCGTTGTGGGCAATGGAGAAGTTGTCTGTCTGGTTTTGTGGATTGTATACAACGCCGTGTCTAACCGGTTTGCTCTACGGTTATGACACCGTGTCCATTTCGGGAGCCATCGACTTCCTGCAGGACAAGTACGGCCGCCGCCGAAGCACTGGTCGCCGCGCAAAAAGCAGCACTAGGCCGCGTTTGCTGCGTCTATTGGCGAATTGATCATATGGGTCGTCTGCGTGCAGACGACCCTTTTGCGTTCCGTCGGCTTCTGACACCGTAGAAACGTGCTTTCTCGGCTTCGAGGGGCTGATTTTGCCTTATCTGGAAGTCTACTTCCACTTCGAGGGGCTGATGCCCAAGTAGACACGGCCCTAAAACGGCGGAATGACGTTGACGTGTAGCCGTTTATACTTCCGATTACATGGATGAGGAGCCCCTCGAAGCGGAGATAGACTTCCGGCAAATGCGAAATCAGCCCCTTGAAACGGAAGTAGGCCTCCGGCAAACGCAAAAATTAGCCTCCTCGAAACGGATAAATGCACGTATTGGGTGTAGTGGATGCTTCAGCCCCTGATATCGAAGCATATTTTTTCTGGTTGGCGCGTCTAGCATGCGCACTCCGCAATCGATAATTCTGTGGCCTCTCTCACTTTAAAAGTCTGGCGTGTGCGAGGGCGTTCGCTTAAGGTGAATGGGATTGCGCGGAATGTGGAGCGCAGGTACACATGACGAGGGCACACCGCAACAACACGGCAAGGGGAAGCGGACCATGTTCGACAAACGACTGTTCCAATTGGCGCCTGGCTTGGAAAAACTCATAGCCGGCAAAGTGGCCCTGATGTGGGTAGGTCTGCTTGCCAACATTGGTTTTATGTTGTCGCTGGTAATGCTGCTGAACAGCATGCTGACCGCTGTGGCACCGCCGCTGCTCCAATGCGGCGGCACTTCGCAAGGCGCGGCCTGCCCCGTGCCGTTGTCTGATCAGCACGGCATGGATGTGCTGCCCATGGCCGGCGATGTCATGATTTACGTGCTGCTTGCTCTGGTCTGCATAATGGTTCGGTACATGGCCACCACGCATGCCACCCGCTTCGGCACCGAAGCCGCCGAGCGGGTCAAACTGGCTTTGCGATCCAAGCTGTACCGCAAAATGGTGGCACTCGGCCCGTCTTACAAAACCCGCATCAAGACCTCGGATGTGGTGCAATCCGCCGGCGAAGGTGTTGAACAGATTCAAAGCTTCTTTGAACTGTTCCTGCCGCAGCTCTTCTATGCGATTCTTGCGCCAATCACCTTGTTTGTGGCCATTGCGCCGATTAACGTGCCCGCTGCTGCCGTCATGCTGGTCTGCGCGCCGCTCATCATCGTCGTGACCGGCATCGTCTCCATGACCGCCGCCCGCGCCTTCAAAAAGTACTGGGTGCGCTACACCGACATGGGCGCCGCGTTCCTCGACAATCTCCAAGGCCTTGAGACCCTGAAAAACTTCGACGCCGACGAGCGCGCCGCCATCGAGATGGACAAGAAAGCCGAAGGCTTCCGCGTGATGACCATGCGGGTGTTGCAGATTCAGTTGCGTTCGCTGACCGCCATGGACATAGTGGCCTACGGCGGTGCTGCGGCCGGCATCGGTGTGGCGTTATGGCAATACGCGCATATTGGCGATGCTTTTGCCAATGGTGCGTCCGGCTGGTCGCCAATCGCACTGGCCTCACATCTGCCTGGTGTGCTTGCCTACGCGGCATACGGCCTGCACTATCTCATCCCGTTCGGGGTGGGCTACCCGCTGTCTCTTACCGGTCTGCTGTTCATTGTGCTGCTGTCCGCCGAATTCTTTATTCCCATGCGTCAGCTTGGCTCGTTCTTCCACGTGGCGATGAACGGCATGACCTCCACCAAGCGCATCTTCGCTCTGCTGGACACCCCGGAGCCCAAGCATGGCACGGCGACCCTGCCGGCCAACGATTCCGATTCCGCTGACGACGGTCTGACGGTCCGCTTCGACCACGTCGGCTATTCCTATGATGATGCCGGGCACGGCGACTCCAAGTCCGCATCCGCAAAGGCCGATAAGCAAGGTGAAACCAGCCCCAATTCCGCCGTCGCTCCTGCGCTCACCAACATCACCTTCGCCGCACGGCCCGGTCAGTTCACCGCCATTGTTGGCATCTCCGGTTCCGGCAAGTCCACGGCCGCCTCGCTGCTCGCCGGTACACTGGCCGGTTACCGAGGTTCGCTCACGCTGAACGGCGTCGAGGTATCCGATTTGTCAGGCGAAACACTGGCCGGAGCCGTCACTGTGATTGGTGCCAGCAGCCATCTGTTTGCGGGCGCATTGCGCGAGAATCTTCTGATGGCCTTGCCCGATGACGAGATTCCTGATTCGCCGGATTCCGTGGACTCCCGTCTGTGGTCCGCGCTCGAGCAGGCGCGCATTGCCGACTTCGTGCACGCACAGCCGAACGGACTGGGCATGCCGATTGAGTCCGATGCCGCCAACCTGTCCGGCGGCCAACGCCAGCGCATCGCCATCGCCCGCGCGCTCCTGCATGATTCGCCGGTATTTGTGTTCGATGAGGCGACCAGCAGTGTTGACATGGAATCCGAAGAGCTGATCCTGGATACAATTCGCGAATTGGCGCAATCCCGCGGCAAGACGGTTATTATGATCACCCATCGCATGGCCAACGCCGAACACGCTGATCAAGTGGTGGTGCTCGAACACGGCAAGTCGGTTGAGAGGGGCACCCATACCGAGCTGATGACGGCGGACGGCGTCTACGCCAAGCTGTTTACCACGCAGGCAGATATTGAGAACTTCGGAGAAGGCCATGCTCGGCGTGTGCTGCAGGTTGGTTCCCGCAAGCAGGAGCTGTCCGACGACAGTCGGACTGAGGGTGGCGCAGCGCGCGTAAGCGCAGAGGCGGGTATGACGGTTGACCGCCTGCAGTCAGCTTTGCCGACGGCTTCCGTTGGCGGGAGTGAGCAGGCCTCGGCTGAGACTCCGGCTGGTGTTGCAAATAGCGATTCGTCTTCCAAAATGAGCACATTCCAAGTGATCAGGCGACTGCTTAAGGAAGCCCGACCTCTGGCAGGACTGATGGCAGCGGCCTCCACCGCCGGCACCATCGGCCATCTTTCGGCCACTTTCCTGCCCGTGTTCGGCATTATCGCGGCATTTGCACTTACCGGTAATCCGGTGTGGGGCATGGGTGTTGCGCCCGCCGTCATCATGATGATTATCTGTGCTCTTCTGCGTGGCATCACCCGATACATTGAACAATATCTGAACCACAATGTGGCATTCCATCTGCTCGCACTCTTCCGTTCCAAGGCGTTCGCCGCGTTGCGCAGACTGGCGCCGGCCAAGCTCGCGGGCAAAGGTAAGGGCAACCTTATCGCCATGCTGACCACCGATGTGGAACTGCTTGAGATCTTCTTTGCCCACACCATCAGTCCGGTGGCCATCGCGGTAACCTCCACCATCATCTACACGATTGTGGCCGCCGCCCTAAGCCCATGGATGGCGCTGGCGTTGATTGCCGCCCACCTGGTTATCGGCATCCTTGTGCCGCGATTCTTTGCCACCGGCGTACGTAACCTTGGCCCTGCCATCCGTGGCGCTGCCGGAGAACTCGACGATGTGATACTTGATGACATGCGCGGCCTGGACGAAATCATCCGATTTGGCCGCGGCGAGGAACGTGCGCAGGCCATCGAGGACCGTACCCATGCGTTGTGGAAGGATCACGCCAAACTCAGCAAGGTCAACGGCCGTTTCACCGGAATCAGCGGACTCTTGGTGGCTGTGCTCACAGCGGCTTCGGTCGCCGTGGCTATTGCCTGTGCCGGCGCGAACCCGCAGAGCATTCCGGCTCTGATTGCCGCCTTCGTGCTGTTCGCCGGCTCGTTCGGACCGACTTTGGCGCTCGCCGCCTTGCCCGCTAACCTGACTCAGACCTTCGCGTCCGCTAGCCGACTGTTCGGACTGATGGACGAGGTGCCCGCTGTGACCGAGAATGGCACTGTTGTGCCGCAGGAGTATATGGGCATGCGTCTTGATGACGTCACCTTTGCATATGCGGGGGAGCGCGAAGTCCTGTCCGACTTCTCGCTTGACGTGCCGCAGCATGGCGTGCTGGGTATCCAGGGGCCGTCCGGCCGGGGCAAGTCCACCATGCTCAAGCTGCTGCTGCGCTACTGGGATCCGCAGCGCGGTCAGGTGACGTTGTCCGGCACGCCGCTGCCCGAGGTCGATGTGCATGCTCGCCGACGTATTCAGGCCATGATGAGCCAGGAAACCCACCTGTTTGATGGCTCTATCCGAGACAATCTGCTGATTGCTTTGCCTGAGTCCAAGGTTGAAGCTGCAAATGTTGCAGGCAATGGGGAAGTGGGTGCCAATACCGTTGATTCCCGACAGCAGCGGTTGGCGGCGCAATCGGCAGAGGGCGATGCCGTTCAGGTGGCAGCAGCTGACGGTCTCGACGCTCGTTTGCGTCAGGCTCTCGCCAAGGCCTCCGTGCTTGATCTCATTGATTCCCTGCCCGATGGCCTTGATACTCAGGTAGGCGAGTTGGGCGACCGTCTATCCGAAGGTGAACGCCAGCGTATCGGTTTGGCTCGTGTGTTCCTGCGCAATGCTGATCTGGTGCTTTTCGACGAGCCGACCAGCCGTTTGGATGCTTTGAACGAGGCTATTATTCTACGTTCCATTCACGCTATGGCCGTGGGTGAGCAGCATGCAGACAAGGAGCGCGGCGCGGCTGTGGTGCTGGTCTCCCACCGCGAATCCGCCATGCGCATTGCTGATGCGGTACTCAATCTGTAACTGCCTGTAACTACGCGGGAATCACATCGCATTGCGTTACGTTACCGCGTTGCACTGCGGTTCCTCGCGGGTGGCGGCGATGCCATCTCCGGTCGTCATTGCGTTGCTGCGTTTGTGTTGCGATATGTGATGCGGCAACGCAGCAATGCGGCAATGCAATGTGATGTGGCAACGTGGCAACGTAGCGATGCAATAACGCGGCAACGTGACAACGTAGCGATGCAATAACGCGGCAACATGGCAACATGGCAATGCAGTAACGCAACGCAGCATTCACGCCTTGATCAAAGTGCCGATGATGAGCGCCTTCTGCAGCCCTGGGCGGAACAGGTCGTGAAATTCATGCGACATTTCGGTTTCGAGTTTGACCGATGCATGGATGTCGTTAGTGCGAAGGCGTGCCTGTTCGGTGCCGATGATGTGCTCGAGCACCGCGAATCCCTCTTCGGTTTTGCCGGCTTGAATGAGGAATCGTGGGCTTTCCGGTGCTCGCACCATGGAGAGCAGGAACGCGGCGGCCGGAATCGCACCCAGCCTCAGCATCCAACGCCAACCGGCGTTGACATCCCAGCTTCTGGAACCGTAGGAGGCGATGATGTAGTTGATGACATTGGTCAGGAAGATGCCGCATACCGCGAGGAGCTGATAGGAAAAGGCAAGCAGACCGCGGATATTGACCGGCGCTTAAGGCCAGACCGAACGTATATTTGCCCGATCCGTGAGTACGTATGGTTGGTCCCAAGGGATTGCGCTGCTTGGAAGTAGCTTGAAACAGGCCCGCCATGTGCTTTTTCCTCTCAATACAGCTATGGGGGGGTGCCTGTTCATACTAGTCAGATTCTTGTCATATGGCGTTGAATATCTACAAATGTGGGCACTAGTGAGGCGGCTGAGTGGTGGAATCGCGCCGTGGTGTGTGGGTGTTGGGGACTCACGAGCATGCTGCGCGTTATTTGGTGGTGTGCTGAGAGTCGGGACCTACTCACGTTGGGGGAGGGGATGAAGAGCCTCTGAGACAAGTCGCTGTTCGACTGGAGATTTGCTCACGTGGAAAGCATGGAAAAGGCGAAAAAAATCAGGCGTGTCGGGTGATTTGACAAATTGGTACACAGGTGTATCATCTTAGGTATTGGTACACGGGTGTACCAAAGAAAACACCCCAAGGAAAGGTGGCCAGAGGAGACTTCGCAAGCGGCCAAACGAATTGAAATCCAACGCAGCAGTCGATTCGTTTTTGGCAATCGGAAGGCAGTCGTCAACAATCGGAAGGCAGCCAAAGACAGCCGGAAGATAACCGAGAAGTAACCGGACGAAAACCGGAAGCCAGTCGGAAGAAAGCCAACCACCCGCAAGTCAACTCCAATGGTCCAGAAGGAGATAACATGCGCAACACCAAGAAGGTCATCGCGGCAACGGCAGCCGTGGCCACGCTCGTCGGTCTCGCCGCCTGCGGCAGCAGCAACGACAACGGCGCCAACAAGGGTGACGCTGACAAGGCCGAACTCGTGTTCTGGGGCTGGGATTCCGGCAACTCGATGAAGGAAATCCTCGCTGACTTCGAGAAGGCCAACCCCGGCATCACCGTCAAGTTCAACAACACCGGCACCGCCGAGAAGACCTCCACCGCGCTCTCCAACGCCATCGCCGCAGGCAACGGCGCCCCTGACGTCGTGATGCTCGAAGATCCGACCGTCACCCAGTTCGCCGTCACCGATGGCCTCGTGGACCTGAGCGAATTCGGCGCCGACAAACTCGCCGACGACTTCGCCGCCGGCCCGTGGAACAAGCTCCAGTACAACAACAAGCCGTACGCTCTGCCGATTGATTCCGGCCCCGAAATGTTCTTCTACAACAAGGCAGTGTTCGACAAGGCCGGCGTGGACGGCGAGTCCATCAAGACCTGGAACGACTACTACGAGGCCGCCAAGAAGATCCGTGCCACCGGCTCCTACATCACCAATCTGGCCGGTACCTCCAACGACTATCAGCCGTTCACCGCCCAGATCTGGCAGGCCGGTGCCCAGCCGTGGAAGGTCGATGGCGAGAACATCACCATCAACATGACCAAGGACGAGGGCATGCAGCGCTATATCCAATTCGTCCAGAAGCTCATCGACGAAGACCTCGTGGACGTCAAGACCCCGAACTGGTCCGACGATTGGAACCGCGAGCTCAACGATGGCACCCTCGCCTCCCTGACCATCGGCGCTTGGATGCCGATCAACCTCATGACCGGCGCCCCCGATCAGGCCGGCAACTGGCGCGTCGCCCAGCTGCCGCAGTGGGAGGAAGGCAAGGAAGTCTCCGCCGAAGACGGTGGCTCTGCACTTGCCGTCACCTCGCAGTCCAAGAACCAGGCCGCTGCCTACAAGCTCGTTGAGTACATGACTCATGGCGAGGGCGCTCAGACCATGGCCGACACCGGTACCTTCCCGTCCCTGAAGAAGATCCTCCGGTCCGACTCCTTCACCGACCCGACCACCGAGTCCAACAAGAAGACCAACGACTACTTCGGCGGTCAGAACGTCAACGAAGTCCTTTCCGCCGCGGCTCAGCGCCCGACCGAGAAGTTCCAGTACCTGCCGTACAACCCGTACGCCCAGACCGCTTACGGCGACGAAGTCTCCAAGGCCTACTCCGGCGACATCACCCTGGAGAAAGCGCTTGAAAACTATGCCAACAAGCTCGCCGAGCAAGGCAAGCAGCAGGGCTACAACGTCACCGTCAAGTGACGCAACCGATCTATTGCCGGTACATCCGGCACTGACCAACAATCAAAACCTGCGGCTAGGCCACTCTCCTTCCGCCTAGCCGCCCGATCTCCCAAAGCGGGGATGCTCCCCAGTGTCCCCGCTTTCCCGTGCCCTCGCCTGACGTGACCGCTCCAATCGAGCGACCCCCTGGTAGCGGGCGCAGCACAGCAATCCGTATTCCAAGAAAGCAATCGATTATGTCCGATCAAACAATGGCCGCAGCCCCGCAGCCAACGGTGGGAATCCTGCCTGAGGAGGCGGATCTGCACACGGCCGAGGCCCGCGTCAACAAGCACAAGGCCGACTGGCGCGGCTGGAAGTTCATGTGGCCGTTCGCCGTGGTGTTCGTCTTCGTGTTCATCATCCCAATTGTGTACGCCATTTACATCTCCTTCTTCAAGAAGCAGATGGTCGGCGGCACCAAGTTCGTCGGCTTCGAGAACTACGCCCGACTGATTCAGGATCCGCAGTTCTGGAGCTCGGTGGGCCGCGTCACTATCTTCACCGTATTCCAGGTGCCGATCATGCTGTTTCTGGCTGCAGCCATGGCCCTCGCTTTGGATTCGATGAAGCTGCATGGCACCAAGTTCTTCCGCATCTCCACATTCCTGCCCTATGCGGTGCCCGCAGTGGTCTCCACCATGATTTGGGGTTTCGTGTATGGCGCCAAATACGGTCTGGTCGGCTCCCTCAACGACTTCCTCGGCACCAACATCGATGTGCTCAACCCCGACGTGCTGCTTGCATCCATCGCGAACATCAACACGTGGGAATATGCCGGCTACAACATGCTGATTTTTTACAGCTCCCTAAGCACCATTCCGCACAGCTTGTATGAGGCCGCCTCCATCGACGGCGCTTCGGAGTGGCAGATTGTTAAGAAGATCAAGCTGCCGGAGCTGAAGGGCTCGCTGGCCATCACGGTGATCTTCTCGATCATCGGCAGCTTCCAGCTGTTCAACGAGCCGAGCATTTTGCAGAACATGGTTCCGGGCAACGCGATCACCACGTACTACACGCCGAACATGTACGCCTACAACCTGAGCTTCACCGGCAATCAGAGCAACTATGCCGCAGCTCTGGCCATCGTGATGGCCATCATCACCATGGCCATTGCGTATGTCGTCCAGCTTAAGAGTATGAAGGAGCAGATGAAGTAATTATGAGCACTGCAACCATGACTTCAACAACAACCATGACCCTGGCCGATCTCAAGGCTCAGGAAAAGGCCGCCAAGAAGGCCGAGAAGGAGCGTCAGAAGCGCATCGACGCCGACGAGAAGGCCGAGCGCAAGCGCGCCGCCAAAACCGGTTTCTCCAACCCGGCGAACCCGACCCGCTCGATGGCCCTGACCATCGTGTGCGCGATTTTCGCGGTCTACTGCCTCTTCCCGTTTGTCTACCTGATGATTAACGCCACCAAGACCCAGTCCGACTTCACTTCGACGTTCGGCCTCGGTTTCGGCAAAACGTTCGCCCTGTTCGACAACATCGCCACGGTGTTCACCTATCAGGACGGTATCTTCGGCCGCTGGTTCGTCAACACGATTCTGTATGTGGTGGTCGGCGCCGGCGGTGCCACCTTGCTGGCCATCATGGGCGGCTATGCGCTGGCCAAGTTCCGCTTCCCCGGCCGTAAGCTGTGCTTCGTGATCATCATCGGCGCCATTTCGGTGCCGGGTATCGCGCTGGCCGTGCCGCAGTTCCTGCTGTTCGCCAAGATGGGCCTCACGAACACCCCGTGGTCGATGATTATCCCGAGTTTGGTATCCACGTTCGGTCTGTATCTGATGTGGATCTTCTCCGATCAGGCCGTGCCGGATGAGCTGCTTGAAGCCGCGCGCGTGGATGGTGCCGGCGAGTTCCGCACCTTCTTCCAGATTTCCCTGCCGCTGTTGGCGCCCGGCATCGTGACCACTGCATTGTTCGCCATTGTAGCGACGTGGAACAACTACTTCCTGCCGTTGATCATGTTGAAGGATTCCAACTGGTACCCGTTGACGATCGGTCTGAACCAGTGGAAGGACCAGGCTTCAACCGCAGGCGGTCAAGCTATCCAAAACCTCGTGATTACCGGTTCGCTGATCACGATCATCCCTCTGGTGATTGCGTTCCTGTGCCTGCAGAAGTACTGGCAGTCAGGCCTCGCCGCAGGCGCCGTCAAGGAGTAACCTCTGGCTCCCCCTGACGGGAGCTGGCCGCGGAGCGGACTGAGGGTGGTCATATGGGGATTCGACTGGCGACCACCCCCCCCCAGTCAGCTTCGCTGACAGCCCCGCCAGCGGGGGCGGCCTCTCTGGTGTTCACAACCTGCAAGCACAGCACTTCCCGCAAACCGATACAATAAAGGATTTGATTACTATGACTACTCATAGAGCATTTAGGTGGCCGTCCCTGCTGACGGAATCCGGCCGCGGCATCGCGTTCGGCGGCGACTACAACCCGGACCAGTGGCCCGAGGAGACGCTGGACGAGGATATCCGTCTCATGGGTGAGGCCGGCGTGAACGTCGTATCGCTGGCAATTTTCAGCTGGGACAAGATCGAGCCGGTCGAGGGCGCGTTCACGTTCGAGTGGCTCGACCATGTGATCGACAGGCTCGGCAGAGCCGGCATCGCCGTGGACTTGGCCTCCGCCACAGCCGCCGCGCCGCTGTGGCTGTACGAATCCCATCCAGAGGTGCTGCCGGTAGACCGGTATGGTCATACCGTCAACGCGGGCTCACGCCAGTCGTGGCAGCCCACAAGCCCGGTGTTCAAGGAATACGCGCTGCGCCTGTGCCGCAAACTTGCCGAACGCTACAAGGACAACCCGTATGTGACCGCCTGGCACATGGGCAACGAATACGGCTGGAACAACCGCTACGACTACTCCGACAACGCCTTGGCCGCGTTCCGCACGTGGTGCGAGGCCAAGTACGGTACCATCGACGCGTTGAACGAGGCGTGGGGCACGGCCTTCTGGTCGCAGCACGTGAACAGTTTCGACGAGGTGCTGCTGCCACGTCACATGGGCGGCGACGCCATGGTCAACCCGTCGCAGCAGTTGGATTACGAGCGGTTCGGCAACGACATGCTGCTCGACTTCTACAAAGCCGAACGCGACGCCATCGAGCAGATCTGCCCCGACAAGCCGTTCACCACGAACTTCATGGTCTCCACCGACCAGTGCGTCATGAACTACGCCAAATGGGCGGATGAGGTGGACTTCGTGTCCAACGATCACTACTTCCATGAGGGCGAATCCCACCTGGACGAACTCGCCTGCTCGGACGCGCTCATGGACTCCCTCGCGCTGGGCAAGCCGTGGTACGTGATGGAGCACTCCACCTCAGCCGTGCAGTGGAAGCCGCTGAACACACGCAAACGGGCCGGCGAACTCATGCGCGACTCCCTGGCCCACGTGGCCATGGGCGCCGACGCCATCTGCTTTTTCCAATGGCGGCAATCCAAGTCGGGCGCCGAGGCGTTCCACTCCGCCATGCTGCCCCACGCGGGTGCCGATTCCAAGGTCTTCCGCGGCGTATGCGAGCTCGGTAAGGCGCTGAAGACCCTCTCCGACGCCGGGCTGCAGGGCACTGAGCTCGAGCGTGCCGGCACGGCGATCCTGTTCAGCGCGGAATCCGAATGGGCCACACGCTCCGAAACCCTGCCCAGCATGAAACTCAACCACTGGCACGACGTGCGCGACTGGTACCGCGGCTTCCTGGATGCCGGGCTGCGCGCGGACGTGGCGCCGCTCGCCTACGACTGGACCGGCTACAAAACCATCGTGCTGCCCACCGTGCTCAGCCTGTCCGACGAAGACGTTCTCCGTATCGCCGACTTCGCGAAGGCCGGCGGAACCGTCATCGTCGGCTATGCCGCCGGCCTGATCGACGAGCACTTCCACATCGGCCTCGGCGGCTACCCCGGCGCCGGCAACGGGCTCCTACGCGACATGCTCGGCATCCGCTCCGAAGAATTCAACATCCTCGGTGAAGAAGCCGAAGGCGAGCCCAGCGAAATCAGCCTGTCCAATGGTCTGACGACCCGCCTGTGGCAGAACGACGTGACTTCCGTAGCCGCGGACACCACAGTGCTTGCCTCTTACGCAGGTGAGTCCGCCGCCGACTGGGAGCTGGAGCGCACCCCCGCCATCACCAGCCGCCCCTATGGCAACGGTACCGCCATCTACGTGGGCTGCGACCTCAACCGTCACGACATTGCCCAGTTGCTCAAAGCACTTGGCTCCCGATGGCAGGAGTTGTCGGCGCAGCCGACTGAGAGTGGTCAAACTCCAACCTATCCCACCACAGATCCCCGCATCCTGCACACCATCCGCCGATCCGCAGACGGCTCCACCCGCTTCGATTTCTACCTCAACCGCTCAAACCAGCCCGTCGCCATCAACGGTGTGGAAGGTGATCCCATCATCGCCCACCGTTGCGAGACTGACGCCGTTGGATATACGCTGAACCGCAACGCCATTCTTATCGCTAAAACGTCCTGCTAAACCGCGCTAGAATGGCAATGTTGTCCGGATAGAGGAGTGCGGCATGAGCGACGAGAAAACAGCCAAGCGTCGAGTGACGCTACGCGATGTCGCTCAGGCCGCCGGTGTATCGCTCAAAACTGCGTCGAACGTGATCAATGGCTCCGGGCGTATGACGGATGAGACCCGTGCCAAGGTCGAGTCGGTCATTAAGGACCTCGACTACCGAGTCAACGTGGCCGCCCGCAACCTCAACCGCGATCACACCGGCTTCATCACCCTCGCCGTGCCTTCGCTGATTCCGCCATATCTGGCCGAGCTCGCCAACCGCACCATCGAGGCCGCCCGTCAGCGCGACTATTCCGTATACGTCACCACGTATGCGGAAGGCTCCGCGAAAGGCGCGCGCGATCTGCTGAAGAAGTTCAACTCCACGGTGTCCGATGGCATGATCCTTTCCATGAGCGAGGTGGAAAACATTTCGCCCGATGATCTGAAGGTTGATTTTCCGCTGGTCATCGTTGGCGCGCGTACCACGTGGGGCATTGTGGATCACGTGACCCCAGACGATGTATCCGCAGCCGCCATGGCCGCAGGCTACCTGTATGACCGCGGTTCCACCAGACTTGCAGTGATCGGTGCCCGTGACGTTTACGACGAAGATGCATTGCTGAATGCCGTAGAAGGCAACGCGCAGCTGCGTCTGCGCGGCATCATCGAAGAGACCCGTAGGCGTGGGCTCTCCTTGGATCCGCAGCTGATTGGCAACACCGATCAGGATTGGACCATCGGAGCCGGTGCCCGTGTGACCCAGCGGCTCATTGATTCCGGCGTGCCATTCGACGGTGTGATTGCCTTGAACGATCAGTTGGCCATCGGCGCATTGACCGCTCTGCGCACCGCTGGTTATGAGGTGCCCGTGCAGGTGCAGGTCATCGGCTTCGATAACAACGAGGAAGCCCCCTACCTGCAGATTCCGCTGACCACCATGGATTCCCGCCTTGACTGGACGGCTCCCACGGCAGTGGATCGCATCCTCGGACGCATCGACGGCAGCATCACCAAGTCCGAACTGCTCACCACCGAATCCCAGGTCATCGCCCGCGCCTCCACACGCTGAACGACATTGCTGTAATGCTGGTGTTGCTGTACTGGGCCGTACGAGGCGTTGATACACCGGTTGACCAACACGGCATAAAGTGCTAAGGTGACGATTGCGTGGTACACAGCTGTACCGCGTGGCGCATAAGGAAAGGAAGCGCCAAGCATCACTGGGCGTTCGTTCTGAGCGTTCACCATTCAAAGGAGAAAAAGCATGCGCCGAAATACCGCGCTTACTCGCATTATGGCATCCGGCGTGGCCGCCATAATGCTCTGCGCAGGAGGCACGTTCACTGTAAACGCCGCCGAAGAAGAACCAGTTAAAGCCGACGTCTCGGTCAAGGCCATCCAAGGCTTAAGCGATGATTTCATCGGCGGTATGGACGTCTCATCCATGCTCTCGCTGGAAGAAAGCGGCGTCACGTTCAAGAACGCCAATGGCGAGGTCGAGGATTTGTTCACGTTGCTCAAGGAATCCGGCGTGAACTATGTGCGTCTGCGTGTGTGGAACGATCCGTTCACCGCAGACGGCCAAGGATATGGCGGCGGCAACGTCAACGCCGATCGCGCACTGACCATGGCCAAGCGAGCCACGGCAGCAGGGCTGAAAGTGCTGGTCGACTTCCATTACTCCGATTTCTGGGCCGACCCCAGCAAGCAGCAGGTGCCCAAGGCGTGGAAATCCTTTGAAGGCGACGCGGACAAAACCGCCGACACCGTATACGACTACACCAAGCAGACTCTGACCACGTTCAAACAAGCCGGCGTGGACGTCGGCATGGTGCAGGTCGGCAACGAAACCACTGCGAAAATCGCCGGCATCTCCGGCTGGGACGGCATGTCCAAAGTATTCTCCGCAGGTTCCAAAGCCATACGCGAAGTGCTCCCCGAAGCCAAGGTCGTCATTCATTTCACCAACCCGGAGAAAGCCGGCACCTACGCCACTTACGCCAAACAGTTGAGCAACCACAATGTGGATTACGATGTGTTCGCCAGCTCCTACTACCCGTTCTGGCATGGCACCACCGAAAACCTCACCAGCGTGCTCAAGAACGTGGCCTCCACTTATAAGAAAGATGTGATGGTGGCGGAAACGTCGTGGGCATACACCTTGGATGATGGCGACGACGATTCCAACACAGTGCCCAGTAAAGTAACCGCCGATAACCTCAAGAAATACGACATCAGCCCGCAAGGCCAGGCCGATGAGATTCGCGCGGTCGCCGAGGCCGTGAACAATATCGGCGACAATGATGGCGATGGCGAAAACGACGGCCTGGGTGTGTTCTACTGGGAGCCCGCATGGGTGCCCGTGGGCACCGGCGGCAAGGATAACGCCGAACTGGTGGATACGTGGAACAAGTACGGTGGCGGCTGGGCCACTGAAGCGGCCGGCGAATACGATCCCAATGACGCCGGCCTGTACTGGGGCGGCTCAGGTGTCGATAACCAAGCTTTGTTCGATTTCGATGGCAAGGCGCTCGCCTCTCTGCCGACGTTCAAGTACATTCACACCGGTGCCGTCACCGATCATGTGTTCACCAAGATAGATCCAGTGGAGATTACCGCGACTGACTCGGATTCCATCGACGCGATCAAAGCGCAATTGCCGAGTGAGGTGACCGCACACTATCAGGATGGGGTGGACGAGACCGAAACCGTGACCTGGCAATCCGCTGCGCTTGACTGGATTCGTGGCGCAGGCACATACACCATCACCGGCACCACCAACGCTGGCCACGACGTGACCGTCACCGTCACCGTCACCGCCACTCCCGCCAAGGATTACGTAACGGACGGCAGCTTCGAGAACGCTGAGAACGATAAGAACTGGACCATTGCCGGCACCGGTGCGTCCATCACCGAAGACAGTGGCAACGCCGCCGACGGCAAGCGCGCGCTGAAGTTTTGGGCATCCGATGCCTACAGTTTCTCCGCCACGCAGACCATCACCGGACTCGAGCCTGGCGAATACGTGCTGACCGCCATGAGCCAAGGCGCGGCAGCGGACAACGCCGCTATTACCGATGGTGTGGCCCTCTCCGCCACAACGGGTGGCAAGACCACGTCCGATGCGCTGGAACTCAACGGTTGGGTTAAGTTCGATACCGCCACCGTGCCTGTCACCGTGGGTGCTGATGGCACAGCGACCATCACCATCACGGGCAACCTGCCTGCCGACGCATGGGGCAATGTGGACAAGGTCTCACTCGTCAAAAAGACCGAAACTCCGGTGAAGCCATCCACGGAGAACCTGGACAAGGCCGTGGCCGAAGCCGGGAAAATCAATCGCGATGAGTACACCAACGAGTCGCTCGCCAAACTCGATCAGGCGCTTGCCGCCGCTGACGTGCTGCTTGCCGGCAGCACCTACACCGAGCAGGACGTGAACGATGTGATCAAGCTTGTTGCCGATGCCATTGCCGGCCTCGCCCAAAAGGAGGTCTCCAGCCTGACCGTCACGCCAAGCAAAACCACCTATCAGGTGGGCGATGCCATCGATGCCGACCATGATCTCAAGGTCGTGGGCAACTATTCCGCAGGCATGGGCAACGTGACGCTTTCCGCCGACCAGTTCACGCTCGATTACGATTTCTCCGCTCCCGCTGATGCGGCGAAGGTTACCGTAACGCTCAAGTCGAATCCGAATGTCACCGAAACCTATACGGTTGCGGTTACCGCTCGGGCCGAAGGTGGTTCCGGCAACGGCTCGGACGGTGCGGGTAATGGCGGGGCTACTATCAATCCCGATACGGGCGAGGGCGATAAGACCAACGGTGCGAATGGCGACAAGATCACTGGTGTGCTGAGCAATACCGGTAGCGCGGTGACTGCCGTGGGTCTTGCGGTTGTCGTTCTCGGCGTGGCCGGCGGGGTCTCGCTTGCTTTGCGTCGTAAGCGCTCCTGATAGAGACTGATGCGGCATTATGATGCGGTTGCCGGCAGCCGGCAACCGGCTGCCAGATGCCATCTGTCGGCTGTCGTTTATCGGTTGTCGGCTGTCAGATGCGTCTGTCTCGGCGCAGCGATGCGATTCTGTCCCGGTTCGTGCATCAATCGTTTGATGTGGGTACCAGGACAGAAATCACTGTCCTGGTTTGCGAAAACGGGTGTTTTTCGCGTACCGGGACAATTCCCGTTGCCCCGGTTTGCACGTCAATCGTTCTACGTGAGAACCGGGACAGTATGTTGATTTCGGGATTGGCTGTATTCCGCCGATTCTGTTTGTCGGGGTATGTGGACTTTGGGGATTGTCTTGTCCTGGTTCTCGAAAATGGCCCGAAATTGCGTACCGGGACAACGATTTCTGCCCCGGTGCAAACGTCAATCGATTGACGCCTGTACCGGGGCAAATTCGCGCCCGGGAACAATAGGGCGAGGGCCGGTCGCAGGAGTAGAGCGTGATGTTGTCATGATTGCGCCCGGCTCTCCCACACGGAAGGCCGGGCGCAATCATGCCGTTTGGTTGCAGCCCCCGCACATCACCCACATAACCGTGTACAGTGGCGTGTAGTCGCAGCAATAAAGGAGCATCAAAAGCCATGACCAACGGACACATCAACCCCGCCAACGTGCCGGACATCGCCTTGAAAGACGGCCATTCCATTCCGCAAGTCGGCCTCGGCGTGCTACGCATCGACGACGAGGGCGTGGTCCCCGTCGTCGAATCCGCGTTGGAAGCCGGCTACCGCCATATCGACGGTGCGGCCGGCTACAATAACGAGGCCGGCGTGGGCCGCGCGCTCGCCGCCTCCGGCTACAACACCGGTGCCAAGCGTGAGACCCTGTGGGTCACCACCAAGCTGCGCGACTCCGAGCAGGGCTACGACTCCGCGCTCAAGGCATTCGACAACTCCCTGAAACTCCTCCAGCTCGATTACGTGGACATGTACATGATCCATTGGCCCACGCCGTTCGACTGGCGCAGCACCGACACCTGGAAGGCGTTCGTCAAGCTGCGCGACGAAGGCATGGCCCGCACGCTCGGCGTATGCAACTTCATGCCCGCCGATCTGAAGCGTCTGCACGAGGAGACCGGCACATGGCCGGCCGTCAATCAGATTGAGCTGCACCCCACGTGGCAGCAGCGCGAAGTGGTGGCGTTCTGCAAGGAGCACGGCATCGCCGTGGAAGCATACTCGCCGATGGCGCGTGGCGCCGACCTCAACGCCGGCGACGGCACCATCGAGAAGATCGCCGCCGCCCATGAGGTCAGCCCGGCCCAGGTGATTCTGCGTTGGCACATCGAAAACGGCACGATCATCATCCCCAAGTCCGTGCATGCCGACCGCCAGAAGGAGAATCTCAACCTGTTCGGCTTCGCCCTGACCGCCGACGAACACGCTGCCATCGACGCCCTCGACGGCCCCACCCGCGCCGGCCACGACCCTCTCACCTTCACCTATGCGTGATTGATGGCACGTCGTAACGCCCACTTCCGCCGTCGTTTCAACGCTTCTGGTCCGCTGGAGCGCGTGCTGATTCTCATCGTTCTCGCCGCAGCAATCGGCGTGACCATCGGCCTGCTACTGCCGCAGGTCAGCTCCGACGCGGCCAAAATCACAGGTGGCTACACTGCCACCGGTTCAGCCGCCGACACTTTGAACGCGCTCGCCGTAGACGACAACCAAAGCTCCTCCGGCTACGACCGCGATTCCTTCGGTTTCCGCACCACCGACGTCGACGGCAATGGCTGCGACGTACGCGACGACGTGCTCGCCCGTGATCTCACGGACATCACCTACAAATACGCCGGTTCCTGTGTGGTCGAGTCCGGCACACTGGCCGATCCGTACACCGCTCAGACCATCCATTTTGTACGTGGCCGCGCCACCAGCGCCAAAGTGCAGATCGACCATGTGGTGGCCCTTGAAAACGCTTGGCAATCCGGTGCGCGCGACTGGTCCACTGCCAAACGCCATGAATTCGGCAATGACCCCTACAACCTGCTGGCCGTCGACGGCCCGGCCAATCAGGAGAAGGGGTCGGCTTCCGCCGCCTACTGGCTACCCACCAACGCCGACTACCGTTGCGACTACGTGGCCCGCCAGATTGGCGTCAAAGACAAGTACCAGCTCACCGTCACCTCCCAAGAAAAGGACGCCATGCTCGCCGTCCTCCACACCTGCCCGGGCCAGGCCGTGCCCGCAGACGAATAGGGGCTACCGCTCAGGATTGTTGAGCATAGGTGCCTGCCCCTCGTCATAAGCGCGCAGGAGCCGTCGGAGCAAAAATGTGGTGAAGTATGGTGCGGTGAACACGTGTTCGCTACTACCGATATTGCCGGCGGATAGTTTCACGCCGAACTGAATTTCCGGATAAGAATCCGAAGCGATTAGCGTCCGCATGGATTTGGCGGTGCCTTTTTTCGATTTCACCTCCACCGGCACCAGCCATTCGCGCGTGCGGACGAAGAAATCCTGTTCCAGTGTGGAATCCTCTTTTTTGTAGTAGTACAGGTCATAGCCGGATTTCCGTAGCGCTTCAGAGACGATGCTCTCGTACATAGCACCCTTATAGACACCAAGATTACGATTGGCCCGCAGATCATCACTGGCCTCGTCGTCAAGCATCGCTACGAACAGACCGGTATCGCCGAAATATATCTTGAACTTGTTTTCGTCATAATTGCCTTTCAACGGCAGTTCAGGATAGGACATACATCGGCAGATATTCACCATTCCCGAGGTTTCAAGCCATTCCACGCATCCTCGATAGTCTTTGAAACGCGCTCCGCTGGCAACCTTGCTGATTTGGAACTTCTTGTTTTCCTTGGCAAGTTGCACGGGAATATGGTTGAACACGTTGAGAATTCGTGCCTGATCGAGTCCTTGCGCGTATTTGCGGATATCCTCCTGGTAGTCCAAAATAAGCTGGCGCTGCAATTGCAGTGTTCCCTCGAACGTGCCAGTGCGTATATGGGAGGCGACAACCGCAGGCATGCCGCCAAGCACGCAGTAATCCATAAATGCCGTGGAGAAGACGTTCATTTCCACTTCAGAGAATGGCGTAGCATCACACAGGTGGGTGAACATGCTTTCGATGACGGCCTCATCGTATCCGCGAGCCCACAGAAATTCCTCGAAGTCCAACGATCGCATTTCGTAGTCGGTCTTATATCCCACGCTATTGCTTTCGATTTGCTTATAGCTGATGCCCAACATTGAACCGCTGCAAATCACATCATATTTGCCGTCGATTTTAAAGAACTTCAGTGCAGTGGCGATATCAGGATGGGCCTGGATTTCGTCGAAAAAGATGAGCGTATCGCCCGGAATGAACTTTTTGGCTGGGTCGATCAGGGAAATATTGCGGACGATGGTATTCGCGCCATAACCGTCCGCAGTGATTGCACGATATTTCGGTTCCTCAACGAAGTTGATTTCCACTACCGAACGGTAGTTGTGTGCGGCAAAGTAATCGATAGTCTCTGTCTTGCCTACTTGACGAGGGCCCTTGATGATTAGCGGGGAGCGATTCGGGTCGGATTTCCATGCATTGAGATAGGCATCGGCTTTGCGTTTGAGATACATGAGGAGCCCCTTTCCGAATTACTGCTATATCAATGATTTTACACTTTCATGAGAGAGTTTTCTGCCGTCTGGCACATTTCATGAGCGAGTTTTCTAGTAATTTCCGCATTTCATGAGCGAGTTTTCGGCGGTTTGTCACATTTCATGAGCGAGATGGCGGGGAATGCCAGCTGCCAGTCCGCCAGTCATCCATCAATCGTCCGCAGATTGTCCGTCTGTTGACGCGGGAAACATGCCCGCGCTATAACTGAGCCCGGTATGAAGGGAGAAGGGAATAGGAACAGACGATATGGCAGTAACACACACCGCAGCAGATGCCATTGCGGCAACCACTATGACGAACGCCGTGGCAGACATCGAACAGGAAACACCGGAAATCGAGAAGGAACGCCAGCTTGCCGGAGTCGGAGCCGGAGCTGGAACCGTGGCAAACGGCAAGAAAAAGCCGCATGACCATGCGCTGGCCAGCATCCTCGGCCCCGCGTTCGTGGCGGCCGTGGCCTACGTCGATCCTGGCAACGTGGCGGCCAACATCACCTCCGGCGCACGATACGGCTACCTGTTGGTGTGGGTGCTGGTGCTCGCCAACGCCATGAGCGTGCTCATCCAGTATCAGTCCGCCAAACTCGGCATCGTGACCAACAAATCCCTGCCGGAACTGCTGGGCGAGCGTATGAGCGATGCCGGCCGGTTCATGTTCTTCATGCAGGCCGAGGTCATCGCCATCGCCACCGATCTGGCCGAGGTGATCGGCGGTGCCATCGCCCTGAACCTGCTGTTCGGATTGCCGCTGTTCATCGGCGGTCTGGTGATCGGCGCAATCTCCACGGTGATGCTGTGGTTCCAAGGTGGCAAGACACAGACCACGTTCGAGCGCATCATCATCGTGATGCTGCTGATTATCACATTCGGCTTCATCGCAGGCCTGTTCGTGGACCCGCCGAGCCCCGGCGAAGTGGTCAAGGGCATGATTCCACGCTTCCAAGGCACCGACTCGGTGCTGATGGCCGCCTCGATTCTGGGCGCCACCGTGATGCCTCACGCCATCTACCTGCACTCCACGCTGGTCAACGACCATTACGCAGGCGGCGAAAAGCCGTCGATCAAAACGCAGCTGAAAGGCTCGAAAATCGATGTGGTCTGGGCGCTGTTGCTGGCCGGCACCGTGAATCTGGCGATGCTGGTGCTCGCCGCCAACTCGCTGCACGGCATGTCTGGCACGGATTCCATCGACGGCGCACAACGGGCGATCGCGCAGGTGCTTGGCCCGGTGATCGGCACGATCTTCTCCATCGGCCTGCTGGCTTCGTCGCTGAGCTCCACGTCGGTCGGCACGTATGCCGGCTCGGAAATCATGCACGGTCTGCTGCACGTTAACGCTCCGATGTGGGCCTGCCGCGTGGTCACGCTGGTGCCGGCACTGATTGTGCTGTGGTTCGCCAAGGACCCGACTCAGGCGCTGGTCATCGGCCAGGTGGTGCTTTCCATTGGCATCCCGTTCGCCGTGATTCCGCTGATGCGATACACGCATAACAAGGAACTCATGGGCAAGTGGGCTGATGGAACCGTCAAGCACGTGATTTTTATGATTGTGGTGGCACTGATTGTGGCGCTCAACGTGCTGCTGATTGTCCTGACGCTGATGGGCAGGGCGTAATAGACTCCAGCTGAAATCCTGCGATAGCACAACATAATAAGAAGCCCCGGTGTTGGAACCGGGGTTTCTCATTATGTTGAGAATGGTTGAATCTACCGTCAGTTCGCAGCCATACGCCGCGCACGCCGTTCGCGCAGCGCGCGCAAGGAAATAATGTCTCGCGTACGACCGGCACCGTCGCCCTTGACGCCGAAGAACACCATCAACACCATTGCCAGACAGATTATTGCGGAAATACGCAGCGCCCATTGAATGCCGAAAATCGAAGCGGCGACGGCGGAGGCGCCGCCCTGCTTATGCAAAGCGGCAAACGTTTCCATCAGAATCACCAACACGGGTGCGCCCACAGCGCCCGCAATCTGACGCGCGGTATTCGTCACCGATGATCCGGCGGACACTTCGCTCGGCCCGTTCAGGCAATTCAGGGACCACGTGGTAATCGGCATCAGCAGGAAACCCATGCCGATCTGACGGATGAACTGGCAGATCGATACCCACCAGATCCACGTATCCATCGCCACCAGCGACATGCCCAAGGTGCCAAGGGTCAACACAATCGAACCGAACAAAGCCACCGGGCGCGCGCCGAACCGATCCATCGCGCGGCCGCCGAAGAACTGGGAGACGCACTGGCCGATGGCGCCCGGCAGCATGATCAGACCGCTCATCGTGGCCGAATAGCCGCGGTCGGTCTGGATGTAGAGCGGCATGATGACCAAAATCGAACTGAACGCGAAAAATGCCAGCGACGCGGTAATGGTGCCGACGGTGAACGAACGGTTCTTCAGCACTTCCAAGTCCAGCAGCGGCGGCTGGGGGAGTGCCGACTCGTCCTTGGCTACGGCCTCGCGATACCGCTTGCCAGCGCGCAGGTTACGCAGCACGAACCAGACAATGCCGACCAGTCCCACAACCATCGGCCCCCACGTGACCGGTGCCGCGAATCCATAGGTCTCCGAATTGGTGAAGCCGAACATCAGCCCACCAAAGCCGATCACCGACAGGCACACCGAGAAGAAGTCCGCGCGGGCCGAAGGGTCGTGTGAACCGAAATTATGCAGTCCGAACATGGCTGCCAGCAGCGAGATTACGCCAATGATGGTCATGGTCAGGAAGATCGAGCGCCAGCCGTTGGCATCGGTCTGCCAGCCGCCCAAGGTGGGGCCGATGGCTGGCGCCACGCTCATGGCCATGCCCACCGTGCCCATGGCAAACCCGCGGCGAGACAGCGGGTAAATGGAGAACACGGTGATTTGCAGCACCGGCCACATCACGCCTGTGCCGGCAGCTTCGAGCACGCGCCCGACCAGCACCCATACGAAGTTTGGCCCCAACCATGCCAGCACGGAGCCGATTGTGAACACCGCCATCGAGCAGATGACGATCTGGCGGGTGGAGAAGCGCCGGGTCAGAAACGCGGTTAGCGGCACCATCACGCCCATGACCAGCTGGAACACGGAGGTGAGCCACTGCCCGGTGGTCACGGAGATGTGGAATTCGGAAACGATAATCGGCAGCGCGGAACTCAGCTGCAACTGCGTGAAGTTGCCCACGAAGGTGATGAAGGTCAGGATTGCGATGGAAATAAATGCCGCGCGGCTCAGTTTACCGTCCACGTATGATTCCTCACGGCTCAGTACCCGCTGCAATTCGCCGCGACGATCCTTGATTCCCTGAGCTCCAGTCACGCGCCACTCCACTTCTGTTGCCCGGCCTGTTGTCTTGGCGGTGTCGGTGACGTATCCGTTCAGTGATATATGCGCCTCGCATATCAATGCGTATTCGGTGTATTCGGCGACCGTCGTTTTTGCGTGCTTGGCCGAGCAGCCTCTCAAAGCACCCCAACACGCTATACCTAGGGGTGGTCTAGTAGGTTCGGAATATGTGCAGAAGCAGGACGCGAACATGCTCTGTGCATAAGACCGGGGCACATAATGGGCGGTTGGTTATTGCAAGAGGTTACAAGTCAATAAGATTAGTTTTGGGAGTTAGCATGAGAGTCCATAGGGCAGGTCACGCAGCAAGTATTCCACGCAGAAGGCACCGCATCTGGCCGTGGGTGGTGTCGATTTTGGCGTTGCTCGTAGTGCTGCTGGGCGTAGGCGGATTCTTCGGTTTGAGGCTGTATTCCGAGGCCAAGCAGGTAAAGGCGCATGAGGAACAGGCGATGCAACTACTGGGCGGTGTGACCGATCTCAGTAACCTCGACAACCTCGATACGGTGAGCCAGCAGATCAGCCAGGCAAAGACCGAGACCGCGGCCGCGAACGAGATCGCGCACGTATGCGTTGATGGCTATGACTACTTCGGAGGAACGTTCAGCCGGTGGCCTGATTGGTTCCGTGGGCGTGGTGACTACTGACAACAGCAAAATCAATATTGGTGATTTCCGTTCGAATGGTGAATATATTCCATATGGTGCTGGTGATCCTACGGGTGATGAACAGCGTATTATCCAACAGTGGGGTCCGCTGAATATGTCGTTCGATGTACGAGATTTGGCCGTTTATCCCGACACCTCGCGTAGTGCTGAAGGCATGCGTGCCATTTGGCAGCGCACACCGTGGGGGGAGTGGTACCCAGCTGGATGGTGTGCTTATGGTCGATCCAGTGTTCCTGCAAGAGCTGGTGAAGATTAACGGCAACATCACCCTTTCCGATGGTCGTGTGCTCACTGGAGATACACCGCCAAGTTCTTGTTGAACAAGGTATATGTCGATTATCCAATCGCCGAGACCGACGCTTACTTCGCTCAGGTAGCTGAGCAGACTGTCGGCAGCATGTTCTCCAACTTGGATTTGACGAAGCTTACCAAGGTGGCACAGGCGATGGGCAGCATGGCCGAAGGCCGCCACTTCTCCATGTATGCCTTTGACGAAACGGCCGAGAAGTCCATCAGCGATGCAGGCTTCACCGCACAGACGCCAAACAGCGAGGAAAACCCGCAAGTGGGAGTGTATGTAACTGAACAGAATCCGTCAAAGATGGGATGGTATATTCATCGCACCTCGAAGATCACTCGCTCTGACTGCAACAGTGACGGTTCCCAGACCTATCATGTGGAATACACGATGACTAATACGTTGACTGCCGAAGAAATTGCTTCCCTGCCGGATTACATCATCGGTGTAAATCAGGCGAACCAGCCAAAGGCTTACGGCATCGAAAAGACGCTGATTTATGCTCCGGCTGGTGGTAGTCTCACAAATCTAAACACATCCGGTGCCACGGTGACCGGCATCCGACAGGAAACGATGAACGGCAAAACTGTATATGCGAGCATCGCCAAGATAGCTCCCGGCGAATCCGTCACCTATTCCTTCGACGTGACCACATCCACCAAGGCTGTCTCCGACCTCACCATTGACCAAACTCCAATGGGATGGACTTATCCCGGCGTCACCACCGACACCGCCGTCTGCTCCATCAACAAGCAGTAAAGCCGAGCTCCCTCTGATGAGGGAGCTGTCAGCCGCAGACTGACTGAGGGAAAACCAGAGACTAAGAGGGCGTCAGCAAAAAGCTGACGCCCTCTCAACATTTCAACATTCCCAAAGAAAACTCAGTACGATCCAGTCCCCTTAAACACCGCCACCACAGTCTTCAGCAGAATCGCAATATCCCCCGTAATGGACCAGTCCTGAATATACGACACATCCGCATACTCCGACTGTTCCTGAGTCAAATCACTGCGTCCGGAAATCTGCCACGGTCCAGTAATACCGGGCTTAACCAGCAGTCGCGTGGAGTACAGCATGTCATATCGCGCGACTTCTTCAGGCAGCGGCGGGCGAGGTCCAACCAAGCTCATATCGCCCTTGAACACGTTAAAGAACTGCGGGAACTCGTCCAGCGACGTCTTACGAATAAAGTGACCGATCTTGGTCACGCGTGGATCGTCCTTAAGCTTGAAGATAAAGCGATCCTCAATACCGCGTTCCTTAGCCAGTTTCGCCTTGATTTCGTCGGCATCAGTGCGCATGGAACGGAACTTGTACATGGTGAACGGCTTGCCGTAAATGCCGATGCGCGTCTGCGAATAGAACACAGGGCCGCCATCTTCCCGCTTGACCTTGTATGCCACCCATAGCATGATGGGCGAGCTCAAGATAATGGCGATACCGGAAAGCACGATATCGCACACACGCTTGAGAATACGAGTAACGGTTGAGTACTGCGTCAGTCGTGCAGTGACTACTGGCATCGTCGGATCGTTGCGGAAATGCAGGTCAGCGCCGCTCAAATCAGCCACAGAGGTAGTAAGCGCCAATTCAATACCCATGGATTCTACGGCCAGAGACAATGTACGCATGGTCTCGGAATCGCGGGTAAGTACATCAGCCACCAATACGGTGCGTGCCTTCATACGCTTCGCGGTTTGCGGCAAATGCGAGTTGAGCGGCAACACCTTCAGTCGTGCCTCAGCATCGTTGGCAGGAGTGAAGGGCACCGACACCAAATGCTGCGCCTGATCAGGATCATCCTCGTTCTTGACTGAAGCCACCGGGCATACAGCAATCGGCGCGTAACCGATACCGCGGCACTGGCGCAATTGTTCGACCGTCCGGTGGATACCTTCCGGAGATCCAATGACCACAGTCGGGTAGTTGAATTCGCCATTCATACGGTTGCGGTGCAGCGCGCGGCGCATAATCCAACGCTCAATAATAACCAATACCAGTGAGACCAGCGGAATGAACACATTCAACGACCGGGGAAGATTGAGGTGGAACAGGTACCCCAACGTGCACAGCATAATGAAATCGATGAACGCAGCGTTCAACAGCTTGGCGTACAGGGCATAGCCCTCACCCATGGTGTGCCGTTCATAGGAACGTGCGGAATACAGACTGATGAGCCACGATACGCAGGTCAACAGCAGGAAGCTAAAAACGCCGTATTCGCCGGGACCAATGCTCTGCACGTAGGTATAAGCGAAAGGTCGGAGCAGGAACACGATGTACGTGGCCACAATGGTCATCAGCAGATCAAGCACGACCAAGGTCGTGTTATAGAGATATCGCCACTTCGGTACGGAATGGCCCATCAATGGGCGCGAGTCCGTGGTGTCGTTATGGGTGGAGCTGCCGTCCGGTGTAGAGGAGAAGTAGGTGCCGTCAAAGAATGTCGGCGCAATGCCTTTCGCATTCGGCAACGGGGAGAACGAAGCCGAGGCCCGGCTCCCGCTCACCCGTACTTTAGGCATTGACATGGTCGCGGCGCTTGTTGCCTGCGACTCTGCTGCTGTGCCTCTGTCCTTCGTCATGATACTGAATTCTACCTCCGCCGTTCCCCCCAAAAAAACCACAAGAGAACAATCATTCCTTTTCTTACTCTGCACACCCTAGCACGAATGCCACCCCCCCCCTATAGCAAAATCCGCCCAAAAAGCGAATCCCTTGTAACATTCATGTGAAGATGAAGTGGCGGTGGGCGGACGCGGATTGGCCGCAGTCCGGTGTATCGGACTAGAATGGGACGTTAGTGGTTTGTACGCAGGCCCGCAAGGTAGCGTTGTAAGTATGAAGAAGGACTGAGCCCATGCACATTATGTTCGTCTGCACCGGCAATATTTGTCGTTCTCCCATGGGCGAGCTGCTACTCACCCGTTATCTTTCCGGTACCACGGTGCAGGTTTCCAGTGCGGGTACGCATGGTTTGCCCATGCACCAGATTGACCCTAACAGCGCCTTGCTCATGGAGAGCGTGGGCATCGAACCGAGTGGGTTCCGCTCTCGACGCCTGACACAGCCGATGGCCAAGTCAGCTGATCTGATCCTGTGCTTTGAAAAGGATCAGCGCAAAGACATCGTCACGTTGGCTCCCACTGCTGTGAAATACACGTTCCTATTGGGTGACTTCGCAAACATGTGCGAGTACTGCGCGCGCAATGGACTGGTCAAGGGCTTGACCATTCAGGAACGCTTGCAGTCAGTGATTGACTCTGCTTCTATTATTCGGCCCATGCTTCCCGAACCCGAGGATATTGAGGACCCGCACGGCAAGGAATACGCAAAGTTCCGTACCGCAGCAGAGCAGACGAACAAAGCGCTGCGCACCATCCTGACCAGCATGCGTAAGCACTACCGCGTTGAGGAAGCCCCAGTGCGCCCTCAAATTACGCGCCAGTATGCTTACACGGTCTGACATCAAGCTGACGTAAGACGTAAGTATTCACGTCATTCTCACGCCGGTTTCATCTCCCGATACGATTTGTCCGTTACAGTGGCATGCTGTTGGGTGATGGCAGTGGGAGTAATGAGTGACTGATTCTAATGTTACCGGTATCGCCGAGGCGGATTTCGGGAAAGCCGGTGTCTCGTTCGATAATGATCGACCGATATTGGCCGATACATCGGATTTTCTGTTCTATGCGGCGCTCGCCATGCTGCCGATTGATGGCACGGTTGCGGGCCCGTATATGCCGTTTTGGACGCCGCTTTCTCCGTGGTTGTTTATGGCATATGCGGTAGCGAACTGGCGTTTGCTGCCGCAGGTTTGGCACCGTTTCCGCGCATTCTTCCTGTTTCCGGTGCTGTTAATCGCGCTGTCTGCAGTGAATTGGTATCTGGTAGCATTCCATCGGCTTCCGGCGCTGGTGTCGCTGGCCGGCGTAGCTGGGGCTCTCGCCTGCCTGTGTGCGTTGGACATGGCATTACGTATCAAGCGTCTGTCTTGGCGACGCATGCTGGATCTGCTGGTTCTCGTCTATTGGTTCGCCTTCGCGGTGGGCGTGGTGCAGTGGTTGTCGATTATGCTCGATTGGACTTCCGTAAAGAACTTCTTCATTCACCTGATGAGTCGCCAGTACATTAGCAGCACTTCGCATTGGGGCGGTGGCCGCCCGCAGTTTCTGTTCGCAGAACCGAGTTATATAGGTATGCACCTGTTCGGTGTGCTGCTGCCGCTGATTTGGCTGGTGCGTGGCCGTGACCGCAAGCGTGCAAATCGACTGCGCATCCTTATTGTGGTGTTCGTTGCAGGTTCGGTGGTGATGGGTGCGGGTGTGCGCATCATCCTCGACTCGATTATCGCCGTGGTGATCGTGATCATCGAGTCTGCGGATTGGAAGAGTTGGCGAGGCCGACTATTGGCGCTCGCTGAACTTGTCGCTGCAGTCGGCGCTGGCGCTGGCAGCATGCTGTTGAACCATCGGCTTAGCAGCATAGTGGAGCTCGGGTTCGATGGTGATGGATCGTTTTACGCACGCCTGTGGCAATCGATGGGACCTCTTGCCGGTGCCGCGAAGCATCCGTTGCGGCTGCTGCTCGGATACGGAGCGGGGAATCTCTCTGACGCGACTCATCAAGGCGCGAATGTCGCTGTCCATGTCCTACAGCGGTTTGGACTGGATGCAAGTCAGCCGAGCAGATGGTATATGCAGGTAACGTCGACCAATATGTTCACGATGAGTGCTTACACCAGCTTTGTCGTTGAATTTGGTGTAGCAGCGTGCGCTATATTGTTGATCATTATCTTGCGTCATATCACGTCGTGCCATGCGTGGCGCAAGACGGTTGTGTGTTGGCTGATCTTGGTGTCCTACCTATATGTGCAATTCGAAGGATATGCGTTCTATGCGCTGCCATTGCTGGTGTGGACTGCATCTCTGTATCCAGAGCACGAATGCGTTTCTGCGCGGCATAAGCGCGCATGAATATGAGCCAGCAAGGTTGTCAGAATATACCCCCTTTACTATAGTTGACCATATTGTGGTGCTGCGTTGACAATACGAAAAGGATGTCTCGGGCATAGTGATGTATGCAGGCCTGTGCTCTCCTGTTTGTATTGCGGTGATGGGCCGTAAAAGAAAGATATTGGGAAGAAGCTATGCCGGTACAACATGTGTTTATCGTCGGGTCCAAGGGAATCCCCGCGAATTATGGCGGGTATGAGACCTTCGTCGACTATTTAACGGAG
>ADJT01012479.1_pt1 | contig 156884 bp, 216 predicted proteins | sample 268108 | NCBI WGS metagenome assembly ADJT01 (sample SAMN00007487, study PRJNA43253) | human gut metagenome | isolation source: feces sample TS29
TTTTATCCCTATAATTCCTCAAATTCTTTTTCTAATTTTGCAATAGTATCGTCTACCCATTTTTTCCAACACTCTCTTGTAGAGTCTGATACTCCGCAACTTAGTGGTTGATCTTTTAATGCTTTGATGTCGAATTTAATCTCTCCTGCTCTTTTATATTGTTCTTTTGTCATGTTGCCTCCATTATATTGAATACTCTGGATAGAAGTCATATAAATAGTCTCTAAAGCCTATTTCTTCATCTGTAATACTGTGATTTTTCCTGCACTCTAACCAAGCTTTTCCGGCTTTTGTTTCAAGAAATCTTTCATATTTAGGCAGTAGTTTTGCCATATTCTTTTCTTTTTCTGTCATTACGCCATAAAATATCCTTTCCCTAAATTATGTATAAATTCAGACTCTCTCCAAATCATTTCACGCTGTTCTAAACGACCATAACACTCTGACAAGAGTTTTACTTTAAGCACATTTTCTTCAGCAGTAAAATTCGGATCTGTTTTTTGCATGGATTCTACATACGCATTTGTTACATCTTCTGTAGATTCGATCTGTATAATCAGGTGTTTTAATATGTTCATGTGCTAACCTCCGTCCTATGTGTATAATACTTACACTCTTTGATAGCATCGCACATGGCATATTCTGCAACCACTTCCAAACCACGCATTGATTGTATATGTTGGCAAATAGGAGAACCGTCATATCTATTTTCTTGATAAAAACAACTATTGCATATCTTACCCATTACTCTGTTTCACTCCATTTAAGAACTTTCTGACAGGTTGCAGACCGCTGAAAATATCTTTTGCCCTGTTTTCTTCCTGCCGCTTGAATTTTTCAACTTCTCCCACATCATTTTCAGTAGGACGATAATATCCAGATCCATTCTGAATATTTACAATTACTTCTCTTTTTCTGGCAGTATTGATAAGATCACGCATTGTTCTGTCAGAACATCCGACTTTCATTGCCAATTCTGCCCTTCCGATAGCGTTCTCCCTTCCAAACGGAATATATTTTACAATATCAACTTCCATTTATATTACCTCGTATATTTATTCTCTACTACTTATTTAAGTAATATGTGTTATACAAGTTTCTCGACAGCCTGCCGGTGTTCGGAAATTCTCTTCTCCATAGCTCTGCAATACTTCTCTTCGGACTCCATCGCAATGTAATTCCGGCTTGTATTGATTGCAGCTATACAGGTAGTTCCACTTCCAGCACAGCTATCAAGAACTGTATCACCTTTGTTTGTGTAGGACTTAATAAGCCACTCACATAATTCAACTGGTTTTTCTGTTGGGTGTGTTACAACTGAAGGATGTGGTTTCTGGAATCTTAGAATACTTGTGGGGTGCTTCCATTCTCCTAGTTCTTCTCGATTATCCACAAACTCATATTTTCCATAATTATTGTTGTCACACGCTTTCTTCTTTCCTTTGCTATGGTTCATTGCTCCCAGAATTTTTTGAGGATTATACACTGGTGGCTTCTTATAAAAGATACACACTTCTTCATGTGCTCTCAAAGGCTGTCTATTCGCATTAAGAAATCCAGTGGAAAGTACCTTATCCCACACAAGATTATACTTCCATAATTTCTCCTGGCTTTTCATCAGATCAGCCATAAACATTCCATCTGCGAAAATTGCAATGCAACCATTAGGTTTAATGATTCTCAAATACTGTTCCCACATTTTATCAAGTGGAATAATTGAGTCCCATTTATTATGTGTTCGCTCATATGGAGGATCTACCAGAATCATGTCAATACTTTCATCTGGAATATCCCTCATAAGCTCTAAGCAATCTCCTTTATATACTTTGTTTAATTCCATTTCTGCTCCTAATGATAGTTTCATCTAGTGGCTTGAAACCACGATGAACACGTACTTTTAAAATTAAGGCAATCACTTAATACAATGTTTTGAAGCCTGAAATACGACAACCATCGCTCTTGAATAAAACTATCATTTTATTAATTATTTATTTTCTTTTTTCTTACTCAAAATCTTTCAAAAATGTCTTTTTTAAATACTCTACAAATCTACTATCACATTTTTGATTTGCTTTTATTGAGTATCAATTTCTCTACGACTTCCGGAATATCGACTATTGTTCCACTCCATACAACATCTTTTCCATCCTTTGAATAGATTTCCATTGTACCGTCAAATTTTCGCATCACATTGCAGCCGTTATATTCTTTCATAGAATCCAAGCAGAACTCAACATTATAAAAATATAGCATATCAATTTCTATCGAGTCCCACGACTCCCATGTAAATATATCAATACCGCAAAATGTTTCCGTTGGTCTTATTTGTTCCATATTTTCTTTCCTTCTTCAATCTTCGTTCATTTTTCCTTTTCATTCTCTTATATTCTCTTTTTACCTTTTTACGTTCCTTACGAAATTCTCTACTATACTTCATAAGGATATTAAATACAATATAAGTATTAGTTTGCTGCGCTTTCTCTGGTAACGGATCATAGTCATCAACAAGAAGATAATCAAACAAAAAGTCAAGTGCTTTTTCTGAACTCATTGGTGGATTAAAAATCCCGTAATCAGGTTGTTTTCTCAGCCATTCTGTAAATGTTTCTTTCATTTATTTTTTCTTTCTGTAAAATAAATTGTCACAGAGCAGCCATCACTTGTATCTTCCTTTGTATATCTGTCGTATTTGTAATCATTTCCAATACCAATATCTAAATTATCTTCTCCCCACTCAGAACGATACACTGATATTTGAGGATATGATTCTCCGCATCCAGTTAACATAAAAACAGATGCAAGAACGCATCCTGCCAGTAACAAAACTTTCTTTCTCATTATTTATACCTCTAAATATTTTTTTAATAAACTTGCTTGTTCAAGAGCATTACCCCAGTTTATCTCTCTTTTTTCATAATTGTCACAAATTTGCAAATATGCCAGATACATCATTTTTGCTATGACATCTGCATTTAATCTTCCTGTTTGTCCTCCAAATGCTGGTATAACAACTGACTCACACTTATTTTTAATCGCTTCTATAAGCGTAGTTCTCATACACTGGTATATAATTGTTGGATCTTTTATAGCTGACGGAGTTCGCATTGTTGGTGTATGTATTAACAATACATCTGAATTTGGTATTTTAATTGAAATACTTGTTCCAACTGGCTGTTCTCCAAAATATTCTTCAATAATCTTATTTTGAATTGATAGCTGTAAGTCTCTCCCAAAATATTCAGTAATTGCAGCATCATATCCGCCATCCATTAAACCATACGCATTTGCTGGAGAAACTACTGCATCAATACATCTATCATGTTTTTCCATAAAATTTATAAAATTATCGTGAATGAACTCTACTGACATTGTATCTACAAATACTGGATGAAAATAATTTTTCCATGAATTTACCATAGTTTTACTACGATCTAAAAGATATAATTGCATTATTTTTGTTATCCTTTCTAATTAAAAATATAAACTAATAAAAGCAAATAAAATATTCATAGCAAACTCAATAATATAATTGTATTCACATAAGAAAATGTTCAGTTTATACATGATTGATTTTACTTTTTCTTTCATTTCTTCACCCTCCTTATTTTCAAACAAAAAAACACCTGTTTCTTGAAAATTTTACCAATATATGTTAATATTGGTGAAGGTGAACGGTTGGTAGGGCATTATATATTTGTTTTCGCATGGTATATAATGTAGAACTGCCAACCGGAATCCGTTTTTTCAGAACAAGTGTTTGTATATATTATACCAAACAATCGTTCTGGTGTCAACTACTTCTATAAAACACTAATTTTGTCAAAATTCTTTGTTGTGTTTATATGGTCTTGATTTATTAAATTCTGCTTTTTCAATAATAGCTTTTTCTAAATCAATTCCGTAATAATCTGCCATATCAAAACATCTAATTACTGCATCTGCTAATTCTGATGGAACGCCCTCCGGTTTTCCATTTTTCAGAGTAATATGTTTCTGTTGGAGATTTTCCTTTTCTTAATTCTTCAAGCACTTCTGATACTTCGCTATGTATCAATGCGATAAATTCCGCTGCAGGAATTTCACGTTCTCGAAATCCGTGTTTCTTACTATTTTCTCCGACATATTTTATAAACTCTTTTATCTGTAATCCTTTCATTAATAAACCCCTTTCACAACAGTTATTTGGTTTCTTTCTGTATTTCGATTTTTACATATGGGCGTTCTTTATATTCTGGATGTTTGTAAAATAAACTTTCAAAAAAGTCTTTCAGATCATCTAAACTATCAAAAGTATATAAATCAAAATCCTTTTCTTTTTCTGATTTGTGTATTTGAATAGTATACTTTTTACCGTCTTTGTATAAGTAAATCATTAATTCAAAATGACTTTTTCCCATAACATCTTCAACGCTTACACAATACTTTTCAAGTGCTTCTTCAGAAATGAATCTAATCAAATCCCAATGGCAATACACTTTTTGTTTATCCATTATTTTAATCTCCTGTTTTATAATAATTTTTTATCATATTTATTTATTTTTTCTATAATCAAATCATTTGGTAATATATTTTTACAAAAATATGCTGTTGCAAATGGACTCCCCTCTATCGCCAAATTCATATTTTAACAAGGCAAGAGGAAGATAATGGCTAATAATATAGGATATTTAACAAGCAAACTTACACCAGAACATCAGGAAATGTATACCCCATATTATGCTGTTGAACCAATTGTAAAATATATCCCAAAACAATACAAAATCTGGTGTCCTTTTGATAAAGAATGGTCTGCATTCTATCAAACCTTCAAAAATCTTGGCTATAATGTAGTCAAATCACATATAGATGACGGAAAAGACTTCTTTATATATGAGCCGGATGAATACGACATAATAGTTTCTAATCCACCATTCAGTATTAAAGACAAAATACTTGAACGATTATACGAATTAGATAAACCATTTGCCGTATTGCTTCCATTAAACTCATTACAAGGAAAGTCCAGATACAAATTTTTCTCAAAAGGTGTCCAGCTTTTATCATTTGACCAGAGAATAGGTTTTCATAATAGATCAAATATGAATTTCGTCTACATCCAACTTTTCCAATGTCCAACAGCCGCACATGGTTTTTAACCAATCTTCTGCCTGTTCTTTTGATGAATAAATTCCTCTAAGAAGTGATGCGGTTGTCAAATTTAACCATCTGTATCTAAGAGCAACCCCATTTACCGACCACTTATCTACAACCAGCATAATAAGAAGCTCTTCTTTGTCAGTATATAAACGTGGAATTTCTAACTGTTTCACTTTGTATATATCCCCAACATGAATATTATTTACTTTCGTCAAATTTTTCACCTATACTTTCAACTTCCCAGTCTCTATTTCTTGTAGCCCATGTGATTGCTTCTTCTCTTGTAGAAAATACCTTTCCTGAAATCGTCCCGCTTGATAGATTTACCCATCTGTATGTATTATCTATCATTGGAATCTCTGATTTATCATTCACTAAAAAGAACCAAAAGTCATCAGTATCTTCCCAATTTGTCGCATTGTGCTCTGTAACCAAAAAGAGATCCTTAAATTGTTTCCCAAGCATTTCTTTGATATTTGGCAAATCTTCTGAATATAAGCTCAGTTCTCCTGTAATTAGGTCAATCTTTTCTGTTTCCATAGGCTTAAATGCAATTGCCGCCCACTGTGGAATGTCTAAAAATTCCGTTGACTCGTCCACAATATTGAAGAAGTCTTGTCTGTTGACCATATTGTGTTCATGTGCTTTTTTTATGATTTCTTTCATGGCTGCATCATTTTCTACTTCAAGTACAATTTTAGTAAAACTGCCGCTGATCCACTGAGCGAAAAGTTCTTTATCAGCTCTCGCGTTTGGACTGATTGTATAATCATTGCAACTCTCATTTGAAGTGGTAACATTTCTTTTAAACCATTCACAAAAGAAGGCGGTAGCCCCATGTGCTACCATAGCCCCAAGTTTCCCAGGACTCATTTTTAATCCTTTGTTTACTACAATAACCTGTTTATACATTTATAAATCCTTTCCTATATTCTTATAGTATTCAGTATTCCGACACTCGTTTTGCTTGTCTCTCAAATCTTTTTCTGCTTTTTCAAGTTCAGCTTTAAGCGTCTGCAGTGCTTCCGAAATCTCTGGATTTACTTCTTTCCTATCAGAATGTCCAAACATTTCATTATGCGTTTCGTTTATTTGTTTTATCTTGTGGCGAAAATTTACATTTATTTCCTGTCAGTTGATTTGGATTATTTGTTCATAAAGCAATATATCTTTTCCACCAGGAATCATCATATTTTCATGATAGTGTCCGAAAAACCATTTTTTATAGTTTACACTTTGTTTTATATGCTCAAAGTATTCATTGAGTTCATCTTTCTCATTTGTTCTTAAAATCATAGTCTTATCAGATGACGGGCAATCGTGTGAAAAGATAAAGTCAACCTTATTGTTTTCTGTTGCCAATGTTTCAATGCCTTTTTCCATTTCTACTTGATTTGGCATTTCCTGTTCCCACCATGAAACATGATTTATGCGGAAAAATTTTCCTTCATGATTCCACTTGTCAGCTTCTTTGTTCATTAATTTTTTATTTTCAAATTTATCAGGTTGTAAAATTCCACCACTAATATCGTGACTTCTTGCCCCACCAAAGGAAAACATTTACAACCATCAATGTCAAACACATACCCACGTTCCAGCATTAATATAGATGGGCGGATTTCACGAACTATACCTCCATGCCATTCTTTTTGTGGATATCCATTCAGAATTTTTCTTTTTTCGCTTTCTTCCAAGTCTTTGAAAATCCATGTGTTTATGAAGTTCTTATCACTTAAACCAGTTAGGCGATCATAGTTCTCATGGTTTCCAGGAACAAAAAGTGTTGTAAAGTTGCGGGAATTGAGCCAATTAAGGTCATAAATTTCTTTCTTAGTTTCTCCAGCGTAATTCCATACACCACCAAAGTCGCCACAAATAACAACATAATCATCTTTGTTCAAATGCTTTTGTTCCGGAAATGATTCCATGTTCAAACGATTAATAAAACCATCAACACTATGAGAGCCAAGTTTATCAGCACCATGAGTATCGCCAGTTATATAAATAGACATAAGTATTTCTCCTTCCGATATTTTTATAATATACGGTTTTCAATATTTTTCCGTTTCTCTTCTAAATACTATTTTGTACTTATATCTTTTATTTGTCAATAAAATTAAAACTCCATGCGCATTATTAAATTTTCAACATCTCTTTTTACTGCTAATTCAGCAGCTTTATGTCTCGCTCCAATATCTCCAATAGTTTCCTGATAATCAGTGTTTAGCTTCTCCAATTCATTGATCGCTGCTTTATACTCATTAATCTGGGCGTTATTACCTGCAATAATACTCTGGTACGATTTCTTTTCTTCTTCGGTTTGTTTCTGAGCTTCGGCAAGTTCAGCCTTATGTTCTTCCATCCTTTTTAAAATACCATTAATGAAGGTTTTATTAAATTCTTCATCAAGACCGAGATTTACCTTATAAACAGTAATAACTGTCTTATCCAAGATATCTGTAAGAATAACCCATGTGCCAGAAAGATATACATTTACCGGGCGTTCTTCACGTTGCCCGACTCTTCCGGTATAAATGCGATTTCCAAATTTAATCATCGTGTTTATATCTTCTGTAATTTTATCCTTGTTCAATTGAACGTATGTATTAACGTCAATGGTAGTTTCACGGTTTGCAATTCTTTTTGCATATCTCTCCATTGCATGATTTGTAATTGATAACTGCTCCATTTTTACTACGTTTCCCTTTCTTTCTTATTTGAATCTGCAATTCTAATTGTTTCTTCGCAAAATCCAATGATTTGATTTTTGATAATTTCAAAATTTTCTGATGTCATTTCCTTTAATGTATTTACTACTTTAGTAGCATTTACTTTACATCCGAATATAATACCTCTATCATATCCTTCTTTGACAAGTAGCTTCAGCTCCTTGTCATCAAGTAAAATTTTATCATTTATTCTTTTCATATGTTTATCCTATATTTATTTCTTTTATCTTCTCTTTATATATTATACGTTTTTTCTTACTTTGTCAAGTATTTTTTTGCAAATTATTATTTCTTTTATCTTAGCTTCAAAAAATCCACCCTTGTCAAACAAGGATGGATATTATTATTTTAACTTCCATTTTTCGCATCTGTCTGTAGAGCATGTTTCATAAATACGCCCTGCTTCTTCTAGGAACACAGTACAACAACCGTATTCTTTCTTGCTTATAACATTACACTTTGTTCCTACTTTCCAACCGCTAACAGCTCCGTGACTACCAATTGTCGCGACATATCTCTGGAACAATTTTAATGTTGAAAAGTATTTGCAGTTTTTGCAATGCTCTTCATTATCATTCATTTTCTATTACCACCCAGTCATTTCTTGCAATAAAATCAAATGTATATCCTACATCTTTCGTGTCTCGAATATCCATTTCTGTCCCGTCTTTGCAATGAATCATAATTGTGTTGCGATCATCAGACCAATACCAGTAACCGCCCCACTCAGGTAACTTGATTTTCTTACCTTTACGCAAATATCCGTATGCTTCGTTAAACTCCATACTGTCCCATGCTGGATTACTGCCATTATGCGACAACATGTTTTCAATAGTGTATCTCATTTTCATACAAGCACATGCTTCTGCATTATGAATTTGCACTGCAAGCATCATTCCTTTATCCCATGCTTTTTCTGATAATTCTGTACGAGCTTCTTCTTCCTTTATGACAAACTCTAATAATTTTTCAAGTTTTTCTTTTGCCGAAAGTGCCATAATCTTCCTCCCTAACCAAGCAGCTTGTTTATGTACTCCATTTTCCGTTTTTGCATCTTCGCATTCATTTCATCTCTGAAACATCTAATGCAAATATCGTTATCCATTCCTGTCTGTAGAAGTCTACCATATTTCGCACATCGTTTGAGCAACCTTATATCTCCGCTGCATAGTTTTGACCTTTGAATTTGATCTGGTATTTTTCCAAATTTCGCCGTAGTGCCTTTATAGAAGAATGCCAAATCTTCTTCAAGAATCCTTCCAGTTTGAATAAATCGGAATATCATAGGGATATAATCGTTATCTACACACTTTAAATCAAATCTGCTTTCGTTATCGTAGACTTTTGCATATCCTATATCTTCACCGAGATATTTTAACTGGAATCTTTCTATCCTCATTTTTACGTTGGTTGATATATTATATTTATTTATACATTCTTCCACGAATGGATAGTATATATAAGTCTTTTCTGTATCATCTACAACAATTTCATCATGTGAAAAGAATACAATATCTTTCTCAGGAATACCAACCAACAGAAAGGCAAGCAATTTACACATAAGATATTTCTGATAAGTAACCTGGCGTTTCGGATTACATTCTCCGAAAATTCTCTGTCTCATATATTTACTTTCAATCAGTTCTTTGCGTTCGGTAAATCTTCCAATATATTCCTCCCAGGTTTTTGCCCCATCAAACATTGTATTATCAAAATGATATAATGTGCTGAAATTAGCCTGTTTCATATCAATACTGATGAAATGTTTTCCATCAAATGACGGTTTATAAATTGGCTTTGATGGTAACTGATATTTTTTAGTTACACTGTTAAATCCGGACATATCTATTTCGTTAAATTGCTGGAATGTGGCGTTATTCTTAATGGCAGAAATCGCACTATCCTTTACTTTGTTATAATGCTCATAATAATCCTGTTCTGTTTTAAACTCTGCTATTGAATCAAGAAATTCTTTATATTTTTCTACTGCCCCATATTGTTTGTCTAACAATTCAAGTCTGCTCTGAAAGTAAGGTTCTTCATATAAGTTAATGGGGATTCCGTAAAGCTTACAGAATCGCCATTTAAGTCCATTTGTTATTTCCATTGTTGGCTATCTCCTATTCTAATTCTTCTATGATTTTATCAAATTGTTCAATTGCTTCTGATGAGAAATCATTTTCATAAAAATCACGCCACTGCTGCAATTTCTCTTTTACGGAAAAATCTCTGCCCCAGGATTCTTCGGCAAGTTCTTTCATCCTTTCCTCAGTTGTACCTGATACAATTTGTGCAATTTCATATGGAACAAATACTGGCTTTCCACCAAGCTTTTTAACCTTATCATAGTCTGACTGATTTCCTACCGGAATTGCGGAATGATTGTTTTCATCGAAGTCAGAAATAATCATATCCTTAACTTTACGTCCTTTTTCGGTATAGGTTTGATATTGGATATTACATATATCATAGAATGATCCGTCATTGGCAATTTTCATAAGGTCTTTTATATTAAGATCACCATTGTCTATTGCTTCACATATCATTTTTGAAGTTGTACTTCGCATATCCCATGTACTGCAGCTTTTTCTATCACGTTCAACAGTAATGTATTGTGGCTTAAAATCATATCCAAAATATAAATTTTTCTCTTTTTCTACTGCAAGTCCATTTACAAATATTTCGCCACGCATATCTTTTTCTGTAAAAATGCGCCCATAACTTGTTTCTATTGCTTTATGATTTTCTGCATCCGGCATACCTATCCACACATCATATAAAGAGTTGTATTCATCTAAAGTCACATTTTCGATTTCGATAACAAGTCCATCATTGTTTGTATGGTTTGGAATTATTTCAAACATAAGAACCTTTTCATTGAATACTTCTGAGCGTTCAAATTTGGAAATCCATATTTCATCTTTGCTATTATTGTATACAGAAAATGTTTTTCCAAGGCGATTTAATACAAGTGCTGCGATTTTATAACCCTCTCCAAATTGTCCAACGGTATCAGTATTATTGGATTTTGTGCTACAACCAAGTAACAAGGTATTTATTTCCAGAGTCGATTCAGAATTACTTAACTGAAGGATATTTTCCTGTTCGTCATAGGATATTTCAAACACATTCTTCGGATCAAGTGTCTGCTGGTCAATTCCATTTTGGATTAATTCTCTTATAGCATCTTGGAAACTCCAATCTGACACATAGTTTGGTGTTATTGTCAATTCGATTTTCTTATTTTCTCCCATATTATTGCCTTTCTGATAAACATTTTTTGTGTTCTGCTTCTTTTAATTTATTCTCTATTTTTCTTCGTTCTCTATTTGAAGAACGAAACATCATTAAAAGCATTTCTGATACTGGTCGGCTACGATTCTGCCGTTTTGCCTTTTTAACGCAATTTAATTCTCCACCACTCCACGCATAAACACCAACATAATATGGGATTTCCAGAGATACTGTGGCATACACTTTTTCTGGCATTACAAGATAATTGAAATCACTGATAAAATTTAGTCCATGTCCCGAATGGAAATCCTCTACTGATGATTTTATTTCATACCCATAGAAATCTCCCTTTTCAATTCCAGATGTGCTATTGTTTGTTGGCACAAATTTCATATAATCCACTCTGACAGCATGGTTCGTAGAATAATCAAAAGTTACTTCTTTCGCCCAATATATCCGAACATCATTGGATGGATTTATTTTCTGCTCTATCATTTGAGATAAAACTGCAGTAATCTCAGATCTTGTCATTCCCCCATTTCCTCCAATTTTCTTTCTTCTTCTTCGCGTGAAGTAAACCAAATTTTTCCATAATCCGTATCAAGGCAAACATCACTCGGAGCGTCGATACTATCTTTATCGCACAACACATACCATCTATTAGATACTGTAAATACAATATTATAAACTTTTTGATGATATATTCGGTTAAATTCCTTGCTCCCATTCAGGATATTCAGATCATAATTCACCTTGCTTGGAATCTTATAGACATCAGTTCCGATTTTAACTGGTAGTCTCATCAGTAAGCTCTGTTCTTCTGCATCTTTATAGGCTTTCCATTCTTTCTGCATTCCCGCAATTTGAGCAAGTTCCATGCCAGTAAATGCGCCATTTTCTTTTAACTCTTTTAGTTCCTTTGGTGTACCGATGTCTTCGTAATCAGCAAGTCTTTCTAAAGCAACTTTTAATTTTTCTTTCCCCTCATCAATCCGACAATCAAATGATTGTGCACTATAATTACAACCAGCGCCTTTTATCGCGGCAATCTTGTTATTGTTTATTCTGCGTGTTAATCTCTCCATCTGCTTCACCTCAAAATCCTATATTTTCTAAATACTCATAGATTTTATGTGGGACAAAACAAATTGTCATAAGTATAAACCTTAATATTGCTATGGGAACCTCTACGATCATGCACAATACGCACCAGATTGTAGCTAATTTACTAACTTTCCACCAAGTAATTGGATTACCATGAACATTTCCGCTCTTATCTTTTAATGTTTCATACGCAATTTTACTTATTTTAATCAATGTGTCTATCACCTCTCGTATAATTCAAATCTATATTTTTGTTTAATTTCCGGATATTTCCAATGATCCACTTCGCTCATAAACATGTCATACGGTCTTACATATAATCCGAAGTTCACATTATCTTTTTCACTTTTATATAGCGCCTGGTATACAACCATTTTTTCTTTAGTTTCTGTATGTTCCGCAATACCAATTATCTTGTAGAGATATTCTGTAGATGATCTCGACAATTTACTTCCCAGAAATAATGTTTCTCTCTTAAAGTGTTTAACAATATCTCCTGGTCTAAAATCTCTTTTAGTTTCTGCCTGTTCTGCCGCCATCTTTGTTCTTCCTTTCTCTATATGCAAAGTTTAATTGTCTTTCCAAGCTTTTTCTTTCAAGTAGGTTTTTACAGTATTTAATTTGCTTTTTCAATTTTGAAATATTATTATCTGAATCAGTATTCTTGGTACATTCTTTTATTTTCAGCGACTCATTTAGGATGTCTTCGATAAACTCAAACCGTTCATCGGGTGTCATATTTTTTATTATATTGTCCAACCAATCATAATCTTCCGTATTTGGATTACGTTTCTTTTCTGCATAACAGTAACATTCAAAATCTAATTTATGATGAAATATATTCGAATCAGTATCTAATCGTTCTGATAATTTCCGATGTAATCCCGCCACCTCTTGATGACGCAATCTATGTTTTCTAGCAAGTGAAAGCACTTCATTTTCATATTGTGTATATACATCAATAGCATTTTTTAACATTGGTGTACTCTGTTCACACATAATAGATTCCATTATCGTTCCATAATCACCTGACATTTATTTTTCTCCTGTAATTGCTTTTAAACACCAGTTCCATCCACATTTGAAGCTTGGCAGACGATCTCCCCAACGGAATGTTTCTTTTATCTCTTTGTGTTCTGGTAGAGGTCTTAATGGACAATGTTCTGAAACTGATTCACAATCTTTTCCAGTTATATACTTTCCAATTACAGGACAATATACTGACACTTCTGATGCACTATGACCTGTGGCAATAGGACACATCCAACATGATTTTGGTGTATCTAGTACTAATACTGATTTTTTCATTTAGCTTTACCACTCTCCACTATATTGTACGCCTTACTTATTGCTGCATTATATCCTTTTTCATAATTCGAAATAGGGTTAAGATCTATTTCTTCGTCTAATCGTTTCAGAACGCCATCAATATCAAATACTGTAGGTTGTTCGTCAATTACTTGTCCAAGTGTCTTTTTGCAACCTATATAATCAAGGGAACTCCACTTTGCCAAAGCATGAATTAATTTGTTTGCATCAATTAGCCTCATTTTTTATCCCTCCCTTTATTGTTTCTATCGTTCTATTGATTCCCATATCAAATCCGTCATAAAATTCTGCGTCTATATTGCCGTTCTTTTTCATTTCCTCTAATCACTCTATTATTTTGTCAATGTTATAGACGACAGGTTGAAGTCTCACACATTTCATTGCTTTTGAATATCCATTATACATTGCATTGAATAAGTGTAGGCTTTCTTCTTTCATCTGCTTTTCAAGTTTGCTTTTGTCGATTAATTCCATTTTATCTCCTTTCAGCAAGACCAAATATCTTGTGGCGGCATGTCAAAGCCACTATTATCATTATTTTCCAAATACGCCTTTCGAATTGCGTTTGCCACTTCACGTGCAATATCGTATGAACGATAGCGTCCCATTGTCTTAATCTTATTTGCATATTCAAATACAACACTCGCACGTTCATCTAATTCTTCACATACACTAATTCCTTGTACGTTCTCCAAGAAAGCTATATAATCTTTATCTTGGTTTCTGACGATCATCATTTTTACCACTTCCCCTCATACATATCTTTTTTATCATTGGAATATGCAAGATGCGCTGCGCATTCCTCTTCCCAATGTTCAATCAAATCACATGCCGAAGATTCTCCAAAAAGGAAATATGCTACATTGATTATTCCTTTAATCTCTACTAATTTTTCGCTTATTTCTTTTACAATATTCCAGCATACAATTTCGCCACTTGTATCTCCAAGAACAATTTCTGATATCTTTTCTGTTAAATCATTATCTGAATCACAACCAGCACAAAAATTAGGGATTAATCTTTTATCTACAATTACAGCAAAGGGTATTTCATCATTTTCCACCATACATAAAATTTCTTTTTTAGTCAGTGGGCGTGTTATCAGCTCCATATGTACTCACCTCCAATTAATAAATCTGCCACCATAAGTCAAATAATTTCTTATATACATTGCCATTTGGAAGATCGCCTTTATAGTAACGTGCTTTTCTGTTGGACACTTTTTATATGTATAATACAGTCCTTTATTTCTTCCAAGGCTTTTGTATGATTTTACAAAATATGGCTTATTCACTGTTTTATATGGATAGTCTGCATCAACATACCAAATAGCCGGGGTAATTGTCCCAAATGAATAAAGCCTTTTAAGTTTTCTCTTATATTTTCTGTCTCTCCGTCTTTTAGCGGCTCTTCCATAGCAATGCATATCATTACCTCCTATAAATAACAATTTCCTGTTTTTTCAATATCTTCCTCGAAAGTTTTGAAGCACCGATATAAAATAATAGCTACATTTGCCTTTGAAATTCTGTCCTTGAGAAATCCAGTGTAAACGATTGTTGCACCGTATTTTTCCATTTCATCGAGTTTATTTGCTACTCTGTCAGCAAACGCTTTCATACTTTCATTTAACCCTCTATAAAGGACGCATGTTTTAGTTTTATTCATTTTCATGTTCTCCTTTACCTCTAATTAGCAACAATACCTTGTTTACTATTGCATCATATCCAGTAACCTCTCCTGGGATTTCCTGATATGTGATTCCTCTTTGAGTTAAGAGATCAACAAGAGGCTTTTTCATATCGTCCGATTCTTTTTCTGTTTGTTGTCTACCAATAGGATTATATGGTTTTGTTCTGGTGATAAGAAAATTCACATTTCTATATCCGTTAAATACATCCATTACACTTGCATTAAAATTTTCAGTGAGAAACGGATCATTATTATAGAAAACGCTTAGTGGTAATGGGCTGTCAGTAATGACCACATCAACCTTATTTGCACATCGGCTTATCTTGAAACTTTGTTTTCCGAAAATATATGCCTGATTGTTGAATACTTCTTCGTTATTTTCCCACACTTTATCTTTGGCAAATTCTGTAACTAACTCCGCATTAACTCCAAGCATTTTTAATCTTGAGAAAATATATGCTGCGCCAGTGCTTTTTCCAGCTCCAGGGACTCCAAATAAATTTACAATTAACGCGCTCATATGTACCTCCATTATTTATATAGTTCTCTTTGTTTCAAATCATATATGTAATAATAGCTTTGATTATCCCTGTGTCTGTGTCTAAACTTTGGAAATATTGTACAGATATCTTTTTCACACCTTTATCTCTCAACTCATTCATTTCTTTATTCACTGTTTCGCAAAACTCTTCTTCTGTTTGATATCTAACATAAGGTCTACCTCCCTTATGATCTCTGATATATTTTCTGCAGATTAATTTGGATTTATAATTCAATTTTTATTCCTCACTACTCTACATTTTGAAGTATCTTCTCCAAACTGAATACCAAGATTATTTAACTGTTCAATTGCAACATCTCTTTCAAATGCTACTTGATCGTATGCGAACCCCATTGAGATCAATGTTTTTATCAATTTTGAATACTCTTCGCCTTGGTTCTTCAAAAGATCATTCAGCTTTTCGTCAAACTTCTTGTTACTGAGAACTCCTGCTTTAATTCGCAACTCATTCAATCTGCTTTTTATAAGTTTCGGACACCAATCTGGGACTTTTGACCACTTTCTCAAATCCCAGTCATCTGATGCAATAAGTCGAGGTTTTCCGTTTTTTAGAACTTCTTTGCAGTACGCACCTTCTTCATGATCCCATGAATCTGCAGTAAGTATTCTGTCAACAAAACAACTATTGCAGTCCAAACAATTATCAATGATTTTTACGCATGTATTCATAGTTCATTCCTCCTACATTTTATTTGTTTCTTACTGACTTTCTTTTTATTAACAACTATATAACCAAGTGCATATCCGTGAGTTCCGGCACACAATGTAGGGGAAAGCCCCCCCCATGTTCTATAAATTGTTCCAGCTTGTGAATTACCAGTTGAAAGATTTCCAACTTTGAGTACCTTCTTATTCATGTTTTTTCTCCTGGCTGTTTCTTTTAATAAGATATAGGTAGCTGTAGCCGCCAGTGTTCCCAACTGGTTGAGCTAGAACACACATGGCGATTGCAGCAGCATCATATATTCGATTTCCTTGACGATATTGTTTACCAAAGTTAATTTCACCAATTCCACCCATCAACTTTGGCTTAATATCATTCATGATTTCTCCGAATTACTACTTTCGGTTGTGTTTGCCCCCCATCATCGTTGTCAGAGTAGGGCAATATCCATCAGCCGAATAAACTCTTTTTAAAATATCATGTCCGTTTATATCTAAACGTCCTAATACTTTTATTCCTGGTTGTTCTTTATTGGATTTCCGCATATAATCTGTCCAGTCCTTTCTCAAAAGCTCCGATTCCGGAGAAGAAGCTACTTACCTTTAAATCTTTGAAAAGATATGGCATTGCCTGATACAGATTCTTATATATGTGGTATAAAACTCCCACACAAATAGAATTTCCCGCCTGTTTATACAACTGGCTATCTGATGTTCCTGCTGCCTTTGCTTTATCAAAATCACTGTCGGAAAAGTCCATTAATCGCCAGCACTCTCTTGGTGTCAATCGGCGAATGGCATAGTCATCAATATTTATTTCTTTATCGTTATTTTCCACAATCACTCTTTTGTCCCCTCCTGCATTGATTGTCCGGATAGTGCCACAAAGCCCCCCCCTTGAACGTTCTCATTCCTTCATCGCATCTTCGTTCACAAATATATCTGTTCATCTTATTCCTTTCTGGTTGGTTTCTGTATAATCACCGCATTCATACTCTGCTTGCCAAATCCTTTATAATCTCTTGCCATAAGCGTATTTGCACAATCGGTTATATGATTTACATGATCTGCATAATTACTTACGATTGCTCCTTGACGGTATTTTTCGTCTGTACCAGATCCCACATATGACGATCTAGTGAGCCTTGCCCCCCCATGCCTGATGGTATTCGAGTAGGATTTATTCAGTTTTCCACTGGCAACCATTTCTTGTAGTGCTTTTTTCTCTTTGGCTGAATCGACATAGTATTTATCTGGTACGTTTTCTTCATCTTCAAGAATGTCATACATTGTTATGTCACTCTCAAATCCATCCGGAAGATTAAATTTTCCATTATCCAGTTCTTTTCTGATGATTACCAGATATAATCGTTCTCTGTTCTGTGGAATACCAAAATCTTTAGCATTCAATACTTTCCAGTAAGTGTTATATCCATATTCGTGAAGTTCTTCGATAAACATATCGAAAGCATTTCTGAAGGATTTTCCTACAATATTTTTTACATTCTCATATATTCCCCAGGCTGGCTTGTTTGCTCGAACAACACGTAGCCACTCAACCAACAAGGAAGAACGTGTCTTATCAATATTCTTACTGCCACAGTTGGGGCATTTATCTCTGACTGACCAATGAACTGTTAAAGGATTATATGTAAACGGTTTTCCATGCTCATCAGTACAATTCTGGCAAGTCCAGCCGATTCCTGCCTGTTTGCCAGCTATACTAAAATCTTGGCAAGGCGAACCCCCACAAATCATATTAAACGGAAGCATATTATTTTCGTCTACTTTTGTAATATCTCCAATATTGAGTTCCGGATCTACTCCATGAATGGCACAATACGATTTGGAAGCAAATTTATCTACCTCACAAAAATTGACCAGTTCCCAACTTTGAATTAATTTTTTATCGTTATTTTCCAATTTTTATACCTCTTTTACTTGATTTTTAGTGGCAATAAACACTATATTTAGCATCATCATATACATATAGCATACAAAATATAGTATAAATGTCACTAAATCAGCACTTTTCTACAATAGTTTTACAATGAAAAATTAATTTAATCTATTTTTGCCACATTTCATTAATAACCATTGCGGCAGATATTCCAAGTAAAGCCCAAAACTTCGGAGTATTAGGCTTTGCGTCTGCTACTATTGTAAGTGCCGCAAATAACACACCATATATCAGACTTCCAATAATTGTTGTTTTCATTTATTTATTCCATCTTTCTACAGCATTTCCGGATGTTCGTTGAACATCTGTAAGAATTTCTTTTCATCATTTTTATTAGAACACCAAAGTTCTAACTCATCTCCGTGTTCTCCCACAAGTGCCGCAACTGCTACATATTGTGTTAAAGTAGATTTGAGATTATACTTATCGCCATATACAGAAGTCAGTGTTACTTCACCTTCGCACTCATTTACTACTTTTAAAAATGTTTCAACGTCTTTTACGTTTTTGATTTTCATTTACTTTTCCTTTCTTCTAATTGCTATGTGACATTATTCCTGCAATTAAGCCAAATACACCAAATGCGAAATAGTAATGATCTGTTGTCAATTTTACATTTGTGAAAAATGGCTGTAATACATTGATGCAGATATTATCTACATTGAATATTGCCAGAATCCATGCAACGATCAAACCATATATGATTCCATCTAACATTTCAAATCTTCCCTATCTTTCAATACAAGCTGACAAGCAATTCCGCAATCTTCCATAACCTCTAAATCCATACGTCCACGTTTAGGATCAAGTTCATCCAAAAATACGCCCTTAATGCAGCTATGACCAATTTCCCTTTCTTGTCTTGCTCTTCGCTCAAACACTTCAGGAAAATCTACTCGAATTTTGTTCCAGTAGCCCATGCCGCCCTTCACGCACCCGATACAATTATTGTTCGGATAACCTAAGTCGTACATGTATGGGCGTTTTAATCCCAGTTCCTTTGCAAGTGCATGACAATCTTCCTTCGTGAATCCGTTTTCAATAAGAGGAAATTCGTGATCGTAGTCTGACATTGTTTTTACAAGTCTATCAGCTCTATTCTTTTCATTTACGTCATATCCCCATACATATGTATGATGGTCAAAATTCTGTATCTCCCATTGTTTTCTCACTTCCTTTTTCAGAAATTTTGTACAAGGTGCGCCATATGGCGTATTGATACAGCGTGTTCTTTCGATAACGTCATCCACTGACGCATATCTATCGGATTGTAATATTGTTATTTTTCGTCCTAACAACTTTTCACAATCATGTAAAAATCTCAAGCTATCCGGATGCTGATTTGGAACATGAGTATAAATAATCTCGTCCACATCCTTTGCAAGATAACAGGCAACAAAACTTGAAATGCCTGTACTGAACCAACATATTTTCAAATTATCCACCTAGCGAAATGCCAGTGGACAATTACCTATTTGAAAACAACTTTCATTTTAACGATTGAAAAATCGGTGGTTATCGTGTTTCAAATGTTGTGATTGAAAGAATTTCTTCCTATTTATATATAGAACATAAATGAAAGGACGAAAATACAGTGGATTTTATAGATTTAGATAAAAGTTGTTTTTTATCCTACTTCATGCTCTTTTAACCATTTCTTAAATGCTTCTATATCCGGCTTCCAGAAATAACAATCTTCTGGTTTGCCGAAATCAACGCATGCAATTTTTCCCTCAATGATGCCATCTTCGTGATGTGAGCAGTTTTCACAACATTTTTTAAATCTGCATCTTGATTCAGTTGTCGGATAACGTTCTAAGAGATAGTCCAATTTATTCAAATCCCTGTTTATCTCTTCAACTCTCCGCTTTATGATGTTTTGCTGCTGATCCAAAGTTCTTTTATGTAACTGCAAAACTTCATATTCTCTTGCTTCTTTTTCATCAAGAAATATTGAATTACCAAGTTCTGCCAGCTTATGAGAAACATTTGTTTTAAATCCCCATACTCTTACATTTCCGAAAAATTCAACATTTCTAATTTTACAAGCTGTAACTCCTTGTCGTGGGAAAATATGAAATGCATCCATTCCAACAATTTCTTCGAGTGAATTTATATTATGTTTCTGTAAATATTCACATACTTTTTCATATCCACTACCAAGCTGTACCATCTTTTCCTCCTTATAGATTGAGTTCTTCCAGTAATGGCAGAATCTTATCTTCCATTTCTGGGAACAATTTATATAATGTTTGCCGGGCTGTCATAGGCTTATCTGGTTTCGTGAACCTACAGCACTCCCAGTCAATAATCATCTGAATATAATCCGCTTTTGTTCGCGCTCTTATAGGATGATGTCGGGAATATTTTCTGTGAAATTTAGAGACTTTTTTCTCCCAGCTTTTCGGAGTCGCCAAATACACAAAAACTTTATCAAGGTCATGCAAAAATCCTCGAACAGTATTATGACCAAGCAATTCCTTTTCCACTCTGAGAAATGCTCTCTTATGTTTCATCGTATATACAATGTGACTTCTATTCATTCTCAGCCTCTTCTCTTTTCATTCCAATAACTACTAATGCATTTTCAATCACTGCTTTAAATTCATCAAGATCAAGCATTGTTCTTCTCAAATTTTCTTTCAAATCCAGGCTAGAATCCAACCAAGCAACAAGATATTCTGATAATCCAGTGGCAGAATAACCTTCCACTTCAAGATCATTGTCAATTGTAATGGCTGCTTTATTATTGTTTACTGGATGAAGCAATCCGTCATAACCGACAATAATTTTATCTCCGGCTTTTATCTGCAGAGTATTTTCTTTGTTTACATACTCTCTGTCGTGATTCGCCATTAGAATGCTTCCTCTTGATACTTTTAAAGCATCTGTAGTTTCATCAACATTTTCCATCTTTTACCTCTTTTCGTCATTAAATTCTTCCTCTTGCGAGTCCATAGAAAGAACTTTTTGTGCATCTCTATGTTTCCAATTCACTGTAGAACCATAAAATCCACGATTGTTTGTACGTCGTCTGGCTTTTGAATGATAAATAGGAATTTTCCCTTTTATATACTGCCCGTCACATTTAACACGTAATCGCTCGCCATTCTTTGCGTCATTCACTCCAATGTCCGTTGCGGTACGTTTTTTCTTTCGTGCTTTAGAAAAATTTTTCTTTCTTCGCCATCCAATAGTTCTCTCCATAAGCTTTCTCCTATCTGATTTGTTATACTTCGCGCATTCTTTGCACTGCCAAATCATAATATTTTTGTTTCAATTCAACACCAACATATCTTCTGCCATTCTCTGCTGCCACAAGACAACTGCTTCCGCTTCCCATACATGGATCAAATACAATATCATCAACATTGCTATTATCAAGAATCAGTTCTTTAAGTAAGTTATGATTCTTCTCTGTCGGATGAATTTTGTTTCTTCCGCATGGATATTTAAAAACAGTATTTTTGCAATGTGCGTTAAATGTGCCACCACGCTTTTTAAACCACACTGCATTCTCTATCCCAGACAGATAAATGTTCTGACCGTTCATTGGTGATGGATTTGTTTTCTCCCATACAATCTGTCTAACAGTTCCTTTCCCAGATTTTTTGTTTGCCGGAAAAATACGAATGAATTTCAGATATTTGTTCTTTTCCACAAAATACAATAATTGTACTTTTAGTCACACGATATACTTCATTTAAAAAATCTTGCAAATTAAATGTCATAATATCAGCATCTTCTTTGTTTAAACTTCTTAATCCATTACTAGACCTGTTTACTTCTCCATATGGAATGTCAGTCAATGTTAAATCAAATTGCCCCCCATCTATGATGGAAAAGTAGTTCATACAATCCATATTATATAATTTGTTGTATTCCATTTTTCTTCCTTTGGCTGTGTATTTATTTCTTTTTACTTGATATAATCAATTAGCATTTCATCTTTGGCTTTTTGATAAAATGTTCGGTCAATTTCAAATCCGTATGAACTTCTTCCTAACTCACAAGCTGCTCTCAATGTGCTTCCGCTTCCACAACAAGGATCAATCACAACATCGCCAGGATCGGTAAATGTTTCAATCAGCCTCTTCAATAGTGCAACTGGTTTCTGTGCAGGGTGAATCTTTGGTATTTCTTTTGTATCTTTTTCCCATGTGAACCAGTTAAATATCATATGTCCAGTCCCTCTGATTGTTTTTCCGTTCTCGTCATATTGTGCGCCATTACGGAATTTAGGAAGTCTGTCTCTATATAAAAGTAATGCATATTCTGTAGCCCCTACAACTCTCATATTTGCTTTCAACACCTGTGGGCTATAATTCTTAACAAACACAAGCGGTATGTAATGAACAAATCCGTGTTTCGCTGCTGCATTAATAAGTGTCTGAATTTGTTCAAATGAACAAAACACGATCATACAAGGTGAATCACTACTTCTCCCACGAATAGATTTCTTTTTATCCTCTTTCTTTAACATTTTTGAACAGAAATGAAAATATTCGTAGAGATTAAAGTTAAAATCTGAATTAAACGCCGACTTTCCAGCCAACTTGCTTTCCCCGTTTTTGTTATCTCCACCTTTATACCACATAGGATTTGAACCATAAAAATTATTTCCCACATTATACGGCACATCTGCTATAATAAGTTGTGCGGGACGAATACCATACTTTTTATAATTCTGCATTGAGTCACGAAAAATTTCACATTTTATTCTCGGCTCAATTGTCCCCCCGTGTAAGATTGATTAGTCTCAAGATTATTCAACTCTTTTTCTCCTTTGGTTGCATATTTATTTAGTTTATCTTATATATAAGAAATACTGACTGGGTTTTCCCACTCAGCTTTCTTATATAATATCATATTAAGTTATATATGTCAATATTTATTTCGTTTATCTTATGTGCAATAAATCTTATTCAACTTTTCTATAATTGCCATTTCTTCCTGTCGCTTTTCTTCTTCAAATTCTTCTTTAAAGGAATCGCGCCACTTTTTCATCTCACCTGTATTTTCTGGATCAATCCATTGTGAGATAATCTTTGCAATGTCATCACCACATTTTCCCCGTACAATATCAATGACGTGATGTTTATTTCCTACGGTATCAATTTGTCCATCTGGTAATTGTACTAAATCCATTTCTTTTTCCTTTTCACAGTTCTTCTTTAAAAGTATCATAAGTCATTTGACTATAGCTCCTATGTACAGTTTATTTTATAAACTCTGCTGTTCCATTTTTATAACACTTTAGTTTCCAGCCTTTGCTATTAAACCAGCTTTGTTTATACCCATATCTTTTTGTCCATTTTTTATTTATTCTTTTCTTCTTATGTTTTTTCACTTGTATGGTTTTTAAATATTGTATGGTATATGAATCTGGTTTTCCTGAAATATCCACACCAAAGATTTTTAATAATTTATCTATATTAATACCTTTATCTGGTTCTAATGTGAATGAACCCTCAACCATATCGAACCTTTTTACACATTTTTCTTCCATTTGCATAAATTGTTTCCTTTTAAAATATATTACTCAACTTCTACCCCTATATAATCCATCACATGCCTTATTCCTAATCCACCATTTTCAATAGGTTTCATACAATAATTCCAAAGTTTCGGATGCGTCTTTTTGAGCATTTGAAAACGATTTGGTTCTTTTTCAAGATGACAGCCAAACCCACACCAGACACAACCACTTCTTCTCACTCCTGTTGTATGATATTTTCCATCTTCAAACACAATATCACCATAAACTGAAGCATATGGAATTTTCTTAGTATACAAATATTCAAGCACATCCTGTTCAGTCCAGAATCCCATAGGCTGACTCTGTGGGCGTTTTTTATTAAAGGCGTTACATCCAGTTTTCATGTAATCATTTTTCCTTTTATGACTTTCTTCTGCCATTAAGCCTAAAATTGGATGCTTACCTGTTTCTCTTTCATACTCTAATGATGGTTTCTTTTTCATGATCGTACAACACTTATCAGAAATCAAGAAATCTGCATCAAGCAAATATTCATACTTCTTAAAATTATACTGAGTAGAAAGCTCGCCCGTTTTAGGATTTATGTACTCTCCGTGTAATTGCTGCCATCTGGTATTCCCAGGCTTCGCATAATGGACTTTGTTCGCCACCTCTTTGCTGATTACCGGATAGCCGTATTTTTGCACAACCTTTTTAAAATTTTCTTTTGGTCGTAGCCATGTGACATTATCAATAGTTTTTACAAATTCACGAAGTTCCGGATATTCTAAACCAGTGTCATTATATACAGCTTCAATGTCAGGATATATCTTTCTTGCTATATCAAGTAATACTGTGCTGTCTTTGCCACCGGAAAAAGCCACATAGACTTCTCCACCATAAAACTCATACCATTCACGTATACGATTTTCAGTCTTTTTTATTTTCAGTTCAAGGGGAAGTGTCTGCAGTATCTTAAGACTTTCTTCCGTGTAAATTCTGTTTTTATTATGGACTCTGGAAAGCCTTAACTACGGCATTCCAGAATTGTACATAATAAACAAACAGTTAGTAATATAAGAACAATTATAAAAGGAATGGCATATTTATGGGGAAAATTGAAATAAACAATAAAAACAGAATTTTATTTAGTTTTAATATCTATATATTGTGTTTGTAATCTTTTTAAGTGCCATATATTGTGTGCTAATCTTTCCAAATAAAAGATCCTTGCACAACAGCTAATAATGCAAATATGAAATACAACAGTAAACATTTCCCACATATTTCCAAAAATGCAATAATCGTAAATCCTTTTGTCATAATCAACGTGCAAATTAAATATGCCGGGCATATAGTCATACAGCACGACATAGCAGCCAACAAAAGAATAAAAACGATAATCTGTATGTACCTAACATACTTTTTTATATATTTCATTTATCTCAGCTCCACAAGATATTTTATAGTACATTGTTCTTCTTTATAAACAATAATCTCATCATTCCTTAACATCTTCCCAGCATGGGCGTGTAAGCAATTTGCTCCGGGACATTCTTTTTGTAATCGTTCATAATTAAAGTTATAATATTTACTATCAAATGAATGTACATCATATGGTTTTCCATATGCCACATCCATAAGTGCCATAAATCCGAAGTTTTCATGCTGTCCACTCCAATATCCATCAAGGCTTGTATAGCCTTTTGACTTCTGAGCTTTTGGGGCATAGTACAGACCATATCCAAACATTTTTCCTGTTATTACGGCATTTGTTGGTCGAAGAACCAAACCAGTATTAATAATTGACCACCAATTCTCATTCCTGCTGCCATGCCATAAAAGCTTTCGTGTCTTGATATTTTCTTTTTCTACAAAGTCATCAAATCTCTTTTGTGTACGAATGTTGCGAACTCTCCAAGCTTTATGGAATCTGTTGCTGATTTCGCCCAACTTACCTTTAATCATTTCCACTTCTGAAGCATCAACTTCTTCAAAAATCAGCCCCATTGCTTCAATGATTGTTTCTTCATTATTTTCTTCTACTTTTTCTGGCTCGTTCTGAACAGTGTGTGTAACAACCTGACCTCTCATAACGTCAAGAAGATCCTGTTCATCTTTCAGAATTTTTGCAAAGTCATTTTTTCCTTTTGAAAGGTAATCATTCACGTTTCCCATTTTTCGTGGGATTACAGTAAATAATGTAAGGAGCGTATTATTGAAATCTTCTACAGTTTCTTTGTTCATAAGATCATCAATGACATTCTGTGCCTCGTCCACCATAGCTTGTGTTACTTGCTGCGAAGATACTTTGTAATTTGCCTGGATTTTCTGACGTGCCATATCTTGTAGCCTTTGAACAATTTCGGCAATTACTTTGTTTTCAATTTTTTTATAGCCATCATTAGATTTTACTGGTTCTTTCTGAATAAGATCCTGAACTAAGTGTGTCTGATCGACATAGCCTTTTTTGATTTTTTCTTTATACTTTTTATCCCACTGTGACATTGAGTAGGAAGCGTGCTGGCAAGTTGCACCAACACGTCCATATTCAACTTCAAAGATATCGCCATGTGGAATCATCTTATAATATTTGTTATTATTGTTTCTCGTTACCATAAGAAGGTAAACTGGCGATTTTTCTGACATTCTTACCTCCTACTGTATGCAAACAAGAATCTGTACATCAGAATCCGCGAAAACAAATTCAAACATACTCCGTACATCGTCCCACTCTAAACCATTTCTGCCACAACAGATTTTCGGTATAGCCAATTTTTTAATCATCTTTGCGTCCATCTGATCTCTCATATTTACAATAGCATCCAGAAGTCTGTCAGAGTCCGGCTTATTATAACTGTTTTCTTTTACAATCAAATTAAAAACATTATCAACAAGAATGGCTTCACCAAGTTCAATGTCAACATTATCTGTATAGTCATCTACATAGGACGCTTCAATTTTCTCTTTCATTCCATACATTCTCTCAAAGAGTGCCGGAAGCCCCGTAGAAAAATTAAGATCCTTTGAAATTCCTTGCGCCAGGTAATAACTCTGTGGTGCGCTCATAATATTCAAATCAATTTCGGTTATTCTCATATTTGTAATCTCCTTTATTTTGTATGTCTTTTACGGTAATCATTTTCATACGCCTCATTGCAAGACATTTCACCAAAAACTACTCTCTTATCCTCGTTGTATTTGCAAGTTTTACAATCGCGGGCAATGCAATATTTATCGAATAATTTAGCAATATGTTCATTTATTATTTTTATTATCCTTTATTTCGTTTATCTAGTAGTTTTAAAAATTCTTCCTCTGTAATAATAGGTACATCATTTTTCTTTGCATCTTTATTTTTACTGGAAGAACTTTCTACGTCATTGTTTATAAGGTATGCTGTTTTCTTTGAAACACTTCCTGCCACTTTACCGCCCAGAGATTCAATTTTCTTCTGGATTTCTTTTCTACTTGCAAAGATATGAACATTTCCAGTAATTGCAAAAATCATATCTTTAAAAATTTGTGGCTCGTCTGATACTTGCTGCATCTGAAATTTCATAAGAGATACAAGTTCTTTATATATGTCATTGGTAAAGAACACTTCTTTGAAATACTTGTGAATACTCTTGTTAATCTCAACGCCAAACGTGTCAAGCTGTGTAAAATCAAATCCGGAAATAACTGCTGTCTCAAACTTGTTCCAATCGCCGTTAAACTCTCTGCTGATTATTTTTGCCTTACTGAGTGCCACATTCGGAATGCCTAATGCTGCAATAAAATTTTCCAGTTTTACATTCTTACTCTTTTCAATAGAAGAAAGAAGTTTATCAAATGATTTTTCTCCCATTCCTTCAAATTCCACAATTTCAGTCCTATGCAAATCCAGATTGTAAATATCCAGAGGATTACTAATAATCCCGGCATCAACCAATTTCTCAATCTTTTTGTCTGAAAGCCCATCAATATTCATGCCATCTTTTGAAGCAAAATATGATAACCCTCTGATACTCTGAGCCGGACAATTTGGATTTTTGCAATAAATATTTATTGTTTCTCCGTCCCCTGCAAAAGTAGTTACTCCGCCACATACCGGACAAGTTCTCGGAATTTCAAATTCGTAAGATGTGCCGCCTGTACACTTGATAATCTGAGGTATAATTTCGTTTGATTTAACCACTGTAACTGTTGCATACGGTCTGATTTTTAATTTCTGCATAGTGTTAATATTATGCAATGATGCTTTTGAGACTGTAGTGTTATCCAATATAACTGGCTTAAAGACTGCCACTGGCGTTATCTTTCCGGTTCTACCAACTTGCCATTCGATATTGGTTATCGTGGTTTCTTCCTCTTCTTCTTTAAATTTCAATGCTAATCCATTGCGATAATGATGCCCTGTCTTTCCAAGACTTTTTCCGTAATCAATGTCATCGTACATAATAACGACTCCATCAATCGGAGTTTTTGTTTCCTCTGCAATATCAACCAGCTCATTCACAAAATTGTTAAATACCACAAAATCATGTTGTGCCACATCGTATTCAAAGAAGGTACAAATATCAAATCCCAGATTGTTTACTGCATACAATCTGCCAGAAAGTGAATTGATTTCATCAAATCCCTCCAACACATTAAATGCATAAAAGCACACTTTTCTCTTTGAGCATATTTCAGAATTTAACTGCTGTACTGATCCACCAGCAAGATTTCGTGGTGTTTTGTATCTATCTTCTTCCGGTAATTTTTCATTTATCTTTTCAAAATCGTCTCTGTGAATAATTCCTTCACCCGTAACCTTCAGATGACCTTTATACGGGATTTTCTGTGGAATATTCATAAAGGTTCTGGCATTATCCGTAATAAGGCTTCCCTCTTCGCCATTTCCTCTTGTACTAGCAGAAACAAGTTCCCCATTTTCATAAATCAGGCAAATAGTAAGACCGTCCAATTTATGCATTAAAAGAGCTTTTCTACCTTTTGCAAAATTCGCTGCAACCGTTCTATCTTTCGTCTTGTCAAGGCTCAACAACGGATAACTATGCTTAAATTTAGGTAACTCTGAATTGACAACATATCCAACTGTGTAATTTGGACTGTTGGCACAGTGAAAGTCTGCTTTATCTTCAAGATCTTTTAATTCATCCATCATAGAATCATATGTAGAATCATCTACCGACGGTCGAGATTCGTTATAATACTCATCACGATATTTATTCAGAATTTTAGTAAGATGTTTAATTCTTGTAATCTGGTCATTAGTAGCCATTACTGTTTTATCCTTTCATTTATTTCGTACAACAATAGGGGGAATCAAATCCCCCTATCTGTTTATTTAATCAGATTTCGGAGATAATACTGCATAACGCCATAAATAAAAATTGGACTGTATGCGTTATCTGGCATAAACACAATTTCAAGATTGTACTTATGATTGAAGCTGTGAATACTTCCAAGATAACTTTTCTTATTGTACTGTGTGTTATATCTACCGTTTACAATATCTTCATAATTGGCATTTTCTATAAGCAAATATTTTTTGTGAGCTTTAGCAACTGCCAGTTCTTCTTCAAAATCTGCACGTTTCGTAGAAAGATTTCCGGACAATTCTTCTAAACTTGCCTTTCTCTCTACAAAAATATCGTCGTGGAAATAAGTATCACGGAATATCCCTAATTTCTCGTTTTGTGGTACGAAAAAACTATAATCTCCGTTCTTTAATGCTTTTTTCTTGTATGGTATGTCATGTTTATCAAAGTAACCTGTAATATGATCGTTTACCTTTTCCCTTGTATCTACCAATATAACAATAGAATCCAGCAATTCTTTTTCCTCGGAATCTGTGTATTTATATTTTCCAAATAACATTATTTTCTTCCTATAACTTCATATTTGGTAAGCCACCAGTCAAACTCGTTTTCTACTGGAACAAATTTTCCTTCTGATGACATTTTCACCCTTGCTTTTTTCTTCTGGTCGTTTACTCTAACTACATCTCCTACTTGAAGTGGATTCTTATTAAAATCCTTTTTCGCAATTTTTACCGTTATGGTATTTCCATTGGCAAGTGCATAAACCTTCAGTTTTGGCGTATATTTTGTTTCAACGTCCATTACAACAACATATCCTTTGTAATCTTGACTTACAATGTCAACATATCCCAAATCGTTGATCTGATATCCTACCTTATCTACGAAAGTTGTCTTTTCATATGGCATTACTGCAACAAAATCGTGCAATAATCCATTCATATCAACTTTTGTAAATGTCTTTTCACTTTCTTTTTCAGCGTTTCTTCTTACCAATTCAAGTGGAATACCAAGCTTTTCAGCTTTTTCTTTTTTCATCTGCTTTTTGCCAAAAAGTTCGTTGAAAAAATCATACTGTTTCAATAAACATTTAGCTTCACCAAACTCTCCAAAAAATCCAAGTTCTATCAGAATCTTCATTTGCTTTGAGTTTACCGGAAGTTTTTTTTCTTCTATAACTGCCAACAGATGAATGAAATCTTTAAACTGCATATCTTTAATTGACTGAAACGCATCCGCAACTTTGCTATTCAAATATTTAATAGAGGCAATTCCTTTATAAATTACATTTTTTTCTTTATCAAAAGTATAGTTACTTGTAGAATGTCGAAATTTAATTCCTTCAACTTTTATTCCTTTTTTTCTGGTATAGTTTGTAATATTTAAGGTTTTTTCTTCTTTTCCCTCGAAAATATTTAACGCAGCAGTTAAAAATTCCAATGGGTAATAGTGCCTTAAATATCCACATATATATCCAATGCAAGAGTACGCGTCTGAATGATTCCAGGAAAATGCATATCTTGTTGCATCCAAAATACCCTGTTTGATAGGTGGGAATATTTCTTCTAATACTTCTACTGATGCCCCATATGTTTCATTGGAATAGCTTATAAACCTATCGTGAATTTCATCAATGAATTTCTCAGTACCATATTTCTTTGCAATTCCACGTCGGACTGTATCTGATTCTGCATCAGAATATCCACAAAATTTTACTAAGAATCTCATAATATCTTCCTGCATGGTTATTCGTCCGGACGTAACCGAAAGGAATTTATCCAATTCATTAAATCCCGTAATCATAATGTTTCCGTCTGCAACATCATCACGGAAACTTGCACATCCAGGACGTAAAAGACCATTTCCAAACGAAAACCACTTGATATATGAGAAATCTTTGTTATGTGCTTTGGCAATAGCAATTGTTTCGTCTGACATAAATCTTTTCAAATAAGATTGTGCGGATGCACTCTCCCACTGGAATATAAGTGTTGTGTCATCTCGTATGTCTTTCCAAACTTCTTCATCATCCAGATCAACATTGTCAGGAGTCATTCTCTCAATTCCTGCAAGTTTGCACGTTTCATTAATAACACCAATGTTGTCCAAACCAAGGATATCTAGTTTAACGTACATCAGTGCATCAAGCTCTTTCATATTAAGCATTGATACTGGATAATCAGAAGTTGCAAGACTACACATTCCAACTTCTTCTTCAATATCCAAATCGCTTACTAATACACCAGATGGATGAGATCCAATAGAAACTATTGTTCCGTTTACAATATCAACATATTTGAATAATTCTGGATATCTCTTTCTGAAAGCATCATCAATAACCCATTTGTTGTTTTCGTCAAGATATACAGCTTCAGAGATTGCAGATGTTTCAACAATAGACATTCTCAAAGCTCGTCCTACATCTTTTATCGCGCCTTTTAATGCAATAGTATTAAATGTAATAATCTCACTTGCTCTTATATTCGGAAGATCCATATGATCCCTAAGAATGAATTGTTTAATAATGTCTCTGTCTTTTGAGGAATAATCTGTATCTATATCGGCATTTGTTACTCGACTTGGATTCATAAATCGGAAGAAGTTTAACCCAAATTTCTTGCTATCCATCTGAGTAATACCAAGAATATACGCTACTTCACTTCCTGAAACAGATCCTCTTCCATATCCACAAAAGATACCATGCTTTCTTTCCCATTCTCTAAGATATGTTTGTAAAAGCATAAAATCTATTGACTTTGTTGTATCATATACGCTTACTTCTTCTCTTATGGTGGGATTTATTTCTTCTGGCTTATACCTTTTTCTTACATACGGATGATGTTTATACGCTTCATTTATTTTGTTTTTGTATGTTTCTAAAGGGTGGTCATAGATTTTTGGATATTTGGTATTCTTATCAAGTGTAAACTCTTCAATTCTATCTGCCATGCGGCAAGTCTCAGCAATCGCTTCTCGCCAAACCTCTTCTGGTAAAGAATTTTGTATTTCATAGGCTTTACACAATTCAAGATAAGATTTGAATGTCAAATCCCAGGCATCTTCCTCTGCAAAATGTACGCCCTTGCTCAACTGAAGAATTTTACGTCCTGCCATATGTGACTCATTAAGTGCATGTGTATCAGTCCCGGCAATTAACGGAATCCCATATTTTTTGCCAAGTTCATATAACTTCCTGTTGTATTGTATCTGATCTTCTACGTTATGGTGCTGAATTTCAAGATAACATCTATCCCTATTTTCTATGAAAAATTTTAGAAATCTATTTTTTACTTCGTCAGTTCCTTTATTTAGCGCACCTCCAAGACAAGCAGATGTAATAATAATGTTGTCGGAAGTATTGAATAGATCGTCCATGTAAATTCGTGGTGCATAGTAAAAATGACTATCGCTTCTACAAAAAGATTGTGATGTTAATTTATTTATTTCACGAACACCATCGAGATTTTTAGCAATTAAAACACAGTGATAATTGTCTCTTGTTTTAATAACTTTTTCTTCTTTAACGGTTATTGTTTCAGGATCAATTGGAATTTCTTTTCCGTCAACGCTTTCTGCAATATATGCTCCATCTTCACGCTTCCAGTATTTTTCAAAAGTAATTTTTACTTCTTTTTTTGTTTTAACAGATGAGAGCAAATCGACTGCGGTATATGTTGTTTTTGTCTTTCTATTGGTTGTATTATTATCTTCTGTGATATATGCTTCTATTGCATGTATATATTTCATTCCGGCAGCTTCAATAGCTTCTTTTTTGTGATACCATTCAAATACTGATCCATGTTCACTAAATGCCATTGCTTTCATGCCAAATTCTTTTGCTTTTTCAATATACTCTTTGAACTTGGTAACGCTATCTACATTTGTGACACCATTTGAAAGGTCACTATGAAGATGATATACAACATAATTCAAATCAATTTGTGACAAATCAGCACCTCCTAATAGTTCTTATATTCACAATAGGAGTTTCTATATCTGCATAGATTGTGACAGTAGTAAAAATCTACGTTTGGATTAAAATTCTCTTCTTCGTTTATTTCTGCTATCGTACTTAAAGCCCAGTTCTGTGCTTCGTCATAATCTTCCTTATCAAAGTCAAGAAACAACCATTTCCTATTCTTAAAGTAATTCCAGCCAATCTTTTCCGGGTAAACTCCGTATTCGTTGTAAACTTGAATTGCATATAAATATAGCTGCCGCTTATATGATTTGAATTTCTTTTCTTCCGACTTTAAAACTTGACCTCTTTTACCTAACGGATATTCCGAAGATTTATGATCCAGAACTATAATTCCACCTGTATTTTTATCTCTGAGAAGTAAATCTATATAACCGACAAATGGTTTGCCACCAACTGTAAAGTTGCATTTCTTTTCAATTCCCAGGATTTCATATTTTTCAAGATCAAGATCAATGTTTTCAAAATACTCAACCGCTTTATCTCGATAATTCTGCCGGATATCTGCAGTCTTGTGATATACCATTGATGGAACTTCTTCATCATAATGAGCGTCAAAATAATCAGCCAGCTCAAAAAGACTAAGTTCACCTTTGGCATATTTCTCTAATATGGTGTGGCAAAACTTTCCAAATTCTGCATAAAAATTATTTTGTCCTACTGCTGACTCAATATATTGTAAATACCATTCATACTTACATTGACAAAATGAATTTATGCGGCTAAAAGACCACTCCATAGAATCTATCAGAAATGAATACTCTGACATTTTTCACCTCTTAAATTTTAATTCTCTGTTTATAAAGTTCTTCCCAGATTTCTTTTCCTTTGTCTACCGGACTATTTTTTTCAGTTTTACCACCTAATAATCCATTGCTGTCATATACAACATATACATTTGTAAAGTGGCAGAGAAGTTGTATAGTATCTTTCTTTTTAATTTCTTCAAGCGAAACATCACTATCGAATGCAATAACGACATCACAATGAAGCTGCACTAACTCTCTGACCTGAAAAATATTAATCTGGCTTGTCTCGGAAGATATTGAATTATAAATACCGAAACTATCCAATTTCATAACTGACTTCAGTGATTCAAATATAATTACTTCTTTACTTCTATCAAGGATCTTTTTTTTGAAACAGAATGCTTGGAAGTAATCTAAATCTCCAACAGGATAATAATTCATATATTTCGGTATATTATAATCTTTATAATTATCAAAAAGCGTTCTACCCTTCACATTGATTAAATTCCCGGAATTATCAAATACTGGGTACACAATTCTGTTTGATTCTTTATCATACATTACCATGTAATAATCCATTATTGATTGCGGTATTCCTTCTTCGATCCATTTTGTTATTTTTCGTCGCTCAAAATCAGACAGAACACTTTTATCAAGTATCTTATGTGGTTCTGGGATTTGTTTATTTCTTCTTTTTCTGGTTGATTTTCTCAGATAGCGCACAGTAGGAGAGATTTTTGTTTTTACAGTGCTTATCCCAGCTTCACTGCCAAGATAATTAATAGCCTGTTCATAGGTCATATTTAAATAATCTTGGCAAAAATCAATAATATCTCCACCCTTTTTGCAACCAAAGCAATAGTAGACACCTTTATGCGGTGTTACTGAAAATGATCCCGTTCTTTCATCATGAAACGGGCAATTTCCAAAATATTCTCTACCTTTCTTTTTAAGTTCAACGTATTCTCCGATGAAATCAACTATATCTATACTTTCTTTGATTTCCTCAATAAGTTCTTCGCTGTACTCTTCCATTTAGCCCGCCTTTAAAATGGTTTCTCTTGCTCCGTATGCTGTTTCGCCTCTTCAATCCGCATGACTGATCCAGAAAATTTGAAATCAATATATTCGTCCTCAAACATTCCCTCTCCCAATCTGTTCAGTTTTACATTAAGTGCATAATTTCCACATTCTTTTCCATCGTTTGCAATTTCATCAGAAGTCTTTTTTCTCCACTTTGCACTTACACTCGCATATCTCTCCAACTTGTCTGAATCTGCAACTTCATCATTTCTATTAAGCTGCGCTCCAGCCAACACAGGAAGATCAAGTTCACCAGCAATTCTATTTTTCATAAAATCACATTTTGCTCCCAAATCATTGTATTGTGCTGAAGAATCTGATTCGGAACTTTTAAAATAATCATAAATCACAAATTGGAGATTCATACTATACTTTAAAGATTTGCAGATTAGATAGAGTTCTTCATTTGTAGAATTTGGAATAAAGATATGTACAAACGGTTTACCGGAAAGCCAATCATTTGTTTCATCAATTATTTTTTCTTCCTCTGGTAACAAATTACCTTTTTTATTTTATCCTGTGGTATACCAGTAAGATTTGCCATCATCCTGATGTAAAATAGTCTGTCGCTCATTTCCGTATCGAAGTATACAGTAGGAATGTCTTTCTGTATTTTATCCATTGCCTCATTAAGCATATAGGAACTTTTTCCCATCTTCATTCGTCCAGAAATCATCACCAGTTCACCACGTTCGTAGCAGAAATATTGTCCTACTTTATTGAATTTTGATGGAATACCAATAATACCATTTTCGTCACGCCTATCTTTAATCTCCTGATATATGTCTTTTGCTTTATCACCAAATCTCAACACATTTCTGTTGAATATATATTTGCTTGTTAATTTTTCAAGTTCTGTGTATACATCATTACTTAATTCATTCAATTCCATTGGAGTCTGAATTATCTTTTTCTTCATTCGATCAAACAGTTTGATAAGATCTCTTTTAAAAGATAATGTAACAACTTGAGCAACAAGCAAGTTATATTCTTCTATGGTCGTTCTGGCAGCATCTTCACACATATCAAAGAAATCATCCATGTCTGGCATGTTGACACTATCAATTTTCTTTTTTACTGCCGCATTCGATTGTAGCTTATTTGTAATATTAAAAGTATCAATAACTTTTACACCGGACTTAAACAATTCATCTATAGCCCAGTATATGCAGCCATTTTCTTTGTGGTAAAAATATCCGGGCTTCAAGTAATCGCTCTGAAGTATAAATTCCGGGTGATGAACTAATGTCGCAATCACACCAGCTTCCGCTTGGGTATCACATAATACATTTAATTCATCTGACATTATTTTCCTCCTTTTAAGATGCTACCAAATCCAATTGTATTTCCTTTTTGAGTGGTAGCTTTAACTTGCACACTTACTGGCACACTTACTGGAGCAGAAGCAGTATTCTCTTCGTGTTTCATTTCTTCTTTTATTTCTTTTTGTATTCTCAATTCATTCTCTTTTTGATATGCTTTTTTAATTCTTGCGTTATCAATCAGATAATACATTCCTGGTGGATGTGTTAATGGAATTTTATTCGCAATAGCAAATTTAAGACAAAAACTTAAATATCTTCCGGCATTAAGATTTGATTCCCACTTTTCAATATTTGCATTTTCCAATTTTTCCCCAAATACAATTTCATTAATAACTTTTCTTAAATATGCGATAGGGACAGATTTGCTAACATGTTGTATATAATCTTCTTCAATTTCTGCAATTAGTCCTTGAAGCTCATAGCAATCTTTATGCCATCTTCTAGTGTTAATTTTTACAGACTCAGGTTCATAGACAATTTTGTTTTTGTGGGCGCAATGTCCATAACCACATTTGAATTGTTTTGTACCCATTGATTATTCCTCTTTCTATATAATAAAAAGGGAGAACATAAGCTCTCCCAAATTTCATTAATCAGACTTCATATCTTTTTCAAGAAGATATGTAGCTTCCAAATCAGATTGATGTAGAGCCAATATTACTGGATATTTTTCAATTGCTGTTCCAAGAGTATTCCAGTTTTCCTTTGGCTCTGAAAAACCCATATGCCATCTAATAGCGTATCTCTCAAAAGGTTGCAATTTAATATACTCTTCGATCATCATGACCGATTTTTCTCCGTGTCCATAAGGAACACGATCATTTATTGTGTAATATTCGACTGCCGCCCAATCGAATCTTCCTTTTTCATCTCTCTTTGATCCAGTGTCACTGTAAATTTTCTTATTCCTATAATCAATCTCATACATATATGTCTTACATACATCATGCAAAAGAGTGATTATTTTTCTGGAATCTTCCGGCATATCACCTAAAATACTTTTAAATGGTTCTGACTTGCATTTATGTTCGAACATATGATATACATTTAAGCTATGTAATGCTAATCCGCCAGGAAGTGAGCAATGGAATCTTGTAGAAGCTGGGGCTGTGAAAAAATCAGATTTTTCTAAAAATGCCACAAGCTCATTAATTCCATCTCTTTCAATTGAGCCAACCAGATCAAGAAAAAGTTTCTTATTTTCTTCAATATTTATTGTTGGTGCGCTCATATTTTCTCCTAGTTAAATGGAAGTTCGTCATCTACTCCGTCCGGAATATTCATAAATCCGTCTGCCGCTGGTGCTGATTTAGCTGGTTTTGCTGTATTCCCCGCTGCTGGTGCATCACCTTTTTTCTCACAAAATTCCTGTGTAGCAACAACAACGTCTGTTGTGTATACTTTCTTCCCGTCTTTTCCATCATAACTTCCTGTCTGGATTCTTCCAGTAACAGCAAACATCATGCCCTGTTTCATGTACTTCTCTGCAAACTCAGCAGATTTTCCGAAAGCTACACATGAAATGAAATCTGCATCCTGTCCACCATTATTGCTTTTAAATGGACGTGATACTGCAAGTGTATATCTCGCAACGCCAGTAGGATTTTCTCCCTGGCTATAACGTACTTCTGGATCTCTTACTAATCTTCCTGTTAAACTAACGTTATTCATTATTTCTTTCTCCTTATAAGATAATTATTTTAATTTTTTTAACTCTTCAATTAAAGACTTTGTATCTTCAATAATTTTAATAGTTTTTGGATTACCATTTGTGGTGTATTTTTTGCAAATTGCTGCCACTTCGGTATTATGTTCTTTTGAAAGTTCTTTTGCTAACTGGAATGCTTCTGCGTTTGCAATGTCCAGTTCACTTTTCTCTTTCTTCTTTTTCTCGTTTTCTTTTTTCTCTTCTTCTGGAAGATCTTCATCGACGAAAATATAGCTGCCAAGTCCAAGTCTTGCAATACATTTTGTAAGACTTCTCTGCACCGTTTTGTTTACCATCATTGCGTCAACATTTTCATATGGCACTGCCTTATTTCTGAAGTCCATGACTGGAAGGTACTCCGTCGCGGTATGTTCTTTCAGAACTTCATTTCCCTCTGCATCTGTTTCACTCCATACAAGCGTAATTGAAGTTTTAACATGACATCCAATTGGATCACGCCATACCAACATTCCATCTTCGGTTTCATGGACAGTTGCATAAGATAACGGGAATTTTTTCTTTAATTCTTGCCAAGCCCACATCCAACTCAAATAATTAAGACCATTTTTTTGCTTAATATGCTCATTTACATTAACGGCACTCAGTTCTTCAAACCATTTAACCATTCTATTCTCCTATAAATTCATTGTTTATATATTTTAACTTTTATATCTTATTTTACTGTTTTCGAAGAATTTACAGAGGCAGAAACCTGTTTCATATTTTTCATAAGCTGTAAATTATCGTTTAACATAAGTGCAAGTGCCTGATCTTCTGTGAATCCAACTTCTGTATATGCCAAAAATGTTTTTCTTTTCGCCATTGCACATAAGCGGTGTAATTCATCATTTTCAACATAGTCTTTTGCAATCTCCAGACATTCATTGCCAAGTCCATAGACAACAGGTTTATATTTTTCAATATATCCATGTACCAGGTTAATTGCTACTTCTGGATTTTCATTAAGAAGCTTTAATATAATTTCTAACATTACATGTGTTCCTTTCCTTCTTTAATAATTCTAAGTCCTTTTGCATCCGCTTTCGCGCCGTTGTATTCTTTCCCAGTTTTAATAATCATGTTTACTAATCGTTTGCTCAGATTATATTTTTCTGCACAATATAGAAACAATTCGGATTTTTTATCAAAATACCAATACTCATCATCTTTGTATAAATGGTATCTTAATTTTGGATATTTCCGTTGAAATGAAGTATCACCCTCATTATTACAATATGCTTCTCCAATTTTCTTCAGTTTATATATAAGCTGAAACTCCGCTTTTTGAGCTTCTATTGGATCATCACAGTATTGCACGATTTCAACTATAAGATTACAAGTGCCACCAAAAGATTTTACTTCTTCTTTCCATTGTTGGTTGCGGTGTTTATCGAACTCATAAGCCCTCATACAGTTTCCTTGTGCTGATCCGACATAGAATATTTTGTTTGTCAGAGGATTTTTATGGACATATACATAATATTTTTCTGTCGGTAGCACAAGATCCTTATGGTATAACATATACAAGTCAAACTTAGTTGTCATAATCAAACTATCATGTTGTTCCGTGTAACTGTCGATATTTTAATTATTTATCTGAAGAGACAACCTTAACTGTAGCTCCTGCCTGAACTGTTGCAGTTGCCACTTCGTTCATCTTCTTGTATGCGTCATCAAGTTTATTCGTTAATTCATTGTTAGCCTGTTTTAATGATTCAACCTGACTCTTGAGGTTGGCGATTTCTGCCGCTGCCATTTCTTCTGCATGTTTTTTATCAGACTCAATTGCACGCTTCTCATATGCAAAACTTCTTTCAGCTTTCGCTTCTTTCGCAGCCTCTTCTTTTGCAGTTTCCAGTTCACCAGGAAATGCTTCAATCTTCTCTTTCATTTCCTGGATTTCTTTCTCTTTTTCTGTAATTGCATCTTCGCGGGCTTTTACTGCCTCTTCCTGTTTCTGGATTTCTGCTTCTCTTTTAGATTTTTCATCATCCCATGCGTCAGAATCAACTTTCTTATTCATTCTCAGATTGTATTTGTATTCATCTGCTTCACGGATTCTCTTCTTTTTGAGTTCTTCTTCATATTCTTCCGCTTCTTTATCAGCTTTACTTTTTGCCTTAGAAAGCTTATTTTCAAGTTCTTCAATCTCTTCGTCAACTTCCGCTTTACGTTTCGCTAACTTAGAATCCTGTTCATCTTTCAGCTTTTTATATTCTGTGTCCATATCAGCAATTTTAAATTTGTGAGCATTAATAATTGCTGCAAGGCTATCTGCTTCGGTTTTGATTCCGTACAGACTTTCAAGTTCTTTTTTATATTCATCAATCGCAATTTTCAAATCTTTATACTGCTTAATGATTTCTTCTGAGAACACTGAATTTTTTGCTGCTGTTTCTGCATTTTTGAGTGATGCTCTAAGTGCTTCATTTTTTGCTGTTTCAATTGGAGAGTCATTCATTGCTTTTAAAGCTTCCAGTTCTTTTAAAGCCTGGTTATATGCTTCTAAAATCTGTGCCTTTGTTGACTTCTCTGTAATTTTAATTTCTCCCATTCGAGATCCTTTCTTTTTACTTTTAATTTCTCTTTGCCATCTATGTAAAATTGATTGATTTTCTAAATAAAATCATATTTTCAGTCTTTACTTTCATGTAGTTCACCATCCGCAACTAATCTTAAAACAAAATCGCTGCACTTATCTACACATGAAGGACACAATAAAATTTCTTTTGGAAGATATTTTGAAAGATATTCAGAACCAGGCGGCAGATAAGATATGCTATTTGTTTCTTTACCACATAAATCACAATAGTATTTAATCATTCATAATCCTCCTTGAAATAAATTTTCATTGTATGATACACTCTATCCAAATAAATATTTATTATCTGTTTTATTTACAATATTCATAAAATCAACATTTTATCTTTGTTTTACTTACAAAATCAACCAACAATAAAATATAATCACCTATGCCAGATTTTCTATTTCTGATCTATTTTGTTTGTTACTGTACGAATACTTTTAAACTGTTTCTCGATGTAATCACGATCTTTGGTAAATGTGGGAATTTCCTTATCAATAACCCACTTGCTGCGCGTAAATTCGTCTGGTGTTCCTTCATTGTAGGTCTGTGGAACTTTGACACAGCAAGTTCCTCTTTTAAGGTGAATTGGATAATCGTTCCAGTTCACACCCTTCTTCAACATGAGCATATCCATAAGTTCTTTTTGGTTCTTATGTACAAGCTGCTTTGCTGAAAAGTTTGCCTGTGCAACTGACTGAATAGAATTTCTCACACAGTCATTTTGTCTCCAGATAAACCCATTAATAACTTCAAATTCTGGCATATTCCATGCCCGACTGTCGAACATTGCCTTTCCGCATTTCCTAGCATATTTGGTATAATAATCTGTTACTTTCTTTTTATCGGCTTCTGTTTCGCATCCTTTAAGTTCCTTTCTGACTCTCTCTTTAACGATATCAGTATAGAACTTGTTAAATGCCATTGTTGCCATGCTTGCAGAAATTGTTTCAACCTTACGCTTTACATATCCAAACCATGCTCCCTGTGCCATTGATTTATAATCAATCAGTAAAAGGGTAATCTCATCGCTCTGTGTATATCCCAGTACACATCCAGAAATATTCTCGCAAAGATACTTCATAGTCTGCTGCATTGCTTCTATCAAAATATTATCAAAAGGTTTTGCCAAACCTCTTGTAAATGTATGGAATGCTTTGCCATCAATACGAATCATTACAGGAACTCTTTTTGTCAGATAATCTTTTCTTGCATCCTCATACTCTTTCATTCGTTTTGCGAAATCGCTTGTGTCCACTTTTATTTTCTCCTTTTGTTACAGATCGTTCTTAATTAAGAACTCTGGATTTATGCATTTGAAAGAAATGTTCTATTCAACATTTCTGAATACACAGCCTTCTCTTTCTCTCGGATAAATCTGGGATTTCCCCTGTACATAATGCACCAAATCTGAAATTTCCCAATCTTCCGGGATAACAAATTTGTCATCAAAAATCGGCACTATGTATATTCCATAATGCAGGAGGGTTCTCTGCATCTCTTCTGTTGTGAGCTTTCCTTCTGGTGAAATCAGATTGAACGCCCAGAATCTTTCACCGCCATCCATCGGATATTTGTTTCCCTGGATTCCTTCTCCGGTAATTTCTCCCTGAAGAACAATCCAATCAAGTCCACCGATAAGCGTCTGTAATGTTTCTTTGATTTTGAACTTTCTCGCCACATTCCAATAATACGAATTATCCTCTGTCACAAGCCGTTTGTTTCGACTGCAAACTCCAAACTCATATTTATTCTTTCCTACTTTCTTTAAGAAAAATGTGGCAGAAGTGCCATCAACCTTTTCCGTCACACTCAACACTGTTTTGTCTCTTTTCAGCTTTTCAAACAGTCTTGTCATGTTCTGGATTCTTTCTTCATCTGTCTTTTTAATCCAATTCGGGAAAGTGTCTTTTACGGATGGTTTCAGATAGATTTTTCTGAACCATTTGAATCGCATGAGAAACTTGATAATTGGATTTCGAGACTTCTTCTTGTTTTCTGATACAACTGCGTTCTCTTGCTCCGCTTCTGGATCATATTTCGTAACACCTAATATCTCTGTTACATCATCACCAATTTTGTAATCGCCAGGCGGCAAAACAGCCAAAGGCAAAACAAGTCCCTGTGAGTCTTGACCACGTAATTTAATGGTCTTAACAACATACCTTCTTGATTTCAGGAAATCATACTCTGGAGTTTTTGGCATTTTACTATCAATTTCGATGTAAACTACCTTGTCCCCCTGAGAAAAATTATCGCTTTTTGAGATAATTACTTCCCATCCATCAATTTGTGCTACCTCAATTCTGTCAGCATTCGGAATCGGCTTGATATTAGCAATTGTTCTGATTGTTGCTAACTTTCTCATTAATTCCTCTATCTCGAAAATATTTATTTTTAAACTGGTGGAATTGGTGATGCTTGATAGAATCACTTCCATCCACCAATGTAAGAAATATACGTTTTCGAGACACTTATTTTGCTCGTTCAATTAAAAGTTGAATGCAGAATTAGGTTTGCTGTATGTGTCTCACACGGACATTTTTAGCCTTTGGCTGTATATGTCACCGTATAAATTTTTACTCTATAATAAATCTTTTACTGCAGCTTCTACCGGAGCATATCTCTCGGAATCAAGCTGATCTGTCAGGCACTTATATGGATCAAGTTCACCACTGAGTACCATTTTTATAATGTTTACTGAGAATCCAGAAACAAGTGCAACGCCAAGTTCGTTTTCCTTTACAGGAATTGTTCCAGTTCTTGAATTTACATTCCAAAACACCAGTCGCGGCATTTTATATCCATGCACTTCGAATTTCTCAGCAATCGTATCAAAAAGTTTCTGATTTGGTCTGCCTGTTGTAGCATAATCAAATTCCATATCGCTTACGATAAGAATGTTTTTCGGCATATCTTCCTGCTTCATTTTTCCTTTGATTGCTACATTAAGGATCAAATCAAATGTTGCTGCAATATTTGTGTTGGAGCAATCTGATTCTCTATATGATCTGATAAGCTTATCTCTCAGTGAATCCATTCCAGTAAGGTCTACTACTTTTGGTCTACTTCCAAATGTAATATATTTATCTTTGAACTCTCCAGATGATCTTTCAGAAAAATAGATAGCCAATGCTGTTGCTACATCCAATGCCGTAACACTGCTATTCGAATCAACTCTGCAAGTCATACTTCCTGATCCGTCTCTTACAACCAATGTAGAAGAATCACCCTCTACTAAATCCGGAAGTGCTTTCCATAATGCTTCAATCGCGGTATCTTTATTCTTTACAGAATAATAACCTCCATACTTATGAACGATATCGTGCGGGAAAAGTACACTTGCATTAATCTTGACTTCACCTTTTTCAAGGCTTCCCAGATATTCTCTACGTCTTTCCTCATCGTTTCTAAGAAATGCGTCATTGTAAATCAGGTTTGCTCTTGATGGAACTGCTTCATAATTGATTTTGCCCCATTCTTTTGCAGACATCTGACGTTCAACGATTTTAATATATTCACGAAGTTTTGATAATATTTTTCTGTAATTCTTCTCACTCAGTCCAAGATATGTTCTAACAACAGTTCCATTCTTCTTTGTCTGTTTAGAAGAAGCATTACAGCTCGGAAGCCATTTTCCAAGTAGGGATATTGGCTTTCCTTCTTCCATATTTTTTAAATCTTTTTCTAACTGCTCTTTAATCGCAGCCAACGCATAAGCTTCGCATTCTGTTCCAAGCAGACACATCAGATCATCGTATCTGCCATATTCAGGAATGAGTTTCACAAACGCTTTCACAATATCTGGTTCAGTGTTCGCCAGATGGTTCATAATAACTCTGAAGCTTCTTCTTTCTCCAAGCCCCTCCCTTGCGTCACGCAGATAGAAGAGCCATTTCAGTGCATACAGTTTGTTATCCAGAAATGCATCAGTAAATTTACCAGTGATTTCTGTTGGTTGCATTTTTCTTAATGATGCAGTGGCGAAATTCAGATCAAGCAGATATTTCCCGGTTGTTCTGTAACCCAGTGCGCCATTCTCTGTCCGGCTTCTGTTCATATCGCCGTTTATTAATTCTTTTTCTACAGAATCCATAAAACCCATATTGGTTTTCCTCCTAATTTTTCGAATCACTTTTAAAGTTATTAATTCCTATACATTATTACTTTTACCTTTGATGAAATGTATAAAAAATTAGAATGTGCATGGCAAGACTTGAACTTGCGACTAATCCGATTCCCATATCTATAGTTGCTGTCAAAGGCTTTTACAAGTCTCATTATTTATTCTTGTCAGATGCTCTCCCGACTGAGCTACATGCACATTTTTCAAGACACTTTTTCTTCACCTACGCACAGTATAATTTGATTCTTTGCTGTTTAGTGTCTTTGGTAGTGGACTGTAAGGGACTCGAACCCCTGACCGATCGGTTATGAGCCGACTGCTCTGACCAACTGAGCTAACAGTCCTGAAAAGGCAAGACGGGAATCGAACCCGTGTAAAGCGATTCCTACATTTTCCATTTTCTTTAAAATTTTGAAATTGCTGTATGTGTCTAAATGCTAGACACGGTTCATAAAAAATTATCGCCGCGTATACCACTCCGCCACTTGCCTAAAACGAATAACCGGATTTGAACCAGTGACCTCCAACACAACAGCGTGGTGCTCTACCAACTGAGCTATATTCGCTACATTCTGTCTTTCCAGAATGTCATAAAAACGTAACAATGATAGATGTAAAAAACTGTAACAAATTGTAATGTGGATATCCAGTCCTTGCTAAAAGGCACTAACACGCCAATCGAAACTTCGCAAAGACATTTGTGCCTCAAATGCTATCTGCTTTAGCATTCATCCGTTGGCATCAGAAGTTTCACCGTCTGTATAAATCTTGATAGCAGAAATCAAAATTTTACAGCTAGCGTAGATTATACAACCAGACATGCGCTTGTCCTGTACATCGTACAAGGTTACATAATCTATTGGCGTAGCCGGGATTCGAACCCGACACATTTCGGTTTTGTGGAGGGTGGAACAGATAAACGATTTTTAACCGATGACTTTACCCATTTTGTCTATACGCCGACGCTGCGACTTGGACTCGAACCAAGAACCTACGGCTTAACATGCTATCGTTAAAATTGCTGTATATGCCTAATACTAGGCACATTGGTTGACTTAACGTTGCTCTACCATTTGAGCTATCGCAGCATATTCTTTATTTCATTTTACTTATTTAAAAATAAATGGTGGGCGTTTTTGGGATCGTGCGGAATCGAACCGCAACTAAAAACTTGACAGAGTTTTCATCTTGCGTAAAATTGCTGTATGTGCTTCCCACCACAATACACATTCAAAAGTATCAACCAGATCAATCCCATATTTATTATTTCGGTGTTGACTAAGATTTCCCTCTTAGTAGGTTCTACAATATCCAATAAATCCAATGCAGTCCGGATCAGATGCCACTGAACACCCACAATGTCAAGTTACAAACTCTGCATTTTCAAGACACAGGACGGATTTGAACCGTTTCGTCAGACCACCAAAATCTTTCTTTATCCTTTTATTCATTTGCTGCGTGTGTCTTTGATCGCTAGGGATGAGACTCGAACTCATAACAACATCCTGTATGTAATGGAAAAGAATTTTTGCTGTAAGTGTCTGAATGCTAGACACATTTTTCTTTTATGTGCTCTACCTATTGAGCTGCCCTAGCCTATTTATTTCTTTTGTTCTCTCTTGAACAATTATATATTATCATACTTTTCTGTTTTTGTCAATAGTATTTTAACATATTTTTTATTTCTTTTATCTTTCGTTATTCGATAGGGTGAGAAAGTTCCCACCCATTAATTTTGATAAAACGCCTTTTCCCAAGTTTCATATAATTTCTTCAGATTAAATAACCTGGAATACATCGTTGTACCTTTTATATTCGGTTCTTTTACAAGAATTTCATTTCTAATTATTGTATCAATATATTCCATAGGTGTACCGGATTTGTGTATTCTAATTAATCTGTGGCTTTCTGCCAGTTTTGATTGAGTAAGTTTTTTGTATATATTACTCTCTTCATAATATTTTTCATAAAATTCTCTGGCAGTGCGCATGATCCTAACAGTGCTTATTGTGGCATTCTCAGATCTTCCTTTTCTCAATGCACTAACTCTTGATCTTATCAAATATTCATTATCACAAATACGTTCTTTTTTATCTTTTGACCTCTCTGATTCTGCATAATCAACGGATTCCTGCTCTGCGCAAAATCTACATAACAACAGTTCCTTTTGTGACACATGATAGTCAATTGGATATAAAGGACTATGAATTATCATATTCTCATAATCAACATCAGTTTTCTTTAAATTCATAATCTCTTCCGGTTCTAACTCAAGGAACATCAAACGAACTAACAGCTCATTTGGCTTTTCTACACCATCGTTGTAATCTGATGTTATCTTATATACCTCAGAACACATTTTTTCAAATTCTTCTTCATCTTTTAAATATTGCACTAGAAGAGAGCGTGACTGGTTAACTTCGCTAAAATCTATTTTTTCAAAATTATTTTCTCCAACAATTTTTCCATTTTGCAAGCACCAATCAACATAACTTTTTAATAAACTCATTGTTTGTATAAGGTTTCCGGCTTTTGCTCCTGTTTTAAGATCCAAAACCGTAAGTATTTCATCCGTATTCATTTCACAAATATCTTTATTGAATGTTGATTCAAGATCTTCAATGCCTTGGAAAATACGTATATATGCTTTATAAGAATTTTCGTTCGCTAATGTGTTCAAAAAATCTTTTTTCATTTTATCATTGTACATATAGCGTCCTCCTTTTCTTTACAAAACTGGAAAAAGTGTCGTCTGTTACCATCTACGCAATATTTTTTAATTTCATTATCTGTAAAATCAGTATTTGCGATAATTTGAGTTAAAATTTCTCTCCACTCAGGGTTTCCTTTTAAAATGCTGCTTATCATTATATAATAGTTAATCGCCAGATAATGAACTGACCATTTTGTTTTCTTTACCTTCGCAAAATTACTAAAATCATCATACATAATTTTTGTAAGATAATTCATAAATGTAATCAGCCAGTCTCTTAATTCATCCTGATCTGCTTTTGTTTTTAACAATTCTACATCATAATACCTTGATATAGCCTCTGCAAATTCAATATATAGAATAAAGCCGCTTCCTCTTCTAAGTTCAACGCCATCTTTCGTAATATTCTTTACATACAACTCATCTGCATCACTACTTCTCATAATTGAGTCAACAATCTTATTCTGTACAGTCAGTTTCATAGCATCTTTGTGGCGTTTTGGAATAGGAACAGTTGTCCATTCCTGATTCAAAATTCTTCTGGTGTCTGTTGCGGTTAAATATGTGAAAAATATACCAAATTTATCATCCTGGTGCTTTGTAGATAATTCACACGCAATAGAACGATGATTTCCGTCTGGTACAATAATTGTTCCTGATGTTATTGTCAAAGTTTCATTATCCTCATTGTAAACTGGAGGATCAGCTTCACCGTCGTCCATCAGATTAAATCTTATACCATTATAAAAGAACTCACCGTTATTTATAAGATTCGCAATTTCTCTAGCACTTTTCTTATTTACTTTTGTTTTTAACTCACCGTATTTATCTTTTTTATAGTTTCGCTGCAACTCAGGTATGATTTGTAGCTTATTGGCATTTTTCAGCTTCTTAATCTCGCCTACACTTAACGGAAACATATATTGATTATCGGCAAGCTTTTGTACATGCTTAAAAACGATTCCATTTTTATAACTATTATTATCATTTTCTGGATCGTAATATTTATAATTCATAATTTCTGCTGGTTCAAAATAATCTTCTATTTTCCCAACAGTTTTTGATACTTTTGAGGCAGCATTTAAAATCCAATATAATTCTGCATCGCTTGCATCTTCAAGTGAATATCTTCCAGACAGCATCTTTAAGAAATCACCTGTTGTAATCTTATTGTCATGCATGATTTCTTCTTCAAGCTCTTTAGTCTTTGCCGGGCTAATACCCATAATGAATGATTTCACTTTTTCAATTAACTGATTCCTACTGTCTGTTGATTTCATGCGACTACCCCTTTCTATATTTTGTTATCTTAAAGATAACATATTTTTCAAGAGGTGTCAACATGAAAACAACAATTATTTCCTTTAGCTTATGTGGGTGCTCAATTCTTTCACGATTAAATCTCTTTCTTCATCTGTCATTTCCAGGTCTTTTTCTCGAATCTTCAGACAATCAGTATCGTTTTTTACAATTTCGACGCTTACAATATCATGGATTTCGTCATACACAATAATCGCCTCAAAATAAGAAGATTTATGTACAATAACTCCAAGTGCATCGCCAAAATCTACGTAATCATTTTTTGTGGATTTCTCAATAGCTTCTTTTACATTCACACACATGTTTTCTTGATAGTTAAACTTCATTCCTCTATTCCCCTTTCGACAGAATCCAAGTAAGTAGCGAAATTTTCTAATCGAACGTATGTTTTTATTTTACTCTCAATAACAGTATACGTCAATAGAATATTTTCAAAATCTTGAAATTCTTGCAACCTCAATTAATTTTTCATTATTATTTTCTACTGCCCCAGCAATCACAAGTTGTAAAAGACCATTGAGATAATGACTGATCTCAACATCTGGAATACCAATATTTTTTAAATCATGTCCATTTATATCCAAATGTTTCAAATCATAACAATATTCACATGGATTTGAGCATATTTCTTCAACGATATCTTGTACTTTATATAAACACTGTATCATTGATTCTCCCGCATTTTCATCAGATATCATTTTTGCCAACTTAAAGTTAATAGTTTTTATTATATCTTCTTTTTGATATCTTGATAATAAACGTCTTATACTTCTAATAGAATCCGTAATAAGTTCTTTTCTACATTCCATAATGTTGCATACAGACTTCGAAACTTTATTTGGGTATTTCATAAGAATATCAGCTACTATATGATAGTTCTCTATTTTAGCCATATCAATTAAAATTGCCAGCTTTTCACACAAGCTATCACAATTTCGAATCATGTCTACTGTTTTATCCCACTTTGTTATCTTGGCAATGTCCGGCATAATATAGCTCAAAATATCCTGGTATTCTTTTAAAATATCAAAGTTGCCACTAATTCCGTCTGTACAAATAGTTTTTGTAAACTCACTCTGCTTTCTTTCAATCGCAATGTAATCGAGTAGCTTCATATGGTTTCTCATTGCTGTTGCAGTGTTTTCTTCTATTTTGAATTTAAACCTAACAGCAAATCTTAAAGCTCTAAGAATACGAAGAGGATCTTCTTTGAATCTGTCGTCCGGATTTCCTACACATCTTATAATTTTATTTTTTATGTCATCGACACCATCATGTAAGTCAATGATATTTTCTCCGTCATAAGCAATTGCATTAATTGTAAAATCCCTTCGCAGCAAATCTTCAGCTAAATTTCTTGTGTAACTTACTGTATCAGGGCGACGATAATCCGTATATTTTCCATCAACTCTATATGTAGTTATCTCATATGGTTCATGGTCAATTATTATTGTTACTGTACCATGCTTCAATCCAGCAGTCATAATACGAAAATCTTTGAATATCTCTATTATTTCTGTTGGCTGTGCTGATGTAGCAATATCCCAGTCGTGCGGCATATATTCCATAATTGAATCTCTCACACATCCCCCAACAATAACCGCCTCATGTTTGTTTTCTTTTATTTTGTTTAAAATCATTTTTACATTACTTGGCATAATTATATCAAGGTTCATAATTCTTTTTGTACACTCCTATCTCTGGTTTTCCATTCTTGTCAACAATGTAATATGGAGATACAGACATACAACCATCCCAGGTATCATAAAAATACCAATACATAACTTTTGTATTTTTATCATACACAAGGCTTTCTCTCTTAGTTGTATTATAATCTCGATGACTAATTTCTATGAGATCACCATAAACGAAAGTTTCTTCTCCATATTCATTTACAACTACTTCTTTCCCACATCCAGCAGCAGAAAACATAAGCGTTAATGCTGTTAAAAATACAATTGCCTTCTTCATATTAATACACCTCCTGATTGCTAAATCTCATTTTACCATATATGCCATAATATGTAAATATTTATTTCTTTTAACTGGAAATTATTTCCAGGAATATTTGGTTCTTAGAATGTGTTCTTTGTTCATTTCAACAAGCATTTCATAAGCAGTCTCTTTATCTGGTTGTTCTGGTAATGATGTATTTTCTGCGGCGTACTTCATCTTCTTTTCAAGATTATCAACCAACTCAAAAAATTCAGAATGATACGTCCCATCCGATTTCTGATATTCACCGTTACGAATGCTCATAAGCAAGTCGTGATCTTCTTCCCGGTATGTAATAATTTCTTCTTTCGTTAAAATGTCAATACACATAAGATACAACCGTACAAGATGCATAGCGTGCTTATTAAGGTGCAAGTCATCTTTCTTTGTATTTCTTTTACCAAGTTTGTCGTAATCTTTAACAATGGTATTGACTTCACTCCATATGTTTCTATAATCTCTTAGGGGGTAATGGTGCAAAACTACATCGCAGAACATTTCTACTTCCATATCTTCTCTTTCAGAAACATCCGGGTATAGCTCAATACTGCCATATTCAAACTGTCTCACACTTTCCATACGGCGCATTACAGTATTGTACTCGCTAAATGCGTGCCGTAAAGCCCCATGATCGCCACAAAATGAGTATTTTATTGGTTCACCATTAATTTTATGATACCGGCTCACAATGTCCTCCATAGCATGTGTGATTGAACCCAGGATATGTTTTTCTTTTTCTGCTTGTGGGTATGAATCTCTTGCAAGCGCATTCTGCAGTCTGCGTAACTGGCTATTCGCATATCCACCAAAAGTTTTAATTGCCCTCCTGGACAAGAAGATTTTTCGGTTATCAAGAAGTAACTGCCCTTCTGGACTGATAATAAAGTAGTGTTCTGGCTTACATCCAAGAATTTCTATACAGTTAGGATTACAAGAAAGCAACAAGTCAATCATTTTGTTCAATCCATAAATCACAGTATCGGTGTTGCGATCCTCGAACTGCTCAAACTCAGTGTTTCCAAGTAAACTCTCGATAGGATTAAAAGTGATTCCTCGAATATCCGTATCTGATGTGGCAATATTCGTACCATAGGCGTGACTGCCACCATATGTAAGAAGAATAACATTGTCCCCTAATGCCGGATCTTCTGTCAAAAAAGCATAGTCCTTATTTGCCAGAAATTCCCAATTCATGTTCTTTTCACTCATTTTCTTCACTCCGTTCTTTGTCAATAATCGGCTGCAAAATATTTCTGATAAAGTCATTGGAAAGATCCGGACGATCTGCACCGTTGCATTTAAGTACAACTTCACAACCCCAAGCTAAAGCACCACAATAATTAAGTGGCTGATTAGTAAGAATTGCTTTTATCTCACCATAGAAACCATCGTCATTGTATTTCTTTTTATCTTCTGGTGTTACCCATCCCCAGATACTTTCTCCACATCCATCAGCATCTTCCGGTGGAATATAGAATTTAATACATCCAGCCTTAAACTCTTCTTCTGATAATGACTCAATAAAATCGCCTTTATAAACCATACCACGTTCCTTGAACAGTTTCTTGATTTCTTCAATGTTCTCTGTATTACCCATTTCTTCTCTCCAATTCTTTATAGATATATTTTTTCATTTTTTCTTCAGCTTCCATCATCCACCAGTATTTACCGTAAACATCTCGTACAGTTCCGCCACTATATACATAATAATGTTTAAGTGGCAGATCCTTATACTCTGGCAAAAACAGGTCAACATGCCGCTTTACTTTATACCAAATGGCTCTAATGATACGATCCTCGAAATCTTCTACTGGCTTCTCAATAGGATAATACAATCGCAACTGAGTGCCACATTTCTTCGCATCATATCCAGATAGCTCTCTTAGTTCATCTTTTGCCGGACATTCATCTGAAATGCCAAGCCAAAACCAATACGCTTCTACGGACATAAACTTTCCGTCTTTTGTCTCTATCTCTTGCCTGTAGAAATTGCTCAACATGCGTCCAAGTTCTGTTTGACTCCCACTGTACACATTGATATGATCTTTACCATCCATGTTCGGATTGAGTCTTTTCATCGTATTACCTTCTTATATGATTCTGGAAGTGGTTGCCAGGCTGTAACAGAAGCTCCAAGATTTCTGCCATAACTCCACGAATTACTATATTCCCAATACATTCGCTTCACGACAGTAACACGGTTGTTTTTCAATGACACCATGACCGTCACTTCTCTTCGTTTCTTTTCACTATCATTAAAAAATTCTTCTGGCTTATAAATTGCAGAAATCCAACCATTTTCATCACGATATTTTTCTATCAATTCTTTATTAAAAATTTCTTTTCTCATAATCCCACTTTTTATTCCCATTAAACACTCTAACAAATACATGTACATGTGTATTTTTGTAATTTTCTATAAGTTCATTTTTATCCATTTTTGAATAATACACTTTCCATTTAGAATACACATCTTCTGGAACTTCATTATCTTTCAATGATTCTGTAAATATTTCTAACTTATTACAACAACAATACTCTTTTGTATTATCATATTCTCTCCCACATATGAAAAATTCAGCACTTTGGTATATAATTTTTTCATCAATAGGAAGATCATGTATTCCCATGTACAAAACGTATTCGCCTTTATAGGGTATTTCTTTTGCCTCAATCACTAATGGTTTCATATACAATTATTCCTCTTATAGTAATGGCGGAACAGAATAAATCCTGTTCCACCAAACATACTTTATCTTTTATGTTTTTTAGCTTTTGCAATACCGAAACCAACAACAAAAGCTGTTGCGATACAAACGACAAATGCTCCGATATTTATAACAATCATTATTTGTTACCTCGTCTACGTCTCATTTCTGCCAGAATATCATCAGCTTCGCGATTTCTTTCTTGTGCTTCCATTCTACGGTTCATAGCTTCAGAACTGGTATCATATGCAATTTGAGCACCCGCAGCACGTTCTCTGGTTCTCTGCGCACCCTCTCTTACTCTTTCAAGCATACGATCACTTTCACTTGAACTTGCACTTGCATTCATTCCCTCATGTAAAGAAATAATCTGCTGATCTGCTTCCATCTGGTAAACCGTTCTTTCTTTCTCTTCTTTGAGTTCATCAAGCTCCTGCTTAATTGCATTGCGGATTTCTTCCTGCTGTTCTTTTGCTTTTTTGTACTCTTCGATAGTTTCCTTTAATGTATTGATTTTTCCCTGAACGGTAACTTTTTTCATTGCATACTGCCTGGCATTTTCTTCATCACCAGAGTCAAAGCAACTGTTAATGGATTTGTCAATCTTCATTAACTCTTTCTTTAAGTCGTACTGCTCTTTCTCTGCTTCATCCAGCTTCCCGGCAATTTCTGTATATGACCGTTCTGCATTGCTGTATAAAGTTTCTTTTTCTCTAATTGCATTGTTGAAATAATCTCTTGCACCATCTGGTGTAGAAGCATCCTGTCTCACTACTTCTTCGGTTCTTCCTCTAAACTTGATTACAAGCTGCTTAAAGAATGTTTTATTGACTATTAGTGCCACGACTGCAACAACAACCAAAAGGCAAATACAAAAAATTACTACGTTACTTGTACCTACTGTCATTTTACGCTACCTCAATTCCAAATTTTTCACAGAGTTCTTCAAGCCCTCTTACAACACCCTCACCGATTGCGTGGAATTTCCAATCATTTCCATCACGATAAATTTCTCCGGCAATAATAGCAGTAGAATTTCCGAACTTTTCTTTAAGATCATATCTTGCGATTTCTTTTCCATTCTTGTTATTAATAACGCGAATGTATGAGTTATCAACCATTCCAAAATTCTGCATACGGCGTTCTGCTTCAAAGATAGTTGCACAAAATACAATTCTTTCTGCATATTTTGGAAGTTTTTCAAGAATGACCTTAATAACCTCATCATCTCCATCGCCAGATCCGGTAAGATTATCACCACTATGTATAACACCACCGCTCGGATGTTCAAGGTTATTGTAGAATATAAAATCTTCATCGCATCTTGTCATCCCTGTTTTTGTAACAACAAAAGCGGATGCATCTAAATCAAAATCTCCATCATCATCATATTTTGCTGTGTCCCAACCAAGACATACGGAGATTCCGTCTACAATACTATCTTTTGATAATGCAACTCTTTCTCCCTTTTTAAGACTTACTGACATGTTACTTTATCTCCTTCCTTATTTATATCTTTTTGCCATATCTGGAATACTGCTATCATGCGTTCCTTCTCCGATGGCTTTAAACTGCCACTCGTTGTTTTCATCACGATATAATTCACCAACAATAAGTGCTGTACATCTGTTATAATCATCTGTAAGATTGTAGCGACAGATTTCTTCTTTGGTCGCATCATCTACGATTCTTGTATAACAGTTTTTAATCATTCCAAAATGCTGCCCTCTTACCCTGCAGTTATAAATATTCACAGCTACAACTAACTTTTTAATATCTTCTGGCATTTTCTTCAGATCAATTGCAATCTGTTCATCATCATTCCTTTTACCTGTTCCACCAACAAGGTTGTCGCCTCTGTGCTTAATGCAACCACTGTCATGTGTAAGGTTTCCATAATAAACAATATCATCAGACCTTGTCAGACCGCATTCTGCAACTTCTTCTGTTTTTGTTTTTGAGAAAATCCCGAACAGCCCAGATTTTATTTTCTTTGAGATTTGTTTTGTAGATTCACGAAGTACGAACACAGAAGAATCACAATCAATGCTGTTTCCATTCTGTGCCATATCCCATCCAAGTCCTACAGTTACATTTGCCAGTTTCTCTACTGCTTTTGAAAGATTTACTTTTTGTCCTTTTGTTAAACTTACTGCCATTCTTTATTTCCTCCTACTTAAACCCCGAAGCTATTGCAAAGTGCCTGTAAACCACCAGAATATCCCTGTCCGATTGCATTGAACTTCCATTCTCCATTGTGACGGTACAGTTCGCCAAGAACCATTACTGTCTCTGTTGAATAATCTTCTCCCAGGTCATAACGAATCATTTCTTCATTTGTTTCTTTATTCACCATTCTAATATGAGAGTTTGAAACCATACCGAAGTTCTGCAATCTTTCTTCTGCCATATAGATAGTTACAGTAAATGCAACTTTTTCAATATCATCAGGAATTTTTGTCAGATCAACGATAATCTGTTCATCATCTCCATTGCCTGAACCAGTGAGATTATCTCCCATATGCTGAACTGCACCACTTGGATGCTTTTTATTGTTAAAGTATATAAAGTCTTTATCGCTCTTTACTTTTCCATTTGCACCAAGAAGAAATGCTGATGCATCCAGGTCAAAATCATCACCGTCATACTTATTTGCATCCCATCCAAGACCGACGATAATTTGCTTTAATCCTTCATTTCCTTTTGTAAGATCCACTTTCTGTCCTTTTACTAAACTTACCATTTTATTTCTCCTTATTATTTATTTTGTTTTACGGGAGCGGCTTCTTCGCCACTCCCTATTTATTAAATAAAACGAAATCGGATATGCCATAATGGTCAAAAAGATAAATGGCAAAAATTTTGTTAGGCATGTTAAGATTAATCCAGTCGCATAACAAATCAATGTAATATTCTCAACTCTCTTATACTCTTTATCTCTTTTAACCATATGATTTCCTACTTTCTTCTAGTGATTGCTTTTCTCACAAGATCAATCGGAATAATTAAGAATGCCAGGGCTACCGTTACAGCCCACTGTGCGGGTGTCATTACTGTACATCCCATGATTTCCCCACCAAACTGTGCAAGTAAAAATGTAATGGCAAAAATCGCAATTGCTATCTCTACAAAAAGTTTGTTCTTGCCGATTCCTTTAAACAGGTTAAATCCATCTGTTCTGATATTGAAACCGTTGAATGTTGCCATCATCACAAGTAATGCAAATCTCGCTGTTGCATAAACTTCTTCGTTATTTCCAAATATATTCTGTATAGCTGGCAATAATGTAAGTCCAAAAATTCCTATAAATGCCACGACTGATACTGCAATCTGACTAACAGTTTCTTTTGATAACAGCTTTGATCCTTTTGGAATAGGTTTTTCTTTCATATACTCTTCTTTTGCTGGTTCTCCACCAAATGAAAGAGAATTAAGAGAGTCCATAACGATGTTAATTACAAGAATCTGCACTGCTGCAACTGCTTCTACAGCCATAATAATCGGATATAAAATACTGAGAATTACCAGACCTACATTGATAGGTAGCTGGAATTTCAGGAACTTCATAACATTGTGCATGAATGTTCTTCCAAGAAGAACTGCATCCGTAATTGATACAAAGTTATCATCTGTAATAATAATGTCCCCGGCTTCTTTGCATACATCTGTTCCAGATCCCATTGAAAAGCCAACGTCCGCAGCTTTTAAAGCTGGTGCATCGTTTGTGCCATCACCAGTCATACCAACACAAAGCCCAAGTTCCTGTGCCAGTCGCACAATTCTCAACTTTGTATTCGGTGTAGCTCTTGCGATAACCTTGATATGTGGCAATTTTTCTTTTGCTTCTTCGTCGGATAATGCATCAAAATCAATAGCTGACATCGCAATATCTGTGTCATCTTTGATAAGCCCGGCATCTTTCGCAATAGCTTTTGCTGTGTCAATGACATCACCAGTTACCATCATAACCTGAACACCTGCATCATGCATTCTTTCAACTGCTTCTGGTACTTCTGGACGTACATCATCACGAATAGCAACTAATGAAGTAATGATAAGATCATCAGGTAAACCATTTTCCGGCAATGCTGATCTGCTATAGCCTGTTGCGATTACTCGCATTGCTTTTACCGTGTATGATTTTACAATATCTTTTAATTTATTTCTTTCAACTGTATGTGTGCCATTTTCATCTTCATATGAAACAGCTACATCAATCAAACGCTCTGGTGCGCCTTTATAGTATGTAATCTTTCCGTCTTTTCCATCAGTTTCAACTGCACTGAATTTATTTGCACTGTTGAAGCTCTTTGCATTCGTTACTTTTACAGAATCAGTGATTGTTTTATATTCATCACTATCAATCATAGTAAGTAATGCTCTTTCTGTTGCATTTCCGCCTACAATGTTTTTATTCTCGTCATACATAGCACTACTATTTAACGCTACATTCAACTTGAATAAGCTATCCACCATTGTTCCACTTGTAACTTTTTCTCCGTTACCCATTACATTTTCAACTGGAACAAGTTTTCCAACTGTAAGTGTTCCTGTCTTATCAGTACAAAGCAACTGAATATTTCCCGCTTCCGGAATTTTATTCGTATGTTTTGCCAGGACATTGTGCTTAATCATAATCTTCGCATTCTGTGCTGTTATAAGATTAATGATAAGTGGTAAACCTTCCGGCACTGCTGCAACAATAATGGTAAGTGCGGTTACTGCAATAGTAAGAATATTCTTCAGAACTCCAACCCATCCAATTCCAAAATATTCTGCAACACCACCATACTGAATGATATTTGTGATGATTAACGCTACTACAATAATTGAAGCTCCAATATACCCGAATTTGCTAATCTGTTTAGCAAGATCCTCTAACTGAATTTCCAATGATGTTTTTGTTTCTTCGATTTCATCAATAGTTGAGATTGTTTGACCGTTTACCGTATTAACTCCAACATTGGTTACAATCATTTTTCCCTCACCGTCAACCACTGTTGTTCCGGAGAATAATGCATAATCATTTACATAATCATCTGAATTTGCTTTTCTTTTTCCACCGATTTCGATATGTGGATTTCCTTTATTCCATGCACTTTTTTTACATGGCTCAGATTCTCCATTTAAAACAGAATTATCTACCTTTAAATTTCCTTCAACAAGATATCCGTCTGCATAAATAGCCTCACCTGATTGAACAATAACCAAATCTCCAACAACAAGATCATCCGTGTTAATATGTTCTATCTTTCCATCCCTAACCACATTGCAATAATGAACCGATGTCCTATCCCTTAATTCTTTCTCACTTTTCTGACTTTTTAATCCTATATTCATTCCAAGAAGCGCAATAGCAAGTAATACTACTGCAACGCCAATCGGTTCTGAATAAGAACCCTGTCCAAACACTGCAATAACTGTGAACACAATCATCATGGCTAAAAGAATCTGGTTTATGTGATCCTTAAATGTTTCCATGAAGAACTGCAGTCCGGTTTTCATTTTTTTCTCTGGTAGCTTGTTTGTCCCAAATTTTTCTCGGTTTTCAACCACCTGTCTACTTGTTAGTCCTTTTTTCATCTTGTTTCCTTTCTTTTATTCTGTTTATCTTTATCTATATCAACAGTACAGGTTTTTATACCTGTACTGGAAATAACAACGACATACTCTCTAAGTATGTGTTCTTTTACAGGAAATGTACACGAAATATCAATATGCCATTTATCATAAATAACATACCAGTTGAATTTTACATTCCACCACTTTATTGATAATATATATGTTCCTGATTGAAAATAATTTCCTGAACTTCCAAACGGTTCAAAAAATCTAAAATAATCTCTCCCATATATAAAACCAAATACAATTATTAAACAAATTACTATTTTTACCACCTTCTATATAATATCACCGTTTCTTTTGTATGTCAACTATTATTTCTTTTATCTTATTGATTATTTTTTATATCTGGCATCTTTTTTGTCTCTTGATTTTAAAATAACGCTGCGATATTTCTCATAACTTTTTATGGACACATATTTTCCATTTATTACGTCGAAGCACTGTTCCCCTCTTGCCATTTCATATGCGTTTGCCGTAATTACAATGTATACTTCCTTATCTTTATGAATATCTAAAATCAATTTAAAAAGTTCATCTTTTAATTCAACAACATTGTCAACGCTAAATCCGCTGTCTACTGCATCAGCAAAAATCCAATATTCATTATCATTCGGATTATTCCGGAACATTGATCCAATCATTTTCTCAAAGTTCCCCATGTTTAATGCTATGTTCTCTCCCTCACTGGAACACATACTCGTTGCAAGAAATGTAATATCTCCGTAAAATCCGGCTTTGCTTCTTGCATTGCTGCCACCATCCTTTAGATTGTCAAACATCACGCATGGGATATTTTCTTTTTGTACAATTCCGTATAACTGTTTCAATAGTGTTGACTTACCAGCACCATTGCAACCAACCAAAACCGTAACACCAGGAACAAGTTCTATCGTGGCTTTATTATACATTTTGATACCTTCACCATAGGCATCATTATCAATTTTGAATTTCCGTCCCATAGTTTTTCTACTCTCCATAAACTTGTACTGTACCATCAGCATTATATAATGGTGTTATACCAAATTTATAACCAGATTTGGCGATAAAATATTTCACTTTGGTATCTTTCGCATACACAATCCTATAAATTGCTCCTGAATCATCCCACTCTGTTATAAGTGTAAAATAGTTTCCACAAAGGCTATACTCTGTATTATCCTTTTGCCCGGTTACTTCTTGATATGTTTTTCCACATGCCGTACATGTAGTACATAGAATGAATATAATAGCTGCAAAACAAGCTACTTTGTTAATAATTTTCTTTCTCATTTATTTACCTCTACTTTTTATTGGTGTTCTTACCAGTGGCGAAGCTGTTGTATAATCACCATTCTCTTTTATGAGAGTCAACTGGCATCCACCCATTACTTCATAAGTAATTTCCTTTTTGTTATCAAGAAAAGCAAGTGCTTCATCTGCATCTTTAAAAACTTCCGGATAAATAGTTCCGTATGGATATGAAACCCACTGGTATATATCATGTCCATCAAAATGTCCACTGCCACTTCCACATAACATAAATGTGTTCACATGTTTTCCGGATTCAGCAGAAAATATTTTTACAATTCGTTTCATGTTTATTTAATTCGCCTTTCTAAAATAAATTTCCTTGACTGTCTACCAGTCCTTCATATCCGCACCATTTACATCTGCAATGCAATGACGCTCCATCAAAACCAGTTGTTTCATAATCTTTCATGTGACAATGCCAGCCTCTCTTGCAATAAATCTTTTGTAACGGTTTTACATGATTTGCTATGGCATATCCAATCCCATCAAGAATAATAGGTGACATTAAAATTATACCTACAAATAAACCAATACTCACAATTACGCCAACTTCCTCTCTAAGATTTGATTTACCAGTTTCCCATCTGCTTTACCCTTAACCTGTGGCATGAGAACTTTCATAATCTTTCCTTTTTCTCTTTTGGTTGGATTATCTAATTCCAGATCATTCAGCACATCAGAAATAACCTTTTCAATTTCTGCTTCATTCATCATCTGTGGTGCGAATTGCTGCAGAACTGCCAGACGGTTATTACACTGTTGAACAATGTCCGTTCTGTCTGCCGGTGTCATTTCCAGTGTTTCTTTTGTCTGTTTGATCTCTTTCTGTACTACTGCATCCTCTTCTTCTGGTGATAAAACTCGCATTTTATCAATTTCTGCATTCTTCAAAGCCGCCAAGAGTAGAGCCAATGTATCTTTCTTCTCCTTATCTTTTTCTTTCATGGATTTAACCATTTCGTTTCTTACTAATTCCTGTTTACTCATTCTTGTTTTCTCCTTTATATAATATTTTTATTATGCCATTTGTAATTTAGGTATTCTATCAACATCTCTGTTTGAAAACACTTCTATAAAATTCCCTTTTATATTAATACAACGTTCCCCAAGCTTTCCAATATGTTCAATATCACTAAGCTTACGAAACCTATTTTTCCCAATCCTTACTGTATATTTATAATAAATTTTGCTTAAATTAGCACAGGTCATATTCTCTTGTTTTAAAATATCCTGATATATCTCATTTGGAACTACTGCCACATTTATTTTTTCATATTCAATATTTCGTACACATTTATTTTCTTTTAACAATTCTCCACTTTCACAATAACTATATATATGAACTTCATCATTGAGTGGATTTATTGTACCTATGCTCGCTTTATACCCATCAATGTCATTTTGAGCTATTAAATTGACACTGATATTATCCCACACATTATTCATATAATCTGCATTTTTATATGGTATTTTTAACTGACCATTATTTCTATCAAGTAGATTATAGGTGTTTTCCAATAAGCTTTCGTCATATATTTTATAAGAAAATGATTCCGGAACTGTAACATACAAATAAACATCTTCATTATTAGAATGCTCTCTTATAGTTCCCAAGTCGTCGTGTCTACGTAATCTTCCGATAAACTGTATTAAACTTCCAATCGGACACAAACTGGAAATCCCATAGTCAAAATCAATATCAAGCGACTGCTCTATTATAGAAGTTGCAATCACTATACATCTTTTTCCTCTATGCTCTCTATTCTTTCCGAATTTTTTCAAAAGTTGCTGCGAAATACTGTCCTTTTGTTCTTGTGTCATTTCACTATGAAATTTTATAATTTCTGCATCTGGTATTTTATCAATCAACAAATCATATAATTCATCAACCTCTCTTATTAAATTCCTTCTTATACATATACACGAACCATTGCCAATTAAACTTTTGGCTAATTCAACGATTTTATCATAATCATTGTCAATATGCCTCTGTTCATATAATGTAATTCTCTTATTTCCTTCTTCAAATACTTTTTCCTGAATAAGTTTTCCTTCTCTGTCTATGATTGAAATTAACGGATATGCAGTTGATATTTCGTTGTACTCGCCATATACTCCCAGTAGTTCTTTCTTCATTCTTACTGGTAATGTTGCAGATAACATAACAACTCTAATCCCAAATATCTTGCACATCTCTAAAAATCTTTTTATTACTTCTAACTGAAAATAATCTATGTCGTGAATTTCATCTATAATAACCGTTTTGTTTAGCAATCCCATAAATTCCAAACCATAATACGGAATCTTTCTCACAGACATTAAAATTTGATCTATTGTTCCCACTACATAAGGGTACATCAATTTAAGTCTTTCATCTGAAAGAATATACGATCTATCTAACACGTTATCCTCGTTGAAGTACGAAGTTCCAGTATATAATAATGCTTTTTCATTTATATTGCACTCTTTAAGAATGTCCCTAACTCTCCCCAACAATCCTTGCGCTGTACAAGTTGTTGGAGTGGCAAAATAAACACCGCCAGGGGATCTTGATAGTGCAGCATACATAGCCGCCTCTGTTTTCCCTCCACCACAAGCATCCTCTATAAGAATCAGCGAATAATCGTTTCTATCGCAATATCCGCAAATAACATTCTGAATATTGTTGGGACACTTAAACTTACCAAAAATATTATGGTATAATGCATCTTTTTGTTCATAAGACATTGAAAAATTGCTTATATACTGTTCCTTACATCTCTCAGATATATTATCGTATAAATATTTCATATATTCAGAATCGTCTTTAAAATCAAGACTCATTTTTAATCCAATTGTCATTTGACCTGAAGCCAACCAATCAGCAAAAACAACTATGCTTGTTATTATTAAAGAAACTGGATCAATAATCTCATTTCCGTCTACATCGCTATATAATTTCATATTTGTATCTTCTCCATTATGATACGGAAATAGTTTACAAATATATTTATACATACTTTTAATATCGTCCGGGATTTCGCAACAACTCAAAAAATCTCGCGTTTCTGATCTTCCCACTTTATTTTGATGGTGGCACGAAATAATCTTTTTGGCAATCCCTATATTATATCTATCTAAAATCCCATCCTTTTTTAAGAACTGCTCCAAAATGATTTCAGAGTATACTTCATGCCGGAATTTTTTGCAATCTCTTTCTGTTGGATTTTTCCAAAATTCATCATGCATTTTTCCTATATCATGAATCGCCGCTAAAAAGATGACAAATCTTTTTACATCGTTTGTATCTGACTCCGTTAATTCAGATATTCTTTTAATAGTATTTCTAAACATTGTATTACACAAATATTTTGCTATTACACCAGATTCTATTAAATGAGTGTGCAAATATTTATCTGGTTTTGCATAATAGTTCATCCAGTTTGTTATTTCTTTTTCGTAATCTTTTGTAATCAAGTTTATTCCTTCAAAGTCATTAAGTTTATATCTTGTTTCTTTAATTGTCTTTATAGAGAATTTTTGCTCTGTTTTATCACTATAAATGAGTGTGGCAGAAATTCCTATATTTTCTTTAGATTCGCTTTCTAGCAAATTCCATATGTATTCTTTTGTATTCGCAGGACAAGTTGGCAAAAATACATATGGCTTTATTTCGTAACAAAATCTAGTTAATTCACCTCTGATTTTATCTGGAATATTTTCACATATAATCAAAAACATTTTACATTTTCCTTAACCTAAAATATAATACCTTCTCTATATAAGAAGAAATACAGACGGGTTTTCCACTACCATTCGCATTTTTAGAACCACCTTCTCATGCAGAGAAGAAACCTTACAAAATGATATACTCAGTGTTACAATACAGGAATAACCTTCTCATATAGAGAAGAAGCTCTTTCAGGTATTGACAACAATACATATCTATGGAATTACCTTCTCTTATAGAGAAGAAACGAACTTACAATTGCTGCATATTTCTCAAAATCCAGAATTACCTTCTCTTATAGAGAAGAAACTGATGGAATCAGCACGTTTATCATTTATCTCCAGAATTACCCTCTCATATAGAGAAGAAACTTTTACCTTACCACATCACAGCATGTTGTTCAAGGAATTACCTTCTCATATAGAGAAGAAACCACCGGAAAGGACAGGCACTTCCGTTGTATCAGGAATTACCCTCTCATATAGAGAAGAAACAATCTATAAAACTTTACATTGTAACATTCTTCAGAATTACCTTCTCAATATAGAGAAGAAACATCATCATGTAGGCTTGAATCATATCCTATCTGAGAATTACCTTCTCATATAGAGAAGAAACGTCTTTCTTATGTTCACGACGTTTATTTACAGGAGAATTACCTTCTCTGTATGAGAAGAAACTGATAAGAATTTTTATGTCTATTGATTGCCTCAGAATAACCTTCTCATGTAGAGAAGAAACATGTTCCGCGGTTGCAAATGCTGATCTGATCTGAGAATAACCTTCTCATGTAGAGAAGAAACTCACCTTATCAAGGAGATTGAGTAATTGTTTTAGAATAACCTTCTCATGTAAAGAAGAAACTATGTCTTGCGATGAGCTAAAGGCTCACACAGAATAACCTTCTCATATAGAGAAGAAACTTCCTCTGTTATAAGATTACAAACGGTAACATAAGCCCACTTCCATATGATTTTTGCTGCCCGATTCCGTTTTTGCAAGCTTCAATGAATTTGTCACGATCATCTATTCTTACACGTAAAATGAATGTCGATATTCCTAATTCTCTGCTCTTCACACCGTCCTTTGCAATATAGCACGATGTTTGGATTTCTTTATAAATTTTTTTCACCGTTGCACCGGATTCCAACATCTTTCTTATAACCCAATTTTCTTTTTCATATGAATCAGTAATGAGCATTTTTCTACTACTATTTTTTTCTTTTGACTTTATAACGTCAGTTTTTACTGGGTTCACATGAATCTCAATATCAATTTCGTCATCTTTTATACATTCATCATAATTGATTTCTTCAGAATGAACCACAGAAAATCCTGTACATGCTTCAACATTTGGTTTATTTATAGACTGTAGAAAAATCACCTGATCTTTTTCATCGTTATAAAATAACACGCCTTCTTCTTTTCTATTTGATTTAAACATCCGCATAATTGTCTTATGCATCTTATCAAAATCATGCAACTCCATTCGCATTCTTTTTATGTCATATTTTAAAATATATAAATACATAACATCTAACCTCTACAATTCCTATATGAACACCTTTTTGTTATTTTGTACATCTTGCTTACATCGACTCTTTCTACTCCTTTGAAAACATTCCCTGCCGGATATTCCTTTCGACCAAGGTATAAATCTCTCTTCGGATATTCAAGACAATAACCAATCCCTTTTGTAATGTAATCATCATAAAGTCTAAAATACAAAACGAATTTCTTATCTACTATGGCTTCTTTTTTTACAATAGGAAGCCCTTTAGGATCTATTTTCCCATTTCCACACATATGTTTATCCATATTCGATTTATGAAAATCTTCCATGATTGAACATGCTCCACTCATATCTGACTGTTCTGTATCTAAATATAGTTCAATATTATCTTCGATATAATCAATAAGTGGATTTTTATAAGTTAGGTTTAGTGCGTTTTCAATTAATCCTCCAACTCCTGATAAGGTTGGTATGTATGATGTTCTTTTAAATATAGGTGTACTTGCAGTACCCCACGATTGAAGTGGGGCAGCAAATACTAATTTTCCGTATAACTTTTCCATTAGATATTTTCCTTCACAAAATCCATAATATCTTTTTCCTTATATGTCACACTTACATTTTCATCCGTAAGTCCGAACTCTTCTTTTTTATCAAAATATGAAGGACATAAAAACAGTTTTTTCTTTTCTTCTTTTATTCCTTCATTACTTCTAATAATAGCAGAATCAATAAATGTGTTTAAAGCATCAGTCGGATCTTTGGCTGGAATACGAAAATCCTTATCATATGTATTTCTTCTTTGACCAAATGTAACATACATTAATATAGGCTCTGATTCTGAATAGTATGAATTTCGTCCTCCTGTTGGATGTGACCAATAGATAGCTTCCATGTAAATGCCGATAATTAAACGCGCTATTTCTCTCGCCCCTTCTCTTGTTTCTATCCCATTGTATCTCATCTCATTCTCAATCATCTGATCTATGTCAATACTGTATTCTTCCAGTAAAAGTGGTGAACTAATATCTATATCAAATAAATTTGCTGCACCTGGATTCTTATACGGATCATATTTGTTTCCGAAAACAGTTTCTCTTCTTGACTGATAACTAGAATTATATGCCTCTTCAATTACACTAAAAGCACCAGCAACGGAAACAGAACTATTAATTGTTTTAATGAAGCATGTGCTCATTCTTCCAAGTAAACAAAGTAAATGTCCGCAGCTATGTAATTTCCCAATTCTTAAAATAACTTCGTCTTTAAAATTAGTCTGAAGCTTTTTATTCGAAAAATCATCTACCGTTTTGAAAAATTCAATAAATGTATCTGCAATACATTTAATCTCGTTTACAGAATATTTATTACTTTCTTTTGTTGTAATTGAAATACTTTCACTGCTTGATTTTTTTTGGCTTCTTGTTACATTTACTATCACTCTTATCATTTCCATCTTTAAAAACATTTTTCAGAATCAATAAAATTCTATCTTCCTCATCATCACTTAACTCTACGCCAGTTTCCTTTTTGAAATAATCTCTAAGGTATTCGGCTAAAATAAGTTCGCCAATTCTCCTTGTATCTCTTCCAATATCTAACCCCTTATATAGCTTCTTAATGTATTCTTTCTGTCCATTCTTAATCGCCGCACTACTGCAAAACGTTCTGTCAACTCCATTGTAAGTAATAGTTTTAATATTACCAACGCCATCACAATTTAAACGGGCAGCTTTGTATGATCTTAATACATGTACATTGATAATATTATTTTCATTGTCATTCATTCTTCTTTCAATAATTTCCTTAATTTCTTTGACACATTCAATTTCTGTCATTTTTCTTTCCTCCACTTGATAAATATTTTATTAATTTTTTCCCTGAATATTCCCAATTGCAAGCAAGCATATATAAATCATACATGTCACAACCATTTTCTTTTGATAATGATTTTATTAACCTCTGGCACATCCTCTTTGCTGTATGATTAAATTCCTTCTGTGTTACAAATGTTTCTATATTGCTTTTTGCTGATCCTGAAATTTCTGATGAATAGTAGTTTCTTTTTAATATATCACCTATTTTACTTGCCCCTGTTCCAATTGGATCTCTCATATTTAAAGCTAAAGAAACTACAAAAAGCAAATTTCCATCAAACTTCTTGACTTCAGGAAAACTTGTATAATACGCAAGCAACTGTTCTCCACTAAGCTCATCTTCCGAATCTACATTTATTGCTTTTTTCAAATCTCTTCTTCTTTTAGAATTTTCTCTTTTAGTGAGAAGATTAAGTCCTTTATAAAACTCTTCTCTGCTTAACATATATACTCCCCGCACATTGTAAACCGTATTATCCGGAATATCATTTACGCCATATTCTTTATATAAATATGTGAAAAATTTATTCTTTCTTCGTTCACATTCGATTCCTATAAATCTATCGCCATACTTTTTAAATATTTTTATGGCTTCGGTTGTTACCCATTTAATCGCATTGTCTTTGTCGCCACTATTTATAATATCCATTAAGTTCTTATTTATAAAAAAGTGCAATTTCACATTGATACATGAAATTGTTCAATGCTGATTCTGCAATAACTGATCCTTTTACTTTTTGGTTCTTTCCAAAACGTCTAATAGTGTCTATATCTTTAATTACATCGTAAATCTCTTTTGCAATCGCTGTTATGTCATCACAAACTAATCGCAATAGTTTTACATTTACATTTTTATTTATTTGATACTCCAAGTTAATCATTTCTCTAACCTGGCTGGTGTTTATTATATCAAACCCAACCAACTTAATAGAAAAATCGTCTGGGAGAAATTCGATATTATCTCTAGCACTATTTAATCCGCTTATACCCATACCAGAAGCGATAGAATTTCCTGATGACGGTATAAGAGCATACATTTTCAAAAATGGCTTTTTATCTATTCCAGATCCATCTAAGTCAATACAATTGCAAGCTTTCAGTTGCTTCCCATTCACTTTATAAACATTTGGATCGTGAACCTTCCATATTTTCGAGATCTTTTCTCTTTGTCCCCCATTTATTGATGGCTTTTTAAAATAAATGCTTCTTATAACCCCATTTTCATAGTCAACATTTCCGTATCTTATAAAATTATACGGTGTCATATAACAATTCATAAATTTTATTTCGTGCAAGCCATTCTTATCATTTTCGTCGCGGTCAATTTCTGAATATATTTTCAGCATATCCGAATACTGTTTTCTTCTATAGAATGGCACTCCTGAATAGTCAATATCCTTCGACGAAATATTTAGAAGTAATGTTTCAAAAACATTATTCGCTTTTATAATGCCAATCATAACAGTATTACCTAATAATGTAGAAGCCCATCCAAGTCCATTCGCTCCAGAATAAAACATTCTGAGACACAATATATACAAATATTCTTGGAATGTCACACTTACAAAGTTTATATAACTGTTTTCCTTTGAATACACAAAGCCGTTTCGTGTGGTATCTTCCTTGTAATAATTTTCATATGCTTCTACATCCATATACCCGTAAAACATATCATTTGTTTCTTTTTTACAGGTTGGAATAATAAAACCAATTGGTCTTTCTTTTGCTTCAATTTCTCCGGCTGCATACTGTGCGAATGCTTTTTTCTCACCAAGCAGCTCAAATGACGTTCCTTCTTTTCTGCAGTTGTCAAAATATTCTCTAATAATATCCATATCAAATCTGCCTTTTTTAAGAAGATCATATATATGACTTTTTCTTTCAGTTGATCGCGGTTTATAGATGTCACACAAGAACAAATCTAACAATCGAATAATTCCAACTGCAGTCATATCAACTCCCAGAACTGGCAATATTTCTTTGTATTCATGAGCATTTTCAAAAAGTTCAAGAACAGATACATTTATATCATTTCCACTCTTATCTTTAACTCTGATACATTTACTTTCTAAAATATCGTATGTTGTATTCATCAATTTCCTTTCTATTATATTTTATATTTTCCCTATAGTTAAAATTTCTTCGTCTAACAACTGATTTATATATTGCAAAAGTATTTCCTGGGTTTCCAAGTCTTTTTCTGTTTCAATTTCTTGATAATCGAAAAACTTTTTAAAATTGTATTTACCCATACCGCCCCAACAAGTACAATAATAATGTACTTCATGGCAATAATACGGCTTATCATAAATTCCAATCCATACAGAATTGTCAGTACAATACTTTCTATCTGCATCTGTTCCAATGCTTTTTGAAATACACCAGGCATTTATTACATCGTTTCGCCAGAACAACGGCTCTTTGATTTTGGAGCGATCATTCACAACCAATTTGTTAATGTCTGTCGGTTTCAAATGATATTTATTCTTTATTTTTGGCTCTCTCATAGTTTTCTCTAAAATATACCCCAAAGTTCATCATATGGATTTATATATTCATTTGAAATCATACGCTTGCTTCCACAACACTTACACACTGCTTCATGTTCGTCGCCATTATTAATTACATCACAATATTTCACTTTTAATGGTAAGTGGCAATAATACCCAACTGCATTCTTAGTGTGACCACAAGGGGCTTTAGGTCTTTTCCCAAACAGCTTGAATAATAACCATTGGAATTTTGCATATCTGCACTCATCCAATTGAATTTTCCAAAGCAAAAATTTCACCTTCAATCCTTTACCTCCCTCCTTGTACCGTAATCAAACGCTCCAATATCTTCCGGATCTACACATTTCACAAAGTCATCTATACAAGCATCCATATCTTCGAAATACATACTGGTCAACGAATGCGTGAATATTCCAGGAGCACGTTCTTCTATAGTTTCACAATCTTCTTTAGCATATCCCACACCAACCAAAACAAAAACTGTTTTATAGTCTTTCTTATGTTCATCCCAGAATTTCTTTATTGCTTCGAGAAGTTTTACTCTTTCGAGAATTTTACTGTTTTCAATAACATCTTCTATAACGCCTTTCTCTGGTGTAACTTCAGAACATACTCCATATTTTTCATATCTTGCAGCATACTCTTCGCTAATTGGCGCATATAAGCCTTCTGGGATTTTTTCATTATATGCGATTTTTAAGCTAGTTCTTAATCCCGGCAAATCATTTCCTTCAAGCAAAATATCATAACCATGTTCCTGATCCACTTTTATCCTTGCTAATTGGTTGTAAGGAACGATAGTATCTGGATCAATTGCAACTCTTTTGAGTCCCAAATATGCTGACTCAACACCACAACCATACGATCTATAATCATTATACTCTATGTAATATTTCCAAGTATTTTTTGGACAATATGCTGCCTTTGCTACCACAACATAACCAACAGCAATCTCATTTGTGCCAATTATTCGCGCCATATATGTAAATGGTTCTTGTGTATTTGTGGAATCAAAATTATAATGTGGAGTTCCTACTCGCATCATTTTATTTCTTCCTCCTGTACATATTTCGCAAAATCAACAAGCTGCTTTCTTTTACTTTCAGCATCACTGTCATTCGCATAAACATATCCAAGTGTTATTTCAATTGTCTTACATACTCCAATGATGCATCTTAAATTTTCGTCTTTCCCTGAATATTCATATTTTATTCCGGACGCAGCAAGGTCAACAACTGAAAGCACCCAGTCTATAACTGTTGTATCTTTTCCTGCCAGCTTATCAAAAAATCGCTTATACTTTATAAACACGTATTTACAGGCATATCCAAGTGACTTGAATATCGCATCGCATATTCCAATGATTTCCATAAAAGCTTTATCCTTGTCACTTGAAGTTCCTGATCCGCATGATGATTTTGCAATTTCCAATATGCTATCAGCCCAGTCAATTACAATATTTCCACTCATGTTATACCTTTCTTACCTGAATAAACTTGCCTGTTTTTCAAGCATATGTGCAAAAATTCCGCCTGTGACTTTATTTACTGCACTGTAAATATCTCTCTGTGTTGCCTCTTTATTGGCTTTACACGCTTTACTACAATATTTTGATCTCCGGCAGAGTTCACAATTTCCATCGGAAAGCCAGCGTTCATTGTCAGTTGATTTCGTCATAGCATCTTTCCTCTTCGTCAGAATCGTCGTTATCACTGCCAACAGAAAAAATAATCTCTTTAATTTTATCAGCCTTTTCCTCTGGCAGATATTCTGAAAGTGGGAGTAACCTGTCAATTTCTTCAAGTGTGAAACCAAGTGTTCCGATAGCTCCTATAACCTGATGAAATTTCGGAATCTCATCAAGAATTTCTTCTGGCACAATCTCAGTACAATTCTGAATTTTTTCCATAAGGACAAAAAATTTATCTGCCAAAATCTCGACAAGTTTTTTCATATTTTCGGAATCTTTGTTTTCCTGATTGACTGTCGCAGCCTGAGTTGCTTTCATAGATCTTTTTCTGTAATACCCGTTTCTGTTTCTTCTCTGGTGGGTTCTATTTCCATTGAACTTTTCATTGCTATTCATATTCTAATCGCCCTTTCGTATTATCATATCTTTCATGCTTTACAATTCTTAATGCTTCTGCAGAATCGGAGTCTGGCTCAATTTCGTCCAGACTCGTTTCTTCTTCCTCTGCGATTTGTTCAACTACAGATTTAATATCTTTTGGATATTTTGTGCTTAATACCCTGTTTAGTGTGACAACTATAATGTCGGCTTTTTCATATAATGATTTGTTTTGACCTTTAAGCATTACTGCTTTTCTCAGATAGATCGAATCATCATAATCCCAGTCCATCGACATACGATCCTGGAACTTTACATATATATCGCTGTCTGTATCTACACTGGCAGCAGATATGGCTGTAAATACAAGAAGCACAACAATTATAACTGAAATTACTGCACACACTTTTCTCGTTGCACGCTTACTATAATTCATCTTATTCTCCTGTACTTATCCTTTTGTAGTAATACAGCTAAGTAAATCCACTCCTAAAAACTTCAAAACAGCTTGCAGCTTTCATATCTTTACCCATTATTTATTTCTATTAACTTCATTTATTTTTCAGGTGTCTTTCTTAGAATCATATTTTCCAATACAGACACCGAATGAAGATAATATTCCTTATTTAGTTTCGTTGCTTATAACCTGAAAATTCTCATGAAATATATCCAAATCTGTCTGAAATCCATATTTATCTTCATCAATTATATACACATCTTCGCCCTTAAACATGCATCTATATGTATGTTCCTTGATAAAATTGCTAAATCTGCCATCTTCCATAAGAACTTTTATATCGTCTTTTGCTTTTACTATTGCCATTGTACTTTTCAATAGTCTACACTCCAAGTCATAAAATGTTCACATCATTATAATACTGTTCCATGTTTTCATCTTCAAGACCACAATATCTCAATGTAACTTTTGGAGTTGCATGATTAAACATTTCTTGAAGGTGACACAAAAACATTGCATCATCCTGATGTGCCTTTAACTGCCAATAGCCAAATGTCTTTCTCAATGAATGTGTTCCTACGTTAAAAGTAATTCCTACTTCCTTCGCTGCTTTTTCAAAATATTACCAGCCGGACGAACCTCAAGGTGTCCATTTCCTTTTCTACTTTTGAAAATGTATTCATCCCTTCCAGGTATTTCCCCGTTTCTTATATACTGTTTAAAGTATTTAAGAATAGCTTTTTTGCAAGACTCATTCAGATAGAATGTACGCCACTTGCCAGTTTTTTCTTCTTTTATTCTGATTGCGTTTGCAACTTCTGAATAATTATCCGGGAAAGCCTGTCCCCATGTAAGTTTCAGGAGATCCCCTGCCCTGAGACCAACATTTACACCAACAACAAATAAGAGATCATTACGCCACATCTTTTTCTCAACGAAATAATTGTGCATTTTCTGAAGATCTTCTTCGGTTTTGAACGGATAAACTCTCTGTTCTTCGCCCTCTTTGTAGTTACCTTTTTTTACTGGTTGCGTTTTAACAATCTGTTCTCTTGATCCAGGAAAGGTTATAACTTTTTCAGTATCTTCTTTTAATGCGGATGTTCCATTGATATATGTTATCATAATGCTCTCTCCTTTCTTATTGCTGCTTTTTATTCAATGCTCTTTTTCAGTGTTCCAATCCACTTCTGCTTGTTGTAATCTGATGTATCTGAAAGTGCCACATAATTCACTAACTTATCAATATGCTGAATTGTATTGTTTACAGCCAACATAAAGATTTTCTGTTCGTTGCGGCTTTCCAGTGTTAAATATGACTCATCCTGGCACTCTGAATAATCAAGCCCAAATTCGCCACCACTGATAATTGTATGTCGCATGAAAGTAATGCTCCATGCTTCACGCTTCATTCCATCTGTTTTATAATGAAACTCAAACATCTCTGAGTCTGCATTGCTATGATGGTGGGTTTCTGTAGGATCAAACTTTTCATTGAGCTTGTCAATGATTCTCCCTACCATTTCCATATCTGGATTAATAAATTCTTTTCTTGAAATACTGTACATTTTTTACCCTCCTATTGTTTGATTTCCTTGTAATTATATTACCATATTCCTCCGGCAATTTCAAGTATTATTTACATTTATTTTGTTTATCTTTCATTAATTCTATCTGCATTTCCCTATAATAAGGTACTGTCATTAGTTCCCGGCGAATTTCATCATACATCTTATGCAGCTTCGGATTTACCCATTTCATCCACTCTTTACGATCATCCATAACCATAAGCTTTCTGACCTGTGTGGCAGAAATAGGGATTCTTCCACGATTTACAATAAGCTGCGACATATCAACCACATCTTCTCTTGCGAACCAGTGGTTTCGCTCTTCGTCATCTCCGGTAATCATCAACTCTGGAACTTTGTAGATATATCTGTCTACATTCTCCAGAAGATACTTGCCCCACTCCGGACGAATATCATTCTCATCTGTCAGATCAGACAGTGCATAAATCATGATTTCCGGCGAATCTCCGTATATCTCTTTCAGCATCTTCGTTCTGGTGTTAATATTAAGCGGATTTCTTTCTGTCCCGCATTCTTGTGATGATCCTATTAGAATTAAGATCCTGTCGCAAAGTTGTGTCCCCATATTTATGAGCGATTCATGACCTATATGATAAGTCTGAAATCGCCCACAAATTAAACCTACATCATAAGGTTTCATTGTTCTGTTCCTCCTAAAATTCTTGTTTTGTCAAAGTCCAAAAATCAATAATACAAACGCTACTGCTAGCATCATGAATGACATCAAAGCTAAAAATACTCTTGTACCATCTGCTTTATCATTCATATTTGTAAGCATATACCAACAAGTTAAACTAATTATTGCACTTGAAATACTTCTCATAGTTTTTCACATACTCCTATTTTAACCCATATCTACGATAAAGCCATTTCTTTCTTCAGCAAAAAACGGTTTATACGGTACATCGTAATCCGGTATGAAACCAATCTTTTTCATCATACTTCCGCAATACGGACAATAATTATAATTTTCATGTTTCTTTTTGATTTCTTCACATCTTTTACACATATTTTTCCTTTAAATGGAGCTGACGGGAGTTGAACCCGTGTCCGAAATACATACTAACTACACAATCTTTTTACGCAATACTCTTTCATTCGGATATTTATTTTTAAACGTCATCCTAGCGAAAATGAGACAGCTAACCGTTTTCCCAGGTATATACTGGTTTCTTGTCCACCACCTATTTTTAAGAAAAACAGGAAACTTCTGTGGGAATTTCGGCTCTATATAGATTATATCCCACAATCATCTATATAGAGTGCAGCTTACGCCGCCAGTCTTGTTTCTTTAGCGTTTATTTTAATTTTGGTTGTTAGGCAACCACTCCTGCGGATTATGTCTGTTCTGTACCCCGTCGATACCATTACAGCCCCGTATTTATTTAATTTTTCATTCTTTCAAATGGACATTCGCCACTGTCAACGAACTTACATATTTCTCCCAGTCCAACCAGCATAGAAAACGGGCATCCTGTCCAACACATTCCCACACCTGGAATCCAGTTTTTATCTGTTTTAAATTTAAAAGTATGCTCTACTATTTTCTTTTCTGCTTTATATATTGTACATCTCTTACCAGGCGGGCAAAAGCATCTTTCATTTTTATGTACACATGTGTTACAATTGCTCATGTTTATCTCCTATTTAATATAAAAACTCTGCATCTCCAACTTATGCTGCCATTTCCCAGAAATGTTTCAAACTCTTGTACCACTTCATAGCAAATCGGAACATACCCACTACCAAATTGATCTTCATATTCTCTCGGAATACAAATCCACTTTCTGTCTTTTGATAATGTGCAACTCTGTACTGACATCCCATCAAAATTATTTTCATCAACTACCAGAATATGAAACTTATACTCGTCAAAATCCGGCGTTTTACTTTTTATACGATTTACAATTTCTTTATAATGTCTTAATAGGCTGTCCATCAATTAAAATACCTTTCTTAATATCTATCTTTTGTGCAAGTTTTCCATACACTGTTTTTGTGCATTGGACATTCTTTATTGAACTCACAGTTTTTAAGTACTTCATTGTATTTTTCCCAACTCTGAAACTCTCTTTTTATCTGTGGAAGCACTGGATCAAAATGCTTACATATCTCATGTGCATGAGATTTTATGTAAAAGCCGCCTACTACAATTTTGTTTAAAACACATTTCATAGGTCTTGGATCTGTTGGGTTCTTATGTCCCATATCCTTACAATGGCTACAATCAGTGCAACGGAATACAGAACCAAAATTTTCATACTCGCAACCTCTGCAAAGTCCATCATAATAATAATCTGAAACGTATTTATCACATTTGGCTTTTCCTTCTTTGGTTGCTTCAAAGATTTCATTTTCTTTCCGGCTGTCGTCGTAATGCTCAAACATATCATTAGAAAATCTGGCAGCATCACAATAGCATTCAACGATATATTCCACTTCTCCGTCTTTTTCAACAACATCTTTTACCGTTGTTAAATGTGTTTCAAATTTCCAACCAACAGCAAAAGCGACATATACCATATCACCTACTTTAAACACTGCCAAAACCTCCTAATAATTAACTATTTCTCTTATTTCTTTACCAGGCGTAAAGTGTAAGACTTTTCTGCCTTTTATATAGAGATCTTCTTGTGTATTTGGATTTTTCCCCATCCTACCTTTTCTGTCTCTTGTATCAAATGTGCCAAAATTCACAATTTTTAATCCACCGTATAATTTTACAGCTCTTTTGACTTCCTCAAAAATTAAGGTTGTCCATTCTTCTACGTCTTTCTTTGTACGTCCAGTATGATCGCTTACCATATCAACGAACTCTCTCTTGTTTATCAAACAACAATCAACATCCTTTAAATATAATAAGCCTTATTGTGTATATCTTTTATTTTTGCTATCTTACATATGTTTAAATGCCACTCCACGCTTTTCCATTGAATCTGCAAGTTCGGAACTTCCTTTACCTCTTCCAACGATTGTATAATCTGGAGTAAACACTTTATTTATCTTTTCAAGCATTTCTACTGCTTTTTCCGGTGTTTCTGCCGGGATCATGTATCTATTTCCTGAATTAATAATTGCCAGTTGTTTCTGATTTCCATACGTATCTCCATATTTTCCATACGTATCTCCATATAAAAGAGCGATTTTATCTGATTTAAAATTAATTGCTTTGTTCCCAACAAGGATTATAATTCCATCCGGTGCAGATACTTTTACAGTGCTTTTATTGTATTTTCTTGCAATCAGCAGTCCTATGTACCCATCTTTTAAAATAAGGTTTTCAGAAACAACGATTTCTTTAATATCACCGTTTTCCAGATATTTTTCTGTATCTTCCATTACTTTAAGTGGTGACGGATTTGATCTCCTGAATGCTTCTGTTACAAGTATACTGTCAGTTTTAACTATAAACTCTGGCTCTTTTGGCTCAGTCATGTACTCTTTCTTCACCTTAAGAGTAGTAATTGCAGCTTCAGCAATCTCTTTTATAGCTTCCAGGCTTTCGACATTATCAAAATTCATGATTAATGGTGTTGGTGAATTTTCACCATACACACGTGTTCCGATTCCAAGCGGTTTTCCATTTGCAAATTCAATTGAAACTTTATTTGGATCATCAGGTCTAGGATTCATACCGATATGTATGTCACCTTTTCCAAAATCGCAAACCATTTCCTTGAGTTCCATCTGACATTTCTGTGTAATCATTATTTCTTCCTCCCTATATTTCTATTATCTTCTTTTTGGTATGTCGCTCAATAAATTCATCAAAAGTCATTTGTTCCGCTCGCTTTCTGGCATTAATCGCATCCTGAATATTATCAAAATAGCCAAGATTATAATTTTTCCCCTTAAAAGCTATTCTCGCATACCATTGACCTTTGCAAGTGTGGAACGAAACACCTGTGCATCCAGAAGTATTGTTCTTTTGGATTTTTTTATTCTTAATCCTTCCTAAATTTGTTCCTGTTGCCATTTGTTTCACCTCACATTTTATATATTATCATACTTTTTATTATATGTCAATCATTATTTTGTTTATCTTCTATTCATTTTTATATGGGATTTCAATTTCAATGAAATTCTCTCTATGTTTATACCAGTCTTTTGTAGCTTTTGGACTTAATGCTAAATACGTAGCACTAGCGGACAATTTTAAAGCCTGTAGCATATTCCTTTTTTCGCTTTTATTATTGTTACAATACTTAAAACACCCTTCTGCAGTGTACCAAGATCCGTTGCTACACTGTAAACATCCAAATAACTTTATTCCGTCATCTGTTTTTTAAGATAACCCCTTTCATCACTTCTGCTCCTTCGATTTTCAAAAAGTTCTCTTTCTTTTTTCTCCACTTCACGTGCTGCATATATCACTGCTATATCCATAACAACCAGCAAAACAGCAATAATAATTAACAGGAGTAATATTGCCTTCATTATTTATTTTCTTCCTTTCTATCTGCTGGCTTAACACCCTTTGGTAATTCTGCGCGTAATTTACTTTCTATAATCTCATATCCACCAAATCTCTTGTATCTCTGTACGATATGTCCATTTTTAAGAATTTTCTTTGCCGGGATCATAGTCATGCTTTCATTATCGTATATTTTTACTCTTGTAAAACCGGCTTTTCGCATTGTATCAAGAGACTCTTTATAATCCTCTTCATTTTCACTTTCAATAACAACCTCTTCAAACGACATATATTTTTGATTGATTACTTTACTCATATATTCACTATTCCCCCTTTATAGTTCTTTAATCTGTTATATTCTGACATGGCTCTCAACAACTCTTCGGACTCGTAGAAGAAGAATATAGTTCTTTCTGAGTCCTCATGGCTTTTCTGATAATCTTCAAGCAGAAACCCTTTCAAAAGAAGATATCCTGCCAACCGCTTAGAGTATATAGGTATATATGCTGGTGTTCCCATTTACATTCATCCTCCATTCTATGTTGTGTCCTTATATATAGTATATCACGTATTGTTACGCAATACAATATTTATTTGTTTTATCTTACAAGTTTTTCACGATAATCCAGCCTAATTCCTGGTCATACTCTTCATTAAATCCAATGCGTTTCAAAAAATGGCGGTAAACCCTGTGTCGTCTTGCATCAGCTCCACAAACCGCAACTTTATATCTCAAGACCTTATCGCTTTTATTAAATAATTTCCTATCTTGTATAAATTCTTCTAACTTATGATACGCCCAGATTAATCCTTCTGCTCCACATTTTCCAGTGCATTTTGTACATAAATCTCCGCTACCTGTTTCCAATAGCCAGTTCCGCAACATCTTCTTTTTATCAGCAATTCCGAATGTAACAAAGTAGTAAAGCGTTTTTCCTCTCGGATATTTTGAAAACATAATAACTGCAGTTTGCCCGCTTGACAATTTAGTATATTCTATCCACCATTGATTTTCTTTATCATATTCCATTAGTTGTTCCCTTTTGCTACATTGCATTTTACACACATTGTCTGATAATTATACAGTTCACTTGCCCCACCTTTTGAACGTGGGACAATGTGATCTTTTGTCATTAAAACTTCATTTCCTGACTCATCTAAAGCATACAAATTCAGATGATATCTTGCAGCGTTAAAGTCCTTTTCTTTTCCGAAATATTTTCCCTCAATGCCACAACATGCACACTTTAAGCCTTTTGTAAAAAATGTCTGGAATCTCTGACTATTTCCTTTTATTTTGTCGCCATTAATTACAACCATAGCTTTCTTATCTTCTGTCTCGAATAACACATCTTTTACAGCATTGTATACTTCTTCAATAGTCAGATTTTCTTTTCTACATAACCCTTTATAATAGCCCTCCGGCTTCTTTTTCTTCATAATATCTCCAATCTATGATACTTTCTGATCTCCCCAACGAATAACATATCCGTCATCTGTCTTTTCTTTATACATCAGATTTTGTAGCATATCACTTTCAATTCCAAAAATATCATATATTTCATCGTCAGAAACATCCTGATTCTTCATAAATCTATTCAGTTTATCTTTTACAAGAACCATTTTTAACAAATTACTCTCAATACTGTTTTCGTATGTAACGAAATATACTTGTTTAAATCTCGTAGAAGTATAACGGATAAATCGGAAATAATACTGGCTCATACTTGAATTATTCCAATGTAGCTCCGGGATAATACACTTGTCTACAAAATCAATATTCATGCTTGCAGAAAGGCTCTGCTGTGTACTAATCAGAATACCGTTTTTCGTTTTCTTAAGATCTTGCACAATTTTCTTTCTTTGTTTCAAAGTAGTTTCGTTTCCAGTAATGACAAATACTGGTCTATCTGGAAATGCTTTTCTGATTGCTGCTTCATAAGCTCTCACAACCTCAATATGTCTAACACCAATAGCAACCCTTTCTCCCTGGAAGTCTACCAAAAGAGAAAGAACTGATTTGAATTTTTCCGGCATAATCGACTGATCGTATTCTCTTAATGTTTGTGGCGCACCACAAATTTTCAAAAGTGCAAGCAACTGATTTAAAATTCTTAACATTGCATCTTTCCGGCTATTACCTGTTTTGCTGAAAAGATATTCCATTTTATAGAACTCATCCAATGCAATAGAATAAAGATGTTTCTCTTCGTCATTCATACCACAAGTAACCTGTTTGATTTCATATAATTTCTTTCCGGTAATTTCTTCAAACGTTCTTGTGATAATAGTTTTGTTAATCATCTTTTTTAAATAATCTGCATTAAAAATATCTTGCGTAAACTGACTAACACCAAACACCGTAATTTTGTCTGGAATATGACTTGCAGTAAAGAGTCTGTAGCCTTTTTTGTATGCCGGATATGGTTTCATATAGTATTCGTTATCTTCCCACTCCAGTTCATTATCATTCTTTTTATTTCTTTCCTGGATTTCAGGACATTCACTTAACATATTGATGGAATTGTTATACAGTAATTCAAGCTGCGGAAAAATTTCTGCAATATTATTTCGTGTGCTTGTACCAGTCATAAGTGTTTTATATCTCAAACGCCGAAATGCGTTTAATACTGATTTTGTACGCTTACTGTCCATATTGCTGATACTATCTGATTCGTCCAAAATTAAAACAGCTTTTTGGCAAATAGATTTTACATATCTTTTAATGAATTTATGATATTTACACATCATATTCAAAGTAATAAGTACGAATTGTCCCGGCTTAATATTCTGGATATCTGCCAGGGTTTCAATCATGCAGTAATCAATTCCATACTGTGTCAATACATCATTCCAATTATTCTTGATTGCAATTGCTGTACTAACAACAAACACGTTTTTAGCTTGTTTCTTTTCAAGTCGATATTTTCCGATTGTGATTCCAGCAAGTGTTTTTCCAGATCCTTGCTCCCACTGAATAAAACTATATCTCTTCTGCAAAAATAAATTAATATCTCTTTTTTGTGCATCATTTAGATGAATAGTCTCTTCGTCATCTGATAATTCAAAATTATCCAACCAAGCTGCAATTTTTCTATCCGGATGCATTTCTTCAAATGAAACATTCTGCGTGTCATACTCTTGACTTTTCTTCTCAATCAGTCGTGCCATCCATTTTGTATCAAACGTTCTTGTTGATACTTCATTAGACAGCACTGCCTGATTAATGTCCAAGGCTTCCCCATCCAGCTCAAAAGAATAATTGTTCTTAATTACTCTATTCGCTTTACTTTTGGTTGGGTTCTGCTTTCTTAAGGCAGATTTTAAATGTTTCTCTACATCCGGCTTTCTGATTTTCAACTTTTCCCATTCATCCCATGCAATGTGATCCGGCTTTTTCTGGTTGCGATACTGGCTTACATATTCGCAACATTCTGCGTATAAATCAGATATACGGGGATTTCTCTTGATATCATATAACAACTTTTCAATCTTATACTGCCAATTAGCATCCTCTTTCCCGCCTCTTACTGTTTCAAGAAAAACTTTTTGCTTTATGCTTTCACGTTTTTCTGTAACTGGCTTTAGGTACTTTTCCCAAATCTCACCGGAAGAAACACCGGATAACAGATCTTTGTTATATCCAACGTTTTCCAGATATTCTGATTTCTTTTGAACAAAAAGAACTTTTGTCTTATAGTTCTCTACGCCCAAATGCTTAAAAGTATTTTTATCAAGTTCTACCTGGCAGATAAAATTAAAATGTTCATTTAATCCAGCAATCATACCGCCATCAGAAAACTCATCGGCACAAAACGATAAAGGTACGATAATCGCCATAATTCCGGCTGGCTTCAGCAGTTCTGCAGCTTTTAAGCAATAATAATACTCACTTAAATAGTTCTTATCATCTTTTGACCATCTTAAATTATAAGGTGGATTTCCAACCACATAATCAAATGTAACTTTCGGTTCATAAAAACGGATGTCTGTGTTTTCCAGTTTTGCATCTGGATAAAGGTATTGTGCTACCCTGTAAGACTTTCCTTCTATTTCGCACCCATAAAAGTTTGACTCAACCGGGCAGCAGCTAGCAAATGCACCATGACCACAAGTTAAATCTGCCACCAGATCAGTATTGGAAATATGTAAACAATTATAAATCCATTCGACTAATTTGTATGGTGTGAAAAATTGCCCCTGCTCAATTTCTGCTTTCGCTTTCTGGTAGTCATAATAACTATTGTAACTGGAAAACTGCAGTCCATGCAGCCCTCCAAGTCCTGTATAAGCATTAAAAATATCATCTTTGGAAATGCCCGTTTCGGATTCCGACAGATTATTATTTACAATGTATTCAATTTTTGTATTAATATCTTTCCGCTGATCTTGCGGTATAGTTTCATTTGAATAATTATATTTCATATCTGCACTTCCTCAATGTTAAAATGTGGTTTTATATCAAATGGACATTCGCATTCGTATTGTTCTGTAAACTGTTTTGCTAACATAATATCTTCATTATTAAGTTCAAACCACTCACATTTTCCGTCTCTCAATCGTTTTTCTGCAAACATTTTGTGTAAATGTGATTCTACCATTTTATTATCAGTTACACATCTAAACAAAAAATACTTCGGCTCTTCTGGAAGATGTGTATATTCACCTAATCTCGTAGCTTTTAATGACGCTTTTCCAATCTTAAATTTTTCCATATTTTTCATTATATAAATATAGCCAACATTATTAAAAAATGGATCTTCAACAAGTTCATATTCATAATAAAACTTACTGTTTTCACCCTTTTTCTTGTGTTGAATAAGATAACCTGATTTTTTTAGTTCTTTCCATCCTGCATCAAAAGCCTTTTTCCCCTCTTTACATTTATTTTCTAAAAATCCTTTATATAATGTAAAATTAGGTGTTGTTATATATGATTGTATAAGAGCGTATAATCCTTTTGCTTTTAAACTCATTCTATCATCTCTTAAAATTGTATTTCCAACCATACTGAAGTTACTACGCTGTTTACTTACAAATTTTCCACTCTCATTCATTGTTTTGTTAATACTCCTAAACTAATGTATATCCACACCATTCTCTTGCAAAATTCCGACAAAATTCGCCACTCTGGAAAGTAATGTCAACTCTACCATTCTTATAGAATTTGATATGCTCAACACCAACTGACGGTGCTGAAAAACCACTTTCAAAATCTTCTTCCTCAAATCTAACATAACCTCCATATAATTTGCTCAATGTCGGTAAAAACACATTTTCCCCATATATATTATACGAAAAAGCTTTAAGAACTAAATTTAGCCAATCTGTGCTATGAAAGTCGTATTCGCTACTCCATCTACTTTTAGAACAATATCCGTCTGTATAAATCAATTTCTTCCCACTTACTTTAATTTCCCATTTATCCTTGTAGGAATAATAGCACTTTTCTTTTAATGCATCTTTTATTTCTTTTATTGCCTTTTCTTTAAAACTTAATCCGCCTAGTTGATCGAAAATCTTATCCAATATAATATGATAATCAATTTCATCAATTACTAAATCCTTAACGGGATCTTTTTTAGAATAGCGGTATAATTCATGCTGATAATCATATTTGTCAAAATTATTCTTCAGTTCTATATGATATTTATTTGAAAAGTAACTAAAAATCCCTTCGATATAATCATTCTGAATATCACTGGCGCGTCTCGGAACTCCGAAATCATCCATAAGCATTGCAGAGTACCGCTCCTTATCTTCTTCTGTGTATTTTTCATCTTCCATTTTATAGATATCATATACACTTTTGTATATCATTAACGCGCGTTTATACAATTCTTCGCGGCGTAATAACCACTTTTGATCCTCTTCACTTATTCTGTCTGTTTTCTTGATTTCAAAATTCCCAAATTTGCCAGCTAAACTCATTTTAATATCTCCTTATCTTTATTTATTTTTACTATCGCAAATTGTATAACGGGCTTGCCCCATATAAATTAACAATTTCCTGTATCTTTTGTCTTAATTCTACATCGCCAAATCTACTGATTTCCCGCTTAAGATTTTTAACTGCTTCGGATTTTGTCTTTCCGGTTGCTAATCTCACACCACATTCAACAGAAGAGACTGCATAGGTTTTGTCTTTCAGTTCATGGATAAAACAAGCAAATCCTTTTTTAACAATCTTTTCTCCAAAAACCTTTTTATATTCTTTTCGCTTATGTTCCTTATCTACTTCCAGAATATAAAACTCTTTCAATTCGCTTTCATTATTTGATTTAACTTCTGTTTTATCTTTTACTTTATAATCAACCTTGTTGCAGTAATCGGATTTATGCAGATTATCTATAAATTCTGCGGTGTCTCTGTTATTCTTAGGCAGCTTTAATCCGGTGACACACTCAAATGTCTTTCTGCTTGCTTTATTGCCTGTATACAAACGTTCTTTTAATTTTTCTCTACACAATGGATGGCTGTCGATATTATCAATATATACCAGGAGTCTAAACGCCCCAATAGGATTCTTAAATTCACCCAATTTATCAATAAAAATCTTTTCCATAGTGTTTGCATTAGAAGTTCCGGAATACATTTCTGCCATAGATTTCGCCCAGGTTTCAAATTCTGCAAGTTCTGCAGCCTGTTTTTCCTCTTCTTCTCTGGCTGCTTCTTCTGCCTGTCGTTCTGCAACTTCTTTTTCTTCTTTTCTCTGTTTCTCTTCTTCGATATAAGCATTTACACGTTCTTCTGAAACAAGATCATTTTTAATGAGATACATACAGAAATCATATTCTGTTTTGGTAATCTCACTGAAAACTCTTGTTCCGGCAAACTCACCGTCTTTGATTGTGGAATATACTCTATAGGATTTCTTTGTTTTCCCATTTACAGTTTCTTCTGCAATCTTCGGTTCTTTACCATTTCTTAAATCCTGAAGCATTTTATCCCGGCGTTCCATTACAACACCATTATATCTGAATGCTTTAGACAGACATTTTTCAATCTTGCCAGCCTGTAAAGCTGTTCTGTTATCTGTAAATCCTAAAAATGAATTGTTGTTTGCCAACTGATATATACTCATTTTTTAAATCTCCCTTCGTTTTCTATACTCTTATTATATATTATAAGTTGTGTCTTGTCAATACATTTTCATTATTTCTTTTATCTTATTTTGTTTTTCTGGTGGCAGTCTTATATAAACCACCACCAGATACATTATTTTAAAAACTCTTCCAGCTTTTTCATATCAAAAGCCCAAAACGTGCAACTATTAATATGATATCTTTCAAAAGCTTTTTTCTTGAGCATTTCATTAGTATAAACTGCACCATATTTATTCAATCTGTCAAAAAGGCTCTTGCTTATTACCGGGAAATAGGCTTTCCATAATTTTCCCACTTCTTTGGTTATGATTTGATAACAAGCACCGTTATCCAAGATTATATCTTTTTCATTGATGTCTAACACATCACGTCCAACTTTTAAATCCATTGTTTTATATCTCCATTTTATTCTCTACTTTATTATACAGCATTATATATTGAATATCAATAGTTTTTATTACTTTTATCGTATATAACTTTTACACTATAGTACCTGTATTATATCCGGGTTCATTATCAGTATACTGTCACAATCCCATCCATATAAAGCAAAGTGTAACTCCGGATCATTGCTTATACTTACGTCAATAGCATCATAAATACCCGCCAGCTTTTCAAAATCCAATAGTTTCCATGAACTAATGTTTAAATCGTTTTTAACCACTGGTAATTCCTTTAACTCATTGGCAGAATTAATATGCAATACTTTTGCGTTATCTTCTAATGTAAATGTAAAACTATTCTCCGGCACACATTCTCTATAGTTCGTTGATGCACACCAGTCTTTCCATCCAAATGCTACATCTGTCCTTGAAGCCCAAAATCCTCCATATGGTTTCGTGCTTAGTAGCATATTTGTAATATTTATAAACAAATCTTTATCAAATACTTTACATCCATAGTGAATATATTTTTCCATTAATTCTCCATTTTTCTACATCTATAAAATTCTCGTTTTAACTATTCTTATTCAACGATAACTTCATAACCACCATCTTTTTCAACTCTTCTGTTCCATTCTTCCATATATTCCAGCAAAGTGATACCTTTTAGTGGTTCTTTGCCACATGCCAGAACTTCAAATAATTCTTCCATAGATACATTCTTTAAATTATTCATGGTATACCTCTATATACTCCCTTCTCCATTTTCTATTTTTCTGAAACTTCGATCTATAATCATATGATCTTATTCTTCTTATAAAAACAATCTTTCATCGTTTTTCTAAAATATATCGTTTAAACCAGTTAGTTATTCCATTTTCAAACTGCAATAGATACGACCATTCATCTGATGTGTCAATTTCGATTACTTTTCCAACCATACCGAAAAGTCTTTGGCATTTATTGCCGTTTAAATCTTCATCATAGAATTGTGAGTTAACAATTACTTTTGCATAGTCTCCAATTTCCAGTTCCTTTTTTAATTCTTCTTCATGTTCCGTTCCAAACCATTCACCAGGAAATATATCCAAATGCCTTTTCCACATTTTAATCACCTACCTTGAAAGCAATTTTTTCAACTATTCATTTTCCCTCTTTTAATATCAAGTAATTCTTTTAGGATAACTTTTTTAATGTCAAATATTCCGTTCTCCCAAACATCCATCTCTCCGTATTCATTAAATCCAGATGTGCGGATTTCTCCATTATCCATGCAGTTAATACATTTCAAAATATCACAGTGTCCGGTTCTTGCTCCCCATAACCTGACAGAATCTAATACAATTTCAGAGTATGTGGTTATAATCAAATCTTCATTTGCCTTAAAATACGTATCACATAATTTCAAAATTTTTTCAGATAGTTTATAAGGATGTAATGTGCTCTGTTCTGGAAAATACTTTACATGTTCATAATTTCCTGCAAGATATAAATTTCCATTTCGTTGACCTGTAACAATGATTATTTCCATTATATCACCTCTTTAAAACCGTCATTTTACAATAATAAATCCGCAATTTCCGCTACGGATAACTCATTTCTTGCTATTTGTAATGCCTGTAAATCAGTAAGATTATATTTGTCTCTAAATGGAATTACTAAATTACATATTGCTTTTTTACTTACTTTATTACTTCTACATAATTTTTGAAAGTTGCTTTGCAAATTTCCGACTTCTCTCAATAAATTTTCCATAGCATTATCTTGTGCAAAAATTCCATTCAGTTGCAATAACAATTCAAGCTGCTCAATTTCCGTTTTCAACTTTTTCATTACCAGCAAATCATTAATTGTATTATCCTCATATGTGGGAGAATCCATGTTTTGCATATTTATTTTGAAGTATTCCTGTTTCTTAGATAAATCTTCTTTCAAAGAATTTATTCTTGCAACAATCCATTCATTCATATTTTCGCTCCATAAAACTTTTATTGTGGCGTACCGCCGAAACGATACGCCATTTATGCCTATTCTTCTGGAATATCAACAAATTTCACAGAATTGTCAAACTGTGGTTCACTCCATAATTCTGCAGCGCATTCTTCGCAAATACAAACATCATGATAGCCTATTCCTATGATATCCTTATTTCCGTTTATAGGGTATAAAGTTTTATTACCACATTTCGGGCAAACAAACACTTTATCATGTACATTACTCATTTAACGATTCCTCCATTTCCTTCTCATTTTCAGTTTCCAATTCTTCAGCAAAATACTGTTCAAAATCTTCTTTTAACACTGCAATCCTGCCGTTTACCTTGTCTTTCTTGATTGATCCAGTACCACAATTCTCTGCATATTTGCAATCCGGGCTGTACTTTCTGGCGAACTGTTCAAACCAGCTATAATATTCGCTTGGAGTAATTCCGGAATTAATAGCCTCATCAGCCATATAAATAAACATCGGGATATTAATTACCTTCATAAACTTCTCTTTGCCGTCAAATCCTTCTTCCAGATAGTCCATGATCTTCTCTAATCTCTCACATTTTGCATCTGAATAGTTATCATGTAAAGATTCTGCATAGCTTATAACACAACCTTCTGAAATAGATGTGAGTTCATAATCACCGTCTTTTACGTCCAGTAGCATCATTGACTGTATAAATGTCTTTTCGTCTGCTGCTCTTCGATACTGTGCGCCAGTGAAATGACAAACCTCTGTAAAGAACTTTCTATTAACCATCTCTTTTACAAATTTAGCCAGCTTCATACCTAACTTAACATTTGCAATCTGCGTTTTGCTTAATCCAGATCCGTTATTAAGTCGGTAAAACATTTCTTCAATTTCTTCATCTGTACATTCTTCCAGATTATAAATTGTGAAATTATATGAACTGATAGCCGCCTGCAGTTCTTCTGGGAGTTCAGAATATTTTAATCCGGCAATCTGGTAGATATCACCGTCTATGTCAACGTCCGGAGTCTGTTCATGTAATGCAAATTCATCATTCATAAAATCAAACATTGTTCTCAATCTATGCTGACCGTCAATGCAAGAATAATTAGATACCGGTCTGTTTCTGGAATCTTTTGAACCCTTATTCTCTTTAATCATATAAAATGGTGGAATAACAAACCCAACCAACATAGAATGCGGCAGCAGACTTTTTCTCCAATCATCCCACATTCCATAACGTCTCTGAATAGGGCAATCAAAATCTAATACATGTGACTTTTCATACATTTTTTTGAGCTGCATTAAGCTATAAGGAATAGTTGACTTTTTCATAGTAAATACCTCCGTATTATTATTATAATATATTTTTGTGAGTGATCCAAGCACAAGTTTACTGCACTCGTTTTAACATAATCCCAAGTGTGGCGGATCTCAATGTCTGCCCTGGCTCTAACATTCGTAAATACTTCCTAGTGAAGTTGTCTTTGTAGTCATCGTATTTAAGCGGGTTTCCTTTTAAATCTGTAAGCTCAAATACCTTTCCTGTAGTTGTTCTATGTACTGCATATTCTTCCATTATTTGTTTTATCTCCTATAAAAATAACTTTGTTTTGCGATTATTACTAATCCACTCATGGAATCGCTTGAGTCTGTATAGTTTCCATTTAGGTACAATTTGTACTTTCTTGTAAATGCGAACTGCTCATATACAATGATACATTTCTCATTTGCACTCTTCCAGTAAATCGGAAGCCCCTTATATTTCCCCAAATACATTGATCCTATTTCCTCTCTAACATAAAGACTAAACCATCTTTGTATGTAATCCTGAAATTATAGGTCTTTTCTAACCAATCATTAAAACCATCGTCATAATACATTTTCTGCACTCCTGGCTTGATATTGTCAAGCAATTCAATGAAACATCCGGTTATTCCAATGACCGATTCTGCAATAACTAATGGTTTTTCCATGAACGCCAATGGAGATGCAACCGCCAAAAACTGACATCTGTTGATATTAGGATTACTACTGCTATCAAATCTTTTTACAACAATCGCCGCATTCTTACAATTTCCACCAATAAAGCTATTATAAAATTTGTTTGCATTTTCTTTTCTTTCCTTTTTGTTTGTTCTCATATTTACCTCCTATGCTACTTTGTAAATAGTGTTTAAAAATGTTACTTCCATTTTTGTCTGATCTATGTTAGTAATAATCTTAACAATACCTTGCGTAGAATGATATTTACCAATTAAACGCCCTTTTCCGGCTTCCCTATACTTTTTATTAGCTTTCTCATTCTGTGCGCTTAAATCGCCATATATGCCATTCTGAAACATGTTTATAAAATCACATACTTGCATTTCAAAACGTCTGTTGCTATTTATTTCTTTTAGGATAGAATCATCATAATAGATTCGTTTAAGCGATTTAACGACTGGTAAATAGTATTTGATTCTATTGCCTATCGTATAGAAAGAAATTGATGCTAATGTGAAGATGGCTGCCATAGCTACATATTTTACATCAAGGTTTCCGGGAACTTCTGTTTGTTCTACTAATGTCCAATAGTCCGAAGATCCGGCGCAAAACCAAACAAACAAAAATGCTAAAATCCCACAACCAGCAGAACAAATATAGAATAATTTACTTGCAGATTCTCTTTTCATTTTTATATGTGAGTGGGAACAACTCCCACTCTTTCCTCCTATCGTTATATGCTTTATTTAGTTTATCTATATTGCTTTTTAACACACTTTGTTACTTGGTACGGTGTTTTGACTTCCTGGATTTCGCACCATGCAATAGATCCATCCTTAATCCACTTCATAAATCTATCTTTATCCACGAACCCAAAACTGTTTGCGTAATTAGTTCTTCCGGTAAGCTCTTTCTTAAGCTTTTTATCTAATCTGTAAGCGGTAAAGTATTTATTACCCTTAAAGCCATCATATTCGTGGAATCTGTATACATATCCTTTACATCTGCCACCAGTAAAGCCATGTTTTAAAATAAAGCACTGACCTTCTTTGATACTTCCGGCACATTCAACAACTTTATTTTCTGTCTTGTATTCTGTTTTAACAACATTTTCATATACAAAGCCTTTTCCATCTTTTGACAGCATAGATCCGGCAGCAGTATCAATCTTGTTGATAAAGGTCATAAATTGTTTGTGCAATTTCAGTTTCTTTTCTGCATCCTCATATCTCCAAGAATCTTTGTCTTGTTTTTTCAGTTCTTCTTCAGCTTCTTTTTTATCGAACCATCTAAGATCTGAAAATTTCGCCACACCATTTCCTTTTGCGATGATAACACCGTCTTTTTCGACGTGCCAGCTCATACGTGGCGGATTCGCCTGGAATGTAGGGTAATATACTGTTATAGATATGTTATCGTCTTTATTTCCTTTATCTTTAGTAAGCAGCTTTTCTATTTTTTCTTTGGCTGTTGCTTCTTCTGCCGGACTTGCACCACGATCCTGTCTGATCTCTTTCAACTTCTTAATCTTCTGCTGGATCTCAACAGTAAGTTCAATTTCTTCTGTGTTGCTACTTCTACGATAATCCTTTTTACCGCTTCGACTTTTAACTATATAATCAGAACAGTCAATCACAACAACATAACCGTTTTTTGTTGCGATTCCGTCCCAGGCTGCCGGACTCCAGTAATCTGTCATAGAATCTGATTCGTCAGGTTTGAATCCGAAGATTTCCCAACCTCTTTTTGACAGTTCCATTGCAATTAAAACCTTTGCATCTCTAAAATCATAATAATTTGTTCTGCTTGACATGATTAAATCCTCCTTAATTATCTTTTGCTAAATTCTTTTCTAATTCTGAAATCACATCTTCTCTTGTTTCATAACATCCATAATTTTTTACAAGTTTTAATGTGTCATCAACTTTTAACAAATAGTCATTTATTTCATAGTGACTAAATTTTCCACCATATGAAACTTTACACGGTCTAAGCACATGATAATAACCTTTTGTATTTATATAATAATAAAAATTAACTTCTGCTGACCGATAATGTTTATTCGGATAATAGCTCCTCCTATTTCCACGTATTCTGTCTCTTGTTTTATCAGTCCTTTGATCGTATGGCGATTTCATTTTGTTGCATCCACCTTTCTTTTAAGTTGTGTCTTTCTTTATGGTTTTATTATACGATATATATACGCATATGTCAACAGTTATTTATTATTTCTTTTATCTTATATATCTTTTCCTCTGGGGGACAAAATGAATCCTACCAGATCATAGTTGCATCATTACTATTAATACATACTTATATATAATAATCAACACCATATATAAATCAAATCCGGAAGAACTATAGTTATACTATTACATTATTTCAAATAATTATTACTTTAAACTGTTGACAGCTTTCTGGATCTGTGTAACATGTTCTTCGGTTTGGCTCAGTTGGACATAGTTTCCCCCTAGACAGGGGGATAATACATACACCTATGTCCTTTCGGATGGTTTCAGCGTATCATTAGTATAAGGCTTGTAAGCTCCATATCCGCCCAGAGCTGATGACCTTATCCCGCACCGGATAACCGCCACTTAATTATTTAACCTTGCCAGCCACAAGTTTTACACTCTTTTTGTATATCGGTCAGTGCTAGACCACAGATTGTTTTTACATGGTTACTGTGTCCATGTCCTTAAATGCACACACTTAAGAAAGCCACGATTGATAGACCATTACAGATCCACAACCGCAGCTTATTTCTATATTAAGTTTATTTTGTTTTTCTTTTATGCTATTTAAGCGTTAATATGTATAATATCTGTATAATACTTCATTGCTGATTTAAGGAAGTCTCTGACCTCTTCTTTTGTCTTGCATAATTTGCCACATGTAACGTAAGTTATGTCGTTACCACTGTTTAGAGCCTGGCACACTTGCACATTATAGTAATACTTACCCTCCACCGGGATTGAATACTCTCTAACGTGGGCTACATCTGTTCTTTTTGATTTCATAATTTCACACCTCTCTTAATAGTTAATACCTGATTCTGTTCTTTTAGTTTCTTTTTTGTATAAAACTTTTACACTTAACACTTCTATCAGCGAATCCGGTTTTAATGCACCAAATTCTTTATTATCCCACACATAACGCTGTGATGTGAAGATTTTACCGTTAGATTTAAAGCGGGTTTTAAATTCCACTACGTACCCAACATACTTATCAATATTTGACAAAAACTCTGTATAGGTCATATCCGCAAGCTCTAAAGCTTCTTTTTCTTCACATCCCTTTTTCTGAATCAACTTTCCAACTTTTAGAACATTATTATACATTTTTCTTTTCATATTCCTGCTGCACCTCCCTTACTTTATTTTTTAATTCTGTAAACTGCTGATCCGTTAACCATTCCGGTTTTTCATCTTTAGAAAACGAATTTAAAATTTTTTCCATTTCACTCAAGATTGTATCAATATCAGACCACAAACTATTTTTGCTGCATCCTGAACGATTAATATAATAACTACAATCCATCTGCAGTCTACTAAGCAACATATAATCGTGCTCTCTAGGGCTTCTAATAAAAGGATTCTCGCATTCAATATTATCTTTTACATAATAACAAGGCTCTCCATCAATGTCGCCGTATTTGTCACGATATGCGCCTGTATAAAGTGCTAAACCATTACGCCCATCATTTATGTCAAAGTACAATTTCCCTTTTTCGTCCTCATAGCAAGGATATTCTGTATAACCACCAAAACCAATAAAACTTACTTTCATCTTCGCACCTCCTGATTATTCATGTAAACAAGACAATTGTTCTTTTAAAACATCTAATTTGTTTATGCTTTCAGATCTAGCATATTCATCCGCCATAAATTCAAGTTCGTCTTTCCGGCACTCTTCAAGACACTCCTGAAGCTGCTCGTTTGACGAATTTGAAAGAATAAGCTCTGCAGTGTCATAATCTTCAGCATCCTGAAGCTCTCTTTCTTTTAGGTATAAATCATACAATCCTTTCTTTTTTAACTTTTCCTCAACTGTTTCGTCCGCTGGGTTATTCTCCCAGTATTGCATACAGAACTCAAAAAGCTCTATTGATTCCCCATTGTATGTAGATGCGTGAAATGAATTTCCACCAGCAACATCATACCAACTGTAAACATTGCCGTTTTCGTCCATTTCAACGATAAAACGTAAATGCTGATTTTCAAGTGCGTCTTTGTAGGCTTTTTCGCCTACATTGATGATTTCGTCGTATTTCTTTTCGATAAGCTCTAACCAGTTTTTATTCATTATTTTGTCCTCCTATAATATCATTAATATTGATTATGGTCAATATTTATTTCTTTTTTCATTATCAAATATTTTCGGTTTAACCACCAACCGAAAAGGATTTATTTTAAGCTACATATTTACAATAGTCTGTTTTGATCCAGACCTTTTCGCCATTTTCATTGTAGCATCCGGCGACTGTCTCTGTTTCATTCGCCCATCTGCAACCCTGACTTTTAAGTGTTCTCGTTTTATATGTGTCTCTTTCACCGATCCAGAACACTTTTAAAATCGTTCCTTTGGGAACTTTTCGCCCCTTGATAACCTCTACATTATCACCTACGACAAAAGCATTATTAAAATGCTTCCATGCAATGACTGCATCGTTATCAATTGTGAGATAACGTAAAATCTGGATCTCGTCATCTTCCAGGAGTCTATCATTATCAATATCCCAGACAATTTTGGAAAACTCTTCTTTTGTTTCCGGGTTGAAAAACGTGCAAACATTAACGCCGCCGTTATTCTCATTTACTTTGAAAAATCCTTTATAGTTATTCATGTTGTACCTCCCACTTTTTAAGTTGTGTCCTCTGTTTGTATATTTATATTACCATTATTTCTTTTATCTGTCAATGCTTTTATCTAATATTTTTATTCCTTTTATCTAATCTATTTATTCTTTATTAATTACAAAAGCCCTAGAATATTTCTATATTATATACGTGTTTAATCGTTCAATTGGCATACAGAAATATTTCCGTATGCCTATCAGCGGTCAAACATCATTCTGTTAATTAGTGCAACTTTTACTGCACTATTTCCGTTACAAGATCATTGACGGTCATTGTTCCACATCTGCATTTGTAAATCCGTCATTTCTTTCAATTTCTTGTACCTGTTTATCCGTCAATCCAAATACAGCAATCAAAACATAGCTCATTTCAAGTAAAGCTCCGTGATTATCGGTATTAAATTCATTTTCCTTTATCTTTTTACACATTTTTGCGTACCTATTTTGATATGCAATTCTCATTTTCTCCCATTCTTCTTGGACAGCGTTCATGATTATACCTCCATAATTCTATCTAATATATAAGTGCAGTTTCCAATTCTAAAACCATTTTCAAAGTATACAATTTTATTTTCTGTTTCTGTATTTACTTGTAAATATACTTGTTGCTTTCCATCAAAGAAAACTAATTCATGTGGTTTTACCTGGTGCAATACTCTATAGAACGTTCCATCATTCATACTATTAACACGTTCCAACTTAAACACAGCCTTACCTTGTATCTGTTTCAATTCTTTCTTTAATTCTTTCCAATTAGTTGCATTAATCATTTATATCCATCCATTCTTCTCAATAAAACTCTTGTTTCTTTCATCTAAGCGTGAATTTCTTCACCGTTAATATATCCGGCAAGCGAAAGATTGCAAATCTGTTTTGCTGTTTCTGAAATTGTCATCTTTTTACCCTCCTATTGCAGCATATTTATTAATTTATCTTTTTCGCTCTCTGTAATCTGTTTATTATCATATGCTTCCAAAATTTTAGAGATCATGCTACTTACTTCGTCTTTTAATTCCTCTTCCGGAATCATTTCAGCTTCAACATATAAGCTGTTGATCTCTTCGTCCAGGTCATCTGCCAGATCGCTCGCAATTTCATAATGACAATCTTTTGGCGCATCATATTTTTTATGATCCACGAAAACCTCACAAGCGAAAAGATCTTCACACTCAAATCTTTTGTAACAATTTCCGTTCACTTCGTCTACCAATAATACTTTAAACATATTATGTCCTCCCTCATTATAAAGTTGTGTCTTTTACTTATGCATATATAATATCATTATTTCGTTTAACTGTCAATACATATTTTATCTTTTTTATTTATTTTATCTGTTGCATAAAAAGATCCCGGTTTCCCAGGATCTCAAAATGATACATTCTATTTCTTAACAATAACATCATACCTTGCTATGATATCATCAAAAGCGTTACTGTCCCGACTATACACGAACCAAGAAACCACCTTGCTGCCAGTTTTAACTCCCTTTACACGCTTATAATTGATATACCCACATGTTGCTTCACCTTCGCCAGTTTCGGCGTTTTTAACTACTCCTGTGACCTTTTCGACATAGTAAAAAGCATTGCCTTCTCTGCTCTCTATTTTCTTCCAAAACTCCGGTGAATTATCGCCCTCTAAAATGCGGATATGCTTATATTCACGCTTGATTTTTCTTTCTACTGCTGCGGCTCTCTGGTAATTTGCCGCCTGTGCCGGAAAACCGGAAAACAATGTTGTAACAATTGCCAATGCCGCCATAATCTTGATAACTGTTTTATTCATATGGTTAATTCCTCCTAAATATCCTTATAACGCCGTATTTTCGATTTTAACGGGTTTTATATCATTACTTATACATTTTATTACTTTTATCTTTATTATTGCTTAAAACGCCATTTAAAGCTTTCTGTGGTCTTTTTCGCGAATCTCATGCAGCTTATTCATAGTTTCGTGAAATGATCTCATGCTCTCGTCGGCTGTTTTGTCGTTTTCCTTCTTTTTTCTGGTAGTGTCTGCATTTTCCCAAAATGCAATTAATAGAGTCAAACACAAAAGAAATAACGTCGTCATGCTGCGATCACCTCACGAATTAATGAAATGAGTTTTTCGTCCGGATAATCTGCAGTAAGATCTTGTAAAACTTTCATGCTACGTCGGTTTACAATTTCCCCCAGCTTTTCAGATCTCACATCTAAAACCTGGTACATATCTTCTGTTTTACAAGGAACGTATTTTTCGATATCAAGAACCGGATAAACTCCAATTGTGCCAAATCTCTCATATTTTTCTTTAAATCTTAATGTGATCCGGTATAATACGCCTGAATCATCAAGCTGAATATCTTTTTCAAGCCACTTTTCGCCGTGTATTACTGCAGCGTAAAGACTCAGCGTAAAACCATTTTTACACTTTGCATTTATCTTGTTTACCTGATCTTTTGTAATTTTTGCCATGTTCTTTCCCTCCCTCTATTCCTGATCCATATTTACCGCATCAATAACCATGTCGTCGTAAATGGCTTTTGTGCCGTTATTGTCGATAATCATAGCGCATAAATCGCCTTTATGCCAGTCTTTCACATCTTCGGCGTAAAACTCAAATATAACGCCATTTTTGAGCTTTACAGATACAACACTGCTTTTCTTGTATGTTGCTCTTACAGTTCCGGCAGCAGGATATAAATGACTCTTATGTGCTTTTGCCTGAATTGCTGTTGCTGGTGTAATTGCCATTGTTACGGCTAATACTGTTGCTAATACTTTTTTTAACATGATGATTTACCCCCTATTTTTGATTAAAATATCACAATCTTTAAATTCATTGAAAATCCGGGCTATTGTATCGGATGCTTTTTCTCCTTTATAATAACAGAAAGTCCATTCCTTATACTCCCCGTTTCGCTCTACCTCTATAACACTACCACCTACTACGTTAGACTGTAAAAAATTAGTGGCATATCCCGCTTTCGTATATCTTCCATTCCATGTTCCGGAAATACTTGGAAAGTAATAGCCGACAATCTCAACTGGGTTATCAAGAAACTGTGCGCCCATGTTGATTTCTACAATAATTATTTCTTTATTCATTTTGTGTTCCTCCATTTTCATTTATATTTTTTATATCTCGCTTGAACACTGATAACGGTCTGCCATCATCAGACACCGGGAAACCATTTCCGGCATGACGGGCAAAACGCCCGTTTCGGCTTTTTGTGTTCTATTATTCATTGAAGATTTCCGCTATCAATTCATCTGGAATAACATCTTGTAACAATTCCTGTGCTGTCCAGTTTGTCTTACAGTTGTTGTTTGATATTGCATACGCAACAACATTACGCACCAGATTTTCAAACTGCTCTTTATCTGTAATATTTTCCAAAACTTCTCTAATATCACAGGCATATCTTGCGGCTTCCATATCATCCATAACTATTTCCTCCATTTATAAGTTGTGTTCTCTGTTTACATTATTCATTTTTTGTAACCCTCCATTTCATCAAGCTGATCCAAGATTTGATTGACTGCATCCATATTCCCGCTGTCAAACTCCTGAAGCATTTTCTCAATTAATTCGCTCATTTTGTCCCCCTCCTGTAAATGTGGCGGCTCATGTTGTATGATTACCGTCACTATTTATTTCGTTTATCGTTTTAAATAAAAAACATTTCACCGTTTAACTCAAGTGCTACAGCGTCCTGTTTCATTTCTGTTTTAAGATCCTGACAGAAATCAATAACCTTGTCAAGATTCTTTTTTAAGTCATCCTCTCCGGCATAAGCGAAAACCATTGTAGTATTTTCTTTTACAAGTCCGGCGGTATCTGATACCCAGTAACCAAGAGCTTCAGTTGATGTTGCACCACCGAAACACTCAGAAAGAAGAGTTGCAGCTTTATTTACGAACTCTGTATTATCAATTGTTTCATTGATGTTCACTGTTGCTGGAATGTAAACAGTGATTTTACTTTTTAAAGAAAACATTGCTTTCAATCTATTATTTGCTGTCATAGTGATTACCTCTCTTTTCTATTTTATAAGTTGTGTCTTTACTTTCTCTTTCCTATGACTGTATCATACCATTATTTTGTTTAACTGTCAATAGTTCTTTGAGATTTTTTATTTGCTTTATCTTTATACCTCAACACCAATCTGCTGTGGATCTAACGGGTTGCGTTTATATCTAACTGGTAACCACAACTCTACACCGTATGGATCAACTAACAGTTCGCAGAACTGAGAATATTTCCAGTTAATACCCATTTCTTTGAGCTTTTCAATTACGGTTTCATTAAGGTTTCCGCATCTCCAGGTAATGTTTGTGATCTTCATGTTTACACCCTCCTATTTATTTTTTAAGTTGTGTCTCTTTCTATCTATGTTTGTATTATACTATTATTTCTTTTATCTGTCAAGCACTTTTTTAATTTTTCATGCTGCCTCTATTGTGCGACTACGTACACAAAAGACCTCTTTTTCGCCCCAGATCTGCAGCTTTGCTGTTTTCTGTTCCAACACTCTCTCATTGCCTTTTCCGGCGTGCTGGATTGCTTTATATGTGACTGTTTTCGCAGTCTTTTTTATGATCTCATATGTGACACCACTTTCATAGTATCTTTTTCCAATCTCAAATTTTTTCATGTTTGACCTCCTATAAGTTGTGTCTTTCATTTGTTGAGTTTATAATATCATTATTTCGTGTAACTGTCAAGATATTTTTTAATATTTTTTATTTATTTTTTGATAAAAAAATAAGGGCTTTCGCCCTTATTAATCTATCTGTAAAGCTTCGAAAAAATCATCTGGCAAATACTCCGCTTCGAGATCATGCCACTGCATTTCCCAGCCCTTTTCAGTTTTGACATATATTGCAACATTTCCACAGGAAACCCATGTAGATGTTGCAATTGCCTGACCTCTCAGGTTCTTACCGTACCAGTAACCCGGCTTTAATGTAAAGCCCTGGTAATTTGCAGTTGTAAAATCTCTCATTTCTCTCATCTGATATTTTTTCATTTTCTTAATCCGTGCCAATCGACACCGTGCTTTTGCACGTCCTCTCTTTAACTGTTTTTATTATACATTATTTCGTTTAACTTGTCAACAGATTTTTATTCTTTTTAAAATCCGTATTTCATGCAGTCTTTTATCATTTTGACTGCTTCACGCCAATCTTTAGAGAACATTTTAAATTCGTCCATGTCCTCTACTTCACAGATTGCATAACCTGGAACTGGCATATCAATTCTATATCCTTTTATTCTTTCCAGAAAAAAGATAGCTCTTTCAACTATGGTCTGTTCTTTTTTGTTTTCATCGTTGAAAGTTACTTCAGCGACTCTATAATCATAGTCTTTGCTTCTTCCTTTATATGATATTCTCATCTTTTTCCCTCCATTTATTAGTTGTGTCTGTCTCTTGTTTATATTTATATTATATCTTTATTTTGTTTATCTGTCAAGTGTTATTTACAAATTCTTATACAAAAATAATTATGAAAACCATCTTTGTATTCCACTTCGTCAGTCTCTTCATTATATCTTGATGCTGACATTTCTTCATATTCAAAGAAGTAACCACCATCGCTGTCTGATGCTTTGACAAAAGGATTATTATATTTATCTAATCCCATTTTAAGACATTCAAGAAGTGCATCGGCTTCGTCTTTGTTATATTTTGCAACTACCCTTGCGACATCTTTGATAATGCCACGTTCGGTTTTGTTTGATGTATAACCATCAATTGTGATGGTATCTTTTCTTTCAACTACATCTACATATGTCGTCATCGAGTTTTCCCTCCTGTATGTTGTGTCTGTCTCTTGTTTATATTTGCATTATATCATCATGATTATTGATTGTCAAGTATATTTTATAATTATTTTTATTTCTTTTAACTCAAATAAAAAAGGATCTTTCCAGATCCCTTTTTGCTTTATGCTATTCTATCATTTCTATGAGGTGTGACCTCTTCACTGCCGTAAAGGTTTCGCAGCTCATCCATAGAAAGCTTTCTTTTACTCTTTTTATAATATCTTTCGCCAGCGTGCCAACTCCAAGCTTTCTTATTATTGCACCATTTAAAGCCCGCAGCCTTCAACGTATCTTTTGCACCGTAGGTGTTACCCGTTACCCAGATCCAGCAACCGATTATTTCAATCATAACCGCATCAAGGTTGATTATTTTATTTAAAGCATCACGGAAAAGTTCATCTTTTTCCGGATCATATTTCCACTCATTCTCTGTCGTGTCTGCATTCTTCAGGTTTTTCATAGCCTGTTCATACTCGACATTGATGATCTTGATTTCTTCAGCAGATCCGCCGTTATCCGGATGATTTGCTTTTACAAGCTTTTTATATTCTTTTCTCAGTTCTTCCAGGTTCTTACATTCTCTAAAATATTTCATATGTTTTCCCTCCATTTTTAACTTGTGTCTTTATTTCATTTATCTTGTTGCTATATTAACACGCATTTTTCCAGTTGTGTGTTTTCTTTATTTTGTTTTACTTTATTTCAGATCAATATAAAAGCCTGGAAATCACAGTTCCCAGGCTGATTATATTATTTATTTATATTATCTTATAATGTACTAAGTACACCCTCTAAGATATCAACTTCAGAAGTATTAACGAATACCTCAAAATGAGTAAGACCATAACCACAGTTACTAGCCTCATATTTAATTTTATTAGCTTTCAGCGCACCTCTGAATGCTTCGCTTTCCACGTTGTTTAACTCTACATTTAACCACTTTCTCATTTTTTGATCCTCCATTTTTCTTTTTTAAGTTGTGTTTTTTGTTTACTTTATTTTGTTTATCTCTTGTTGATGATTGAATCATATAACACTGTTTTCTGTTTGTCAATAGTTTTCTATTATTTCTTTTATCTTTTTTTGCTTCGCTTGTGATCCGTGGCTTGTGATCCGGTGTTTTCTTGCCACGCAATAACGTGTGCATATGCAGACATATAATAGGAAAATAAATTTGTGCGGATATCTTGCCCCCTACTTTTATGAGCATTTTTCTTGTCCTTGTTTTATGTTCTTATCTTGAAATTTATTTTCTAAGGATTTCTGCCACCCTCCAGAGAATTGATGATCTCAGAATCTCAAAAGACTGGAAAAGGAAAAGAGCTGGAAGAGAAAAAGGAAGAGAGGAAAAAGAAAGAGAAAAGGGAAAAGGGAAACATTTTACCGTAAATCTCTATTTTTCAAAAATCTATCGAACACCTTCACAGTCACGCTACCGGGATTCCATCTGTCAGTCACCCTCCCCCGATTCCGAAACCGAGTAATATCCGGGGGATTTTCTGCCCCAGGCTATTGAATGTTACTTAAGTTCAAAAAGTAACATTCAGAATTTTCCGACAACCATCGTATTTTCCAACGATTCCAGATGATCCATTGATACCGGGGGATAGTTTACATAATATACAACGCTCTACCGTCTTGCCCTGGCTATCGAGGTCACTATCACTCTCACACCTCAAAACCAACCTCGAACAACACCTCGAAGCAACACGACAACCATCGTATTTACAACATTTTAAATATATAATAAAATCCCACATAATCTGGGTTAAAATCCTTTATAATCCTTTATTTATCGGCGTTTTACCGAGTTTTCAAAAAAATTATAGATTTTCTGGCATTTTCCAAGACTTCACAATACCATTACCAACCAACAAAAGAAAAAGAAATCCTTTATTTATCGGCGTTTTACGGCTTTCAACCTGGGTAATCTACCGAACTCACTTAAAATAGCTTCACTCCAAGATCAATGATCTGGAATCAAAGTGCAAAAATCCGGTGAAAAAAATGTTCTTAAAAATTGTCGTGTATAATTGTCTATACTAACGTATAGCCAATTATATTAATATTTATATATATTATTCTTTTTATTATATATATATATATATATTAATATTTATATATAAATATATATTATATAATAATGCCACGTTTTCTTTTTTCTTTGCTGGCTGTTACAAAAGTTAAACAAAATAATAATTTACACTTGACATAATTTAGAAAATGCTATATAATAAACATGTAAGATGAGAAAAGTAATAATTTGAAAAAATCGGCAATGGCTTTTTGGAGGATTTAGCCATTGTTGTTTTAATGTTTTATAGATAAACGAAATAAATTAAATAGGAGATTTAATAGTATTGATAAAAACAAGTACCGATGTGTTAGGGTGCTTTTGGCTTCCTCCGCATTATCATAAATTGACATCCAGTGGTGTCGATCAAAATACAGTAAAACCATATTCTACAAAAGTCGCAGATTCAGAATTTAAACAACATTTTCATGAGCATATTCTTCCGGAGCTGCGATCTAATATAGTGCCATATCAAGATGATAAAAAATATATGAGAAAATCCAAATTGCATGGCAGGGGATTTTGTGATGTGGTAAACGATGCATTAAAACAAATATATAAAAATCGAAAAGGATATGTTTTTACGCAGGAACAGCTAATCGAAATAATAAAATTCATTCCAGATATTAATGTATCTTATAGTGACGGAATATATTTTGTTTGGAAATAAAAATGAAAGGTAACTATGACAATGAATTATCAAGACAGAATTTTTGACAGCATTGAAGCTCAGAAAAGTTCTATTCAACATAAAGAAAAGGCAAGAAAAGAAAAGCCCACAGCAGCAGATCTAAAAGAGACAGTTAAATTATTTGACGATTTTGGAATGAATGTTAATATGTCTGAAATTCCAAGTTTTTCTTCTGCATATGAGCTTGAAAAATGGAGAGTCAAAAAAATCGTTGAATTTTTAGGCTCACATTAATGGAGGAACTTAGTGAAAAAGCTACAACAATTTTACATAATGAAAATTTCTTCGAATCGTTTGGAGAAATTTGACTATCACTTAAAAAGACTTCTCGGAAATACTGGAGCACATATTAGAGAAATTCGAAACAATGGTGAACTTATTGCTCTGGGAGACAATCAAGCACTTAGAAGTATACGATCAATCAGATATGAACGTAATCCAGATATCATACGATATGATCCGGAAGCTTTAAACTTATTGTATGAGCAAAAAAAAGAATTAAAAAAACTCCCATTTACGGATTCAGTCAAAAAACAAATATCTATCATAAATACCAATATTGATAAGATGCTATTTATTCCGGAGTATATCTCTGTTGTTATTGACGATGTGGCACATTATAAGAAAATAATTAAAAATGGGTTGTATATCAATAATCAGAAATATGTGCGCTTGATGTGTTCTGCTGGACAGGCAAGAGTGAATACCGTAATACTTGTTCGTGAGGATTATGAGGAAGAGTTAAAAAAGAGATTGCGTTGTGGCGCGAAAAGTGTAAAAATCACAAAAAATAAATATAATGCTTACTTTGCACTTTCATCTTCTTCAACATACCTGATTCCGAAGCCTAATGTGCTGCTTATCAACGATTGCGAAATAGAAATGGAAAAACGGGTTGACTGGATTTCAAAAATCCCACCAACAGAAAAACATAAACTTTCAAATAATGAGCGTGTTGATGAACGGACGATTTCTCTCATGTTTAATTTATTCGATGGTTGTGGTGCTGTATCAGTGGAATTTGCAAAACGGGTGGCGGACGCATTAGAACTTGATTATATCCCATCTGCTTTTTGTATCAGGTGTGCCTATGTTAAAGGAATGGTATTCGTTGTGGACTTCAAACAATATGCCAGGGAATTAGGAATTATCTTCCAGAAAGATCTGTATGGAGTTGAACAAAAAGTTGAAGATATGGATATGATTTTAACAAAATCCCAGTTTAAATTATATAACGCCTATGATTCTATTGAAGATTATCATAGACTTTGTGAAGAAAATGGAATTTTATGGGGCGTAACAAAAGTTACACCTAAAAAGGATGATACATATTTCAGATCAAATTACCAATTTTGCCAAGCTATTGATTTAAGAAAAGATAGTGATGTTGCAGAATTATGTCAACCAACAATAGATTGGTTAAGTGGAATTTGCGGCGGTGACGTAAACCATACTCTTCTCTTTCTTCTTGGTCGTATGCTTGAAAATCCGGATATTGATTATAATGATATTCTGAATCTTACAAGCGATAATGTTGCGAAAGCTCTTATTTTAAATCCAAATATGATAAATGAAGAGTATATAAAGAACACTATCATTATGAGCGTAAATAAGAAAATCCGTGAGTCATATCTTGGGAAATTGATATTAGACGGTAATTTCAGTGTTATGATTCCGGATATGTACGCATTTATGCAACATGCTTTTGGTCAGGAAGTAACAGGCGCACTCAAAGAGTTTGAACATTACTCTAATTTTTGGAATCAAAGAGGAAAAACTGAAGTAGTTGCTATGAGATCCCCGCTAACTTGGAGATCAGAAGTAAATAAACTGAATTTGAAAAACAATGAATTAACAGAAAAGTGGTTTAAATATTTGACAAGTGGAATTGTATATAATGTTTGGGGATGTGATTGTATAATCCATGCTGATTCTGATTTTGACGGTGATATTGTTGCCACTACTGATAATCCTGTATTCCTTAGATGTAGATATGATAATTTGCCTATCACTTATACAAAATCAACGGTAGATAAGGAATATATCAAAGAAGAAGAATTATATCTTGCAGATATTCAGTCATTCAACAGTGAAATTGGTTCTATAACAAATATTTCTACTGCTTTTTATGAATTATTATCTTTGTATGAAGATAATCCTGAGAAAATGATGGAAGTTTCTGAAATACTTGAAAGACTAAAACTGATTCGTAAATGTCAGGGAGATTCTATTGATAAAGCAAAAGGAATCAAAATAGAACCAATGCCGAAACATTGGACGAAAAAAGTAAAAGCATCACAAGATAATTTAGATATTATTGAATTTATAAATTCTATTGTTGCAGATAGAAAACCGTATTTCTTTAGATATCTATATCCAAAAGAAAATGCTAAATATATAAATTATCGTAAAAAGAAGAACGACTATTGTGAAATGAAATTCTTCCGGTCACTGGATGAGTTATTGGAATTATCGGATTCGGATTTATCGTGTGCAGAAAAAGACTTTAAGTATAACAATTATTTAAAATATATCCCACTTATTGATTATAATGGGCGTATGAACAAAATATGTCACCATATGGAGAAAAATCTTTCTGAGATTACAAGCCGTTGCAGACGGACACATGATACCGCACTGGAAATTATGAAAAGTGGGAAAAACCCGAATTTTTGTGAATCTGATATAGAACTAATGAATGAGTTTTACTTAGAGTACAAAAATGCCAAAAAAGCGTTTCAGCTAAAAAGAAATAATGGTTTTGAAGATTCTAGTTCTGCAGTTAATTTGTTAAATGATACAATTAAAGAAATACGATTAGGCATATCAGATAAAATATCTGCATCCTTAGAATACCAGTGTGATCTTGCAATATATGTTTGTTATGAGATGCATCCAAGTAGAACAAAAGATTTTTGTTGGGAAATATTTGGGAATCAGATTATTAAGAACATAGAAGCAAATTCCACCACTCCTGCCCTGCTGCCTGTTCCGTCAGATGATGGAGATATTTACTACTTAGGTAAGACATATAAGGTTATGGAGGTAAATGTATGATTTATTTTGATGAATTATCTGCCACTAAGGAGATGGAAGAATCACAATCGTTTAAAAATGGGTATACTAAAACAGATTTATTTATGTATACCAAGTATTTGAAATATAAAAAAGCTATTGAGTCCGGTATTGATTATGAGAATATTACCGAAGATCAATTAAGAAGTTATAATCAGTCTATTGAGTGTGAGCTACGTGCGTTCTGTGAAAGGGCGTGCCTTGATTTTAACTATACAACAAAATACCAGGATATAGATTTTGCTCTGGAGTATTCGTGTAAATACAAGTTAAAGCTGCCACGCCCATTGCCGATCACTCAAAGAGAGTGGAACTCGATTATGAGTGTTTCAAATGAGAATTATCGAAAGATGTTGTTTGTTATGTTGGTTGATGCAAAGTATTATAAGTATTTTAGTACCTCTGTAGAAAATGATAAACAAATTGACAATGATACTGTTTTTTATATTCGTATGACAAGATCTGAAATCCAGAAGGCTGCTAAAGTAAAATATGCCAACCAGAGTGAAAAAGATTTCTTCCTTGGTTGTATTAATCGAAAAGGTCTATTTGATATTTCAGACAGTAAGCTGTGTTCTTGGTATATAAAATTCGTTGATACATCGGATAAAGATATCATTGAATATGTTACGGATTATGACCATTTGGATTTATATTTTGAAAAATTATCTGGTGGGCGAATTGGAAAATGTGAGTATTGTGAGAAGTTATTTAAGCAAAGTAAAACAAAACCGTCAGATTATTGTTACAAACATCGAGGATATAAGAAAAAAGCCATTCGTATTGCAAAATGTATTGATTGTGGATGTGATTTTGAAACTGCTTCAAATGACCAAAATAAAATCAGGTGCTTAAATTGTCAGAGAATATATAGAAAACATTACAAACATGAGTTGTATTTAAAAAGAAAACAAGATTAGACAAACGCTTTTAAAAATCTCAAATTTCTGTAATACGATAACCAACGTAGTTACAGGCGATTTTAAGTCTTGTCGATAATTTATGGAAAGAGAGATAAAAGAGTTCTTTTATCTCTTTTTTATTGTCCGTGTAACAGTCAAAAATCAAAAAGGAGATACAATGAACCCGCAATATAAAAAGCTAGAAAGTGAGACTGATTACGAATATGGTCTTAGATTGATCTCTATTAAGGTTGAAGAAAAGCCTGATGATTTGGACTGGGAAGATATTGTCAAGCTTTTAAATTTAGACTGTCATAGGGATAGTTTACGAAAAGCTGCGAATGTAACCGATTTCTCCGGTTATAGAGTAATGCAGTATTTTAAGGAAAAATTACAGAGCCAAAACTGTGATGATACAGAAAGTTATATAAATGAACTTGATGAAAAGAAACGGCAGCTCATTAAAGAACGTGCAAAGCTTCACACTGAAAAGCTTGAATATAATCGTTGGCTTCGTGAAGATGCCAGGGACGAATTATTTGAAGAAAAAGTTATTGCTGCCATCAAAGAAAATCTAAATAAAATAGATCCGCCTCAGAAAATTGGCGGATTTCATACATCGCGATTTGGTTTATTAAATATTGCAGACTGTCATTTTGGAAAGGATTTCAAAATTTATGGTCTTGACAACAGAATTATTAATGCATATAGTCCTGATATCTTTTTTATGAGAATGGAAACACTTTATAATGAGGTTGTTGATTATGCTCATAAAGAAAATTTAACAGGCTTTAAAATATTCAATCTTGGAGATGCGCTTGATGGATTTCTCAGAAATTCACAGCTCTGGACTCTCAGATATGGAGTTACAAAAAGTGCAGTTATTTTCGGAGAATATATGGGAAAATGGCTACGCTCTTTATCTGAAGAATTTACTATTGAATATTATCAAACATGTGGAAATCATGGAGAACTTAGGCTACTTGATGGAAGAAAAGGCGAACATCTTCATGATAATATCGAAATGGTTACAGGAGCGATTATTCGCATAATCAATGAGAATAATCCAAATTTTAAATATATTGAAAATAAATCCGGACTTATTTTCACAGAAATTGCCGGATACAATGTTATGGGGATTCATGGGGAAGTTAAAAACCTTCAAACTGCTATAAAAGACTATTCAGACATATACGATGTTAAAATTGACTATTTGGTTGCTGGTCATGCACACCACTCTATGTTTAATAATTGTGGTGTACGACGTGGGACTATTGGTGTAGGCTCTATAATTGGTGTGGACGATTATTCTATGTCTATACGGAAAACCTCTGATGCCACAGCCTCTTTTGTTATTTTTGAAAAAGGAAAAGGTAAGGTAGATGAACACACCTTTGTACTCAACTAAAACACGTAAACCCAAAACAGACATCGAATATGTAAATTATAATAGTATCGAAGAAATTATAAACGATCTTTTTTTAGCTTCAACATTACCACATGATGAATACGATTCTGTTAAATTATATGGTGATTCAAAATTTATCTTATCGGTATTTCGCCATATAATATCAAATGAAAAGTATTCTGATATTACGATAGCCTCTGTTGATATAATATCTTCTGCAATTGATCCAGCTTGTAGAGACGACTATGTGCTTATTTTATATGATGGCGAATTATATATTCAGTCATCATGGAATGATAAATATGATCGTCTTTTTGAGAACGATGCAAAATTTACGATTTGTCAATACGGAATCCCAGGATATATATTGCGCAACGTGGTCAAAAGCAATACTCCTGTAAAAGTGTGTAATTTAGAAATAAGTTAAACAAAATAATAATTTACTATTGACAAATCCCACTTTTTATGATATATTATATTTGTAAACAAGAGATATATGAAATGGAAGTTGTGAACATAATTCATGACTTCCTACCACTTATCAAAAGATAAACGAAATAAATATTTATGCGGATTAGAGCAGTGGAAGCTCGTCTGCCTCATAAGCAGAAGGTCAGGAGTTCGAATCTCCTATCCGCAATTTGCCTTATTTATGTATTGTCATATTATTTTTGCAAAAGAAGTAGGTGGTAGGGCTGAAAGAATTTAAAATTGTTAAATTCATATTTCGGTTCTATCATTTACATATGTTGAGCATATAGCACAGTCTGGTAATGCAATGGTCTGCAACACCATAATCACTGGTTCAAATCCAGCTATGCTCTTTTAAGCACATACAGCAATTTTATTGGATATTACTGCTAATAATAGAACCAATTTGTGCTTAGAGACACAAACAGCGAAATTTTAACAAAAAAATATCAAGTTATTTAGGATAAAGTGTCTAGTTTAAGGTCTAATAGCATAATGGCTAATGCGCCGGACTGTCTCTCCGGTTATCAGGGTTCGATTCCCTGTTAGATCGTTCTGGGGCGTTGGACAAGCGGCTAAGTTACAGCCCTTTCACGGCTGCGAGATGGGTTCGATTCCCATACGCCCTACTACTGGTGAATCTGCAGTCAGCCAGAAACGTTTTTTATCATTTACAACGAGAAATAAATGTAGCAAGTCATATTAAATAATGTGCTTGTTGGGTTATAGTGTCAGCCGAGTAAAAACTAATTTTAGATGCGTAGTTTAATGGTAGAACAACAGTCTCCAAAACTGTAAGATGTGGGTTCGAGTCCTACTGCGTCTGCTATGCATTTGTGGTGTAATTGGATAACATACCTGGCTTCCACCCAGGCGATGCCGGATCATTCCCGGTCAGATGCTTTTTGCATTTATGCAATTTTTATATTTTGGGTGTGTAAACGACTACGGAGATCGGGCAGACTGTAAATCTGCTGCCTTCGGGATCTAGTGGGTTCGACTCCCTCCACACCCATGTGAGATAGTTGCTTTACCAATTCTAACGACTCACTTCAAACGGTAGAAATTGGCGTTTACGACAAGCGGTAATGAAGATCTTTCCTTCCACGATAGCAAGGGTAAACTACATTTGGGAAGTTAGCTCAACTGGTAGAGCATTAGGTTGAAGCCCTAAGTGTAAGTGGTTCGACTCCACTACTTCCCACTTAATCTAATAAAGCCCTTATGGAAAGGCGTATGAGGTATATATAAAATGGTGAATACAACATAATCATGGACATATAGCTTAATGGATAGAGTTCACGACTACGAATCGTGCGATATAGGTTCGATTCCTATTATGTCTGTTTTGCCCGTATAGTTCAATGGAGAGAACATGGTTCTTCTAAAGCTATGATCTTGGTTCGATTCCAAGTATGGGTGCTTATTTTTGGAGAGGTGGCAGAGATGGATTATTGCACCAGTCCTGAAAACTGGCAACCGTCAGTGATGGCGGTTCGTGGGTTCGAATCCCACCCTCTTCGCTCCTGGATGGGTGGCAGAGTTGGTTTAATGCGCCGGATTGCTAATCCGGTATACATGTTAATTCGTGTATCGTGAGTCCGAATCTCACCCCATCCGTTTAGACACATGCAGCAAACTTATCTGATTTAAGTTTATTGAAAAGTATACAAATAAAATCAAAGTTTCGTGTCTAGTGGCTCATACAGCAAATTAATACAAGTAAAAATGAAATCAAATACTTATTTTACAAATCAAAATGTTTTAATTCCGCCGATAAAACTATTGATATGTTATTGAGCCTAGATAAAGTCGCATACAGCAAATTTATTAAAAAATGGGTTTATATATTTTACTATATTGTTATGATGTTTTTGTGGATATTCTAATTTAATTCAGCGACTTGTATTTTTCTCCATCTGCCATGTGCAGACAGGAAATCTGATTATGGTACGGCTATTATCAGTTTTTATGCCCTATAGTTCAGTGGTAGAACGACTGGCTGTTAACCAGTGTGTCGTAGGTTCGAGTCCTACTGGGGCAGTTTATTGGGGTATCACCAAGCGGTAAGGTACTGGAATTTGACTCCAGCATTCGCAGGTTCGAATCCTGCTACCCCAGTTCTGTTATATAGTAAATGTGGTCTTAACGGTGAGATAAATGCAGAATCTTCAAATCCGTGTTTGCTGTTTTGCTGGCATGGCGCAATTGGTAGCGCAACTGACCTGTAATCAGTAGGTTAAGGGTTCGAGTCCCTTTGCCAGCTTTTATTGAGAATGTGGTGTAATGGTAGCATACATGATTTGGGATCATGCGGAGCAGTTCGATTCTGACATTTTCAATTAAGTGCGTGTGGCGTAATTGGCAGGCGCAATAGATTTAAGCTCTATTATCTTAATGATGTGAGGGTTCAAGTCCCTCCACGCATATTTTAATTAATATTTTTTTGCCTGGTTGGTGGAATTGGCAGACACGCCAGATTCAAACCCTGGTGGGAAACCGTAAGAGTTCGACTCTCTTACCAGGCATGTAGCACATAGTATTTTTCTATGTGCTTTTTTATTGCTTATTTTTTATGGATGATTGCTGCAATTGGTAGACAGGCATGACTAAGGATCATGTGTTGAAAAACATTGTGGGTTCGAATCCCACATCATCTACTACCGCTTATATGCGGAAAAAGGAGTTTTTATATGGGACAAACAAAAGCGCAGATTGTGAAAAAATCACTGGCTTCTGAAATGTCATTGAATGCCGATGCTAAAATCGGAAAGATTGAAGCTGTTTCAGATGGTCGTGAAGAGTATATTTGTCAAACTTGTGGTAAGTCCTACAAACGGAGAAAGGGAAACTTCTCTCCATCTAAATCTCCTATTTATGCTGGCACTGATGGTTACCTTAATACTTGTAAAAATTGTGTAGATAATCTTTTTACACAGTATACAGAATTTTTTGGTGGAAATGAAGAACGTGCGATTGAACGAATATGTCAATTATTTGATTTTTATTTTAACGAAAGTGCGCTTGCTGCTTCAAAGAAAATCAGTGAAGATCGAAGTAGAATTTCTGTATATATTAGTAAAATCCAATTAAAACCTCATATTGGAAAAACATACAGTGATACATTGTTAGAATCGAAACAAAATACTATAGACTCTATGGACGATACTATGGATTATGGAGAAATGGATTCTATACAATTAAAAAAAGCTGTTAGTGTGTGGGGATTTGGATTTTCACCTGAAGAATATTCTATATTGAATGATATGTTTGATGATTGGAAGTCGAGAGTTGTTGTTGATGGAAAAACAAGAGAAACGCTTGTAAGAGAACTTTGTATCATCAAATTGCAAATGAATTTAGCATTAAAGGACAATTCCGTAGATCTCTATACTAAGCTGATGAAAACTTATCAGGACACTATGAAGTCTGCAAACCTTCAACCACTTCAAGAAGATGCAAACGATAAAAATGGTGAAAAACCAATTGGTGTTATGATTAAAATGTTTGAGAATGAACGTCCTATACAAAAATGCAGACCTGAATGGGAAGATGTAGATGGTATCGTGAGATACATTACAGTATACTTTTTGGGGCATTTATGTAAGATGCTAAAAATAAATAATCGCTATTCTTCTATCTATGAAGAAGAAATGGCAAAATACAGGGTTGAAATTCCAGAATTGGAAGAAGCCGATGACGAAGATGTATTTAATTACATTCTTAATAGTGGCGGTGAGTAAATGGCTCAACCCGAAACTTCATTAAAAGACTCTAAATATAAAAAAATCATGGATGGTCTGGATGTATGGACTGCTTATTATAGAGCAAATCCAGTAAGATTCTTAATTGATTACTTTGGTATGGAATGGATTCGTCCATTTCAGCAAGTAATGATTACATTTATGTTCAGATTTACATATTTTATGACTATTGCGAGTCGAGGCATGGGTAAATCTATGATTGTTGCTGCATTTTTATGTGCGTATTGTACTCTCTATCCGGGTGTGCAAGTATGTATTGCAGCGGGACAACGTGGACAGTCCATCAACGTTTTGAATAAAATTGTTGAAGAGTTCATGCCGAAATCTCCTAATCTTAGGAATGAAATAGCCAAGGTAAATACTTCGCCAGCAGAGGGTTTTATACATTGGAAAAATGGATCTATCATTAAAGTCGTAACGGCAAGTGATTCTGCCCGTTCTGCCAGAGCGAATATAATCATTATGGATGAGTTCCGTATGATTGATAAAGGCGTTTTGGATAAGGTATTAAGAAAGTTTAAAGCCGGACAGCGTAGACCTGGATTTTATGATCGTCCAGAATACAGTGATAAGGTCAAAGAGAATAAAAAGAAATATCCAAAAGAACCAAATAAAGAGATTTATCTTAGTAGTGCATACTATAAGTATCATTGGTCATGGGCGAAATTTAAAGCATTCTTTAATTCCATGACTTTTAAAGGTGAAAGCTATATGGTGGTTGGATTCCCGTATCAACTTCCTGTATCTGAGGGATATTACCCAGAAGAACAGATTCGTGAAGAGATGCAAGAGGACGACTTCGATAGTATTGCTTGGTCAATGGAAATGGATTCCTTATTCTTTGGAAGTTCCGAAAAGGCTTTCTATAGTTTTGAATTTATTGACAGAATCAGAAAAATTCAAAGAGCAATTTATCCAAAACCTTATTATGCTTTTCTGAATGATTCTAAATATAAATTTGAACCAAAGAAAAACGGAGAAATCCGTTTGCTTGCAATGGATATTGCAACTCAGGGTGGATCAAAAAATGATGCTACCTGTTTCGTAGTTATGCAACTTATTCCAGCAACAAATAATCAGTATATTCGAAATGTAGTGTATGTCACAACACTAGATGGAGGACATACTTTCGATCAGGCTTTAAAAGCCAGAAGATTATTTGATGATTTTGAATGTGACTATATAATTGTTGATACAAATGGTGTCGGAATCGGTGTATATGACAATCTTGTTATTGAACAGGTTGACGATGACCGTAATACTGTGTACCCGGCATGGACATGTATTAATGACAAGGGAATGGCAGAAAGGTGTAAAGAACCTGATGCTCCTGAAATTATATACAGTGTAAAAGCTACTGCAAAATTCAATTCCGAAGCTGCAGTATATCTTAGAGACTGTATAAAACGTGGTAAGTTAAGACTTCTTATTAATGAGGTTGATGCAACTGATATATTGAACAGAAGTAAAGCTTATCAAAACTTATTGGTTGAAGAACAAGTTCTGTTCCAAGAACCTTTTTATCAAACAACTGCTATGATTAATGAGATGATAAATCTTGATTATACTCAAACAGATGGAAAAATAAAGGTTATGGAAGCGTCCGGAATGAGAAAGGATAGATATTCTGCTATCTCCTATGCTAACCATATTGCAAATGAACTTGAAAGAGACATGCGTAATATTGAGGACGAATATGGATTTGCAACCTTTATAAATTGATAGGAGGTATTGGAAATTGCCAGAGCAGAACAATATGACCATTAAAAATGGCAATAAGTCAAATGGTAAACGAAGAAAGAATTACGTACAAAAAAAATCTACAAACAATAATGTAGAAACTAATGCTTTTGCGTATAATACTACTCTTCCATATGTATATTCTGTGTTGGGTGATTATCTTGATTCATCTCCTAACAGTATTAGGGAAATTCGTGAATATGCGAAAAATCCGCAATACTATAATAAGGAATTAAGAAATTTAGCATGGTGGGCGTACAACACCAATGGAAGTGTTAAAGCTGCTGTAAACTATATATGTTCTATGCATACACTTGATAAAGTAATTGTATGCAAAAGTCGAAGAAATAAACAACAACGCCCTAGAAATTTTGAAAGTAACCGTCTTAAAATGTTGTCTGTGTTGGACAAAATAAATTATAAGCAGCATATAAGAGATAATTTGATGAAGAATGCGAATGACGGTACTGCATTCTTCTATTTTGAAACTGGGAAACGCCCAGTCAATAATGCTAAATTCTTATCTGATTATGATATTGCAAATATTGTGGAGATTAACGAATTAGGATTAGATGTTTCCATTATTACACTTCCGGTAGATTGGTGTAGGATTTGTGGTAGGATAAGTAACCGATATCGTTGTGTTTTTGATCTGAGGTATTTCCAACAATTTACAGAAAAAGAAAGAAAAGCCAGGTTACAAGCTATGCCAAAAGAAATTCGTGATGGCTGGCAGAAATATGATAATCATAATATTAATACCCCTTGGCTTGTGTTGGATGATACAAAGACAATTATTACCAAAGTAAATGCTGCAATTAATCAGCCGTGGGGAGTTCCTATGGCAGTAACTGCATTTGATGACATATTATATGCTGAGTATTTTATAAACACCAAACGTACTGTGTTGGATAATATAAATAATCAAATTGTATATATGACATTTCCGGAAGGAAAAGAAAAAGGAACATCGTCTTTATCAAAAGATCAACAAAGAGATCAACATGAAAAGGTAAAAGATGCTGTAATTAATCGTAAGAGTCAATCTGGTATATCATTCTTTTCTCTTGCCAGCGGGACAAAACTTGACAAAATGGAAGTTGACATTGGAATTTTTGATGAAAAAAATGAAGCATCTATAAAAAATAATGTTCCGGCAGATTTAGGTATAAGTTCTGCCAGTCTTGATGGTAATACAAAAGGAAATTATGCAACGGCATCACTCAATCTTGAGTTGGTTGCCAGTCATGTTTATACATGGATTGAAAACTTTATGTCTGAACTCAATAAATGTATAAATGCGAATGTTATTAAAGATCCGTCATGTGTTGTAGATTGCTATATTCTCCCTACTACATTTTCTAACAGAGATAAGCAAGTACAATATATGAAAGACTTATACTCAAATGGTAAAGGTTCTTTGTTGGCATGGATTAGTGCAACAGGGTTTGACGCTGATGCATATGTTTCATTGCTTGATTATGAACTTGAAACAGATATGGAAAACAAATATCCTGTTCATGCTACATCATATACTATGAGTGGAAAAGATAATGAATCCGGAGATAAAGGTGGAAGAACTCCGGTAGATAATCCAACGAATGAAAATACAATACAATCAAAATCTTCTGGTTCTAATTCCAACCCTAAACCAAGTACAGAATGAGAAAGGAAGATTATGTGTAGATGGTAGGAACAACTACTATTAAATACAAGTCTGTTTTTGTTCCTGGAATTGCAAGAAGATTGTTGAAAATGGGGCATCCTATATATGACATTAAGCCAAAAAAGGAAAACCCAGATGCATCTATCTTCATTTTTGCAGAGACAGAAGAATTTAAAAATGACTTTGTATCTGTCAAGGGTATGTTAGATAAAAACACACCTAAAGATATATTTTAAATAAAAATAGTTATTCTTTAAATGGGACACTTACTTGGTGTTCTTTTTTATTGAAATAAATAAACACAAAGGTGGTAAATAAAATGGAAATTCAAGAAAGAATCTTAGAAATTTCGCAAGCCACCAATCCAAATGGTCGAAGAAAAGTAAAATTTGCATTGCATGAAATTTATCCAGATAGAACTCACTGGAACAGAAACGGTATAACTTACTTGGAGCAGTACACCCGCGATAATGCGGATAGTGTAAAAGGTATGCCACTGTGCGCTGAGTTCCTTGATGACGATAAAGATGTGCCTTATGGACATGGATTGACTGGACATATAAAAAACATGCCAGTATTCGAGGATTCTGTCCAAGTGGGTTCATTTGAAGATTGGAGTATCGAAGATATTGAAATAGATGGTGAAACACATAGATGTTTATGCGCCACGGGATATATTAATGAAGGAAGATATCCAAAATTCGTAAAATGGATTGAAGATCAGCTCGCAAATGGAAAGAAACTTCGCGGCAGTGTCGAATTTGTTGGCACAAAAGACAATGATGGCGAAATAATTTATGATGGTGGTTGGAAAGAACAAGGTCGTGTTCCTATGATTTATGATTATAGTGGATATTGCATTCTGTCCATAAAACCTTCAGATCCATCGGCAATATTGATTGAACTTAATCAATTCAAAAATAATTTGGAGGATGTCGAAATGAATGAAGAATTAAATAAAGCCCTTTCTGATTTAAAGGCTGATATGATTACTGCTTTTAAAGACACAAGAAAGGCTGAAGTGAATGAACAGGTTTCTTCTCTTGAAACAAAAGTGACTGAGTTAAACTCTAAAATTACTGAACTCTGTTCTACTATTGAAGAAAAGGATAAAGAAATCGAAGAATTAAATAAAAAATGTAAAGAAGCAAATGCTGAGATTGAAAAGAAGGAAGAAGAAGTAAATTCTAAGGTAGAAGAACTTAATTCCACAATCGCAGAAAAGGATGCTGAACTTAGTGAAATGAAGAAAGAAAAGAAAGTAGCTGAACTTAATCAGGCACTCTCTCACTTCTCAGATGAAGAAAGAAATTTCGCTAAAGAAGAAATTGATGCTTTCAATGAAGATCCTTTCTCCGTCGAAATTAATTCAATTACAACAAAAATTGAGGCTACTTCTTATAGAAAAATGCGTGAAGATCAAAAAGCTAAAAATTCTGAAATAAATTCAATGAAAGATGAATTTGATGGTATTCTTTCAGCAATTGATCCGATTGTAAAAAGTGATTCTACAATCGAAGATTTTGATGATTGCTTCGCCTAAGATAGCATAAATAAATGGAGGAAATTAACAATGTTAAAATTTAGAGAGATTGGTACATATAAAAATGCCGTAAACATTAGTTATCTTACTGCAGATGTAGTTTTGAAAAATGGTAATGTAGTAACTTATGACCTGGCAAAGAAAAAAGCTGCTCTTCCTAAAACTGGAAAGGAAAGTGGACTTGCTATTGTAATTAATACAATTGATAAACCAGAAATCAGTGAACCAAATGCATTTACAATTGAAATTGGTGAAAATCCGCGTATTTTTACACTGGAATCATTAAAAGATAGAGTTATTGATATGGATATGGATCAGGTTACTGGTACTTATGCAGATATTAAAGAGGGAGATTTCCTTGTTGCTGATACAACAGGAAAATTAAAAGTTGTAAAGGCAGCATCTGGTGTAACTGATTATAAGGAATATCTCAAGGTAATTGAGAAAACAACATATAATGCCGAAGGTCTGGCAGCAGTTGTTGTGATTGCCTAAGTTGCAATAAATAATTGGAGGAACTAAATAATGAGTAAGAATATTTTAGAATTAAACACTTCTATGGATATGGCTAACACATCAAAAGATAATGTTACCATTAAAGATGAAGTTAAATTTAGACAGATGGTAGAAATCTGTTCTGCTCTTTTTGCCGGAACTGATGTTGACAAATTCGGAAAACAAAAAGATGCAGTTGTAAAGAAACTTATGTCTCTTGCAGATTCTGCACAGTATGGTGATATAAAAGCCAGAGCAGAAATCAACACAATCGTAAAATTTATGATTGAGCCAAAGCTGCTTGAAGCTATGAAGGTATTTGATTTCCTTGGAAATTATCATGAACTTGCATACCATGAACAGCCAAAAGTAAAAACTTACAACTATGAAAACCTTGATGCCCGTCTGCAGGCTGCTAATTCTGATGTAAGTTTCGCTGGACGTAATTGGATGGAATACCCAGTAATGACAAGAACTATTTCTGCTGGTATGGCTATCGACTATCGTGAACTTGCTTCCGGTAACTTCGATGGTTCTGTTGCAGAAGAAGCAGCTCAGGTTCAGATTGATATGAACAATAAAGCTGTTGCTTATGTTCTTGGAATTATGAAAAATTCCCTTGCAAACAACACAAAATACGTAAAGAATTATGCTACATATTCTGGAAATGCTCCTACACAGGCACAGGTTGATAGTATGGTTGCTAAAATGCGTAAAATGGGTAAGGTTGCAATTCTCGGTGATTATGGTATTCTTTCAGCAATTTGTGACTGGAATGGTTACAAAACTGTAGGAGATGCAAAGATTCCGTTCTACTCTCCTTCACAGGTTGAAGAAATTGCCAAAGCTGGTCTTAATGGTTTCTATAAAGGATCTACACTTGTTGAGCTTGTAAATCCTTATAATTATACAAAACCGCTTGCAGACAAAACAGGATTCGAGACATATTATGCAGATGATGAACTGTACTTTACTGCTGCTGGCAATAAATCTCCGCTGAATATTTTCAGACGTGGTGGAATTACTACAATGCAGGGTACAGATGTTGAAACTGGTACAATCAAAACTCGTTTCGATATGGAAATTGGTGCTGATGTAACTAAAGGTCGTGAATTTGAAATTGGTATGATGGCTAAAGAAGCCTAAAGCATATCAATTAAACGAAATAAATATTAATGGTGGATGGTTAAGCACTGTCCACCATTATTCATAAGGAGAAAGTCATGGAAAAAGACAATGTAGTTGCAGAGAATATTACAGAGAAAAAACCTGCAAGAACCAAAAGAACAACTACAAAGGCTATAAAAACACGAACCATTGATGATTTAAAACCGTCTGATCGTGTTGAAGTAAGAAATCTTAGAGCTTGGGAGCTGAGTTTTGTTCCTAGAGACGGAAATATAGAACAGGTTACAAAAGGAATTATTATTAAGCCAAGTCAAAAATCTATGTTCAAATTATCTGAAATTGAAGATCAAGTGAACATTGGTAATGAATTATTCTGTGGAATAGATGGATTAGGTGGACACGCTTCATTACAAATTACAGATCCTCTTGTTAGAGAATATGTGTTTGGTGAGCCGACAAATCCCACCCAACTTACAGTTGAAGCACTTAATGAATTACTTTCTATAGAGTCCAAATCATTATTTAACAAACAGCTTTCTGAGCTGGTCGTTACAAATTCGGAAAAGAGAATGATTGCTATTATGTGTACAAATCATACTTTATATCCAGACGTAAATACTGATGACGCTCCGTCGTATAAGATTTCTGCTATTGAAAGAATTTCTGGCATAAAGTTGTCATAAGTATTCGGAGGTGCGTTAATGACACAATATAATGAGGTTGTTTCTGCATTTGAGTCTATTATTAAATGTAAATACAAACTTTCTGATTCGCTGGTTGAGCAATGGTTTAAAAACGCACTAGGACAATATGAACTTGATCTTGAAAATCTAGGATATGATTCTATAGCTCAAGAATTTATTAGACCATCACAAGACTCTGACTCTTTTGAGCCTGATGGTCGCTTAAAATATAGCGTTGTTATAACATTAGCTGAAATAATGAAGTCTTATTACATGGAACAAGAAGTAAGACGTGTAAATCAACTCAATAATATTATCGGAAAAGATATTAGCCTTAATGGTACTGGAGATACAAAAAAATATACCAAGGCAGAAGCTGACGCTGTTAATGAAAAAATTGCATATATAAGCGTGAAACAAAAGCCTGCTGCATTAGTGTAGGGGGTGTTTCTGTTGTCTGCTGAGTGGTATTTAATGAATGAACCGCCAATTTATAATGGTGGATTTGAAGGGGACGAATTTTTCTCATATGCTCAACAAGGGTTTCAGGAAATGCTTGATACTACAATGTTGTGTGATAATGTGGAGTTTATAAATAGTGATTTTTCACTTATTGTACCAGGCAAAGCAATCATTCAAAGTGTTACTTCTGATACAAAAATTAAGACTGAGGATAGACAAATTTTAGCTCCAATTGGGACATTACAACGATTTTCATATGTGCGATTTGATGGTGACATATGGATTATTGTATCTGAACCAAGTAATAATAAGTTTTATGAAAAGGCTATTTTAAAAATCTGCTTAAACCATTTGCGTTGGCAGGATGTTGAGACAAAAGAGATTTTCGATTATTGGTATTGGTGTGAAGATATTACAAGATATAGTTCTGGTACGTATCTTGGAAATATAATCGTTAAGTTTGATAAACAATATCATCTAATGCTTCCTATGGATATCCATACTCGAAAATTACATGATGGAATGAGATTTATTTTAGAAATTTCTGACACCACACCGTTAGTATTTAAACTTACAAAATACGATGGAATCACTGGTAATAATAAAAATATAAAATTGTTAAATCTTTCATTAACGCAAACTGTGTATGACGAAGATAGGGACAATGTTGATTTGATGATTGCCGATTATTATGAACAAAAAACTGTAGCTGAAGATTTAAAATGCAGAATAGATTATGAATCAGACGAAATCGCACTGTCATCTTTTGGGGAATTTAGCGCAGTTTTTAAAAATGAATCAGACGAAAATGTGGAAACAGAATTTTCTTGGAAAATTTCTGATAATGATTTTGATTCTGAGAACCTAATCTTAGTATATCAAAATAACAAGATAAAAATTATTGTAAAAAATAATCAAGATCTTGTCGGAAAAGATTTTACCCTAAACGTAATTTCAGATAAGGGCGAAATTTATGCTTCAATAAAAGTTAAAATTATTGCCTTATGGTAGGGAGGATTTTCATGGATGATTTTGATGTAAATTCTTTTAAATCTAAGGTGATTAATACTATTTTAGAAAATAATGAAATTATCTACTTGTTAGATAAAGATTACATAGATTGTGGTGGCGGATTGCTTTTTAAAAGGATATTCCCCTTCTTACAAAACCCTAAAACAGTAACAGATACTGCTCCTTTTATATGTTTTAAGGTTAATCACGTAAGAAACACGAATGTTTATTTGGAAACTATAAATGTTGTTATTTACGTAATCTGTCATGAAAAAGAAATGGTAAAAAAGGTTCAGAGCTACAAAACCAAAAAATATAAATCTGGTACGGTAATTGATGCTATTGGCGAAGAAATAAAAAAATCACTGTCTGGAATGGACACAGAATGGATAGGAGAATTAAAACTGGAATCTAATAATGAAGATGTGCTTTATTATGAATATCCATATCGTGTTCTGACATTTAGTGCATATAAGGAGTCTTATGCAGTTCACCGTTGAAAATTTGTATGGAAACCTTTTATTTAGCTCGCCTTATTATTACACCAAAGATTTGATTCTATATCCTATTTTAATGGAAGATATACTGATTTTTAGTATATTGAAATCTAGCATTATCGTAAGAAAAAATAGTATTTTTCCTGTGAAAAATATTATTAAAATGTCTTATTTAGATTTTTTGTTCTATAGTTACGATAATGTTGAATTAGCGAAAGAATTTGATATGCCATTACTTCCTAAATACTACTCTTTCGCATTTGATCTACTGAAACTTGTTTTCAAGGATCAGGAAGTAAAAATAAATTCGATTCGAGGCGGATTTATGATAAATGGTATTGAAATAACACCGGAGCAATTTGATGATATCCGGCGAATTATTATTTTACAGAATGGAATTGATTTTGACATTGATGAATTTATTAATAGAGATACGGAAGAAGCTCTATTAAAAGCTCAAAATGCCACATCTGGAAAAGATACTTCTACATTAGAAGATTATGTTGATTCCGTATGTTTGGGAATGGGAATAAAAGAAGAAGATGTAAAAAAACTATCAATTCGTAAATTCTGGAGATATGTTAAACGTATCAGTAAACGTGATGTATTTAACGTTATGAAAACCGCTGAAACAAGTGGAATGGTTAAACTTAAAGAACCCGTTGAATACTGGATGTCTGATATTGAAATAAACGATAAATATAAAGAGGTCAAGACTGATACTCAATCACTTCAAAAAATGATTTCGGGTTAGGTATTGACTTTTTATTCTATATGGAGGATTTAATATGAATACAAAAGGAAAGGAATTTGTCGTATCTGTAGCGGATTTCGCATTTTATATTAATGACGTTCTTGCTTGTACAGGTACAACTAACTTGAGTTCATCTATCTCTGTATCTATGCAGGAACAGGCTGTAAATGCTGGTAAGGGCAATCAAAAAGTATTCTCTTACAAATATGGTCGTGAACTCACAGCAGAACTTGAAGCTGCTGACTGGAAACTTGAATACTTAGCTCTTCAGAGTGGTTCTCAGATTTCCAAAGGTATCAAAGACTTCTATAGCCTTAATGAGTGTGTAACACTTGTAGCAGGTATTGGAACTCTTGAAAATGCCCCGATTGACAAAGCAAAAGTTGGTGTCGAATTACCGAACGGAACTTTTGTAGAAGTTGATCCAGATGGATCTACTATTGATCTTACTGCTTATGGACTTACAACCGAAAAGGTACGTGCTACATATCAGTACCATACAATGTCAAGACGTATTACTATTGATGCAGAATCTACACCTTATGTTGGAAAACTTGTTCTTCAGGCAGATAAACATAACAGTAAGAAAGGTAAAGTAGGTACTGTTGAAATTGTTATTCCGGCGTATTCACTTGACGGTAACTTTGATATCTCCTTCACACCAGATGGTGTAGTTTCTACAAAACTTTCTGGTAGCGCACTTGCAGTTGAAGGCGACAAATGTTCTGATGGTGGATCTGTATATGCATATATCACAGAGAAGGATAACGATGATGCTGAAATTGTGGTATCTGATATCGTAATTGTTGCACCAGCTACTTCTTTAAAAACTGGCGGTACAATGAACCTTACCGTTGAAGGTATTATCAGTTCTCTTTATGCACCTATTGAACTTGATGTTTCAAAGGTAACATTTAGTGTAACTCCGGGAGAAGCCACTGGAACAACTGTTGATGCAAAAACTGGTAAAGTGACAGCAGGAACAACGGCTGGTACTGCTACTGTAAAAGCTACTTATAACGGTTTGGAAGATTCCGTTCAAATCACTATAGTAAAATAATTCCATAAAAGGGGTGGGGGAAACTCCACCCTATTTTAATAATACTGGGGTGATTAATATGGAAGAAAAAAATATAAATGAAAAAGTAAAAGAAAAAGTTGAAACAAAATCAGTAAATAAGCCAAAGCAGTCACAATATAAAGAATGTGATGTTTTGGTATACAATGCAAGAACACAGACAGCTATTGTTTCTGTTGATGGTTTTGGGTATGAATTTAAGAATGTGACAAAAGATCCTGGTAAATCTGTTCGTGTAAAGGTTTCTGGAAGATCTAAAACTTCAAACTATAAATTGGAATTAGCATAACTTATGTGTAAATTTGCTTATATTCAATTTAATGAACGAACTGGAAAAGATATGATCTTTTGCATGTGTGAGAAAAATCAACTAAATTCACAACGCCTTTGCTTATGTCAAAGGTTTTGTCCTGATAAATCTCGTTATATTCCACATAACCAAGATATGATGCATTGTAAATTCTATGAAGATTAGCAAGTGTAGCATTTTTGATAGTGTTGCACTTGCGTATGATACTCATTGAAAAGATTAAAACCAACTTACGTTTTTACTTTTTCAATGGGTATCATTTTTTAACGCAAATTTTGATACACGAAATAATAAAAAGTAATGATGTGTTTATGCACACAGGTATAAAAAGGAGAAATTCGACTATGAATATGAAAGAAATTGCCACTCTGTTTGGTGTAGAAGAAAAAGATAAATCCATGAAAAATAAAACAAAAGCAGTAGAAATTATGGAAAAAATGCTTAAATGTCCAAAATGCAAGAAAACTATGAAATGGATTGAAGGTACAAATGCGTGTGTATGTCATACTTGCACATTTACCGTAGGAAAAGAAAAAAATAAAAGAATTTGTAGTGTATCAAAAACACTCCAGGATAGAAGCCGTAAATTTTTAGAAAATAATTATCAGTATATGACTGTAGGTCTGGAAAGCAAAGAGGTGTAATTATGAAGTATACGAACGAATATTTTTATAATTATAAAGGTGAAGAGATACCTTTTAATTATGTAAAAAAACCTACATTGACTCAGCAGATGAAAATTGTTGGAGATATTGTAAATGGTGTAATCAATGATGTAAATGGTTACTGCCCTATTCTATTTGATTATTTTTTTGCGGTTTCTGTTATTGACGAATTGACTGATATAAAATTACCGGAATCTTTTGTTTTAAGTTCTGAACTTATAACTGATTCTAATATTGTTGGAGTTTTAAGAAGCAATATATTTGGTATGGATTCTATTATTAAGGCAGCAAGCCAAGAAATCGAATTTGTAAAACAGCGAATAGTAAATAAATCCTCTATTGATGGATTGCTTGATGCGCTCACTTTAATAGTTAATAAATACGGTGATATGTTCGAGGGATTGGATGTTAATGCAGTTGCAGAAAATATTGGCAAAATTGCAGAAATGGCATCTATGCCAAAAAATGAGGTCATTAGTAATATTCTGGAATTTGAAAAGAAAAAATCTGATATCGAATCAAAATAGAAGAAGAGGGTATTTTGCTGCCCTCTTCTATTTTTTAGGCGAAAGGGGTAAGTAAATTATGCCAAGAAAAACCGTATACAATCAAATCACAACCCAAGAATCAATCAAAAGAATAAATCCGAAAAACAAAGAATTGTGTTCCGACTTTTTGGAATATCTGTCATCTGTTGGACGTGCGCAATCCACGATAAATGGATATCGTAATGACTTGGAAATTTTCTTTTTGTTTGGAATCTTGAGTATAACAATAATAAATTTTTTATAGATATTAAGAAAAGAGAATTAACGAGATTTCAAGGACATGCACTTAATGAATGGGGATGGAGTCCAAAAAGAATACGTCGTGTAAAATCTACAATAAGCAGTATGTCTAATTATATAGAAGATATTCTTCAGGATGAGGATGATGAGTTCGAAAATTTCCGATCAATTATAGGAAAGATAGAGTCACCGTCTAATGAAGCTGTTAGAGACAAGACCATTTTGCCAGATGAAGATGTTGATAAATTCCTGGAAAAATTAGTATCTGAGGGACGTTATCAACAGGCTTGTGCTTTTGCGTTGGCTGCTATGAGTGGCGCAAGGAAATCAGAATTACTTCGTTTTAAAGTGGAATATTTTAACCCAAGTAATGTATGTATTGAGGGTGCGCTGTATAAAACACCCAAAATTAAAACAAAAGGTCATGGAAAAAATGGTAAGCAGATCAATAAATATGTTTTATATGATTTCAAGAAATATCTTGACCTTTGGTTAGAAGAACGGAAAAAACTTGGAATTGAAAGTGAATGGATATTTGTACATAAATGTTCTGATGGTTCTTATGAACAGATGAAAGTTAGCACCTTAGATAGTTGGGCTAACATATTTTCAAAAGAACTTGGTGTTGATTTTTATTGGCACTGTATGAGACATTATCTCACTACTAAGATGAAAAAATATAATATCCCAGATCATGTAATTAAAGAGTATTTCCAATGGAACTCTGTAGAAATGATTGGAATATATTCAGATCTTGATGCTTCTGATGACTTCGCAAAATACTTTAATAAAAATGGTATGGTTGAAGGAAAATCAGGATCAATTTCTGATATTTAATTTTTATATAAGTTAATCGAAATAAAGGAGCACACAAATGAAGATCGCGAGTAGTATGGCGGAACTTGAGAAAATGATAATGGATGAAATATATACTGCTATGAGTGTTGCTAGAAGCAAATCAGAGCAAGACACGAAAACTGAGGTTCAATCATTCTACTCTCAAGGCTCTCCTACAATATATAAACGAACTGGAAATCTTGGAAACAGTGTACGCGCAAACGGGGCAAGTCGTGGCGGTCGGTCAGTTGAGTTCACTGTATGGTTGGATCAAGGAATTTCATATAACGTCCCAAACCCAGACTTTACTTCAAGAGGATTTCCAAGTTATTTTACAACGCCTGAAATATTCCAAGCCGCAGAAAGTGGTTCTGCTGGTGTAAAAGGTAAGCCAGGATTTTGGGCGAGATCATTTGAAAAAATTAAATCTGATACCGATGATGCGTTAAGCATGTACTTTGCGAGAACTTAGGAGGTGGTATTGTGTCAGATTTTTTAGCTAAAATTACGGCACAGCTTGATATGGCTCAAGCTGAAGGAAAAATGAACGCTTTCCTAAAGGATCGCAAGGTAAAAGTAGATGTTGACTTAAATACCGGAAACATAAATATAAATAACTTAATCAACCAGATAAAATCACAATTTCAAAGTGTCGGACAAGCCGCCGGTACTAATCTGGCAAACTCAATCAATAGTAGTTTAGGAAAAATCAATGTTCAAAATACAGCAACACAAATTGCTAATTTGAAACGTACATTAGGTTCGTTGAATTTTAACACTACTTCTATTGATACAATTACTAAAAACTTACAGAGCTTAGATCTTGAAGTAACAAAAGTTACTACAAAGATGAATGGTAAAAATCTTAATGTACGTGTTGATGGTATAGACCAAATGGGACGTGCTGTAAGTGTTCTTCAAGAATTTGATTCTGCTACTGGAAAAGTACGACAGGCAAGCCAAACTGTTGCACAATCTGTTAAACAAATGTTTACAGATGCAGATGCTTCTAAGTTGTCTGCTAGTATTTCTACTCTTGATGCAAATTTTGTTAAGTTAAAAGGCTCTGTGAGTCAGGAGTCTACTGCTCTTGCGAAGTTAAAACAAGATTTGGCAGGAATCAAGAATATAAAAGGTCTTGAAAATCAGCAAAGAGAGTTTGAACGCATTACTGCTGAAGTCAATAGGCTAAGTACCGCATATAAATCTGCAAAAGCAGAAGCCGCTTCTGTCGCTGCTACTCAACAACTTTTAACTGGGAAAAATGTTTTAGGTAATCAAATTGAGACATGGATGAACCGTAATACCAAAGCAGCAAAAATTTACGGAGCACAACTTGAAGCACTTAAAACTCAATTGCAGTCTGTACAGAATGGAAATCAATTAAATGCTGTTTCAAATCAATTTAAAGAAATTCAGTCTGCCGCTGCAGCTTCTGGAAATTTAGGAAAGTCAGCAATTAGTCAACTTATCGGAAATGTTACTAAATTAAGTCCACTTTTCGGTATGAGTTACATGATGAGCACAGGCATTAGAACTGTAAAAAATGCTGTAAGTTCTGTGTATAATCTTGATACTGCGCTTGTTGATTTACAGAAAACCACTACAATGAATAATACGGATTTGGAATCATTCTATTCTAATGCAAATGGAATTGCAAAAGAAATGGGTGTTTCCACCGAAGAAATTATTAATCAGGCTTCTGCATGGTCACGTCTTGGTTATTCTAGCAAGGATGCCGCAGAATCAATGGCGAAACTTTCCTCACAGTTTGCTGCTATTTCTCCAGGAATGGATGTAGATACTGCTACTGATGGCTTAGTATCTATTATGAAAGCATATGACGTAGATGTTGATGACGTACTTGATGGCGTAATGTCAAAAATCAATATTATTGGTAATACTGCCGCCACATCTAATGCTGACATTGTAAATATGCTTACAAGATCATCTTCTGCTATGGCAGAGGCTAACAACTCTCTGGAAGAAACAATTGCATTGGAAACTGCCGCTGTTGAGATCACCCAAGATCCTGATTCTGTAGGAACTGCTTTCAAGACAATTTCCATGAGAATACGTGGCTATGACGAAGAGACAGAATCTTACACAAATGATGTAGAAGTATTAAATGGTAAAATTGCAGATCTTACAAAAACGGCTTCCAATCCAGGTGGTATTAGCTTATTTACAGACGAAACGAAAACAGAATATAAATCAACATACCAATTGCTTGAAGAGATCAGCGAAATATATGATGAACTGACAGACAAGCAACAAGCACAGCTTCTTGAGGCGTTAGCTGGAAAGAGACAGGGACAGATTGTAGCTGCAACTATCAAAAACTTCGATGCGGCTCGTAAAGCAATGGATAACATGACTCATTCTGCCGGAGATGCCGACAAAGAAATGAATACAATCAAACAGTCTCTTGAATATAAAGTTAATGCTTTAAAAGAAACTGGTGTTGGTATTGCACAGAATCTCTTCCAAAGAGATGATATGAAAACTTTTGTTGACGGTCTTACAAGTGTACTTGAAGTTGTTGATAAACTTACTGAAAAGCTTGGTTTGTTTAAGACTGTTGCCATTAGTGGTGGTTTAATCGCAGGTATAAAGAGCATTGCTTGACCCGAAATCATGGGTGACACGCTATTTACATAATGGCAGAGGCGTTTGCGGATAAGGAATTATCAAAAATGGGGATAATGACAAATCCGTAAATTCATGCTCTATAAAATAAAGGGGTAATAGCTGGAAATCTGGTAAAACCAATTAAGCTACAACGTGACCGGAGACGGTGAGCGTGAATGCGGCGAAAGCTATAAAAATTAGTTGGATAGCATATGGGAACAAATACGCCTAAGTGCTACGCTCAATAGAGCAGATAGTCAATCAGCAAGACGTGGTTGTAATACACCCACATCTTCAGAGACTACCCACCCTTTGAGTTATCATTACCTTAATATGATAGCTTATATTGTATAGTCCACGTGTAAATACAGTGGGGACTTATCTCCCACTTTAAATATGGTACGTTATGCTAAACGTGATAAGATGGCATAAACTAAAAATATAAACAACTTACTTTCACACATTAAGATATATGATTTTTGAAAAATTATGGTGTCCAATGATGACCACAATTTGCACAACGATTTACGGTCTTATTTGCACCAATAAACCCTGTCCAGAACGAAAAGCCACGATGACTCGTTGTTATTTGATTAGACCCACAACGAGGGCATACTACTGTTGATTTTTTATTATTCATATATTTATCAACACTGGAACTTGCAGAAGATTCTTCTTTTTCATTAGACTCTTCTATCTTTAAATTACATTTGAATGGTTCAAGTGTTGCAATAATCCAGTCGGCTTTTTCCTTGGTTATTGATTTAATTAATGTGTATGGTGGGTGATCTATTATGTATTTTGTATCACTTAAATTGTCAATATTTAATATTTGCTTGAGACATGCTATAAGTTTTACTTGGTTATTACGCTTTGTATTAAAATCAGGAAATCCTAGAAATATAATATTATATAAAGGATTTTTAATACTATTTAATGGGAAACCACAATAAATACATTGATTTGACTTGTTTGAAATTTCATGTCCGCATTCAGGACATTTTATTAACGCCATAATAAATCTCCTTTTTTATTTTTATTATACCATAAAAATCCAACAGCGCATATGTCTGTCTTAAAAGATGTTGGATTAGTTGAGGGGATTAAAAATTTTTCGACAGTATTAGAGTTAGCGTTTCCTAGAATATCTTCTGCGATTACTGCTTTTTCTACAGCATTTTCAGGATCTAGTGGTGGTCTTTTCTCATCACTTGCCGCTGGTGCTACTGCTGCTGCATCCGCAATTAGCCCACTTACTTTGGCTATTGGTGGTGTTACTGCTGCACTTGGAATAGGATATGCTGCTTACAGTATTTATAGATCATCCATAGACGAAGCGGTAAATTCTGCGAAAAAGGCTGGTTCTGAATGGGAAAGTAATACTACCACTCTTCAAGAACAAGTTGATAGAATTACAGAACTTAGAGAAGCATTAAGTTCTGGTACTTTGACAGAACAGGAAGCTGCTGATGCGAAAAATGAATTACTTTCAATTCAAGAGTCACTTTCAGAGTCTTATGGAAAACAGGTTGCGGGAATTGACCTTATAAATGGTTCTCTTACTGAACAAATTGCATTACTTGGTAAAGTGTCCGAGAAGCAAGCAGAACAATTTCAAAATGAGAACAAAAAAGGTATCAAAGAAGCCGAAAAGCAGATTGAGAAAAAACGCCACACTTATCTTGGTCAATTTTATGATAATGGTTCTGATGAATCGGAAGCCATCAAAAAGACTATCAAAAATTTACAGGATAAATATGGAAAAGATGTATTTACAACTGAATTAGGATCAGATGGCATCACGATGGATGTTCATTTTAAGGCAGATGCTTCCACTGCGAAAGAAGCCTTAAATGATTTCATGACAGATGTTTCCGATATTGAAAAGCAATATGGAGAATCTGATATACTTGACCTTATGAGTGATAACGCATCTGCTGGGTTGGAAAAGGCAAATGATGTTTTAACCGAATATGGTGATTTATATAAACAGGCTCAACAAGCAAAATTGGTAGCTGATGAAGATTTATTTAAAGCACCATCAGGGAAAGAGCAAACTGCAGTTAAGTGGCTGAATGATTATACAAAAGCAGTAGAAAATTATAATGACGCATTGTCTAATGGAAATCCAGATGCAATCGCACAAGCATCCACACAATTCGAGGCTGTTGACAGTGCAGTACAATCATTGTTAAAAAACTCTGACATGTCTCAGTTTGCAGATCAGTTTGCAGAGGTAAAAGATCAATTAAACGAATCTGCTGTTTCCGCAAACAAATTTAATGAGGCTATATCTGGAAATGATACTTCCAAATTTGGAAAAGAAGTCAAGAAAAATGCGGATGCTCTAAAAGACCTTGGACTGACAGATACAGATTTCAGATATACATTTGAGACTGATGGTGTTGAAAAAGGTAAAGACCAAGTTAATGCATTGGTTGATGCCGCAGTAGAATGCGGATTGATTTCTGATACTTCAAGCGGAGAAGTACAAAAGCTTGCTGATACACTGTCTGGTTTGGGTATAGTAGCATCTACTACTGGCGAAGAAGTTAGTAACTCAGCGACAGAAACAGCTTCAGCGGTAGATACAATGACCACTGCACTCGATGCGGCTAAAGAAAAACAGACAAATCTTCTTAGCGCGCTTAGTGACTCACGTTCCGCAACAGGTCTTACAACAGAAGATATTAATAATGTTACTACTGCTTTTAAAGACCTTGATAATTTTGATCCAGCATCAATTTTCGAAGAAACAGCAACAGGCGTTCATCTGAATACCGAAGCTTTAAAAGAGTATAATGAGGAATTAGAACTTCAAACCAAGAATAATTTTGCAGAAGCTATTGCCGATAAACAAAAAGAAATTAATGAGGCACAAGCCAATAACAAATCTCAAGATGTAATCAACGGACTTCAATCAGAACTTCAATCGTTAAAATTACTTGCTAACGAATATGATGGTATGACATCTTCATATAATAAATTTGTTAACGCCACATCTTCTGCAAACGAACGTGATTCATTTGAGAATGTTGCAAAAAGTTATGATAGCATCGGTAAATTGATTCAGGAAGGTTGGGTAACTGACGATTCTGTAACCAGCTATCTTGATTTACTTCTTGGAACTGACAGAATCCAAGATTCTATAGATGCTTATGCACAGCTTGATAAAACCATCGAAGGAACAAGCCATAGTCTTAAAGATTATATGACTTTTGATGAAGATGGAAACTTTACATCTAAAGGTGCATGGGACTTTATGGATGATGTTGCATCAAAACTGGGTGATGATTTTGTAAAAATTGGTGAAGATGGAACATATGCTTTCGACTTGACTGGTGACAAAATACAGCAAGTGGCAGATGCATTTGGAACAACTACAGATTTCGTAGAACTTTTAGGAAAGGCACTTGCCGATTCAGACGTTCAGGTTAAGTTTGATTCTTCAGATGTACAAAATTATAACGAACAGTTAAAACAGCTTCAAGAAACTTCTACTGCTACTCAAGACAAATTAAAAGAACTGCAAAGTTCAACAAGTGGAGAATCTGGTGGTGGCTTATTATCTGGAATAGATCTTGATTATGACAAAGCTTCTATGTCAATTGACCAATTGGATTCTAAAATTTCTGAATTAACTGGAAAACGTGAGGAAATCAGTGTTAGTGCCAATACAGAAGAGGGACAACAGGCTATTTCCGCACTTGACAGTGAAATTGAATCATTACAATCTCAGAAAATCATGCTTTCTATTGGTGCGCAGTTAGAAGGTGGTGCTACTGTAGATCAACTTCTCGGAATGTCAGATGCGGATTTACAGAAAACACTTAAAATTGATTCAAGCCAAGTAGAAGAAGCCAGATCTCAATTAGAGGCTTTAAAAGAGGCGGACGGAGATATTCCGATCACTGTGAAATTGGATGATAGTCAATTCAAAGAGCTTTCAAATAAAGATCAAAATATTGATGTAACTGTAGATGATTCGGCATTAGATAATCTTAAATCAAAGCTAGATTCATTAGATGAAACCAAAGATGTAACTGTAAATGTTACTGCAACAGGTGATATTGATAAGATTCAACAACTTGGTTCTTCCATTAAAAAGGTAGAAAGCAAAGATGCTCAAGTTAATGCTTCTGTTGGTGGCTCTCCAGATCAAGTGCAAGCTTTGGCTAATTCCATCAAGAAAGTTAATAGTAAAAGCGTCGATGTGACCGCTACCGTAAATGGCACACCAGATGTAAATGATTTATTCTCTGCTATTGCTAAACTATATGGAAAAACCGTTACTGTATCTGCAGTTGTTCTTGGTACGGATTCGGTAAACGCATTGGCTACTGCTATTGATAGTGTACATAGCAAAACCGTTACTGTCACTTCAATTACAAACAATATTGTAAATAACTCTACCAATACTATTAAGCCTGCTGCTGATGGAACTATGTTATCAATGAGCCATGCTAGAGCACTTGCACAAGGAAGCCTTAGTGATTTCCCGGCTTATGGTGATGGTCGTGTTACCATTCCAGAAGATCAAAAAGCATTGGTAAATGAGCAAATTATTAATGGTCATTCTGAATCCATTGTTCATAATGGCATTTGGTCTATGATTCCTGGTGGCGCACATATTGCAAATCTTAAAAAGGGAGATATGATATTCTCCGCCGCACAAACAGAAGCTTTGTTAAAATATGGTGCTATACCTGGTCATGCTAGAGCCTATGCACAAGGAAGCCTTAGCGATCTATCTCCACTTGCAAATGCTTTCAGCACTGGATTTTCTGGAACTGGACGAAACCCTTGGAATAAACTCAATTCATCTAGTTCAGGCAGTTCATCGTCTGGCAGCTCATCTTCTGGCGGTTCTTCAAGTGGTGGCAGCACCGCCGCATACAGGGCTAACACTAACTCTGTAAATGCAAATACATCCGCTACAGATTCTAACACAAAATCAGCAAAAGAATCTAAGAGTACAATTGATTTCGTAAAAATCAAGTTAGACAGACTTGCAAATACTTTTGAATATGCAGCAAACCAAATTACTGACTATGTATCTTCTGCCTTTAAAACTGCTGTGTTAAAGAAACAGATGAAGATTATTGATAAGCAGCTTACTGCAAATCAAGAAGCATATGATACTTATATGAAGAAAGCTAATTCTGTTGGACTTAGCGAAGAATATAAAAAGTTAGTAAAAAATGGTGCGCTTAAAATCGAGGATATTGATACTTCTACAGATTCCGGAAAGAAACTGTCAGAAAATATCAAAGACTTCCAGAGTTATTATGAGTCCGCCATCGAATGCAAAAATACAATTCAAGAATTAAATAATAAGCTGCTTGAATTATATGATACTCTGGCGAATATGCCGATTGAAAAAGCTGAGAAAGCAATCGACAAATTAAAATCTAAATATGAATCATTAGATAATGTTTATGGTGCTATTACTGGTGGTGGATCTACTCTTGGTCATTTACAGGATCAGATTAAAAAAGATAATCCGACACTTGCAAATGCTCAGAAAAATTTGGATAAGGCTACAACTGCCAGAAACAAAACAAAGTCAACACGTTCAAAAGCAAGCAAGAATTTAAAATCTGCAACAACTGATGTTGAGAAAACTGGCACAAATCTTATCAATGCGAATAAGAAACAGACCTCTTCCATCGCGAAAAAATTGAAAAGAGCTGCGAAATCTACAACAGATAAGGCGACATATAATACAATAGCACGTGCGATTCGTGAAGGGAAGCCAATTAGCACAAAAGGCTTAAAAGGCGAAGCACTGAAATATGCTAAATCATATAATAAATCTCTGAAACAGGGAAATACTATTGCATCTAAAGTGAAAGCTGGGAAAACAGTCAGTACGTCTGGTATGACAAGTACCTTGAAAGCTAAAGCCAAGAAATATAATACGGATGCAAAAGAAAAGAACGAAGCCCAGAAAGAATATGATAAAGCCAAAAAAGCAGACGAAAAGGCATTGAAAAAGCTGAATACTGCGCAAGATACTAAGAATAAAGCATATTCAGGTTCTACAAAAGAGCAACAGATTCTTGCTACTACAAATGGTAAGAAAGCTTATGTTTATCAAAATATGCTTCTTACACAGGAAACAAGAAATCTTAAAGAACAGAACAAACAGCGTCAGTCAGCCTTGAAACAGGTAAATAAAAATTATAATGATGCGCTGAAAAATTCTAATTCTGCCAATGCAAGTAAAAAATCAGCACAGAAGAAACTGCTTTCCGACAAATCAGTTACTTCCAAATTGACTAAAAAGCAAAAAGCGGCACTCGAAGCTGGAAAGAAAGTAAGCACTACTGGTATCTCTGATCCTAAAGTTTTGAAAAAAATTGAGGCTTATAATAAAAAGGTCGCCAATGCAACTGATTTAAGCAAGAAACTCAAAATTCAGGAAGATGCTTTGGCTGATGCTACAAAAGAAGCGGCTAATGCCGAAGCCGAATACGCACAGGCAATCGTAGAGAATGCCAAAAAGAAACTTGATAATATTGCCGCTTACTATGATTCATTTATGTCTCAATGGGAAAACAGAAGTTCCATGATTGAAACATATATGGATAGAATGCAGACACAAGGGTATAACCTGAGTACAAAATTCTATGAGGCACAGATTGAACAGGAACAATCTATTGTCGATAATCTCTCTGAGAAATATAAGGCAATGAAACGTAATTTTGAAGCTGCCGTACAGAATGGAGACATTACAAAAGGCACTCAAGAATATTACGAAATGAAAGATTCTGTTGACCAAGTGGCAAACAGCCTTGCCGAAGCTGAAAATAAAGTTTTTGAACTGCAAGCTTCTATTCGTGATCTCAAATGGGAACAGTTTGACCAATTACAGGATTCTATCAGCAGAATCACCAGTGAGTCAGACTTCCTAATTGACCTTATGAGTCACAAAGATATGTTCGATGATGATGGTAAGATGACTGAACAGGGACTTGCCACTCTTGGATTACATGGTGTTAATTATAATACCTACATGGCACAAGCTGATAAGTATAAGGAAGAAATGCTGCGAATCAGTGAGGAACTTGCAAAAGATCCGTATAACCAGAAACTCATTGATCGTAAAAATGAGCTGGTAGATGCACAGCAAAAATCTATTCTTTCTGCTGAGAATGAAAAAGATGCCATGAAGGATCTGATTAAAGATGGTATCGAAAATGAATTAGATTCTCTTCAAGACTTGATTGACAAGTATTTTGACGCAATCCAGGCACAGAAAGACCTCTATGATTATCAGAAGAAAATTCGTGAGAAAACAGAGGAAATCGCATCTCTCCAGAAACAGCTTGCTTCATTACAGGGCGATAACTCAGAAGAAAACAAAGCTAAACTGCAAGAGTTAAAAGACAGTCTTAAAGATGCACAAGAGGACTTAGAAGATACACAGTATGAGAAATTTATTTCGGATCAGAAGGAATTACTTGATAATCTTAAAAATGAGTATGAAGAAATTCTTAATAAGCGACTGGATAATATTGATGGTCTGCTTTCCGATATGATCTCAGAAATAAATAGTAATGCATCTCAAATTTCAGACACACTGAAAACAGAAGCCGCAAGTGTTGGTTATGATCTGTCTACTGAAATGCAGAATGTATGGAATGCTACAAATGGCGTGAATGGCGTAATCGCCGCATATGATAGTAACTTCTCTTCCACTATGACTGGAGTTAGTTCTGCAATTGATAACATTTACAAGAGACAGCAAGAAATGATTAATGCCATTGATTCTATGGCTGGGAAATTAGTTCAAAAAGTACAGGAAGAAACGGAAGATCCTGTGACTGGTGAACTCGAAGAAGTAGAGCAAAAACCTGATAAAAATAATGTTGCAGAAGGGAATCCTACACCAGACCCGCCAAAAGTCAGTGATAAGGATTCTATTAAGGACGCTGTGTTGGTTGATCCTGACGAACCAAAAAAGAAACCAAACAAAACAAAAACAGGCAACAATAAAGCTGAAGTAGGTGACAAGGTTACTTATGCTTCTGGTGTATATCATGCCGCTTCCGATGGGTCTGGAAGAACTGGTAATTATTACCTTGGTAAAAAGGTTAAGATTACTCGTATTAATAAGGGTTCTAAATATCCTTATTGTATTGATGCCTCAGATGGCACTGAACTTGGTTGGGTAAAACTTAGTCAGCTTAAAGGGTATGCTTCTGGATCAAAGAGTATTCCAAGTGACCAATATGGTTGGACTCAGGAACTTGGAACAGAGTCTCTTATCCGCAAAAGGGATGGTGCTATTGTTACACCGTTTGAACGTGGTGACATGGTTCTTGATGCTGATGCGACAAAGAATCTCTGGGATATGATGAATGATCCATCTGGATTTATCAATGGAACTATTGACGATGGACTCTCCTCTCCTATTTCTTCAATGGGTGTAGGTTCTAACACTGTAAATAACTTCGATAATATTACATTCGATTTGCCTAATGTGGCGGACTCTAAGCAGTTTATGAACGAAATGATTAATGATAGAAAGTTTGAACAGTTGATAAGAACTATGACCGTTGATAGAATGTCAGGAAAAAGTTCTGTATCAAAATATAAATTTAGAAAGTAAGTTAATTGGAGCTATATGTTTTTAACATATAGCTCCTTTTATATAAAAAGGTGAAATAATGCGAAAAAATGATGAATGGAAAATGCGAAAAATTCAGAATCAAGAAAAGCAAATTGCCACTTTAGAAGAAGAAATCAAAATATTAAAATCTCATATTTCCAAAGATGGCACAACTGATCCTGATGAAGTTATTGATTTTAAACAGAAAATGAAATTGTGGAATGAGTTAATGGAAGAAACCAATAAACTTTCCGACGATTATCACGCATTGATTGATGAAATGAAGGAAATGCGAAAAATATCCATTAAGGCAATATATGGTGGAGGTCTTAGATATAAGATTGTCCGATTGCTTATGAAATAAAACAATATTAGGTGGTGAAATAATGAAAACAACAGATTTTGAATATGATGGAATGCTTGCAAGCGATTACGGTTTTATGGTCTGTTCTTTTGATGATGGTGGTACAGACACTATTGAATATGGTTCATCCATTAACTTTGATACTATATCAATGAGAAATGGAAAAAAATTTTCTCTTATAAACTCAGGCTATGATAATGCTGCTGATTTTACTTTTCAGATATGTAAAGATCCATCTGTATTCAATGATAGTGAAATGTATTTTACCATTGAAGAACAACGAAAAGTATACAGATGGCTAAATAGAAACGACGGCTATCATGAATTGAAAATATTTACAGATGATTTTGGCGCAATTGTTTTTAATGGAAGCTTTAATATAAGTGCAATTACTTTAAACACAGAAGTTGTCGGATTTGAGTTATCTTTCCAGATGGAGGCTCCGTATGCAACACAAAATCGTAAAGTTATACGGAAAAAATTTAATAGACACGGTTCATTTACGTTTATAGATGAGTCAGATGATATTGGTTACATTTATCCACAATTACAGATTACCTGTAAAAGTGATGGAGATTTAAAAATCCATAACTCTGTAGAAGATCGAACAACTATTATTAAAAATTGTAAATCCGGAGAAATCATTACATTTGATGAAAACTTAAACATATACACTTCTCTCCCATCACACAAAATATACAACGATTTCAATTTTGTATTCTTTCGCGTTGCAAATACATACAAAAATAATAGAAATATAATTACTGTAAATTTTGCTTGTGATATTGTGCTTGAATATTATCCAATCGTGAAAGGGGTAGGACTTTAAATGAATGTGCATAAACTAAATTTTGATACCTCTGGTAATGTAGAGGATATAACTTTTGTCTTAGCGACAAAAAATGGCGATAAAATCAGTAATATTACTAACGTCACCGACATTGTTACAAAACATGCTATGAATAGTTATTCTGAATTTTCTTTCAATGCTCATAAGGAATTAAACAGAAATACTTTAAGATGTTGGAATGACATAAAAGATTTCAAGCTGATGTGGATTCCTGAGTGGGATATGTGGTTTGAAACATATGTAGAAATTGACGAAGAAAACGAAGATATAAAAAAGGTAACTGGTAAATCTTTAGGCGAAGCTGAATTATCTCAGATAATGCTTTATAATATTGAAATCAATACAGAAACAGACATTTCCAGAGATGATTATAAAATCCCAACAACATTTTATAATCCAGATCATCCGGAGGCTTCATTAGTAAACAGACTTACTGAGAAAGCCCCACATTACAGATTCGCCCACATTGATATAAGTCTGATGAATATTCAGAGGACTTTTACTTTTGATAAGAAGTCAATATATGATGCACTGAAAGAAGTCGCAGAAGAATTAAATTGTCTTTTTGTCTTTGGTTGTGGCAGCGATGCCAATGGAAAACCAGAAAGAACAATTTCTGTGTACGATCTTGAAGCTAACTGTAAAGACTGTGGACATAGAGATACCTTTGTAGATAAATGTCCAAAATGCGGAAGCACAAATGTAACAAATGGATATGGTGAATATACGAACGTATTCATTTCAAGGGATAACTTAGTAGAGGAAGTCACTTATACTACTGATGCTGATTCTGTGAAGAACTGTTTTAAACTTACTGCCGGAGATGATTTAATGACTGCTGCCATTCGTTCCTGTAATCCGAATGGTAGTGATTATATTTATTATTTCAGTGATGCGGTACGTTCAGATATGTCCGAACAATTACAGGAAAAATTATCTGCATATGACAAGTTATATGAAGAATATCAGAAAACACATAATTTCGATATAGATTCTTCTTTTGTAAATAACTATAATGCCATTGTCACAAAGTATATTAAATATGATGATTCTTTAAAAAAGATTGAATCTCCTATTACTGGCTATCCGAAATTAATGCAGACATATTTCGATACAATTGATATGGTTCAGTTCCTTAAAAATAAGCTGATGCCAAATATCACAAAGCCGGACAATAGTGCAAAATCTCAAGGTGAATATCTTATGGAAAATCTTCCATCAAGTGCCGCCACAACGTCATTAAAGAATCTGTCTGTTTCAACTGCAAATAATATCATGATTTCTCTTGCACAATCTATTGTCAAGGGTTCTTTTAAAATTACAGTAACAGAAACAACTCTTTCAAATGATGTTTGGAGAGGAAAATTCAACCTTAAAAGTTATTCTGATGAAGATGATACTTACACTTCTTCTCCTGTTTCAATTGGTATCAATGAAAATTATGAAGAATATGTAAGACAGAGAATCGAAAAGATACTCAATAAGAGCGATGATAATTATTATGATATTGTAGGACTTTTCAAACAAGATTTAACTGTTTTCAAATCAGAACTTAAGAAATACTGCCTTGACAGCCTGAATACATTTCAGAAATGCTGCCAGTCCTGTATTGACATAATGGTACAACAAGGGGTGGCTTCGGATTCATCCACTGCTACTACTTCCAATGCTATTAATGCAAAGGCGATATACGACAGCTTATATGTCCCGTATTACAACAAGCTTAATGCCATTCAGGATGAAATCTTAGTTCGTGAAGATGAGGTATACACTGTTGAAGGAAAATACAACAACCAGAACGAATTAATACAGGATGGTGTGCAAATAGAAATTGAAAGAATCATAGGCGACGTTCAAGATACTTTGAATTTCCAAAAATTTATCGGAGATGAACTAAATAAAGAATTTTGTGCATTTCTCAGAATGGATGAATACTCAAATGACAATTACATCTCTGATGGTTTGGACAATACGGAACTCTTTCAGAACGCATTTGATTTTATCAATGTTGCGACAAAAGAACTGTATAAATCTGCTACTTTGCAGCACTCTATCACTGGTACGTTAAAAAACTTCCTGAGAATGCGCGAATTTGCACCAATTGTAAACTCATTTAAAAACGGTAACTGGATCACAATACAGATTGACGACGAAATCTACAAATTAAGAATTATTGAGTATACTATTGATTTTGCTTCGTCTCAAAATATTGATGTTACATTTTCTGATGTTATTTCAGCGAAAGATATTGCATCTGATATAAAGAGTATCTTGGATCAAGCTTCTAATATGGCGACTTCATATGGAAGTATTGTGCGACAATCCGACATGAACTCAAATTTCTCAAAGAAAATGTCTGACATGATCTTGAAAGGTCTGGATATGACAAACACCAAGATTGTAAGCAGTGCCGATAATCAGGATATTACATGGGATGAACATGGTTTATTATGCCGGGAATTTAACGATATCTTGAATGACTATAATCCATGCCAGTTAAAAATAATAAATCATGGTCTATATATAACAAACGACGGTTGGAAAACCGCCAAGGCTGGTGTAGGTCAGTTTTATTATTTTGATCCAAAAGATAAAGCATATAAAGAAGGTTACGGCATAATAGCTGATACCCTTGTAGGCAATCTTATCCTCTCATCACAAGTGGGAATCTACAATGAAGAAAAGTCTATTGAAATGGACAAAAACGGAATTATAGTAACCACCAACACATATAACAAAAATGTGTTCACCATTAAAAAAGAAATAACAGATGATGAAGGAAACATAACCTATGAACGCCAGCTTTATATAGACGATAACGGAAATATTGTTCTTGGTGGTGGAGCTTCTATCTCATGGGACAATGTAATTGGCACTGACAAAGATGGAAAATCCAATTCTATGAGTAAGTTATTCAAGACTTTGAATGACACACTTAATGAGAAATATAATTATCTTTTAAGCCAGGATGATAAAAAGGCTGAAACATGGTATCAATCCGGCGATCCTTCTGTAGACTGGACTACTGATGAGTTAAAAGCCAGACATAAGGGAGATCTTTGGTATAACAAAAATGACCAGAAAACATATATTTTCAATGGAAATTCATGGGAACTTACCAAGACTACTCCACCAGATGAAGTCTTTGATAAAATTGATGGAAAAGCACAAATCTTTGTTTCGCAGCCTAAACCACCTTATAATGTGGGAGATCTTTGGTTTGACAGCAAGACCTCTGATATTATGACCTGTATAAAGAAAAGAGATAGTGGCGATTATGTAGCTTCTGACTGGGAAAAACGTAATAAATATACGGATAACAGTGAACTCACTAATTTCGTAGAAAATATTTATACAAAGAATATCAAGGATCTGCAAAATCAAGTAGATGGACAGATTGAAACATTTTACTATGATTATGAACCGACGTTGCTGAATTATCCGGCTTCTGAGTGGACAAGTACAACCGAACGTGAGAAACATATAGGTGATTTATTCTACTGGAAAACAAAAGGTTACGCATATCGTTTCCTGTTGGATGGGGCTACTTGGAAGTGGCAGTTAGTTCAAGATACTGATATCACTAAAGCTATGGAAACTGCTGAAAAAGCAAAAGATACAGCAGATGGAAAACGTCGTGTATTTGTAACTGAACCAGAGCCGCCTTATGATATCGGTGATTTGTGGACTCAGGGAACATCTGGCGATTTAATGAGATGTAAAATATCCCGTTCTATTGGAAACTTTGATTCTGCCGACTGGGAAAAAGCCACAAAATATACGGATGATTCATCATTGATTTCCTTTATTAAGGGTGAATATGCGGAAACATTAGAGACAGTAAAAGGTCAGATTGATGAAAAAGCCGACACCTGGTATCAGGAAACAGATCCGTCAACTGCATGGACAACCGCAGATGATAAGAAGAAACATATCGGTGATTTGTGGTATGATACAAAGAATCAGAAAACATATATCTATGGTGCAAAAGGTTGGGAAGAAACCAAAACAAATCCTCCTGATTCTGTATTCGATAAGATTGACGGTAAAGCACAGATTTTTGTTGCACAGCCGAAGCCGCCTTATGCAGTAGGTGATTTGTGGTTCAACAGTAAAACTTCTGATATCATGACTTGTGTAAAAGCAAGAACTACTGGAAATTTTGATTCTACTGACTGGGAAAAGAGAAACAAATACACCGATGATTCAAGTCTTACTGACTTTATCAATAATACCTACACTACTGATATTGGAAATATCCAGGATCAGATTGATGGTAAGATTGAGACATTCAGACAGGAAACAGATCCGTCAACTGCATGGACAACCGCAGATGATAAGAAGAAACATATCGGTGATTTGTGGTATGATACCGCCACTAACGAAACATTTATGTACAATGGAGCTGGTTGGAGTCCTGTTGCTGGAACTGTTCCGGATGAAGTGTGGGGCAAAATTGATAGTAAATGTCAGATATTTACAGCACAGCCTAAACCGCCATACAACAAGGGTGATCTTTGGTTTGTTGGCAGTTCCGGAGATATTCTCACTTGTACTACTGCAAGAAAAGACGGGGAGTCATACGTCGAAAAAGACTGGACAAAACAGAATAAATATACTGACGATACTACTGCTAACACCATAAAAAATGGTATTTTGAAGAGTACCTATATTGATAGCCAATGGGTAATTGCCCCAAATATCAAAGGCGGTCAGCTTCTTATTTCAAATAAAAGTGGCACAATTTCCGCACAAATTACCAGTGAAGGTAAGCTCATCGCAAAGGAAGGTGAGTTTTCTGGAAAGATTGTTTCGACTTCTGGTGAAATCGGTGGATTTAATATTGACAATTATTCTCTTTGGTCGGGACAGAATGTACTTGGCGGTTCTGGTGTATATATTTCACCCAAATACGGAATAAGCTGTAATAGCTCTTTTCAAGTTACTACTGGTGGAAAATTAACTGCTACTGATGCAGATATTACAGGAGATATTACAGCAACTTCTATTTATGCTCAGGATGCTTATTATATATATAACGGAACTCAAACTCAAAATGCAAAAGTTATTTGGTGTAATACTACACAATATGAATGGAATCCTTCAAAGGATGTCATAGATTTTGCGATAGGAACAAAGGACAAAGCATATTTAGATTTCTTGACATATACTTTGAACGGACACGTTAGCCGTGAAGCTTCTTTATGTACAACGTCAACGACAAGTGATGGAGCAATTGTCAGATGCTCGTCAACTGATGGCATATCAAAAGTGTGTTTTCTTGCACAGACATCTGGAGTTTCAAATGTAGCCGCCGTTCAATTGCGTGTATCTGCTACAAATGGATGTTGTTTTATGCCGGGTGAATTTGATGATAGGTCTTATGATGGAAAAATTAATCTTGGAATATCAACAAATAAATGGAAACAAGTATATACAAAAGATTTATATGTAGATACTATTCATTTCACACAAAACAATTCATCTATGTCTACTGCAAGTTCTGGTGGTGTGAGTGGCAATTATATCCCTATGGCTGGTACATCGAAAGATTCTAATGATTATGTTAAATCCCCTGTAACCGGAACAGTTCATATGAAAAATAATAATGGATGGGATTTATTAAATACAGATGGCTATGAAGTAACAGGAATTTATTGTAATAAATCTAATCAAGTTATTATTGGAGACAATCCATATAAAACCATTGTCAGAGGAAAGAGCATCCAACTTGGGAATAATGATACTATTATAAATATACCATATTTAGATAATTATACTTCTGCAAATAAGTATCTTGTGGCTGACAATAGTGGAAATATAGGTTGGAGAAGTGTCACTCAAGGAAAAACTTACAATCTGGCAAATGCAAGTACCTATGGTGTTATGTGTTTGTATAATTCTACCGGAAGTTACACAGATGGTACTATGACACAAAAAGCAATTACCGAAGCAATTAATAATGCCGGAGGTGGCGGCAGCAGTTATTATGCCGGAAAGGGACTATACTTATCTGGATCTACTTTTAATATTGGATATAATTCAAGATATTCCGCAGATTTTTATGAGGGAAGTAATAGTAATCATTACGCATTTTGTCCAACGTTAGCCAATAATGCCGGAGATGCGTATAGATTATATTTAGGTGGAAATGGTGGAAGCACACATCCTTGGTACAAAGTTGTCACCAGAGATGGTATGCAGCAATTATCGGATGGACGATTCAAAATTGATAAATGCATATTGAATGATGATTTTTACGATATGTATATGTCATTAAAGCCAACTAAATATAAAGTGTTGCATGATGAAGATAGCGGTATTCATTTTGGATTTGTGGCACAAGAAGTAGAGGAATCATTAAAAACAGTTGGACTTGATGCATCAAATTGCTCAATAGTATCTTGTGATGAGTCTAAATCGTATGAAGGTGGTTATGTATATAGTTTATCGTATAATGAATTTATACCATTTAACACATATATGACACAAAAAGCACATCACCGCATTGATGAACTTGAGAATGAAGTCAAGAAACTGAAGCAAATAATTAATTCATTACAGGGAGTCGCGTAAAACGTGGCTCTCTTTTATTATAGAAAGGAAATATTATGAAGTATAAGAATATTGAAATTGTAAACATTGTAAAATTTTTAGATGGTATTTCTGAAAAGAAACTTCCACAAAAAATCAGCTATGCAATTATGCGAAACACAAGTAATTTTCAGAAAGAATATAATTACTATGAACATGCACTAAAAAAAATATTAGAAAGCTACAAGGATTTCTTTGTAAAGAAATCTGATGATGAATTAATGATGACTTCTATTGGTGTACCATTAGTAGATGACAAACACATGAATGAATATGCTGAAGAAATCCAGGAACTTCTTAACATTGAAGTTGAAATACAAATTTACAAAATTGATAGTAAAGATTTCGACTATGAAGATCCTAACGGAAAATATGATGTATTAACAGTCAAAGAATTATTACAGTTGACTAATTTATTCTGCAAGGAAGATAATCAAAATAATGACTCAGAGGGAATATCAGAAAAAGATACAGATTGAACGGCATAAAAATCAGCAAGCGAAAATGCGACAAAATATACGCAACATTCGCAACAAACGTAAAAAGCCGCACAAACTGAATCTGTCATACTCCAAGTTTGTTTTACTTGGAATGATTATTATGTGTTTTCAAATTGTACTCTTCTGTGAGTATGCAATTATTACATTGGCAGATACAAGTGCCATGTATGCACTTATTGGAATCCCTGTCGCTTTAGCCCCGATTATTTGGGGATATTATAGCAAATCAAAAGCCGAAAATACTTCTGGTGGCATTGTTTATGATATGGCAATGCGAAACGTAGAAGATAATTCTGCCTGTGATTCAGAAGAAGATTCTGATGGTGCAGTTGGATAAAAGGAGATTTTTATTATGAATATTTTAGACGGAATTAAAAATTTTTTAAATCTGATAAATGACAACTGGACTTCTATTATTGTAATCATAGGTTTATGTGTAGTTATTAAAAATAAAGCCAGTGATTATTTTAAGAAATCAGATGATGAAAAAATTGAAATTGCAAAGGATCAATTGAAAAATATTATTCTGCAAAAAATCACAGAGGCGGAAAAAGATTATGCAGAATGGTCTAAGGCTGGAAGTATTAAGCGTTCACAGGTAATTGAAGAAATTTACAAAGAATATCCTGTTTTACAGAAAGTTGTCAACCAGGAAGAACTTGTAAAATATATTGATGAACTGATTGATTCTGCATTACCAGAGTTGCGTAAAATCTGGGAACAGAGTAATATTATTACTTCTACAACTGAAACAGTAACAAAATAATTGATTAATAAATGGGTAGTGCTTTTGATGCACTGCCCTATTTTTGAATAGGAGGTATTTTTATGTCTGTTATTCTTACAGCTACTCAAAAAGAAGTAATCAGAAAGATTATTTATGCAGTAGAAACGGGTGGTCAAGTATACGGGAATGTTCGTTATGATGATTTCACAGAAGCTTATGCAAACTCTTCTATTGAACATGCAATTACCATTGGCGGTGGTGCTTGGTATGCAACGGAAGCTCAACGATTATTAAAACTGATCCGTACTAAAAATCCTACAGTGTTCAAAAAATTAGATACTGCCGGAATAGGTATTGACCTTGATACAAAAAATTGGGCTACATATAAAGTTCAAAAAGGATCAGATAAGGCAAAATGTATTCAAAAAATCATTGGTTCTGCAACAGGTATAAAATGCCAGGATTTATTGATTGATGAACAAATGCAAGCATATGTAGATGAAGTTTCTGCATTGGGTGTTACAGATATACAAGCACTTTTGATGTGTGCAAATTTTAGACATCAGGGTGGTTTATCTGCAGTCAAACGTATTCTTGCAAAGACACAAAAGCCATATACGTTAAACAATGTTTATAAGGCATGTCAATCCGACACTGGAAATCAGGTAGGAGCTTATAAATTACGACAGAAAATGGTTTATGAGTCTCTAAAAAAATATATTACAGATAAAGGAAATAATACTAATATGATAGCAAAAGCAATCAACGCCGTTATTAATATTGCTTTAGCAGAGGTTGGTTATTTAGAAAAAGCAACAAATGCAAATCTTGATGACAAAACTGCGAATGCTGGAAGTAATAATTATACTAAATATTGGCGCGACATTTATCCAGCATATCAGGGACAACCTTGGTGTGCTTGTTTTGTTACTTGGGTGTTTGTTATAGCATTCGGAAAAGCTATGGCTCAAAAATTGCTTAAACATTATCCATATGTATATTGCCCTACTATGGCAGATTTATTTATTTTAAATGCAAATCCAAAAGTGGGCGACATTGTAATTTTTAAACATAATGGTGTTTTCACACATACTGGAATTGTAATAAAAGTTTCCGGAGATCAATTCTGGACAGTCGAAGGAAATACAAGCGGTGGATCAACTATTATTGCAAATGGCGGTGGAGTATGTAAGAAAACATATTTCAATAGCAACTTACCAGGAACAAAATTTATTACTCCTGATTATTCTAAGGTGCAAGAAATAAAAAATAAAGGAAATGATACGCCAAGTATTTCTACTCCAAGTATGTTAAAAATGGGCAGTAATGGTTCTGCAGTAAAAGCATTACAAAAGAATCTGAATACCTTAATTAAAGCTAAATTAACTGTTGATGGTGAATTTGGCACTGCCACATACAATGCTGTTATCAAATTTCAGACGAAATATAAACTGACTGCAGATGGGATTGTTGGGGAAAATACTCAGAAGAAAATTAACTCATTACTCAAAAAGAAGAATAGTTCCACTGCTACTACTCATTCAACTAAAAGTGTTGTCGGGGAAGTTACAGCAAATGAATTAAATGTACGTTCATGGTATGGAATAGATTCTTCCACAGGAAAAAAATATCCTACTATTGTTTCTTATCCGAAATTAAAAAAGACAAATCGTGTAAGCATTCTTGCTACATATAAGGTTAACGGCGAAACATGGTATAAAATTGCCATCAATAATGCTGCCACAAAGAATAAAGATGTAATCGGCTTTGTTTGTGGAAAGTGTGCTGATGGAACATATGTAAAAATAGTATAACGTAGTTTGGGAGATCTACTCTCCCACTACGGAAAAGAGGAAGCATAAATGTTAGATTATTTAGAATATTTGAATGTTCCAACGAAAGTTGCACTTGCTATGGTGGTTGTGTTTTTTGTGTGCAACTTATTGGTGGATTCCTTGATATGAAAGGAAAAGTTGTTCCAGAGTATCTTAACATAAAAGCATATTTTTCACGTAAAAAAAGAGAACGTGAAGTTTTACATCAGATGCCATCGGCACTAGAAAATGTAAAGCAAACACTTGATAATTTTAACCAGCATTACAGTTCTGATAATATTGGTAAACGTGATGAATGGATTGAAAAAGTTAATAGGTGTTTGGAAGAAAATGATAGATGCATTAAAGAGTTAAATAAAAAGCTTGATAGAAATAACGAAGATACTCTCACTCTGCTAATTGAAAGTAAAAGAAGTACAATTATTTCGTTTGCGTCAAAAGTAATTGACCGTGATAGCAAGGTAACAAAGGAACAGTTCAATCGTATATTCCGTTTATATAAGGAATACGAAGATATTATTGCACAAAACAAATTGACAAATGGTGAGGTTGATATTGCGTATCGTATTATCACAGAATCTTATGAAGAACATATGAGGGATCACACATTTGTTGAAGATGTTTTGGGATATAATGCTTAAATATTGAAGGAGGTGTTTGAATGCTAGACGCAATAATGTATGACAGTTTTGGAACACAAATCACATATTTAGTGCAATGGGATGTAGACCAAACAGTTTCATTTGAGGGCGTAAATATAAGCACAAATACCGCCCCCATAGTACACTTTTGTAATAAAAATAGTGATAAAGCTTTGGGTGTACAGTCAACCTTGGATGATGGCGTTATCAATGTAAAGATACCAAATATTTTATTAAAAGAAGCCGAAACAATTGTTGTTTATTTTTACTCAAATAATAGATCAGTAGAAATAACAAAAATTCCTGTACGCCCTAAACCGCAACCGAACGACTATTTCTATTCAGATAATGTTGAAGTTGTTACTTTATCAGAACTGATTGCTCAAGTAAAATCATTAGATTCTACTGTTACAACTAACGAAGTAGTTAGACAGAACAATGAATCCACAAGAATAAATAGCGAAAATAAACGCATCGCATCTGAGAGTACAAGAGAAAAAAATGAAACTGCCAGAGTGACCGCTGAAAACTCTCGATCAACTGCAGAAAAAACAAGAGTTTCAAATGAGGATAACCGTGTTGCTACTGAAAAAGAAAGAAACACAAATGAGAGTGCCAGAAAATCAAACGAAGATGCGCGAAAAAAATCAGAAGAGACACGATCTTCAAATGAGTCTGTGCGCATCGAAAATGAAAATGCTAGAAAGTCAAGTGAGAATGAACGTATTTCTGCTGAAAATAATCGAAGTTCAAACGAATCTGTCAGAAATGATAGCGAAAACAAACGTATAGCAGCAGAAAAAACAAGAGTTAGCAATGAAAATACAAGACAGAGCAATGAATCAACTAGACAGACAACTTCTGCTGAGACAATTCAAAAATGCCTTGATGCTCTTGAAAAAGTTAAAAATACTGTAGATGCTTTGGAATCATCTTATCAAAAAGTTTCAGCTTCTGAAGCAAATGTCGTACAAATAGAAAAAGATATTATAGCTGTTCAAAATACAATCAATGAAACAAAAGGTGAAATTGATGAAATGGTTAAGAACTATTTGATTTCTGAAACACAAAATATGTTGAATGAAATTAAAAGATATCTTGAAGAAATCCAAAATGCAAAAATTGGTCTTTCATTAAATGTATCTGCAGGCGATGCTCACAGTTTTGATGTGCAAAATATTATGGGCGGGAATGCTTTTACCATTGATTCTTATAAATATGAATCTGGTGATTCTACAACAATAGATGATTAACAGGAGGTATTGATATGGGACTTGTCTCTTTAAGTTCTTTTGTCGGAACTGTTGATGCTGACAAAAATCTTGTAGAACAGTTTAAAGCTGAACAAAAGAAAAAGCATCCAACATTAAATTTCGATGAAATAAAAAAATTGGCGATTCAAGCTCCGGAAGCAACTGAGTTCTCAATTAATGGTGAGAATTTTGTAATGCCATCAACGGGGATTTTTGAACTTGGTTATGGATTGGTTGATGTATATGAATTAATTTTTAAAACAAGTGTTGATGCCAATATTGTCTATATGTTCTAAGGCGGTGATTACATGAACATTTTAGATTGCAGCATATTTGGATCTGGTGGAATTTTTGGTGGTGGATATCATATATCGTCAGAAGTACCAGATGAAAAAATTGCTGAAATATTAGCTGGATATAATATCTATATTCAAGCTGGAAACGCAACAACTATAGAAACTTTAACAATTATTGATGGAGGCACTGCCACAAGTGAAGATTTATTGTCTTTTTCTGGTGGCAGTTCTTTAGATTAAAAATTAGGAGGAACGGTAGATTATGGCTACATCTACAATTACTTTAAAGACTGATACTACTGCCAATTGGGAAAGTAGTAACCGTATTCTTGCGCTTAATGAGCCTGCGCTTGAAAGAACAACCGATGGATATATTAATATGAAATTAGGTGATGGGGTAACTCCCTGGAATAAACTTGGATATGTGTTTAAGTTAAAAACATTAGAAGAACTTAATGCTTCTGCTAGTACAAGTTCTTCAAGTGCATCTGAACAGGTAACACTTGCCAAAGCGGAATTAGCAAAATGTGTATCAGAATATGAAAAAACAAAAGAGATTTCAGATGGTTTAGTAGATAAAATCCAACTTTTATCAACCAATGCTGAGAGTGCTACGACAAGGGCTAATAATGCCGCCGCTGCTGCCGAAGCTGTTACTGCTGAGAAAATTGGTATTAACGATAGCAAGGCTGGTGCTGGCACTACATATAGTTCAAACAAAATTGAGTCTATGTTAAAGGTACTCAATACTAACCGTCCAAAAGAATGGGGAGTACGTTTCCCACTTTATAGTGTCGGTTCTAACCCAAAAGGCGAACGTCTTGGTGATGCCGTTGGACTGGTTGCAAATGTTGGGACTGATTCTGCAACTGCTTATAATGATTTCGACTATCTCATGCCTTGGAAATCTCGTAGAGTAAATGGTCACTGGGACGGAAAAGATTTTATTATAACTGCAGTTGAAGGAGAGCCTAATTTCGCTGTTGATGGCTCAAATGGAAGTGTATATGCTGAAAGACATTTATTCTATTACAAATATGTGTTTACAGACACTTATTATGAGATATGGATTTCAGATCAACACTTAGACGGATATGAAATTCCAGAAAGATTTATTAATATTGATAAATCAATCATGCAAACATATTACTATCCATGTTACAGAATTAGTAGAGATTCTTCTGGAAATCCAGTTTCTGTTTCCGGAAAAGATGTAATGTTATCTCTTTCATATTCTGGATATAAAACACTTGCAAGAAAACTTGGAACTAATTTCCATATTGAAACTACTAAAGACAGACAGATTAATGAACTTCTGTTTTACGTAGAATTTGCAACACGTAATTCACAGGATATTATGTATGGTGCTGCAAATATGAGATACAATGCGGATGATCTCGCCACAGTTGCAACTACTAATGGAAACAAATTTATTTGCTCAAATTCAGTTGCCGGGAACTATGTCGTTGGTCAAACTATTGTAATTGGTTCTACAAAGAATGGTTCTGAAATTGCGAACAACAGAAGAATTACTGCAATCGAGACACATGATGCTTCTAATAAGGCTATTGTATTTGATGGTGCTGCTGTAAATGTTGCTGTCGGAAACTTTATCTCTTCAAGATGCTGGTTCTCCGGTGGTACTGACAAAGTGCTTACCCCATCTGGTAGCTCTGTATCAAATTCATCTGGCAGATATCAGATGCGTTATAGATATGTGGAAGATCTTTGGGGAAATCAGTGGGCTATTATAGCTGACGTATTAATTCAGGATCATCAAGCATATGTTTGCAAAGATCCTACCAAATTCGCAGATTCTATAACATCCGATTATGAAAAAGTTGGATATGTTAATGCTGCTACTGACGGATGGACTAAGGAATTAGGATGGGATAAAGCACATCCATATGTACGTTTACCTTTTGTTCTTGGTGGTTCAAACACTACATACTTCTGTGATTACTATTGGCAGAATGGCGGCTTGCGTGTTGCTTACGTTGGCGGTAATCTGAATTACGGTACGAACGATGGTCTGGTGTTTTGGTCTTGCTACTACGACGTTGGTACTGCCTGGTTTTCTATCGGGGCGCGTCTCTCTTATACTGCCTAAACGGGGGAATGGGGGTGGTCAACCCCCACTTTATATAAGGAGTCGCAACTGACTGATTTTTGGTGATAGTATTGGTTTTACCTTTACTATCACTCTTTTAAATTTTAAACAAATATTTTACAAAGGAGAAAATTTCTTTTTCTTTGTCTTTTTTATCCAGAATTTTAATCGTGTGATTAGGTATTTAGAATGTTTGAATATTGCATAACGTAATGTTTTGTTGCGACAAACGGTGATATTCTCCTATTCATACCGAACACAATAAAAAGTAACTGGTGTTCTATCTGCATTTGGATTTGATTAGGAGTTAATTGATTTGCCATAAACTGTTAAGTTTTGGCAAAAAATTATAGCATAATCAATGGTATTTATAAATGGGGATTTTGTGTATTCGGCGGCTTGCGTGTTGCTTACGTTGGCGGTAATCTGAATAACGGTACGAACGATGGTCTGGTGTATTGGAATTGCAACAACGACGTTGGTAATGCCTGGTTTAATATCGGGGCGCGTATTTCTCATAATATTTTGATAATTATGTACACAATCTACCTACCTTTGAGTAGGCTTGCCTTACCGCTTGGTAAAAATTGTCGATGCAGGAGAGGTTAGTAAGATATTTATATCACAATTCCTTTCAGACAAGAGAAAGAAAATAATATGTATGAGGACATATCGAGCAAAAGATATAACCGATATACATTTGATTATACAAGCTATTTACATGGCATTTAAAGGTAAATGGCATAGAACTGAAACTCGCCGTATTTTAAGAAAGTGCGATGGGAATACAACTGATGAAAAGTGTGCTCATCTTGCAAAATCCATTCAACAAACAATAATTCAAATGGATCGTGAACCTGATGTATATAAAGTTTCAGAAAGAATGGATGCAAATACACGTAAAATTAGGCAAATAGCTTCTACAAGTGTGTATTCGCAAATATATCATTGGCTACTTGTATTGGCATGTCAAGATATTTTTATGAAACAAATTTATGTTCATCAGTGTGCTAGTATTCCAAAACGCGGCGGCACATATGGGAAGAAATTTGTTGAACGATGGTTGCAAAATGATAAGAAAAATACAAAGTATTGCTTAAAAATTGACTTTAAGAAATGCTATCAGCATATACAACCGGACATTGTGATGAAGCTATTAAGAAGTAAGATTCGTGATAAGAATGTTTTATGGCTTGCGGAAACTATATTATATTCATATGATGATGGGCTTCCTATCGGTAGTGTTACATCTCAATGGCTATGTAACTTTGTAATAAGCTATATCTGCCACTACTTAAAAGAAACGTTAAATGTAGAGTATTGTATTTTCTACATGGATGATGGATGTATATTTGGAAACAATAAAAAGAAATTGCATAAAATCAAAAGGGAACTTGACGAATACTGCGCCTCTTTTGGATTGGTAATAAAAGATAATTGGCAAGTGTTTAGAGTTGATTATATTGATAAGAAGGAATCTGCCAGGATGGGTAAAACCATACATAAAGGCAGATTTGTTGATTTTATGGGATATAAATTCTATAGAGATCACACGGAAATCCGTAGAGCTACGTCTTTGCGAATCCGAAGAAAATTTAAAAAGGCGCGCAAACGCATACAAAATAAAGAGCAATTAAGTTCAAGATTGTGTGCTGGTTGCCTTTCATATATGGGAGCTATTAAACATACAGATTCATTCCATTTTTATAACAAATATATAAAAGGTGTGGATCTAAATATTTTAAAAGGAGTTATTAGGAATAATGAGAACGGAAAGCAATATAAGACCGGAAGAGGTTGTAATCGAAAGAACTGGAACAGGAATGTGTGAAGTAATTCTCAACACAAATATCCAGGAAGTTGAACGTGAAAATATTCAAATGGATAATACCGATAGTCCTGCCACTATGACTGTTTATGAGTATGATTCATACAGATTTGAATTATCATACAGAAGTGGGTTAAAAGAGGAAATTGGTAATAATCTTTCTGACTGGATAGAATATGCAAAAAAGAGCGAAGAATTGCCACAGAAACTGAGTGACAAAGAAAAAATCGAATATTTGTTAAAGAAAAATGCCACACTCACCGAAGATAATGAAATGTTAAAAGGGTGCATTATGGAAATCGCTGATGTGGTGTTTGCATAATAACAGGAGGTAAAAAATATGAGGATGATTGTAAAATTGTATCTCGACAAAATTCTTGCCGGAGATATAACACTTGGGGATGTCCCAAAGAAACTGCAAAATGAAGTAAAGAAAGAATTAGAAAAGGCAGTACGATGAAAATTCGTAAAGCATTTTTATTTTTCTTGTTGGATGTATTTTTTAAGGAGGAAGCTGCTATGTTAGTAAGACTTTACGCAAGCGAAATTATTTTGGAGAAAATTACTATTGATGATGTACCTAATAAACTGAAAGATAAAGTTAGAAAATATCTTGAAGATATGGGATATGAAGTATAAATAAATTTAAAGGGCGCAAGTATTAACTTGTTGCCCTTTATTTTTTACGCATTAAATGAAACTTTTTACAAATTTAATAAAACTAATATAATGGTATAATCTGTTTGTCGGAAAATGACAAATATTATATTTCTCTTCTATTCTTGAATGGTTGTTACAATTCCATCTTTGAAATAAATATATCTATGTTTATTCAAAAACTTATACACCCATTGCTCTGATGTGCCATATTCATTAGTGGTTTTATTAATATCATATGGTTTACCCCATGTTGAATTTTCCACTTCTTCAGAAGTCATTCCTATAGCCGGAGCGACTTTTGGCGTTTCTGTTACAACATTTATTTCGTCTGGATTTTTTGGTTCGGTATTATCAAATTTTTCTCTATTTTCTTCATTCCATCCAATTGAACCACTTCCTCTGCAAAGTCTAAATTGATAATCGTTATTTCCGTAAAATTCAGTTGTTCCATCACATATGTAATAAGATGCTCCAAATACTTCTTCTAGCTTATTACTTATGTTAGTATATTCTTCGCCCTGAATGTATTCTCCATCATTTGTATTAAGTTGTATTATGAAATCCGTGATTGTTTTGTCGTCCCATCCTAAACGAACGTAGATCATCCCTTTATGACCATAAAGAGATCCTTCCCATAAATCATGCGAGAAATCACGATAATTCCATTGGCTTGTGTCAACATTTAATATTGATACATCTCTGCCGATAAACTTGGTATATTCTGTAAATTCATTTGGAATACTATTATCTTTTTTATCATTAATATTACATTCTTCTGATGTGATATCATTACCACTGTTAATATCAATTTCTTGCACGCTTCTATGTTGCGATTTTTCAACTGCATTAACACTAATGCCGCCAGTTACTCCGTATACAGATGTACTTATGCTATTCATTACCAATGTTGCCATAATTATAAAAAATGTTTTCTTTTTCATTATTTTCCCCTCCACTATTATTAGTAATATTATTATAATTTTATCACAACATGTAATTGATATCAAATATTTATTATAGATTATTATTTGTAATTCATAATTTTTTATGAATAAAAATAGCCCCACAATGCGATTTCTCACACGTGGGGCATTTTCTCTGTTTGGACATATAAGACACTACGTTTTATTCATAGTATCTATGGAATACTCACATAAAAATGCTTACATTGATATCTTCCCATCGGAAGATCCTATGTTTTGTTGAATATGTGTATAAATAGGATTTTGCATCAGCTAAATTTATAACATATTCATACATTTTTGTGAAAGAATTATTTCCTACCTTCGTT